>Ga0169931_10005201_pt1 | contig 19900 bp, 19 predicted proteins | sample Kivu_15m_20L_FD_129675 | JGI IMG/M metagenome (GOLD analysis project Ga0169931, IMG submission 129675) | Freshwater microbial communities from Lake Kivu, Western Province, Rwanda to study Microbial Dark Matter (Phase II) - Kivu_15m_20L... | ecosystem: Environmental > Aquatic > Freshwater > Lake... | reverse complement strand
ATCCTCTTATGGCAAGGGTTTGAGGCGATCGAGAGCGTTTCATGGCTCCGTCTCGCCTGTAATGCTTGTCAGCTAAGGCTTTCAAGGGTTAATGATCCATGTTTTGTCAGTCAACCAGCCCTGCCCCACATGGATTACATCTTACTGAGGAAGCAGGCCGCTCTGCCTGAGTGGCCGAAACGATGATTAACGCCCGTTTACTTAAGTCCATCTAATTAGCAAAGCAGCCGGGTTCCTCAAAGAAATCCGGCTTTATAGCGGTTCTCACTCGGATGAGGTACAGGTCAATTGCCCAAGTCTATGAGTTCCAAGGCTTCTCTCAGTCGAGATGTACCTCATGCGTTCAGGAACCGCTATATTCCAGCACCAACACCACTTCCTATTCCAGCACCACTTCCAACACCAACATCAACACAACTCCCTACAGAATCGTACGGATCTCCTTTGCCTCCATGGCAACAGTAATCAGGTAGACTACCTGGGGTTAGGGGGCCGCGACTACATTGGCACCCCCAAGCAGCCAACGCTGACGCTGTGTGTGCCGGAGGGCGATCGCCTTACCCGTCAAATACAATAGAACCTAGCTCCAATCGGCACTCTCTAGCCCAGAGCTACCCTATGGTTCAACTTCAGCCCAAACTCCTGACCGCCCGTGACTTCATCGATCGCTACTGCGACAACCCGCGACTCAATTCAGCGCCCTAGAGATACCCAACGACATCTATAACCCAGACCCAGTGATGACTCTGGGGCAGACTATTCGACGGCCATCCTTGCCCCTACTAAGATGGAGTAGGACAAAAATAACCCTGTCTTCCCCATGCATCCCATACTTAGCGAAATTCAAAACCTACCACTCCAAGCCCAGCAACAGGTGGTGGATCTGGTTTCAACCCTTCTCAAAGAGCACCACCATAACCCCGCCCATCGGCTCAAGCAAACTTGGGCCGGTGCTCTGCGTGACTACCGCCACACCTACACAAGCCTCAGCCTGCAACAGGAAACCGTTAACGACTGGGCCAACCGTGTACCTGATTGACACCAACATTTGGCTAGAGCGCCTGTTAGACCAGCAACTGGCCAGCATCGTAGGTGAGTTTCTGGCCACAATTCCGTCAGAACAGTTGGCCATGAGTGATTTCACATTTCACTCCATTGCTTTGGCGTTAACGCGCCGTCAGCTATTTTCATCTCTTCAAGATTTTATTCAGGATGCGTTTATCGACGGCAACGTAGGGCTATTGGCCTTGCCTCCGAGGGAGATAGCTTCCGTCCTGAGCACCATGGACGAGCAAAGCTTGGATTATGACGACGCTTACCAGTACGTGGTAGCTAGCCAGTATGACCTGATATTAGTCAGCTTTGATACCGATTTTGATACAACATCCCAAGGTCGTAAAACACCGCAAGAGATTTTGTCTGACGTTCGTTAAGACAGGGCAGCCAGCCCCCCAATATCCGGATCTCAGCCCCCCAATACAAACTCGTTGATGGAGAGCTAATCGATTGCGTGACTACATCGGCACCCCCGAGCAGCGAATGCTGTGTGTGCTGGAGGGCGATCGGCTGCAATCACCCATTTCCGTCACCTTGCTCTCACCTCTGGGGCAGGTGCGCCGCGCAACATTCCTTCGGTACTCAAGTCTTCGTCCAAGGCATCCCAATGGATGCCGTAGCCGCCGCCGCAGACTTCCCACTGGGCAAGCTGTTCTGGTGTCGCATTCAGCAGGCGAGGATACCAAACCAGCGGCACCGTGATCGAGCGACCATCCATCAGATCGACGCTGATGGTGTCTTCCGTAAAGCGCACATCCTTCACTCGCTCATCTACCTGGATTGCCAAAGCGCCCATGCCAAACTTTCAAAAGCCTCTGCAAAGAAGCCGGGTTTCTCGAAGAAACCCGGCTTCTAGTCTGACTTACACTTTCGCTTCTTCCCTCACCAGCTTGTCCCAACCCAGATCCTTGAGGTTGTTGTTACGCCGCAGGGGCCGCGTCACCAGCTCTAGGATGTCGCGGGTGTTACCGAAGCCGTGGATTTGGGCGAAGGTGAACTCCACCGACCACTTGGTGTTAATGCCGCGTGCCTCCAGTGGGTTAGCGTGGGCCATACCGGTGATCACCAGATCCGGGTGCAACTCTTGAATGCGGATGATCTGGTTGTAGTTGTCAGGCTTTTCGGTGATTTTGGGCAATGGCGTACCCATTTCGTTGCAGGTTTTCTCCAGTAGGGCCAGCTCCGCCGCCTGGTAGCGCTTATCCATATAGGGAATGCCGATTTCTTGCACCGTCATGCCGCAGCGGGTGAGAAAGCGGGCCAGGGAGATTTCCAGCAGGTTGTCGCCCATGAAGTAGACCGACTTGCCGCGAATAATTTCGAGGTACTCTTCCACCGACTCCCAAATTTTGGCTTCCCGCTCATCCATGCCCTGGGGCTCAATGTTAAACACCGAGCAGATTTTCTCAATCCAGGCGCGGGTGCCGTCGGGGCCAATGGGGAAGGGGGCACCGATCAGCTTGCACTTGCGGCGGCGCATCAGCGTGGTGGCCGTGCGCGAGAGGAAGGGGTTGATGCCCGCGACGTAGTAGCCTTCATCTACCGTAGGTAGGTCGGTGTAGAGCTTGGCAGGCAGCCAGCCAGAGACCTTAATGCCCTGCTTCTTCAGCTCTAGGGTCATTTGGGTGACGATGGGGTCGGGCACCGAGCCAAACAGCACCAGGGGCGGGTGGTCGTGGTAGGGGGTGTCTTCGGCGACCACCGTCTCTTCTTCTTTTTTGCGGCCCAGACCCAGCAGCTTTTGAATGCCGCCGCTCTTAGCTTCTTCCTTAACCGCTGCGGGCTGTTTTGCCGCAGCCTCTTCCTCCGTGGGGCAGCGCTGGGCCATGGCGGCCAGCACGGTGTCTTCGCCCTGGGTAAAGGCGTAGTCGAGGCCGTTGGCGCGGGCCACCACAATGGGAATGCCAATCTCGGCTTCGAGACGGGGGGCTAGCCCTTCGAGATCCATTTTGATGATCTCGGTGGTGCAGGTGCCAATCCAGACGATCACCGAGGGGTTGCGATCGCGCTTAATGCTTTCACACAGGCGCTTCAGTTCCTCATAATCGTTGAGCTGGGCCGATATATCGGCCTCCTCAAGCTCCGCCATGGCGTAGCGAGGTTCGGCAAAAATCATCACCCCCATGGCGTTTTGCAAAAAATAGCCACAGGTCTTGGTGCCAATCACCAGAAAGAAGCTGTCTTCAATTTTTTGGTACAGCCAGGCTACACAGCTGATCGGGCAAAAGGTGTGGTAATTGCCGGTGTCGCAGTCAAATTCGAGGGCAGAGGGTTGGGGTTGAGCTTGGGCCAGAGTCATGGTTGGGGTATCTCCCTAGTAAAGGCCAGTGAAGGATCTATGGCCTGGGTCTAGCACCCTCCCGACCACCGACGCCTGTGCAGGCTTCATCGTCGTAGGCAGGGGAAAGTGGTGGCGGAGCGTCGATGGTTAAGGCCTCTGATGAGGCCAGAGCAACTTCCGACTGAGCGCTGCCGGGCAACATCTTTTGGGCCTTAACTAGCGCCTCTAGCTCCTTCACCGGGCTGATATCTAAACCCAGGGCAGAAATAATGCGATCGGGGTTGCTGCTTAAATCCACCACCAGGGGGAGCAGGTTGGTCAAGTCAGGCTCTAGGGTGGCCAAAGCCCCCAAAATAAAGCCCGACGAGGGTCGCCGCTGCCCGTTACTGGTTACCCAAATACCCAATTTGTCGATCCACCCGCGGTTGTCTCGGTAGTAGGTCAACCACTTAATTTTGAGCGATCGCCGCAGTTGTTTGCTGTTCACAGATGCCTCGGGCGGGGTTCACCAACCCCATGTCCAGAGATTGATTAAACCAGAAAACCGTCCTACATATCGGGGCCATCGGTTAACAGGGGAAGATCCTCGTTGGCATCGATGGTGGGTGGGTGGTCGCTGTTGTCGAGCACCATCTCGGGGTCAAAGTTAAGCCCCAATACCTCGACCAGCGCATCTTCGTCAGAGTTGAGTTGGTAGAAGGGCACCATCAGGTTGGTCAGCTTGGGTTCCAGGGCATTCACTACCCCGAGCACCAAAAAGGAGGAGGGACGGCGACCGCCATCGGGGGTACGCACCGAGGTGTGCTGCATTTGCAGCGTCAACCAGGCCCGATTAGATTGCACGTAGTCCAACCATTTTTGGCGAATGACTTGGGTAAAGTTCTCGAAAAAGGCCATAATCCTGACTCTTTGCTAAATCGCCTATAGTTAGCCGCTGGACGGCTGCGTACCGATGATAATGCAGCGACTCAGGATTAGAACTCGTTCGGGGGGGATTTTTGCAGCCTAGGGTTAAGTTGGGTGGGCCATGCCCACCGTGCGCTTAAACCATCATCAGATCCATCTCCTCCTTCTCTTGCTTCGGTGCATCCGCTGGGGGATTCAGATAGAAATCTGACAACAGGCTAAACAGCTCCCGGTCAGGGGTTTCACTCGGTACCACCCCCTCAGGCCGGGCCAAAATCTGGTCGGCAATGTTCAGGTAGTACTGGCAGACGGGCTCCAGGGCAGGGTCGGTTTCAGCCATTTCAAACACCGTCTTGCCCTTCACTCGAGAGATACGGATGTCTTCGATCAGCGGCAGGATCTCTAGCACCGGCATGGGCACAGACTCAATATATTTATCGATTAAGTCGCGCTTCGAAGTGCGGTTGCCAATTAGTCCGGCCAGGCGCAGGGGGTGGGTGCGAGCTTTTTCGCGCACCGAGGCGGCGATGCGGTTGGCGGCAAACAGGGCATCAAAGCCATTGTCGGTGACAATCACGCAGTAGTCTGAGTAGTTGAGCGGGGCCGCAAAGCCACCACAGACCACATCTCCCAGTACGTCGAAGAGAATCACGTCGTACTCATCGAAGGCGTTGAGCTCCTTCAGCAGCTTCACGGTTTCGCCCACCACGTAGCCGCCGCAGCCTGCCCCAGCGGGGGGGCCACCGGCTTCTACGCAATGTACCCCGCCGTAGCCTTTGTAGATCACATCATCGGCCCACACGTCTTCGTAGTGGAAGGATTTTTCTTGCAGGGTATCGATAATGGTGGGGATCAGAAACCCAGTCAGGGTAAAGGTGCTGTCGTGCTTGGGATCGCAGCCAATCTGCAAGACCTTGCGGCCCCGCTTGGCCAGGGCCACCGAAATGTTGCAACTGGTGGTGGACTTACCAATGCCCCCTTTACCGTACACAGAAAGCTTTAAAGTCTGGTGATCCATAGGGGAGAATGCTCAACTAGGGAGGATAGGGCTCGATCCAAGTCCAGGGCCAAGCCCCAGGGCGATCTGACAAACGTAGGTCGCAGCCGCTGGACGTGGATCGAGCTATTCAACAAGCAGGGTCTACGCAGTTGCCTACGCGGCCCAAGGTGTTTCGGCTGTTTGGATTATGGCGATACCACCCAGGCCTTGGGAAGGGGCACTAAAAATGGATACCCTCGAAAAGTTCTCAATATATCCTCAGGAAAGATGATAAAGAATCAGAGTATCCCAGGGAGTCCATCAGCCTCCCTCGAGGACTCATGGAGCTTTTTAGGATTTACTTTTCTTTAATTAAGCACAATAGCAAATATGACAATCTTAAATCTTCTGGGGCACTGAGCCTTCTGAACCGCTGGTCTGTAGGTGGCTTTGATCGCCGAGTGGGGGCAAAATCTGGGGGATCAGGCTCTGTAGAGGGGGATCTGAGCGGCGGCGAGGGTGGATGGAGGGCGATCGCGCCTCCTAAACCGCCGCCCCGACCAAATTCCCCGACGTCTTTCTATACATTCGTAAACTTATTGCCTATGCAACGGAATGTAACAGGTTGCGCCCAGGCCGTGGCGAATCGTGGCGACAGCCGAGCCCAGTCTAGGGCCTTTCAGTGATCAGATCACTGGGCTTACCTGGAAAGAAGGGCGTTCTGCCTACTCTGGCTCCTTGAGCAGAAAGGTAGCGGCTAACGCTTCGATGTCGTCGATGTCGATCTGGGATGCGATCGCCATCACCTGCTGACCATCCACCTGGAGCGTCGTCGCCTCAAGGGTGCGGAGCACGTCGAGCAGCGTCAGTTGCCCGTCTAGAGCTGTCTCTAAAACAGCGTTTTGCAACAGTTCCCAACTGGGGCTATCGTTGTCAGAGAAGGTGACTGTCGTGGCCAGTAACCGCCAGATAAACTGCCCGGCCAGGGTGTTTGAGACTTCTCTCAGGCTGTCCACATCGACCAATACGTTTTGGGTCAGCACCTGGCGGGCTTGATCTTCTTCAATGCGCAGCAGGTTGAACAGAAGTTGCAGATCGCGGCTGGGAATACCGGTGCTAGCAAAGTCTTCCAGATCACTGACCGCAATCGGCGGTGCCTCTAGGGAACCGTAGGTAATTTGAATGTCCTCAATGGCGTGGGCCTGGGGTGCCGTAACCGCTACTCCGGCTAGGCAGGTCGCGACTACAACTAGCGCAGTCGTACGGCGCACCAGGTCTTGCCCCATGGCCAAGGAGGGTGAAAAAAGCTGATCGGCAGCCTGCCAGAATCGGTGCATAGTGCATTATCCACGTCTACTACCAGGATAATCAAAGACGACGGATCAGACGCTCAAGTTCCCTTTGCTATGGCTACCCCTGCCCCGATCATTGGTCTCCTGCCCGCCGCTGGCCAGGGCACGCGCATCTCACCCTTGCCCATGAGCAAAGAGCTCTTCCCCATTGGGTTTCGCCCCGTACCGGGCAAGGTTGGACTACGCCCCAAGCTGGTCTGCCACTACCTGCTGGAAAAAATGCAGCGGGCCGGGGCAGACCAGGCGTTTTTTATCCTCCGGCCCGGCAAGTGGGACATCCCCAACTTTTTGGGAGATGGGGCTGAGCTGGGCATGCACCTGGGCTATGTGACGGTGCATGTGCCCTTTGGGGTGCCCTTTAGCCTCAATCAGGCCTATCCGTTTTTGCGGGGAGCCACGGTGCTGCTGGGCTTTCCAGATATTTTGTTTAAGCCGGAGCAGGCCTACCAGGTGCTGCTGGATCGGCTTCACGGGGGCAGGGCCGATGTGGTGCTGGGCCTCTTCCCCACCGATCAGCCCCAGAACGTGGGGGTGGTCGAGTTTGATGGCAGCGGCGTGGTGCGGGGTATTTACGAAAAGTCGAGCTTCACCCACCTGCCCTACATGTGGGCGATCGCCGCCTGGAGGCCCACCTTTTCAGACTTTTTGCATGGGTTTGTGGGCGATTGCCAGCAGGCCCTGATCGGTACCCAGGTACCCCAGCACCTCACCGCCTGGCCGCCCTACACCGAGACCCCCATTGGAAATGTGATTCAGGCGGCCCTAGAGGCGGGTCTGCGGGTGGAGGCCGAGCCATTTCCCGCAGGGTACTATCTGGATATTGGCACGCCAGAAAACTTGGCTAAAGCCATTCAGCAGCACTCCTGGCCAGCGGAGTAGCCAGGGCCAACGGTTTTAGAGAAACCTAAAGCAGCCACTCCAGAGCGAGGCCAAAGCTACTGTCTTGGCCGAAGCTAGAGTTTTGTAGCTGAAATTCTGTCCCCAGCCGCAGTTGCCGGGTGATGGCGTAGCCGATCTCAAGACTGGTAATGCCCACCTCGCGATCGCTGCCGGGGGCCACCCACTCCTGGCTCAGGGCCAGGTCTGCCCCGCCGCCCCGAGAGGGCACTAGCATGAGGCGCAGGCCCACATCCAGCCCGTCGGTTTGGTAGGTGGGGGTGGTCAGGGCGCGGTAGCCCAGGGTGGGCGCAATATTCACGTAGCCCCCCAGGGGCAGCAGGTAGTAGCGCACCTCACCGCCGTAGGACTCGCGCTGGCCGTGCCAACTGCGGCTGTAGTTGGCACTGGCGGTCAGGCCCGTGCCCGGCACCACAAACACATCTTCAACCGCCGCGCCAAAGCCACCCACTTGCCCCGTGGAGGGATACTGGACATAGCCCGCCCGCAACCGAGGCCGAAAACTAGGCTGGTGACGAATTTCGTTGGCCACGTTGGGAACGCTCTCTAGCCAGCGCTGGAGAGTCGGGCTGTCTTCAATGATCTCAGGGTCAAGGTCGAGGGTGGGGGCGACGACCTCGGGATCGAGGGCCAAGGTCTCTGGAGATGGCGCTGCGGAGGAAACGTGGAGGGCCAGGGTTCCTAGGGATGGCGTGTCTCCTGGCACCGTGAAGCAGTCAGCCCAGCTCTGTTCAGCTTGGGTGGGGCAGAGGATAAACCGAGTGGTCGAAGTCTGGGGACTGTCGATCGCGATCACCCCCGATCCCGGCCCTAGCACCGCCAGGTAGCCCGCAATTCGCAATGCTTGGGTAATGGATGGCAACACCGTGGCAACTCCAGATCAGACGACAACAGACCCCTAGAAATCTTAACCCCTGAGCTCCGTGACGTAGACCTCCAAACCCCGTTAAAAAAGCGGCCCTACTCATGGGTAGGGCCGCTGGGGGAAACGAGGATAGCGTTTTGGCTGCGGTAAGACGACTTCTGGAAAAGAGTTTCCCTAAGGGTGGGGACTGCCCCCCTACAGCGGCTACAGCCGCTAGATTAAAGCTGGGATCTTCTTTCCTAGAAATCTCCTCACCGCTAGCGCACCTGGCCGCGAGCAACGATGGTGTCGATGGGCTTGAGGAAGTAAAGCTGCACCAGTTGCCAGCCTATGGTGGCAATGTGGGGCAATTTTTGGAGCAGTTGCAGAGGCTTGGGCTGGGAGGTCGAAATCTTCGCCAGCTTGGCGTTGGCCGCCGCCGCCACATCCAGCCGCTGATAGAAGGCAGGGTGGTCTACATTCAATGCGATCGGAAACAAACGCCCGGCGGCTTCGTTGGTTTTTTCAATCACCTTGATGTCGTACTCCCGGGCATCTAGCCCCAACGACGCATAGAAGCTGCTGCGCTGAAGATCGTTGAGATACATGGTGGCAAACACCGACAGCAGAAAGAAGCGGCACCACAGCTTGGCCTTCCAGTCGTCGAGAATCTCGGGCTGGGCCTTCATTAGGGCTGCAAAGAAGTCGCCGTGGCGATTTTCGTCTTGGCACCAATTCTCAAAGAACCGGAAGATAGGGTAGATCTCGTTCTCAGGGTGAGACTCGAGGTGGCGGAAAATGGTGATGTAGCGCCAGTAGCCGATCTTCTCAGATAGGTAAGTGGCGTAGAAGATGAACTTGGGCTTAAAGAAGGTGTAGTCTTTGCTTTTGGTCAAAAAGCCCAGGTCTAGCTGCATGTTGAAGTCAGACATGGCCTTGTTGAGAAAACCGGCGTGTCGCGCTTCATCGCGCGACATCAGGTTAAAGCACTCGGCCAGCACCGGGCTTTTGTCCTTGAGGCGACGGCCCAGTTCTTTGTAGAGCAAAAAGCCAGAGAACTCAGCGGTGCAGGAGCGCTCTAGAAATTCCACAAACACCTGTCGAGTGTCGCCACTAATGTGATCCCAAGATTGCGCAAAGGAGTCATTGCGCACAAAGTGGTGGCGGTTATAGTCAGCCCGAAACTCATCCAGGATGGCCAGCAGCTCATCTTCGTTGATCGAAATGTCCATGGCGGCCATCTCGTCAAAATCGGTGGTGTAAAACCGAGGGGTGAGGATAGTGTCCTTGGCTGGAGCCTTTACCCCTGGTCGAATTTCTTGAAACTCAGGCTTTGTAAGAGAGTTTACCATGGATCCTTCGATGGCGCAGTGAACGTTGGTCGGGCTATCTCCCGGTGGCGACGGGCAGGGCAGCGCTCTAGGGTCTCTAGGACGGATTCACATCCGCAGAACAAAGAGAACCAGGCTGCCGATACAAGTCGCTAAATGTCAGTGTATCAGGGCTTTTAGGCTAGGCGGTGGCGCTTTAAGTTTTGCAACAAACTCTTTCGAGAGATAACGCTGGGGCCATTGGCTAGGAGCCACGTCGGGAGGCGACGGCCTGGCTCACCGCCCGCCAAGGCGACGCACTATCAAAGTTTCAGGGTATTTCATCTCATCAAATATCCCGACCAAGGCCGCTGAACTCAGCCCAGCGGGCCTGTCATATCAAAACCCTGGATGAGCATGAGGGCAATTCTGGCTTGGGGATCTGCTGAGCTAGAACCCTCTCAGGCCGCTATCAAATTCTCTTCAGGTAACCCTCAGACTGCTCTCAGCCTGCCGTGACACGCTAACGCCTAGCATCATTCTGCTGGCGTGGCCGTGGCCACTGGTTCATGTTCTTACTGAAGTAGAGGTTTACCATGCGAATTCAATATTTAGGGGCGATCGCGATCGCATCCCTGATCGCCCTGGGTACCGTGTCCTGCGGCACCACGACCGCCGTGGATCCCAATGGCGCTAGTCAGGAAGCCGTGGATCCCTGTGCCGCCGCCAATCCCTGCGCCAGTGCTAACCCCTGCGCTGCCGCCAATCCCTGTGCCGCCGCCAATCCCTGCGCCGGTGCTAACCCCTGCGCTGCCGCCAATCCCTGTGCCGCCGCCAATCCCTGCGCCGGTGCCAACCCCTGTGCTGCTGCCAATGCTAACGCGGCCCAGTCCGAGGTTTACAGCTACAACGGCCTAGCCATTCGCGGGGCCGACCCCGTCGCCTACTTCACCGAAGGCAAGGCGGTTAAGGGCGTGGCCGACTACGAGTACACCTGGAACGGTGCCACCTGGCGGTTTAGCAGTGCCGAAAACCTGGCGGCCTTCACCGCCGACCCCGAAGCCTATGCGCCCCAGTACGGCGGATACTGCGCCTGGGCGGTTAAGAGCGGCTATCTGGCCTCTGTGGATCCTGAGGCCTGGAAAATTGTAGACGGCAAGCTCTACCTCAACTACAGCGCCGACGTGCAGAAAAAGTGGCAGGCTGACGTCCCAGGCAATATTGCCAAGGGCAACCAAAACTGGCCGGCAGCCCTCAGCAGCGGCAAGTTCAGTGAAAGCGGCAAAAGCTGGTAAACAACGGGTAGTGTGGCGGCCCCTTAGCCCATGGGGCCTGCCAAGATCACCTTGGCCAGCGCGCTAATCACCACCTCGGGGGGCTCTTGCTTGAGGTCTTTGTACCACTGCTGGGTAACCTCAGGTTCGTGGCCATAGATGGTTCTGGTGCGTTTGCGGGCCTTCAGCACGAGCTCGGCGGTGCGGTCTTTGCGGGCCGCCTCGTAGCGCTTGAGAGCATCGGCCACACTGAGATTGGTGGTTACCAGGTAGCGGGTGAGAACCTCGGCGTCTTCAATGGCCTGGCAGCCCCCCTGACCCAGGGTGGGTGTCGTGGCGTGGGCCGAGTCCCCCAGTAGGGCAACACGCCCCGCCACCAGCTGCTCTAGGGGGTCGATGTCGCCAATTTCGAGGCGGTTGGTTTGCTCTGAGTCGATCGCATCAATCAGGTTTTGCACCGCTGTGGGCCAGCCCTGAAAAATCTTCGCCAGTTCCTCCTGGCGATAGCTGGGATCCACCTGGGTGCCCTCGACCATCGGCGCGCCAAAAAAGAAGTAAAAGCGATCGCCCCCCACGGGCATCATCGAAGCTCGCTTGTGATCGCCTACGTAGAGCACCCACAGATCGTCTTTGCAGAGGGCGGGGTCAGCCTTAACGAGGCCGTTCCAGTTGACGTAGCCAGCGTAGCGCCGATCCACCGGTCGCCCCACCACGTAGGCCCGCACGGCAGAACGCACACCGTCCGCGCCAATCACCAGATCGGCTACGACCCGTTCTCCATCTTCAAAGAGAGCCGTAGCGGTGTGTTCGTCTTGCTCGACGCCAACGCAGGACCGGCCGAGATGCACATGCTCAGGCCCAAAGGCCTCTAGCAAAAGAGTCTGGAGATCGGTGCGGGCGACCGGATAGGGGCGCTGCCCCACCTGCTCGAACAGGGGCAGCAGGTCAACGTAGCTGAGGGGTTCGTCGGTGTGGCTGCGGTACTCCATCGCGTTCATTTCGCCGCCAATGGCCGCTAGTTGTTCCCCTAGGCCCAGTTTATTCAGCACCTTAACCCCGTTTGACCACAGCGAGATACCCGCCCCGGCGGGGCGGAGCTCCTGGGCGCGATCGTAGATCTCGACCTGGTAACCCGCCTGGCGCATGGCGATCCCCGTGGTCAAGCCGCCAATACCGGCTCCGATAATCACCACCTTTAGGTTGTACATTGGCCTCTCCTAACTGCTGTGTCTAACTGCCTGCTGTATCGAACTGATGTAAAAGGCGGGAAGTACGGCCTGAGCGTTCCACGGATTCTTGTCAGCTCCGAGGCCCAGGGTCAACCCTTTCACTATAAAGAATAAATTGTATACAGTGCACATTGAGGGCAGAAGAGCTAGTTATTTTGTTTAGAGGTGTCAACGGACTAAGGGTATCGATTGAACGCCCAGGAGGCTGTTTCAAGAGGCCATTGACTGGGGCTATGGGCCGTCTGGCTACCGTAAATGGCCTAAGAGGTTGTTTGAAAAGTCAAAGAGCGTCTCAAGTTACACCTAGGTCGTAGGCTAAACCTCGTCTAGCTTGAAACCCGGAGTTTCCCTCACCCTAAATCCCTCTCCCGAGGGAGAGGGATTTTGAAGTCTTTTCCGGCTCCCCTCGCCCTTTGGGAGAGGGGCTGGGGGTGAGGGCCAGAACGACGGTTCTCAACGTGGACTTGGTTTAATGTCCTCAAAACTCAGCGTTTTTGCTGTCTCTTGGCAGCAAACTATACCTGGGACAACCCTTTTCAAACAACCTCTAAGATAGGGATCACCTTGACCCGCTTTCCCAGACTATTAGGACGACTCTTTCAGGGGTGTCAAACAGCTCCTATTCCTAGTCTCCAGACCTACGTTTCTAGGTCTACATAGGAAGCCGAGTAGCCAGCGCTAGCCCTTTGCCCAGAGCTATACCAACCATAGATAACCGCTAAAGCTGTCACCTAGACTCAATGGCAGGCGCTCACCATCGCTAGAAAAACGCTGCCCTTGTGAAGGGCAACCGTGATTGCCTTGGATGTAGTGCCGAATTCAGGAATGTATAGCCTAGGACAAACCCCCAGGAGCGCTCAGCCAGGGACAGTTAAGTCGCTAAGATAATAGTGACAAGCTATGAGTAAATCCTACTATGTACTGCGTAATTTATGATGGCGACTGTAACCTCTGCGTCAGCCTTGTGCGCTTGCTAGAAGGCTTTGACCAGGGGAGGCAGTTTCAGTACGTGCCCATGCAGGATACGGCAACTCTGGCGGGCTACGCGATTACCCCCGCCAACTGCGAGGGAGGGATGATTTTGTTGGATATTCAGGCTCCCGATCGCCGCTGGCAGGGCAGCGCTGCCGCTGAAGAAATCGGTCGTCTGCTACCCCTAGGGAATGGGTTTGTGCAAGCCTACCGAGCGCTGCCGGGGGTAAAATCAGTGGGCGATCAAATCTATGCCTTTGTCCGCGATCGCCGCTACGACATCTTTGGCAAACGTGACCAGCGCTACGATTCTGCCTATCCCCTGTGTGCCGATGGCCACTGCCAAAACCTGAATACTTGACCATGGGCATTTAACCCTGGGCCAGCGCTAGGGTTGACGGCCAGCCATACCAAGGCTCAACGCCAAAAAAAACGACATCAGTCAATCACTATGGGTTGACCGATGTCGGCGGTAGAGAGTGTTGTTAGTCCTTTGTTGAAATATCTTCAGGAACTGTCTCTAGCCTACCCAGGCGACCACGTTTTCGTAGAAGGTCTTCATGGTCAAAATCGTTGGCCAGTTGGCATCGCCCTTGACAATGTTGCCCGGAATATCCTGGCTCCACTGCTGCTGTGCGTCGGTGCTGTAGTTGAGGTAGAGCTTGCCCTCAACTATCGTCCACACGCGGGGGTCTACCGAAGCTAGATTACCTTCGCTGAGCGCCTTGGCGCAGTAGCCGCCGTACTGAGGCGCGTAGGCTTCGGGGTTGGCCGCAAACAGAGCCCGATTCTGAGCGCTGCTAAACTGCCAGGTCGCGCCATTCCAGGTGTAGCGATAGGCGGCGTTACCGGCCACCGCCGCCCCTTCAGTAAAGTAAGCCACCGGGTCAGCGCCGCGAATGGCCAGATTGCTGGTCGATTCTATGTACACCGCAGGATGGGGCGGCGCTGTCGCCCGAACGGCATCGGCCCCAGCGCAGGGGTTGGCGCTGGCGCAGGGATTCGCAGTAGCGCAAGGATTGCCCGCGCAGGGATTAGCCGTGGCACAGGGATTGCCTGCGCAAGGATTCACCGTGGCACAGGGATTCCCGGCACAGGGATTGGCCGTAGCACAGGGATTCCCCGCGCAAGGATTCACCGTAGCACAAGGATTCCCGGCGCAGGGGTTGACGGTTCCAGCCGCCCCGGCACAGGGAGCCGCGAATACAGAGTTTACGGCGCTAGGTAAGGTCATAGCGCCAACGGTCAGAGCAGAAGAGGCCAGGAGGGCCGCCAGGTATTGAATCTTCATAGCAACCTTGGGGAGAAGTACAGCAGCATTGGCCCTAGGGGCCGGTCTTGGAACATCGCCAGGCAGCAACTCCCCTCAGTAGTGGCAACGTTGAGCGGCAACGTTGCGGCTGTTTGGAAAGAACTTTGCTAACACCAGGCGTTGTCACCACTTAACTCGGCTCGGCTGAAAACCCTGTGAGTGCATTCTGAGAACTTGTTGAGAGCATCGCGGGTTGAAAGGCATCGGTAGCGTGTATCCACAGATGACAGAGGCTAGTACAACCTGAGTACGCTAAAGACACCCAACCGCCCTGGGGTGGCGATCGCAGCCCGCTCACCACCCCAGGGCTCCATGCAAGGATGATCGCGATGACCCAGAGATCCCACTGTGCCCTGGCGGCCCTTAGCCTGTTGGCCACCGCCGCCTTGGCCATCACCGCCGCCGATGCTCGCCCTGGGCAGGGGCATGGCGACCAATCCCAGGCCAGCATGCCTTGGGTTGTGGCCGCCGACCACTAACCGCCGACCGCTGACCGCCGACCGCTAACCGCTGACCGCTGACCGCCAACCGCTAACCGCTAACCGCTAACCGCTAAGCATAATCCTGGCCATAAAAAGACCGAAGAATTTTGATTCCTGGCCAGATCGCAGGGCTCTGCGCCGCGACCGGAAGTATCTTTTTTCCGAAAATTTTCTAAATCGTGGGCTCAGGGTTGACCCGCACCCGGGCAAACTTAAGGCCGCTGACCCCCTGCAAGGGTTCTACGGTGCCCTGTTCCACGGCACTATCCACAATGCCTTCGCGGTGTAGGTAACGCAGATAGCGCTCGTACTCTTGCCATTCTTCGCGGCTAGAGTAGACCACCGTGAGCATGCCGGGCTGGGTAATGCGATCGCCGGTTTCCCCATCGCAGGCTTTGTCAATGCGTTTTTTCACAATCTCGTAGCGGGTGTCGCGGGTGCCCCGGACATCGAAGAGGCGCTCGGTGGTGTCGTCATGGACGATGTCTACCGTATAGCCCTGCACCAGCACCAGATGGGTAAGGGCCATGTCGGTGTCGTAGGTGGCTTTGAGCGCTAGCCCCTGGCGGGCGCAGTCGCAAACCGCCCGCAGCTGCTCGTAGCGCAGCGCCCTGAGCTGAAACTCCGTAAAGCTGGTATCAATGGCCTGACCGGTGTAGATCATGTGGTCAATGCCATCGGTGGCTTCCATGTCGCAGTAGTGGGGGGTAATGGCTTGCATCGACCGTTGCCACTGGTTCCAGGTGTCGCGCAGCAGCCCGTTGATGTGTCCAATGGTCCGGTCGTAGAGGGCGCGGGCCGCGTAGACGCAGTTGTGGTCAGCATGGATGGCGGCTTTGTACCGGGCGATCGCGGCCTCGGCCTCGCCACTGTGCTGGGCAAAATACGCAAAGTGCACCTCCACCTCGGTTTGGAGGTATCGCAGCAGCGTCACCTCAGAATCGACCGTCACCCCTTGCTCGAGCGTCGCAATGTGGTCGGACAGGTCTAGCCCCAGTTGCTGCACCAGGGCATTGCCCAGGGCATGACCCACAGCTTCTACCACCGCCAGGGCCAGGCGAAACTGGGCCAACAAGTCCTTCTGAATTGCCCGGTTGCGCTCGTCTGACGACCCCCGCACGTCGGAGATACCGTACAGCGGATAGACGCCCTGAAACACGATCGGGGCCGGGGGCAGACCCAGGCTGAGGCGTTCGGCCTCCTGTTCAAATCGCCACCGCACCGAGGGATGGATGTTGGTAAAGCGGTCCTGGACGCTGTGTCGCATGGCTGCCGTTAGGGCTGGCATGAGCGTGGTGGCGCGGCTGCAATCGGCCTGGTCAAAGGCGTAGGGCTTGGGGCTCGAGAGACCCACCAGGCCCACCAACTGAGTGGCACTCTCCCCCAGCCGAGCGGTGCGCATCACTAGGGGAATCAACAACAGCGATCGCGCCCCTCGGTGCAGCAAATCCTGTTCGCCCTGGGTCGAGCAGTCGAGGCTGAGGTCGGGCACATTGATCACCTCTCGGCGTTCCGTAGCCCGCAGAAATGTTGACCCCTGGAGTGCCGTCATGGCATAGATAGCGGTCTGCCACTCGGTCTGGTCAAGGTTAGTAAACAGCTGGGCCTGGCTCCCTTCGGCACTCAGCAGGAAGCTGTCGCTAGCCCCAAATAATTGCTTCATTAACCCATTGGCCTGGTCGAAACGGCTGTTGCCCAGCACCGATTCATGGCCGACTAGCAGCTCAATCAAAACCTTAGAGGTCTCGCGCTCGGTAACGTCGATGCCCTCAATGAGAAGATGTCCGCTGACGCTGTAGTGGCCGGGCTTCAGCGCCGCTACCAGCTGCCGAAAGGCGGGCTCTGGTTTCAAGAGTTGGGTGGCCACTTGCTCGTGGCTGGGTGGTTCGGCCCAGCAGGTGGCCAGGCTGGCTTGCAGCTCCGGGGCGATCGCCGTGATCCGCAAGCCCTCCTCAGCGGTCCGCAGATGCAGCTCAATCTGTCGCACCTGACCCGTCTCACCATCGGTGAGAGACACCACCATCGGCTCGTGGAGCAGCCGCTGCGACACCGCCCGCGACTGCCCGTAGGCGTAGTGCAGCAGGGCGCTCAAGAAATGCCGCCGAAACCGCTCTCGCAGGGCCTTTTGATCGGTTGCCGTCAGGCGGTCAAAAAAGCCCAGGTCGAGGTGTCCTCCCTCGGGGAGCACCCCGGTCAACCGGCAAAAATATTGGTTGGCAAACAACACTGGGTAGGTCGGCGCGGTGGCCGTCATCTCAGTGGCCATGTCGACCACGGCCATCACCAGGTGGCTCTGGTGCTGAATCAGGTCTAACCAGGGCAAGGCTGGGCGAGTCTCTGGCAGAGCAGGCTCTAGGGGGCTAGCCCGATTAGGGGTCTCACCCTCCTGGCGATCGCCGCTTCGGTCGGTCAAAATGTAGCTAAGGTCAACCATGGGCATAGTTCTAGAGACAGAGACTTGGTCTATATCGACGCAGCGTGACGATTCGTGAGCCATAGTTGCTCGTGATCCACCCTTCAAAAACACCCTTCAAAACCAGTTACAAGGCAACTCGCTGGAATTCCGAACCCAGACTAAAATCTTTGCCAAATCCAGAGATATTCGAGAGATGCGGGAACCCATTTCTCCTAGGCATCTGAATACAGGGTCATCTGAATACCAGCTTGTACCCCAACCGATAGGCTGGAGTTTGCTGATTAGCTACCATGGTACCCAATTGGGATAGGCAGATTTTCGGTCGAGCTAGCCCAGGTTGCAGCTAGAAACCGGATGTAGCGCCATTGCGCCTCAACCTTGCAGATTTCAGGCGCGATCGCCCATCGCCACAACACCCCAGAGGCCTTCACCCTTTAGAATAGAAATCTTGCCCGGCAGCAGCTACGCTACCCCAGGTAAACTCATCCGCCGTTGGAGCCTGGCTTTCGGATCTTCCAGAACCGCTCCAACCCATCCGACTCCCTAGGGATGGATGGAACCCACCGCTATTGTTGTCATTGCTGAGCCATGTTTGAAGCCCTGTCCGATCGCCTTGAATCTGCCTGGAAAAGCCTGCGTGGCCAGGACAAAATCAGCGAGTCTAACATCGACGGTGCCCTGCGCGAGGTACGCCGGGCTCTGCTAGAAGCCGATGTCAACCTCCAGGTGATCAAAGACTTTATTGCCCAAGTCAAAGAAAACGCCCTGGGGCTTGAGGTGGTCAAGGGGGTCAGCCCCGACCAGCAGTTCATCAAAGTGGTGAACGATGAGCTGGTGCGGCTGATGGGCGAGACCAACGCTCCCTTGGCCAACTCATCCACCAAGCCCACTGTGGTGCTGATGGCGGGCCTCCAGGGTACGGGTAAAACCACCGCCACCGCCAAGCTGGCCCTACACCTGCGCAAAGAAAACCGCAGCACCCTGCTGGTTGCCACCGATGTCTATCGTCCCGCCGCGATCGATCAGCTGATTACCCTGGGTAAGCAGATCGACGTGCCGGTGTTTGAGCTGGGTACCGGCGCTAACCCCGTAGACATCGCCCGCCAGGGCATTGAGAAGGCCAAAGCCGACGGCGTCGATACCGTCATTGTCGATACGGCGGGTCGTCTCCAGATTGACCCCAAGATGATGGCCGAGCTGGCCGATATTAAAACCGCCATTCAGCCCGATGAGGTGCTGCTGGTGGTCGACGCCATGACTGGCCAAGAGGCGGCCAACCTCACCCGCAGCTTCCATGACCAGATCGGCATCACCGGGGCCATTCTCACCAAGATGGATGGCGATGCGCGGGGCGGGGCGGCCCTGTCGGTGCGACAAATTTCGGGTCAGCCGATCAAGTTTATCGGCGTAGGCGAAAAGGTAGAGGCGTTGCAGCCCTTCTACCCTGAGCGGATGGCCTCCCGGATCTTGGGCATGGGCGATGTGCTCACCCTGGTGGAAAAGGCCCAGGAATCTGTCGATATTGCCGATGCCGAAAAGCTACAGCAAAAAATTCTTCAAGCCGAGTTTGACTTCGACGACTTTCTCAAGCAAATGCGCTTTATGAAGAGCATGGGCTCTCTGGGCAGCATTATGAAGCTGATTCCGGGCATGGGTAAGCAAATTTCAGGCGAGATGCTCGAACAGGGCGAGGCTCAGCTCAAGCGCTGCGAAGCCATGATCAACTCCATGACCACCGCCGAGCGCAAGAACCCTAACCTGCTCTCCAGTTCGCCCAGTCGTCGTCGTCGCATTGCCGCAGGCTCGGGCCACCAAGAAAAAGACGTGGGCAAGCTGGTCAGTGACTTCACCAAAATGCGATCGATGATGCAGCAGATGGGACGCGGCGGCGGCTTTCCTGGCATGGGCGGTGGTATGCCCGGTATGGGTGGTGGCTTTCCCGGTATGGGTGGCGGCATGCCGGGGCTACCGGGTCTGGGCGGCGGGGCTCAACCTGGCTTTCGAGCCCCCAGCAACAAGAAGCAGAAGGCCCAAAAGAAAAAGAAGGGCTTTGGCCAGCTTTAAACCCCTGAATCCAGACTTAGCCAAACACTCCTAAGACCAAATCCTGTCTGTATACCCCCGATACCCGACAGGATATCCGTTTCGAATCGGGGCTTTGTGAGTCGGATTCGGTATTATGCCCTAATCGACTGACCGACGCTGCGCTGTGGGTCAACCCTGGGAGAAAATCCTCCTATTTTCTTAGAAGCTATCTGGCCAGCGCTATAAATTGGGAAGTACAATGCCTCAAACCAGTAGACCTCTTGCATATTAGCCGAAGTATGGCTCTTCCGGGTTCAGGGTGATAAGCCCAGCTAATATCTAGGCACAGCAAGGCTTTCAGCGAATGCAGGAAAAAAATGTATTAGCTAATACGGTTTCAACCATAGATCCGGAAGAGCCTGTAAAACGAGTGCTTGAGCTAATCGGGCACTGGTGTAGCCTGATTTTTAGCCATAAAGCTATGCTGGGAGCTGGTTAGAAGCGAATGCGGAGTTGCAGGAGATCCTCCCAACTGAGCCCTTTTTCGAGGATACCGATCCCAACT
>Ga0169931_10005200_pt1 | contig 19901 bp, 18 predicted proteins | sample Kivu_15m_20L_FD_129675 | JGI IMG/M metagenome (GOLD analysis project Ga0169931, IMG submission 129675) | Freshwater microbial communities from Lake Kivu, Western Province, Rwanda to study Microbial Dark Matter (Phase II) - Kivu_15m_20L... | ecosystem: Environmental > Aquatic > Freshwater > Lake... | reverse complement strand
GATTTAAAGGAAAGGACATTTGAAATGGGCGTAGCTTAGAGATTTGGATCTTCGCTTGGAGTTGGGGAAGGTTTAGCAAAAGTTCGTTAGAAGGTGTCAAATTTAGATCGTCCTGGATGGCTGAAGTTTGGAGTTTGAGTGTTCTTTTTTTAAGTTGTTATCATTAAATACAATAAGACAAGTATCTATTGTACATCGTCATTACATTAGGGTATTATTAGTCTGTTCTACAAGGCATACTTTGGCCCGATTGTAGGTTCGAGATCTACTTATTATCAACGGTATAGTTGTATCTCCTGCCACCATTCTAACTGCATAGATCGTACCATACTTGTCTCAAGATAACTCATGTCACCGAATACGGCTAGAATACACTCCTTAGTCACCCGAACCCTAGTGGGTGGGGTTTTGAAGAGTTTTTATGATTTATCTTTTTTTTAAAAGAAAATGAATACAAACATGAAACGGAATGTTTCTTTTTGATCCATGTCTACAATACGTACAATTTTTTAAATATGATTTTAGTAAATTATGAAGCAGCGATTCAAAAAGAGATGTATATGATCGGGTGACACAAAAATAATGCAGCATATTTTCAAAATCAACTATTATTTTCTCACAGAATCTGAAATGAAATGAGAAGGTTATGAATATAGTCTATCATCATCAATTCATGGTATTCCCCAAGGTTTTAAAAAGATATTTGTAAAAAAACCCATAGATAGCAGGGAGAAACAGAAAAAAAAACGCTCAACGACAATACCGTACAAATTCCTGGACATTGGATACTACTTTCTCTAGATCCAACACGACAAATAAGGACATGACATTGTTGTAGCTTGGATCAAAGAACAGTGTTTATTGAAAAACTAGGATGATTGTTCAACGAACAGTTGATTGAGATGCCATGTCTTTTTTTGGTTTTTTCGTGATGAAACTTTACATCTTACTATGATAAAAATCAGAGTCCATTCTTTCTGAGCTGGGGTGGAGGCGAGTATACATACACACAAAATAAGGTCAGTATGTACGTACAGTCGTACATGTAACGCCCAACTTTATTTATAAAAAAGAACACTGCGACACTACTAAAAGTATAGGATGTAAAATACCATGCCATGACATCATCAATCACATCATCTAAGAAAAAGAAAAAGAACTCTTCTTCTGTTAACAAAGAAGAACCCATAGAAGATGTACCAACGAATAACATCACACAAGGCCGTGGTGGTGTTGTTGGTATTGTAGAAGAAAAGAAATTCGTGTTGGGACGTTCGTCCTCCTCCTCCTCCAATCATCATCATCATCATCAACAACGATATGATCATCATACAGGAATTGTAACAGGAAATACAAATTTCACAATCTCCAAATTTATTAGTAGCAACAACAAAAATACTAATAATAAGAATTATCGCTTCTTCTTTCTTCTCGTATTGGGATTTACATTGCCTATACTTTATAACTTTTTCTTGGTACAGGATACAAGTCCAATGAGTCACGAAGAACAACACATGTTGTATCATACAACTGTTTCTACATCCAATTTGTATCATCATCCCTTGGATACTACTGTCACGGGGTTACCAGCTGCAAAAGCTATGGCTGCCAGTAATAGTAGGATACCCAATCATCATGATGCCTACCATCCATCCGTGTCATCGTCATCATCTGATTCATCCTATAACAGGCATTCTCATAAGAAAATGAGGTATCCAAATACAGCATACTCTATACATTCATCATCATCTGCATCATTATCGTCTTCGTCTTCTTCTTCTTCTATGGATCCGTATTTGATTCACATGACACGTTCTATATCGGATGATCATCATCAAGCTTCAACGTCTTCATCATCTCGATCAACAACATCTCCATCAACTTCTTCATCCAATGCAAAAAGTCGTATCAATAGTAGTACGCCCTACTATGGCGGTGGTGGTGTTGTTGGTGGTAGTGACATGGGGAGTGGTGAGAGTGGTAGCGGTGTCATCTACCCCTCCTACAAATATTATTATTATGATGTGTACTCACAATCGTTTCGATTATATCCTCAACCCTGGGATACTGAGTATGAAGATGTAGAACAAGATCTATCCACTCTTACTTCTACAAGTACTATATCTACGTCCACTCCATCGTTCTATAAAGGTTTATTTCATGATTTATGGAATCGACATCCTACCAGTAGTACAGCATCATCATCAACAACAACGTCATCATCATCATCATCAACAACCACAAAATCACAACAGTATCCACCTACATTATGTAATGATAGATACACCTATGGATATTCAGATTGGATTACATTACGGAATGCTATCCATGAAAGGAATTATGAATATCAAAAATATTATTCACGTTGGCATTGGTATGAAAATGCATGGAGTGAGTATGAAATGATTCAATTTTTACATCCTACTACTACATCGACAACGATGATGACGACCACGGATCATCAGAATCTATATCCATCGTCTACAGTCTCAACTACTACAAGTACTTCTAATGGGAATTATAATAAAGACTCTTCATCATCATCCAGAGCATCACAACAACATCATCATCATCATCATCATCATCAAGAACAACAACAACAACAAGAGCAACATTATCATCATCATCGTCCCTGGATTGAACCTCCCCAACAACGTCCATCAGACTCTATAGATTCAAAAGTATCGTCATCGACTTGGAAACCCTTTGTTATATGTCCAGGTGCATATATTCATACACCAAGGAAATTAAAGTTAAAGTATACTTCCATTTTTATTAATACAGAATCATTGGAAATAAAATGTACTGGTTGTATATGGCATGGTATAGGGTCTCATTTCACTTTTGGACCTCAAGCTAAGAATGTTTGGATCCGTGGTATCACCTTTACTGGAGCGACGACAAGTAGTTTACTGTTTCCATATCATGGATCGGAAGTTAATTTCTTACGATGTAATTGGTTTCATAATCGAGGATATGGAACACATGGTCCAATTATGGATGTTGTTTCAGCAAGGTATGTGTAGAGATGCCATGTGATGCGTAGTTAAGCTTTTGTTTTTCAATGATACCCATGATTTGTACTGATTTTGTTGTTTGTACTTTCCGTTGCTCCGAAACTAAATTGGGGGTTTATGGGGATATACTATAGTACGGTAATTCATATGTACGGGTGTGATTTGACAGAGATCATTGCGTCTAGTCCACCGAGCCTAACTGTTAGAGGTCGGTCCCAAGTGAATATACTTTGATCTGTAACTTGGATCGTTTTTACAGGAAAGGATGTTGTTTTCCATCTACACATAGCTTTGTCTTTTAAATACGTATTTAATGTTACCTATTACCTGGTTGACTAATTAACATGTACTTTTCTTAATGATTCTAATCAAACATATAGCTACTGATGTATACAGTATGGGGTTTTTCTAACGTTTTGGACAAAGACACATTAGATTTCAATCGGCACATCAGCATTTTCAGATATAGGGCGCGGGCTATTTTGATGGCCTAGAAACCAAACTCCGATGATACACGGAATAACTATTATGGCATATATGAGATTCGGCCAGAAATAATTTCCATCCAGTAAGTTAATCGTCCAGTCTGTTATAGGTAAATTGATTAGTTGGAAGAGTCCTGGAACTAGATAGATAACGCCGGTGAGTTTCCCAATTACTTGCTTATCCGAAATCACAGCTAGATAGCTCAGAATGATGGAGTAGGTAAAGCATCGATACACGGCAAGTAAGATAAAGCCTAGGATCTGAACGTTGAGATTGGAACTGGTAACAAGGATGATTCCATGAATGATTGCTGTCACATTTATCAGCTGTAGTGACACGATATACCCCCACCTTTCAACAAAGAGCTCTATAAGGGGTAAACCCAAGATAGCCACGGGGCTTATTAATGAGGAGATAGTCAGATATCGATTTCCAGTTTGATCATCACCCAAATGTCTTAGAAATTCTCTCGATGATGTATGCGTAAATATGATTCTTGAATCGTGTACTGCAAAAACAAGTGTCAGTATGATGAACCTAACACTCAGAGCGTGTTTGATAAAGGAAGCTGGAGGAGTTGGTGCGGTTATAGTCGTATTCAAACGCGTTCCATCAGCATAAGGATGCTCCGAGATAGATTCGCAACCATTAGATGGTAATCGTAATACTCCACTCAATCCATGCTCTACGTGATCATCGAGATTCTCTTTAGATACGATCAGCGATGAAGATATCGAGGAGCAAGACGATACAGACGAGGTACAATCAAGAGAATTTTCATGTAAATTTTCTCTCACAGAAAGGACAACGTGCCAAAGATATACAGAAGATGTGCAAACCAAACATGCTATGATCAAGTACATACCCATCACAAGAAGAAAAGATCCCTTTGATGATTTGTTGATAGCCCAAAGAATCCAATAACCCAGACCACAACCAATATCCCAGAGGCATTCTAGTGAAGATATCACTCTTCGACGTGAAGACGGAAGTGAATATAAGTATGAAACTTCCATGATCATCGGCTGAGCTGCCATAGCCATGAATCCGATGAGAATAAACGCCAAATATAACAATCCATGAACGTTGACGAATGATGCTAGCAGGATACGTGATATGCCAACACAACCCATGATGGAAAGTATGAGTTGGAGTATCAGTGGTCCATATCGGTCTGATATAGCTCCAAATATGGGCGTGGCAATCCGCGCGAGTATGACCGCAATAAAGGAGATATACTGCAAAGCCCGTGATTGTTGGGAACAAACAAGAGGATTCGTTGAGTCGATGGTGTGTGTCGCAGTTGTAGTAATAGTATGATTTCCATGGACGATAGTGGTATGTTTGCAAAGATGAGAAAATGCTCCATCTTGCTCAAGCATAAGCTGCATCGGTCCAAAACCAAAGAATGCTTTGTCCAAGAGAAAGTATTGAGATGAGTCAAAGATTACACAGAAAAATGAAGGGTAACATGTGTTGTATAGGCGTACCTCCTACATAAAATATCATAAACAATGCAGTAAGCATGAATATGGTCCATCGACAAAAAGGAAGAGGGATCATTAGTGATGTACTGTGGTGTATTGTCAACATCATATAGGTGCAGAGCTATCATGCTTAGCGCAAACGTGCAGATCTCATTGTTGATACAATTAATTGTTGATAACGGCGACGCACTACGTGCGTCAGAGGAGTTAAGCGTTACTCGTCGTGTTCGTATCCCATACCTGACCGTCAGACCTCGTTCAGTACCCTGTACAGTACATCAATTATACTGTATTAGTTCATGAACAATTATTTTCTCATCATCAGTGCCATATGAAGATGGGTTTTACTGTCAGAGCGAGCATCAACATAAGAACTTTTATGCTCCACTTTGATACCGATGGCATCTTCAGAATCTGCTGCTGTGTCACCGTTACCAGCATTGTCAACGCCTACAGAAGTCGAAATTGTAGTAAAGAGAAACCAGAGTCTACATCAGCGTTCAAGAGGGTCTCAAAATGAAAATTAGATTCAAAAGTTCTATAAATCTTCTGTTGTAGATAAAATAAAAGCAGGATAGTAAAGTGAAGGTTTTGCGTGACACATCATCACAATCGAAGCTCTCAGAATACACCAGTTTGAGAAACTAAAATTTCGGTTACAAATGATTCCGTGCAAGGTTTGGATTCTGATTGAGATTCAGTTTCAGATGATTGACTGCATAATAATACTAAAAATCCTTTGCTATTATCCGTGACAGAAAAATCACCGACCCCTTACTCAATACATATCCTCATATTATACTCAACACCCTCAACTGGTACGAATAATTGTGGTCGCACCATTCAGATACAATTGCTTCAGTGGCAGATTTATCTGAAATTCAGGTATGTGGAGGACATTGAAAGATGCCAAGTAAGAATGAGTGAGTTCCAAGCCGATGAATAACGATCCACCAATCTCCGTCGTCACATCATCTGATGACGTACGTCTCTTTCATTATACAAACACAATAATGCACACTTCTCAATCGAATGAGGAGATGGAGATGGGATGGGGGTCAGTCAGATATGACAGTTATGTACCGCAATGAACGGGTCGCGATGGTTGTTGGATAATGGGACAGAAGTATTCTCGGTCGATTTGGTGCTGTACACTGTACAGCTGTACAGTACATAATCCTAATCGTGAATTTAACATACGCGTCGCCAGTACTTTAGTCAATGACGCACATAGCACTGCTCCGGTGCTGATTCTTGAAGGTGTAACGAATTATTAGTCTTTCTACCGAGGAGAACCTCCCGAGAAATAACACTCTGTATAGTCGTGGCAGTATTTTTTGTTTTTCTACATGTCTCAGCTCAATGCTGTGGGTGTCTACGGTTTTCTGTCTTAGAATATTCGGCGAACTGTATTCGTGCACCCGGTGGATACGTTTAAAGCACTACTACAGTATATTTAAAAAGTTTGACAGGTAGTGTTTAAAAGCTGCCTGAATCTATCAACACATCTCATCATATTGATACAGGCTTCCTCAAACACGATTTAAACTATGGGATCATGGTGGTGTATATGGGAGTTCAAATGAACGAGGGTTCGAATCCTTCTCGGCAGGATGGTCCAGCTTCATTTCGGGATAAATCCATCCCTTTTGTGAAGGGCTATCGGTCCTCCGCAAAACTACCCTTCTAGAATAATACCCGAACTCACGGTACCCTTCGCATTATACAATTATAGCTTAAAATTGAGTCGGTTGCTATAAAATAGGACAAGCCTTGGTAGTAGTATATACATCATTGGTATTCTTGAAGAATATAGGCTTTCTGTGAAAATTCTTGGTTGAGCATATGAAAATCCATTAGAAAATTAACTCGTCATCGACATCAAAACATTCAATTCGAATACTAAGAGATTTATTGATATTGCTAAATTGCACGATGATATTGATTTTGTAGGCATGAATTATACACAAGAGTGCACTATGCAAACGTAAAGTGAAACGAAGTTAAAGCTAGACCTTAGTTTCTTATTAGTAACCACAGTGTAGATTTATATCGCTGATATTTTATTTCTCGTTCTCAATTATTTTCAAGGGGTCTTAACCATGACCATGCCTTTGATCAATCTTGGCCCACTGAGTGACTCATCCTTTGGCCATCAGGGCCTAGATAATTTACATTTTTATCACGTAGTCTGATAAATGTTTTGAACTTATCGATAGTGGACAATAGGTTACTTTGGTTATCACTGAGCTGGCTTTCCGAACAGCATTTGCGAGCTTTGTCGTTCCCTGCGATTCCGTGACTTGTCAACGGCAGTCTCATGATTATTAAGTTAGCCATAGAAAAGCTTCAAAATAAAATCGGATGATGACAAATGTATGGCGTTATTTACCATCAATTTTTTCAGTCTTCGATTCTCTTCATAGAGATGTATAGTATACATTCCAATTACTCATCCATGTAACATCATTTTCTGAAGATAACCTAAATAGCATACTCCAACAATACATGGAAGAACAAAAAGTGTGTAAATGAGATTCGGCCAAAAGAAGTTTCCATGAAGAGAACCTAAGGCCCAATCACTCATTGGCAAATTGATCAATTGAAAGAGTCCTGGAATCAGGCAGATAATACCAGTTAATTTCCCAAGAACATGTTTTTCAGAAATAACCTCAAGATAACTCAATATTATTGCAAACGTCAAGCATCGATATAGCGCTAGCAAGACAAAACCGAGGATCTGTAAGTCTAGATTAGTACTTCCAACAAGAATAATCCCATGAACAATAGCGATGGCATTAATAAGCTGTAAAGAAACGATGTATCCCCATCTCTCAACGAAGAAATCAACTACTGGTAAACCTAGAATCGCTACTGGGCTTAGTAAAGATAAGATAGTCAAATATCGATTTCCCGTTACATCATCTCCCAAGTGTTTTAGAAAATCTCTAGCGGATGTCAGTGTAAACAATATTCTAGATACATGCACAGAGAAGATAAACGTCAACAGAATAAATCGAGAACTCGTCACATGTTTCCAGAATGACGTTTTATTCTTGGTGATAGATTGCGTTACCATAGCTTGCTCTGTATTTCTTATCGTGGTAGATTCAACATCATTTTCTTCCAAGGCGTTTATCATAGGTTGTGTATTATCATTATTATCATTCTCTATGTAATGCTTGACTTTATCGTCATCTATAGATGGTGTAGAGTGAAGAATATTCATTGTATTAGTTGATTCATCCGTAGGTGTTGAATTTTCCTCACAGGATAAGGTCTGTGATTTATGGAATGAGCGATTGACCTTGGACGTAGCCACAATCACCTTCCATAGAAATGTACTAGTTGTGAATATAATACATCCCACTATCAAGTACAAACCTATGACTAGTAAGAAGGAAAGATGGGAAGAGTGTGCAATAATCCATAGAATCCAATAACCGACGCCACCACCGACATCCCAGAGACAATTTAATGAGGATATGACTCTTCGGCGTGAGGAGGGTAATGAATATAAATAGGCAACTTCCATAATGATAGGTGCAGATGCCATAGCCATGAATCCAATAAGAATAAAGGCAACATATAGCAAGTCATATATTTGTGTCCAGGAGGATATCAAGATAACAGCCACACCTACACAACCCAGGACGGATAAAAGTATATGTAGTATGAGTGGTCCATACCGATCGGATATATCACCAAAAACGGGCGTGGCGAGTTGAGCTAAAATTGTGGCTATAAATGAAACATATTGCAAAGTTCGTGATTGTGTTGGACAAACAAGATGATGAGACTTTGTAGTCATGGGTACAGAATCCATATTGTTTGTAGTAGATGAGTTGTGCAATAAGACGGTATTATTTGAAATGGGTATCGTTGTAGTATTACTCTTCTTACAAAGAATGGAAAAGGCTCCATTTTCTTCAAGCATGAGTTGCATCGGTCCAAAGCCGAAAAATGCTATATAAGGGGAAAAAAAATAAAAAGCGTGTGTGTTGCATTCGTATACAAATAGATATAATGTAGCATCGACATCGTTCCTTATTCCAGAAACGTACGTACCTCCAACGTAAAATATCATATAGAATGCAGTGAGTAAAAAGAGAATGGATCGACATGTAGCATAAGAGGGTGGTAGAATTCCATTATTTTCATGTGAATCATCGTCATGCTTATCATGTACCACTGCTGTATCTAGGTTGGTAGCCATGACTCGAGTCTTTTGTTATGAGACGTTAAGTTCCCATCGATAATATTGTAAATCACGAGTATTTCATTGGTTCTGAACGGATTTTATTGACAGTTCACTCCATATGGGTTCCTTTTTACATGGATGTTTCGATCCTTTCCCTATATATTTTCATTTTCTTTTATGAAAACACATGAGAGTATGCGAGATATCTGCGTACGTACTTTACATCTGAGACGTGCTTGTCTTGGATGAAATGCTGCTCACGTCAGCACCGTCACCAAGGGACGTGGGACGTGTCGTCATCTGCTTTTCTCGTCAAAGAATTGTTGTAGAGTTCCGACGAACTGTATGTATTATATAATAATACCCATTTCACACCATTTTGCCTGCCTCTCGAAAGTCTAGGACACAACATCAAGGTAATAGGATCGAGGAGACGAGAAAAAAAGAATCATGATTCGATCAAACAAAGTTGTAGCCGCAGTAACACGTTGTAAACTTGCTTCTCGTACTGCTACGAATCCAACGAATACTCCCTTGTCTTCTTCTTCTTCTCGTCATCTACTTTCAACCATGAGTGGGAATGCATCCTCTCACGACAATAAAGCTTTATATGATGTTGTATCCAAAGATGATTTTGGAAAATATAAAGAGTATAGTGTCATCTTTACCAATCGGTCTCTAAACCTTATGAGTGATCCCTTCCAAAAGGTTATGAGAGATTTAAATGTACTTTTGAAAACTACGTACAATGCTAGTAAAGTAGCTATCATTCCTGGGTACGTCGTTGGATATTCAGATTTATTGCTACATTCTGAATGATTGAATCTTTTTTTATTTCATCTTGCTTTTTTTTCTTGCTCTTCGTCTCCCTTTTGTTATGTTAGATCAGGAACTTTTGGAATGGAAGCGGTGGCTAGACAATTTGCTACAGATCGTCATGTTATGGTTATTCGTAATGGTTGGTTCTCCTTTCGATGGACGGAAATTTTTGATATGGGTGGACCACGAAAGTCTATACCACGGTCTCATACGGTATTGAAAGCTCAACCAGTCGTAGCTCCATCCAATGACTCTACCCATGTACAATTTCAACCCTATCCTGTACATGAAGTCGTACAAAAAATATATGAAGAACGTCCCGCAGCTATCTTCGCCCCACATGTAGAAACAAGTACAGGAATGATGCTACCCGATGATTATATCCGTCGTGTGTCGGATGCTATACATTCCGTTGGTGGGATCTTTGTTTTAGATTGTATTGCCTCTGGAACTGTTTGGGCGGATATGAAAGACCTTGGAGTAGATGTTGTTATCTCTGCACCCCAAAAAGGATGGACGGGGCCTGCATGTGCGGCACTTGTAATGATGTCAGATCGAGCCGTAGCGAAAATGAATGAAACGGAGGAAACATCATTTTCTATGAGTTTAAAGAGATGGTCGGCTATCATGGATACATATGAAAAGGGTGGATTGTACGTAGAAAAGATGCACTGTTTGTATCTAGCGATAATTTCTGTACCTTTATTCACTCATGTTTCGTTTCTCATTTACTTAACTTTAGCGGATATCACACAACCATGCCTACTGATGCACTTCGTGATTTTCATGAAATTAGTGTAGAGACAATGAAGTTTGGTATTCCCGAGTTAAAATCTGCTCAAATCGCCTTGGGTAATGAAGTGCACAAACTTCTTAAATCCAGAAATCTTACTCCCGTAGCGGCTCCAGGATTCCAAGCTCCAGGAGTTATGGTATATTACTCTCCGAATAATGTTGAAAATCCTGTCATGATGACAAAATTCAAGGCGTCAGGCCTGCAAATTGCGATGGGAGTGCCTTGGCGAATTGATGAGCCAGAAGGTTTGAAGACGTTTAGGTTGGGACTTTTCGGTCTGGACAAGATGGGAAATATTCCCTCAACAGTACAAGTCCTACAAACAGCGTTGGATAAAGTTTTGATTGAATGCGGGCATTTGCCAAGTGATGCCACTGAACCAATACGATCAAGGATTTAAGATTGTAGTTATATTGACTGTAGCGCCACTAAACTTGTACTTCAGTATACTCTTATGATTACTACTGCTTTAGGCCAGCCCCACGGCTATTTTCTGAATGATATCCATCCGCAAGCCAGTCTCCATGGGCCCATTACGAGGTTTCAAAGCAGCGTGATTTTCCACCGATCTAAAAACGTCCCGTTCCAAGATCTCTCAGAGGAGTCAAAATATCTTCCCATCTACCCTGTCTTACCACTGAGGATATTGACTCGTATGGCATCTCAACATGGTCAGCGCAGTTATCAAGTGATAAAATCCTTGGAGTATTTGCCTTGGTATGGTACCAGACTTGATGGAAGCGGGAATTGAGAATTGAGCCATATTTAAGCAATAAGAGCAAAAGGCAGCTGACCTGCTTTTGAATTCTTGCAATTCTACATACGTACACAACTTACAGTACAACTAACCCAAAGCCCGATATAATTATTAAAACAACAGCATCACAGGAAGTTGATGATCCATCCGATTATGCCAGTTTTTTAACAGATGACCAAAAAGGTATGTTGTTAATGGCATACAGCTTAGGAGGGCAGGTTGCGGTAAATCGATTGTCTCACGACTGTTTAGAAGATCCAAGTTGTTCCGCTTAATGCGGCGACGAAAATTTCGAAGATCGAATTCAGTACGAACATAGCCCATGATGCTAATACTTTGATGGCACTTGCTGCCGAAACAACTCTTGGAAGTAAAGTTTTCTTTCATGAAAGTCTACAGGAAGCTGATTCTGTAGTAGAGTGGGAAGAAGCTATCAGAATTGATAATGAACCAGAAACTCTTCGACAACCCTCACCTGAAGTTGATAGTTCAATGTCTATTCCATTGAAGAACTGCTATTCATCCCTTTCGCATCAAAATGATACGCAAGCAAGTTTTGCAGAAATAACTCCCCCACTCAAACGATTTGATCGAAAAAGAAATCTTCGCAACGAGCCGCATATGTCGGATAATGGAACAGTGCATATCAATAGGTTAGATTTATTGTTAGGGCATTATTTCGCCACAGATGAGCTGCCATCTTCGTCCGATGACAGTGATGAGCTTCCGCTTCTTATACGAAGTATAGAGGATGGTATAGTGGAGCTGAACAATGTTCTAAACAGACTTTCCGCTCTCATTGACCCATGCAAAAGCATGTTCGGAACGAAAATAAATAACGATGTAAGAGCGCACATTGATTGGGTCATGAATATCAAAAAAGAAGCCAATGAGCGCATATTATCTTGGAAAGCGCGGAAAGTAGTGATTGAAGATGAGATGGTCGAATGCATCAATAACGCCATTAGGAAATCCGTTGAGTGAACTATTCATTTCCCCAATCTGAATTAAAAAATTATCTCTCATTATAATGTATCATGCGAATGTTTGGTTTATGGGGAGACTTTCAGAAAAAGTGCTTCGTAATCAAACACCATACATTACTAATGAAGTTTTTTTATCATCAGCTTCGGATAAGGTCAACACATTTAAGAGAATGTGTTGATTTTTGAAATAGAATGTAATTATACTATTAGGTTAACATTTGTAAGGGATACAAAACTGGTATTAAGTTAATGATTTAATATTCTTTGGAAAAAGCGCATGCTGCAGCAAACCGGAGTTGATGCTCTACCGCTGGTAGCTTTGTCGAAGCAGCAAGCACAAGTGGTGGAGCCAATGCAATAACAATATGGAACATGCCATGGGAATACCCTCCGAGTGGATACCGAGCAAATAACCATCCACTGACAACAAAAATGAGTAAAAGTTGCGCACTAAGTAGACCATCACCTGATGTAAATAATGGCATACTTTGCATAATCAGTGCCAGCGCAAATCTCCGAACAATTCTCTTCGAACAGAATGGTCGTCTATACAGCCCATAGATACTATCACCGTTGAAAAGCAGGGATAGTAACGTGTACTTCCAGTTGCTACTGCACCCATATGACCAAAGTATACTGATCACATGAATCATAGCTTGATCAAGTCTTCGAGATCAGTGGTCGATCCTCTCAGCGCCTTGCGGTATCTTGAACGCACATAGTAAATGATATATAATACAAGCGGGTGCATGTAGCACCATCCCGGACACTATCGCTATGACTGTTAGCGGCGGTAGTGCATGAAAATTGGGGAACATAGATGATTGTATACAACCAACGCTACCACTGAGAAAATCATTTCCAGATAATAACATGGGGTTCAATGAGTCTGTCATTGAATTTATTCGGTAGTTCTCTATATGTGCAGATGATAACCAACTACCAGATAAAAGGTAATAAAGAGAGTAGCAGGGAGCTATGAGCATAGTAACGGCATTCCATACTTCTTGTGTGGAATTCATCGCCCTTTCGAGCGCTCGCTTCGATATTGTGTCGAGTTCCTCTTGTGATCCTTTGGATGTGCATGCAGTTACAATCATTTCAATGTCATCTAATAGCTCATCGGCCAAATTATTCTCTTCATCTAGTTCCGAGTCTTCTTCAGACGATACTGTCACTAATATCACCATAGTTATTTATCTCATCCATGTGGATGATAATCGAGCCATCTGCACCCTTAGAATAGGTAATGGATGAGTCATCCTGAGATAGTGAACTATGATCATCTTTCGCGATGCCAAAGTAATTGATTTCTTCCATCTCAAAGATCATAGAAGCAGAGTAGTTATTCTCAAGACGGATGCTAGCCCCACAATCGTTCCAGTAGTCATTCATTTTATATATTGATTCGGTGCCTGTAAGGAGAAGAGAAGATCACAACTGAAATGAAAGTTTTATGAATTATGACGGAATATTTCGTCGCGAATGCTTTCGTAGTCCCGCGTGTTGATTCAAGAACAAACCAGATCAACGGTGAAGTGTCTTCCGGAGAAGCATCACAAACCGTTGGCCGAACACGTCACCTATCCACGTGAAAAAGTGGGACATCTGTAGAGACACCAAGGCTAAATGCTGACTCTCTGCGTGGTCTTGCTCTACATACGGTACCTACAGTACGTGGCTACACCGATTTCGATGCTCACAGTTGACTCTGATTCGCGGCTCAAGTCGTCTACTGTACATGCTAATCTAGTGCTCGCATTGAGGAACCAAGTTCCAAGTCACCGAACAAATGTCAACCGATCACTCCGCATACAATCAGATATGTAACTATAAAAGCCATTTCAACTACAGTATTGAAAAGCCTAAAAACAAAGAATGTATCGTGCGATGCTACACGAAAAAATATTACACGCGACCATGTGAAAAAATCACCATACTTTGAAATTAACTACATATTATAATATTTTTTTTCATTTTCCGATAGAAATAGCACACAATGCAGCAAAACGTATTTGATCCTCTACCACTGGGAGTTTGGAAGAAGCTATAATAACAAGCGGTGGTGCTATGGCCATGACCAGATGAAATACACCATGAGAATAACCTCCAAAGGGATATCGACTAAATATGAAAGCACTGGTAGCATAAATAAGGAAAAGCTTTACACACAAAAGGACAAATCCTGCACGTAGAAAGGGTAGTGTTTGAATCATAATGGCTATACCGAATCTCATAAGTACATTCCGTGGTCGAAAGGGTCTTCGATAGAGTCGATATATGCTATCAAGATTAAAAGCCATAGCTGCTAATGTGTAATCCCAATGACCACTAGAACCATAAGACCAGCAAAGAGACATGAAATGCATCATGGCTTGATCAAGTCTTCGAGACCAATGATCTAATCGTAATGGTCCAGCTGGGATCTTATACGCACAGTATAAATGATAATTGATACTAGCTGGGGTGTGAATTGCAATGCCTAGAGCAACTGCAAGAGAAGTCCAAGGGGGTATCGCATATAGATATGGAAAAATAGTCGAGTGTATACACATATTTCTTTTCGATTCGTTGGTAAATGACGAAATCATACTCCAATCTTGTATAGTAGTGGATGTTTCTTGACTATCGACTAAACTATTTCGAACCTTTTCAATATCATCGGTAGTAAGCCATGAACCGGATAATAAGAAATAGATACAAAAACAGGGTCCGAATATCATAGTAACGGCATTCCATAATTCCTGCTTTGGAGTCATGGCTCGTTTTAATGCTCGTGCAGTAATATCGAATTCCTCTTCACACTTCGTAGAAACTGATAAAGGTAGAATATTTTGTACAAGAGATTGCATTTCATCAGCAAGTAAATTTTCTGAACGTAATGCATGTTTCCCATGATGATCATCGTCATCATCCTCTTCAATATCTTCAAGTGATGCATTGGAGGTATGATCTTCTACTATCAAGTCATTATCGTCCATCAGTATTTCAATAGAATCACTTGAATGATTTCTCAAACGAAGTGAATTCTCAGAAAAATTTAAGGAGTATTCATGTGTAGAAGAAATTTTCTCTCCTTGACTTTGTTCTTCATCCGGAGGAGGAGATGTTAACTCCTTAAACATATGACTTGGTGGTACAGCAACGGCGTTTGGGTTCTTGGACAGAGATTTCGATTTCTCCATGATTTGATCCATTGGAAACGTGCCGACTCTGAATGTCTTGAAGTATGTATATACAGTTCGATTTATACTCTTTCTTATCGATCACAGGAGAACAGCTGCGGAAGCGGCGGAACGAACTCTGTGCGGGAACAAGAGTTGATGAGGAATGCACAATAATGCACCCGCAGTGCCCAGGAGCCAGGAGCCCAGTAGAGAGTCCTTATTCGCTGGAGATACGTACGTGGGAGAGGGAGAGGGAGATTTTTTTATAATATTAACCTCATTTTCATAAGAAATCTCCAGCTTTTTTCAAAATGTTCAAACGTGTCCTTATTTTTTGGATTTTCGAGAAAGATCTCCATAGCCTTGTCTCACCTTCATTGCATTGGAAATATTGATCAAATGAGTGCCCGAAACGATGTCAACGTCTCGAAAAGCAATCCGCAGGCAAAGAGATTCATCAAAGATAATACTGCGACGTTCGTTTCGGTAAATTCAAACGCTGTTGATTCATTGTGACACCAATGTGATTCCTGTGTTGATGATTTTGTTTTTCTCGTTTAGGCCCGAGCTACACTCTGGACAGTACTTCGGATCACCAGAGACAGCCGCTTTGGGAAAGATAGCGAAGCTTCTCGTATCGGTTGGCTGCGTGTTATCAGTGAGCTCTACGACCGTACGCAAAACGGTCCCCTACGGGGCTTCAAAGGGTACACCAGCCCTGATCCCATGACCAACGTGAACAGCTTCAAGGACTGGCTCAAAGGCGTCTGTGCTGCCAACAAGGAACGTATAGATTCCGAGACAGGTATACTTGCACCTTTTGATGAGCTCACAACTGAGCAGCAATTGTTTGACGACGCAGCTGCTTCCAAAGCCAAGGCGGCGAAGGCTCGCGCTGACCTCGCCAGCGACAAGGCTGCCCGAGCAGCTACAAATGTACGCGTGGAAAGTAACCTTGATCTTCGCCCCGAACCCGTTCCTTTGAAAAGCGTTGGGAATATGGTGGATCTCTTCAATGACGAAGGTGCGGAAGCAGGCCATGGAGTAGCCAATTCAGTCGCAAACTCGATTTCTGTGGATGAGAATGTTGTTGCTACCAATCGCCTGCAGACAACCGAAATTCATCGAAGAAAGCGACGAGGAACTCTCGGATCTGCCTCATTTCCTACTCAGGGTGGTCGTATGGATCCTCAGGACCAATTCAACCTGCAGGCTGCATCTTTCGGTGGATTTCTGACCACTGTACAAACAGCGGTGAGTCAGAGGAACTCTGCAAGATCGGATCTGACCTTGGACGTAGAGGCTATGACACCTGCACAGAAGATGAAGTACAACAAACTGAAGGCTGTCGGTAGCTTGTTCGCAGAATCAGGTGGTGTGGTGGACGAAGAAGCTGTAGATGCCTTCAAAAAAAAGCAGAAGTCCTTTGTCTTAGAGTGGCTCAATGACGACGATGCTTGAGATTCCATTTTCAACTTTGTAGTGTCTAAATTTGAACTTCTAATTCTCTTTATAACTTATGTGCATCATAAAACTTGAATAAATGGTTATCATAAACATTTATAATTTTTATTGGATATAGAGAAAATATATCCTTTTTATTGTATAACAAATGTAGTATCCCCACAACAAATTTCCAAGGTTTCTTTAGCATGTGGATTCCAATCTATGATCATCATCATGGCTATGACTTAACAATGAAGGAATATTTGGTTTCAAGAGATGTAAATTCGTGCATCTCCATGATGATTAGACATCATGATCGAATCAATAGCTTGTGCCATATTCATATGATAATATTGAGTTTTCATCCTTATCTTCTTGTTCGTTATCTCTCCTCCTCGTCCTCTTCCTTTGTGTCTTCCATGTTGTTGCTGCTGCTGCTGTCTATGTTGTCTTTGTACAGTCACAGGCATGGCTGAGGTACCATCCACAATAGAATGTGAAATCGATTCACATTCCTCCGGGGATAAAACGGGTTGGATCAAAACAGGTGTCTCATGTGTTGGATGGTAATAATGAAGATGAGGTTGAATATCAGACACAGGAACACAAGCTATTGGCTTGACAGAGGGATACGATGATGATGATGAAGATGACGACGACGAAGAAGCTATAAGTGCTGTGAAAGAAATCATAATAATGAATGAATGAATGAGTCAAACATACGTATGTACTGTGCGTACAGGGGCAGGACCTACGAGAGTGTCACCGATCGACGAGTATGGATAAGCAAATTCATGGGATATTGTATTGAAAGTCAAGTAACATGAGCTTGTCATAAGGAATAGTAATAACGTATCATGGGTAGAATAATTATAGTAAAAATTAAATGCATCATTTGATTTGAATTACCAACAATAATGATTCATTTCCTATTTTGTTTTTAGCTTTATTCCTGTGGAAATAAATACTGCTCAAGGGAAGGAGCACCGCAATCAAACTTCAATGAGACAGAGTTTCCTCTGCAACAGGTAATACAGTTGTAAAGGAAGAAAAGTAGTTTAACCTTTTCAGGCAAATGTTTATTCCCATGTTTCCACTCATTGTTCTTGTCCGTCAAGTCAAAAAGGTTTGTAATCTCCCCGTAAACATGCTCAATTTCAACTCGAACCTTTCTCATAACAAGGTTTTCATGAATTTGATTAACATCCAATGGAGCGCCAATTACTGCCTCATGGTACGACCTGATCGTACTGTCTGCGGTTGATAAGGCCTTGAAAGCACCGTCGCCGAATACGCAGTATCTAAACTGTTGACCATTCTGGATTTCTCTTAAGAATGGGTCAAGATTGGATGTGTTGACAGCATCAATATCATTACGACGGGCTGATATAGGTCCATATAATGCCTGTAGACCGTTCGCCATCACGATGGTTGCAACCTTGACCCCATGGATCTTCTTCCATCCTGAATAGACAGCCCTCTGTACATCGTATTCATCATCAAATCGAGCTGCTCCTTCGAAGCGATCCGACGGTCCTGTTCTGGGAGTGTTGGTACGAAAGTTGGAACAATCCAGGAAGCCAAAAATACGAAAAGGATCAGCTGGATCATTGTATTCCAAGCCCTCCACCCAATGCCTCGGTGCCCCTTCAGCCGGCTGGACATAAAAGCCTTTGGATACTCGTTCTGCGATATTTTTAGCAAACGACTCAAATAGGGGTCTAAATTTTTCCAATAGAGGAAATTCTAAAACACTTTGAATGTAGGGGGCGCTATACTCTAAAAACCAATGAAACATGATGGACCACTTACGATGGTCTCCACCAAAATATTCATCGACGATGTCAATGTTGGTGTGACCCGACTTTACCTTGATGAGTACGAAAATCAGTATCTCATCCGGGCCAAAAATGTAGTAATTGCCCGTGTTTGTTCCACTTTCAATCCGTATGAAACCATCCGGATAGCATCGTTGAGGAAGGTCGAAGAAACGAATCAAGGTTTGAATCTCTTGTCGAGCAAAGTTGGTCTTCCCTAAAAGTTCCACATCTGTGTAGTCCTGTAAAGTCTTTTGGATTCTTGGACGCAATGCATGTCCTCTAGGTAGTTCATCTTCAGGATCAATGTCTGCCACTTCCGACTCTTGCTCTAGAAGCATCTGAAGACGAAGATTTACAAGCAACAAAAACGCCCCCGACGCCAATACCAACAGATCAACCAAATCTTGATCCAAGACCTCAAGAAAATCAAATATAATGCTGACGATATAGAATTCGAAAGTTACAAGCATGTGAGTGAGTGTCGCGTAAATTTCGGAGTGCATTCTTCTGATGATTTGTCGATCAATCGAATACAGAGCCTCACTTCTATTGTTCCTTGACGTTGAGTGTGTTGATAGACGTCGTCTCTTGCCGTTTCTGGTGTTGAAATGGACCATTTTGATGATATTGGTGATGATGGGAGATATGTCCAGTGTGGGAGAGGAGTTTTTTCTCCATGGAGGAAAAAGTCCTCTGGACATCGGTTTTCGGGGAGAAGGAGAGAATTTTGGACCTAGGGTTGGAGATAATTTTCTCCCTCTCCCACGTACGTATCTCCAGCGAATAAGGACTCTCTATTACACACTTTTTTACACATATTTACCCATTCCCGTCTGCATGTGTAGACCTATGGTTCTATTATAGGTAAGAAGTGCTCAAAAATGTGTAACCGTTACGATGGCCAATCTGTCCCTTCATC
>Ga0169931_10005199_pt1 | contig 19901 bp, 16 predicted proteins | sample Kivu_15m_20L_FD_129675 | JGI IMG/M metagenome (GOLD analysis project Ga0169931, IMG submission 129675) | Freshwater microbial communities from Lake Kivu, Western Province, Rwanda to study Microbial Dark Matter (Phase II) - Kivu_15m_20L... | ecosystem: Environmental > Aquatic > Freshwater > Lake... | reverse complement strand
TTCTTCAAGCTGAATCCGGGATGCCATGATCTGGGCGCTGCTCAAGGGCAAAACCAGGCGATTCCACGCGAGGGCCAGCCCCTGGGCAAGTCCCAGCCCCACGCGAAGCCCGGTGAAGCTGCCTGGCCCCACGTCGAGCGCAAGGACCTCGGGTACTCCCCAGGTTCCCACCCACTGCTCCACTGCGCCGAGGAGTTCTTCGCCCGACTTCCCCCCGGACTCGTGCCGGGCGATGCACTTCACGCCAGGGCCGGCGCTGGTAGCGCTCCCGCAATCGACCAGAGCGGCCGAAGCAGGACTCGCCGAGCCAGCCAGGGCAAGCAGGAGATGGGGCGGTCGCGTCGCAAGGTCGTGCATTGCCTGAAATTGTATGATCGACGCATCCCCGGTGTGAGACTCTCGCCCCTTCATGAGCAGCCTCTTTGGCCGTACCTTTCTTCTGATCGCAGGGCTGCTCTTTGCGAGTCTGCTCGGCGCCTGGGTCGTGATGCAGAAGATGTTCGGCCCAACGCCCGAACAGTCGGTGGCGTGGGAGGTGGCCTCGCTCGCCAACGTCACCCGGATCTCGCTCGAGACCGCCGACCCCGAAAGCCGCAGGGAGTTGCTGCAAATTCTCGACCGCGGTGAAGGTCTTCGGCTCACTCCCCGGCAAAGGACCGACGTCACGGTCCCCATGGACCGGACCGACACAGGTCGGCGTCTCAGTCGCTTGCTGCGCATCGAGATGGGGGAGAACACCCAGGTGCTCGAGTCGGTCAACGGCGTGGAGGGCTTGTGGGTGAGCGTGAGCATCCGCAAGCAGCCCTACTGGCTGGGCGTGCAGCAGGAGCGCCTCGAGCGCAGCCTTGATCCGCCGTGGGAGTGGGCCGCCGCCATCGTGGTGTTTCTCTCCTTGCTCGGCACGGTCATGATCTCCGAGCAGATCAACCGCCCTTTGCGCCTGCTTGCCCGGGCCATCACCCGTATCGAGTCCAACGCCCGATCCACGCCCCTGCCCGAGAATCTCCCCGGCGAATTCGGTGAGGTCAACCGCCGCTTCAACCACATGACGCTCGCGCTCGACCGCCTCGACCAGGACCGGCGCCTCGCACTGGCCGGTATCTCGCACGACATCCGGACGCCTCTGACGAGGCTGCGCATGGAAATCGAACTCGCCATGCTTTCCCCCGACGTGCGCGCCAACCTGGTGTCCGACATCGAGCGGATCGACGGCGTGGTGCGCCAGTTCATCGACTATGCGCGAGCCTCCACGCTCGAAGGAAGCGACACCCACGATGCCGCTGCGAGCGTTGCACTCGCCGTCGAGCGCTGGCGCGACGACGGACTGCGCATCCGCCTTGACCTTCCGGAAACACTCCCCTGGAGCGGACGTCGGGTGGACATCGATCGCCTGCTCGACAACCTGCTCTCCAACGTGGCGCGGTATGCCCGGTCGCAGGGGGACTTCGATGCCGACCTTTCTCTTCGCAGCGTTCAGGGAAGTTTGCAACTCGTGCTCGACGACTACGGGCCAGGTGTGCCCGAGGGTGATTATCAGCGCCTGCTCGAGCCCTTTGCGCGACTTGAAGACCATCGCAGCGAGCGCGAGGGTAGTGGGCTCGGCCTCGCGATCGTGAACCGGATCGTGTTGCGTCATCAGGGAAAACTCGAGTTGCGCCGCTCACCCGGGGGCGGACTGTCGGTGCATCTGAGTCTGCCCTCGGTGATCGAAACCGCCGCAGCCCGCAGCGGCGAGATCCGCCCCGCTGTCATGGCCCCGTCACCCATCGACGTCGTCAATCGAGGGCATATGTAAATTCAATTGGCCTTCATCGCAATCTTCTACCGATAATGCGCAGGCTTCTCGGGCCGCGATCCTCCACAGGCAGTCAACGCGAAGTACGCGCGGTCCCCGAGCAGTCGGTTTCTCAATCGTGTAACTCCCAGGAGATTGCTATGTCGAGTCTTAACGGTTCAAAGACGCATCACAACCTGAAGGAAGCCTTCGCGGGCGAAAGTCAGGCAAACCGTCGCTACCTGTATTTCGCAAACAAGGCCGATGTCGAAGGCCTGCCCGAAGTCGCAACACTCTTTCGCTCCACCGCCGAGGGCGAGACCGGCCACGCTCACGGCCATCTCGACTACCTCGCGCACGTGGGTGATCCCGCTACCGGTCTGCCGATCGGTGCCTCGAGCGACAACCTCAAGGCGGCTGTGGCTGGCGAAACGCACGAGTACACCGACATGTACCCCGGCATGGCCAAGACAGCGCGCGACGAAGGTTTCGATGAGATCGCAGACTGGTTCGAGACGCTGGCCAAGGCCGAGCGCTCGCATGCCAACAAGTTCCAGAAGGCCCTCGACGCGCTCGCAGCCAACGCCTGATCGACAGCGGCCACCGAGGCCCGTTGCCTGAAGGGCCGCACGCCAGGGTCTGGCGCGCGGCCTGCCCCCCACCTCTTCCCGGATTCGAGCCATGCGTGAAGGTTCACTCGAAGCACCAACCCGCCACCCAATCGATTGGCAGAGCGCGGCTTTTTATGACGAAAAAGCCTGCTTTGATGAGATGGAGCGCATTTTCGACATCTGCCACGGCTGTCGGCGCTGCGTGAGCCTGTGCAATGCCTTCCCCACGCTCTTCGATCTGGTCGACGCCTCGGAAACCCTCGAGGTGGATGGGGTGGACCGCAAGAACTACATGAAGGTGGTGGACCAGTGCTACCTCTGCGACCTCTGCTACCTCACCAAGTGCCCCTATGTGCCGCCGCACGCGTGGAACGTGGACTTTCCGCACGTGATGCTGCGCGCCAAGGCCATTGCCTTCAAGAAAGGAACGCCAACGAAGTTCAGGGACAGCCAGCTAGCCTCCACCGACCGCAATGGCAAGCTCGCGGGCATCCCTGTGGTGGTCCAGGCGGTGAACGCGCTTGCGAAAAACAACCGCGCCCGCGAACTGGGCGAGTCCATGCTCGGCGTGCACCGCGATGCCTGGGTCCCCGAGTTTGCGCCGCGACCCTTTCGTGCGGTTGCGGCAAGTGCGCAAGCCAAGGCGGCCAGGGAGGCCCCCGCAGTCCGCAACGGCCAGCGCACGCCGGGCAAGGTTGCTATCTTCTCAACTTGCTATATAAACTATAACGAACCAGGCATCGGGCTTGACCTGATCAAGATCCTCGAGCACAACGGGATTCCCTGGGTGGTCGCGGACAAGGAGGCTTGTTGCGGGATGCCCAAACTTGAACTCGGCGATCTCGACGGTGTCGCCGCACTCAAGGCGGCCAACATGCCCGCGCTCGCCCGACTGGCCCGTGAAGGCTACGCAATCCTCGCGCCCATCCCCTCGTGCGCCCTGATGTTCAAGCAGGAGCTGCCTCTGCTTTTCCCTTCCTGCAACGAGACGAAGACCGTGCAATCAGCCATGTTCGATCCGTTCGAGTACTTCGTGGACCGCCACAAGGACGGACTCCTCAATACCGGCTTTTCCACCTCGCTCGGGCATGTGTCCTATCACGTGGCCTGCCATCTGCGGGTTCAGAACATGGGTCAGCGCACCCGCGAACTCCTCGCCATGGTGCCCGACACGCAGATTCACACAGTGGAGCGCTGCCCTGGCCACGCGGGCACATGGGGAGTGAAAAAGGAGTTCTTCGAGGGCGCGATGAAGATCGGCAAGCCTGTGTTCCGGCAGATGAGCGCGCATCCCAAAGGCCCCACCGACTGGATCGCTTCCGATTGCCAACTCGCTGGTCACCACATCGCCCAGGGTATCGAGCGCAACCAGTTTCCCCAGGCGCCGATGGCGCATCCCTTGACCCTCCTGCGCAAGGCTTACGGACTCCCATGATCCAGGCGCCGATGGCGCATCCCTCAACCCTCCCACGCAAGGCTTACGGACTCCCATGATGAACTCTCGAATGACTCCCAAAATCGCACGTGAATCGCTGATGACCCTCGAGGCCTACGCCAGGGCCCGCCCCGAGTTCCGCAGGAAAGTGCTTGAGCACAAGAAGCACCGCACGTTGGCGCTCGGCCAGCACGTGACCCTGATCTTCGAAGACGAACTCACGATCCGCTACCAGATTCAGGAAATGCTGCGGATCGAGAAGATCTTCGAGGAGGAGGGCATCCTCCACGAACTCGAGTCCTACAGCCCGCTCATCCCGGACGGCAGCAATTTCAAGGCCACGATGATGATCGAGTACGAGGATCCAGCCGAGCGCCGTAGCGCGCTCTCACGGTTGATCGGCATCGAGGATCGGGTGTGGATTCAGGTGGAGGGTTCGGCGCGCGTGTATGCGATTGCCGATGAGGATCTGGAGCGGGAAAACGAGACCAAGACCTCCTCGGTACACTTCCTGCGCTTCGAACTCAACCCCGACATGTGCGCCGCCCTCAAATACGGCGTAAGCCTCTCGGCGGGCATTGACCACGCAGCCTACACCTGCGAGATCTCGCCCCTTCCCGCAACACAGCGACAGGCGCTGGTCGCAGACCTGCGCTGAGAATGGTGGCCGGCCTTTCCTTGTCGAGAACGGCGGTCGCCTTGTCGGTCGCGCCTCCCCCGAGCCCCTGGCGAACCCTCGTGCAGGCCCGGTTCCAGGGTTGGGGGGATGCTCACACTCAGGCTTTGCGCATCACCTGATACGGGCGGTACCAAAGCTCGATCACCTCCCGGTCACGCTCGGGGTCTGGCCCGGGCAGGCACAACGGCCCCAGGCGAATCGCCCGTTCTCCATGGTCGAACACGAGGAGCAGGATCGGGATTTCTGCACCTGCGGCAATCCGCAGGAAGCCCGAGCGGAACCGATCGACCTGCTTTCGGGTTCCCTCCGGCGCAATGCACAGCCACATCGCTTCGCACGCTGCAAAGCTCTCCACCACCTGCTCCACCACATCGGCGGCCATCCCCCGATCAACCGAAACCCCACCGAACCAGCGCATCACCGGCCCCAGCGCGCCCTTGAAGAGCCGGTGCTTGGCCAGGAAGTTGATGCGCAGGTTGTAGGCAAACGCCACCGACATCGCCACCGGAAAGTCCCAGTTGGTGCTGTGCGGCGCTCCGGCGATCACGAGCTTCGGATGGTCGGGGAAACAACCCTCCACGCGCCAGCCAAGCAGGTAGAGGCCCAGCCTGCCGATGCCACGGGTCCATGCGCCTCCCCGGCGCGGAACCGACCCGGGCACTGCTGAGGGACCCCCGTCCGCTGCCGGCCCCGGAAGTTCGGGAAGCTGCACAGGGACGGGAGAGCCTTGCAAGGGAGCGTGCCTGCGCGGCGCGGCAACGTTGGGGAGTTGCACAGGAAGGTCCGTTCAACCCGCAGCACGCTTGAGGAGGACCACCGCCTGCGCAGAAATGCCTTCTCCCCGCCCCTCGAAACCCAGCCACTCCTGGGTCTTGGCTTTAAGGTTCACCTGATCCTGCCGCACACCGAGGCAGGCTGCCACCCGCTCGACGATCGCGGCCCGGTAAGGCGCAAGCCGCGGCGCCTGCGCAATCACGCTGCAGTCCAGGTTTTCAATCTGCCAGCCCAGCCCCCGCACGATGCTGACCGTCTCACGCAGCAGGTGCCCGCTGTCGGCATTCCGAAACTTCGGGTCCTGATCCGGAAAGTGCGTCCCGATGTCACCGAGTGCCGCTGCGCCGAGGATGGCGTCGGTGACCGCGTGCAGTAGCACATCGGCGTCCGAGTGCCCGAGCAGGCCAAGTGGATAGTCGATCGCAACGCCGCCGATGATCAGCCGTCGTCCGGGTACCAGCGCGTGCACATCGTAGCCTTGCCCGATCCTGATCTGCGGCTCGGCCACGTCTGCGCGCGGCGCGCCTGCTCTCGCGTGTGTCTTTGCGCCTGTTCCTGAGCCTGCTCCTGCGCTTGCACTCGCCCCTGCTCCTGCGCCTGCACTCGCCCCTGCCCCAGGGTCCCCGGAATCGACCGCGGAAAGCTGCGCTTCGAGCACCTGGAGGTCCCCGGGCGAAGTCAGCTTTACATTGGCCTGTGAACCTTCGAGCAGCAGCACCGGGGCGCCGATACGCTCGATCGCCGCACATTCATCGGTGACATCCGGGTGCTGCGCCAACGCCCGGAGGAGGAGGGCCACTTCAAACATCTGCGGCGTCTGTGCCAGCCAGAGCCGATCCCGCGCGATGGTCTCCACCCTGGCTCCCTCTGGCGTAACCCGTCGCGCTGCCAATCCGGGCCCGGAGCCGGCGGCCGCTTGGCTCTGGCCCCGGGGTGCATCGGACTCGGGGTCTCGAGGCGCCGCATCCCGGTCCAGGGTTGCCTCCGTGGCCCCCTGTGCAGGCGACTGGCTAACCCGCTTCACCGTATCCACGACCGGACGTGCAAGGATGCCACCGTGGCCTCGGTGCAGGCAGGTCTCGATCAGCGCCAGCGCGTCGGACGGTCTGAGGAGCGGCCTTGCGGCATCGTGCACAAGCGCCCAGTGTGCACCCGCCTCGCGCACCCGCTCGAGCCCGGCCAGCACGGTATCGCGGCGGGTAGCACCGCCGATCGCGCAAATCGCGAGCCGCTTCGGCCAAGCCCGCAGCAAGGGAGCCAGCGCCACGGCTGCCTCGCGATCCCCGGGCGCTGCGATCACCCACACTTTCTCCACCGGATCGAGGTCGAGCAGCACCCTCACGCTGTGAACGATGACCGGAGTTCCGGCAAGCGGCTGGTACTGCTTCGGGAGCGCTGCACCAAAGCGCGCACCCGAGCCTGCGGCCGGCACAACCGCATGCAGTGTCGGCGCACTGCGGGCCGCATCGTGAGGGCTACCGGCCAGCGCGGGTTTGCGCAAACCGGCGGTGGCATTGTTCGTGATGCCGCTCCTGGGTTGGTGTGCTGCCGCGCTCCTCGGGAGCGCAACTCCGGGTCGACCGACAGGTCCTTCGAAAGGTTTTGCCGCTGAGGGATGCCGCGCCTCCGTCTGCCGTCGCCACCAGCGACTAAAATTCTCTCATGCCCGCCACCCTCGCAGGTTTTCGCTTCCCGGATCCCGGCCAGGCGCTACGTGCGCCCGCCAGTTGGGGTGCGGGCGATGCCTATCTGCTTGCCAACTGGGCTCGTACATTGTCGCCACGGCGGATCGCGGTGTTCACCGCCCAGCCGGCCGATGCCGAGCGGGTGGTGGAGGAACTCGGATGGTTCGATCCAGGACTCCGACTGCAGCTCTTTCCCGACTGGGAGACCTTGCCCTACGACCACTTTTCGCCGCACCAGGACCTGATCAGCGACCGGCTGCACGCCTTGTGGCGTCTGCTTCAGCGCGACATCGACGTGCTTGTGGCCCCCGCCACAACGGCGGCGCTGCTGCTGCCGCCCCGTTCGCTGATTGCCGGCCGCAGCTTCGTGTTCGCGCGCGGCGAGCAACTCGCGCGCGATGTGCTGGCGGCCCAACTGGTCGAGGCGGGCTACGAACACGTGTCGCAGGTTGTGAAGCCCGGGGAATACTGCCTGCGCGGCAGTCTCATCGACCTGTTTCCCATGGGAAACGCCCTTCCCCTGCGGATCGACCTGCTCGACGATCACATTGAGTCGATCAAGAGTTTTGATCCGGATACCCAGCGCAGCCTCTTCCCGGTCCCTTCGGTGCGGATCCTTCCCGGGCGTGAGTTCGCGCTCGATGAGGCGAGCCGGGTCCGCTTTCGTGCACGCTGGCGCGACCGCTTTGAGGGCGATCCGTCGCGATGCACCGTCTACAAGGACATCGGGCTCGGACTTGCCCCCGGCGGAGTGGAGTGGTACCTGCCGCTTTTTTTCGATGCATGTCACAGTCTCTTCGACTACTTGGGCGGGGATGACCTTGTGGTGCTTCACGGAGACGTGGAATCCGCTCTGCAGCGCTTTCGCGAGGACATGCAGCAGCGCTACGAGTTCCTGAGCCGGGATGTCGAGCGCCCCTGCCTGAGTCCTGCGGAGTTGATGCTCGACCAGGAGCGCTTCTTCAAGGCGTGCCGCACCCGCGGCCGCCTCACGATGCCCCACGCGGGATCGCAACCCTGCCCGGGGCTTCCGCAACTTGCGGTTGATCGCAAGCGCACCCGGCCCCATGCCGCGCTGGAGCAGTTCGCGGAGCAGTCGCCGCTCCCGGTGCTGATCGTGTGCGATTCCCCGGGGCGGCGCGAGACGCTGATGCAAGCGCTTGCCGAATACGAAGTACGCTGGGAAAGCATCGACGGATGGCCAGCCGAGCCCTCGTGGAGCGGCGCGCGAATCGGCGTGGGCCCCCTGCATGCGGGCTTTGTGATCGAAGGTCTGATCGCGGTGGTAACCGAAGCCGAGATCTACGCCCACCACCCCCGCCGTGGCAAGTCGCGAAGACGCGAGTCGCAAAGCAATGTCGACACGCTGATCCGTGATCTGTCGGAGCTCAAGTCGGGCGACCCAGTGGTCCACGTCGAGCACGGTATCGGACGCTACCGGGGTCTGATCCATATGGATCTCGGCGAAGGCGACAACGAGTTTCTGCATCTTGCCTACCTCAACGACGCGAGCCTTTATGTGCCGGTGTCGCAGCTCCACCTGATCGCGCGCTACAGCGGCGCCTCGCCCGATGAAGCGCCGCTGCACCAACTCGGCTCCCTCCAGTGGGAGAGGGCCAAGCGCAAAGCCGCTCAGCAGGCGCGCGATACCGCAGCCGAGTTGCTCAATCTCTATGCGCGCCGCGCGCTGCGCCAGGGGCATGCCTTCGCCTTTCACGCTTCCGACTACGAAGCGTTCTGCGAGGGCTTCGGATTCGAGGAAACTCCGGATCAGCGCGCTGCCATCCACCATGTCATCCAGGATCTGGTTGCCAACAAGCCGATGGACCGCCTCGTTTGCGGCGATGTGGGATTCGGCAAGACCGAAGTGGCGCTGCGCGCAGCCTTCGTGGCCGTTGGCGACTCCCGCCAGGTCGCCATCCTCGCACCCACCACCCTGCTGGTCGAACAGCACTTCCAGACCTTCAGCGACCGTTTTGCGAATTTCCCTGTGCGGCTCGCCGAGCTGTCGCGTTTTCGCAGCGGCAAGGAGGCGCGACAGACGCTCGAAGCACTGGCCCGTGGGCAGGTCGACATCGTGATCGGCACCCACAAGCTGCTTTCGGCCGAGGTGAAATTCGCCCGACTGGGGCTCGTCATCATCGATGAGGAGCATCGCTTCGGCGTGCGGCAAAAGGAGGTGCTGAAGAACCTGCGCGCCGAAGTCGATGTTCTCACCCTCACTGCAACCCCGATTCCGCGCACGCTGGCGATGAGCATGGAGGGACTGCGCGATTTTTCGGTGATTGCCACCGCCCCGCAGCGCCGTCTGGCGATCAAGACCTTTGTGCGCAAGGAAACCGACGGCGCGATCCGCGAGGCGATCATCCGCGAACTTCGGCGGGGTGGTCAGGTCTACTTTCTGCATAACGAGGTGGAAACGATCCAGAACCGTGCCGAGAAGTTGCGTAGACTGGTTCCCGAGGCGAATGTGGTGGTAGGCCATGGACAGATGCCTGAGCGCGAACTCGAGGCGGTCATGCGCGACTTTCATGCGCAACGCTTCAATCTGCTGCTGTGCACCACAATCATCGAGACCGGAATCGATGTGCCAAGCGCCAACACCATCCTCATCCACCGGTCTGACCGCTTCGGCCTGGCACAACTGCACCAGTTGCGCGGCCGGGTCGGGCGCTCCCACCACCAGGCCTACGCCTACCTGCTGATCCCCGACGAAGCAGCGCTCACCAAGGACGCGCACAAGCGGCTCGAGGCGATTCAGAAGATGGAGGAGCTTGGCGCAGGCTTTTTCCTTGCGATGCACGATCTCGAGATTCGCGGCGCAGGCGAAGTTCTGGGCGACTCGCAGTCGGGCAACATGATCGAGATCGGGTTTTCCCTCTACAGCGACATGCTCAGCACGGCAGTGCGCGCACTCAAGGCAGGGCGGGAACCAGACCTCAGTGCGCCCCTCGCAGTGGCAACCGAGGTCAATCTGCACGCGCCTGCCCTCCTGCCGAGCGTTTACTGCCCCGATGTGCATGAACGACTCAGTCTCTACAAGCGCCTTGCCACATGCGCCAGCGAGGATGAGCTTCGCGAGATGCAGGAGGAGATTGTGGATCGCTTCGGGCGTATGCCTGAGCAGGCGCAAGCGCTCATGCTGAGCCATCGGCTGCGCATCCTCGGAGAGTGCATCGGAGTGGCAAAGATCGAGGCACACGGGCAGGCGGTGCAGTTCCAGTTCCGCAAGGACACCAACGTGGACCCCGCCCAGCTCATCCGCTTTCTCCAGCGCCGAAAGGACGCGCGGATGGCCGGCCCCGAGCGGTTGCGGATCGAGGTGCAGAGCAAGGATCTGGATGCGCGCGGCTTGCGCGTCCGCGAATTGATCCAGCAACTCAAGGCTGCCTGAGCCGCCCGCCAGGAAAAGACTATCCGTGATCGCGTCCACGCGGAATACCCTGCAGTCGAGCGCTGCAACCGAGGCCCAGCCTCACCCCGTCCTGATTCAGACGAACTTTTGCAAGCTTGAAGCTGCGCCGCTGCTTGCTGCCCTGGAGCGCGACTGCGGCCTGCAGCCTGCACCCCTGCCGATCGGGCTTCGCGACCGGCTTGCCGGCGAAGGCATGCTGCTCGTGCAGGGCGACCGGCCCCTCGGCAAGGCCCACCGTGGGTCGGATCGGGTCCTCGCCGCAAATTTCGGCCGCCCGCCCGGATCACCCGAAGGGATCGACATCAACCCGCTGGATCCCGAACGTCGGCTCGCCTCCTTCAAGCTCGCAGCCTTCGACATGGACTCCACCCTCATCCCCATCGAGTGCATCGACGAGCTGGCTGCGCTCGTTGGCCGTACCCGGGAAGTTGCCGCGCTCACGCAGGCGGCAATGCTTGGCGAGGTATCCGACTACGACGAAAGTCTGCGCCAGCGCAGTGCCCTGCTCGCCGATCTGCCCGCGGAGTCGCTTCAGCAGTTGATCGACCGGGGCATTGCGCTCAATCCCGGCGTGGAGCAACTCACCAGGGTGCTCCGCGCCGCTGGCCTGCGCCTGATCGTACTTTCGGGCGGATTCACCCCGGTCGTGGCCCACATTGCTGCCCGAATCGGCGCGCTCGCCTACGAGGCCAACGAACTCGAGGTGCGGGAGGGGCTTCTCAGCGGAAAGCTCTCCGGGCGGATACTCAACGCGAAGTACAAGGCACACTATCTGCACAGCTATGCGAGAGCCTGGGACACCACCCCCGATGCAACGATCGCCTTCGGCGACGGGGCCAACGATCTGCTGATGCTCGCCCAGGCAGGGCTCTCGATCGCCTATCGGGCAAAGCCGATCGTGGCGGCGCAAGCCGATCTATGCCTCGGGTATGCCAACTTCGATGCGGTCCTCGAGCACTTTGCTGAAACGCGCAGCCGCACCCTTGGCGAGGCTCTGGAGGTATTCCAGACCTTCCGGGCGAGGCAAGCGACGGATCCCGGGCACAACACCCACCCCAGCACCGAACACTCGAGAGGAACACCATGCAGTGGCCCGCCTGCGCGCTGATCACCGCAGCACTCCTGCCAATTGTTGCAGCCGGCGTCCAGAAGTGGGGAGCGCAAGACTATGACAATCATCGGCCCAGATCCTGGGGGCAGCAAACGAGCGATCCCCGACGGCAGCGCGCGCTTGCTGCGCAGGCCAACTCCTGGGAGGCACTCGCCGTGTTTGCACCCGCACTGCTCTATGCGCTGCACCAACAGGCCGATCCACTCTGGGTCGATCGTCTGTGTGCGCTCTTCATCGTGGCGCGGGTGCTCTACCTGTGGGCCTATGTGAGCGACCGCGCGTCACTTCGAACCGGGGTCTGGCTGCTCGGCTTTGGTGCCTCCATGGGATTGCTGGGCCTCAGCGTCCAGGCCTGAGCGTCCAGGGCTCAGCCTCCAGGTCTCAGCGCCTGCGCCTCAAGGTTCAGCCGCGGTTTCGCCCCGCGCCGCGGAGCCGCGCGCCTGCCTGCGCGCCACCGAACCAAACAGGTCGTAGTGATCGCTGCGCGTGATGCGCACCTCAACGAACTCCCCAACGCGAAGCGAAGGGTGTGCGCGCACGTGCACAACGCCGTCGATCTCCGGCGCATCCCCTGCACTGCGACCAAGGGCCCCTGTGCAGAATCCATCGGCATCGAGCGTCACATCGTCGATGAGGACTTGCAGCGTCCTGCCGCGCCAGCGCTGCAGGCGCTTCCGGCTCACCTCCGCTTGCAGCGCCATCACCCGGTTGCGACGCTCCTCGCGCAGTTGCTCAGGCCATTGCCCTGGCAGCTTGTTGGCTTTGGCTCCGTCAACGGGCGAATAGGCAAAGCAGCCCACGCGGTCGAGTTGTGCCTCGCGGACGAAATCGAGCAAAACCCCGAATTCCTCTTCCGACTCGGAGGGAAATCCAGCGATCAGCGTGCTACGCAGCCGCAGATCCGGACAGATGCTGCGCCAGGTTGCGATGCGTTGCAGATTCTCCTCGGCGTCGGCGGGCCGCTTCATGGCCTTGAGCACCCGCGGATGTGCATGCTGAAAAGGCACATCGAGGTAGGGCAGCAACTTGCCCTCGGCCATCAGTTCCACGAGTGCATCCACATGCGGGTAGGGGTAAACGTAGTGGAGGCGAATCCAGACCCCCAGCTGCGAAAGCTCGCGCGCAAGCTCGGTGATGCGGCTACGCACGGGTCGCCCACCCACGAACCCGGTGCGGTAGCGCAGATCCATACCGTAGGCCGAGGTATCCTGCGAAATCACCAGCAACTCGCGCACCCCGCGGCGTACCAGTGCTTCAGCCTCCTGCATCACCGCCCCGATCGGCCGGCTGACCAGATCGCCGCGCATCGACGGGATGATGCAAAATCTGCAGCGATGGTTGCAGCCCTCGGAAATCTTGAGGTAGGCGTAGTGGGGCGGGGTGAGCTTGAAGCCTGCCTCCGGCACCAGTTCGAAGCGCGGGTCATGCGGCCGGGGGAGATGGCGCGCCACATGCTCGAGCACTTCGCCGGTTGCATGCGGACCGGTAACCGCCAGCACTTTCGGGTGGAAACTGCGCACGAGGTTCTCACCTGAAGCGTTCTCGCGCTTGCCCAGGCAGCCGGTAACGATGACTTTGCCGTTTTCCTGCAAAGCCTCGCCGATGCTCTCGAGCGATTCGCTCACAGCGGCGTCGATGAACCCGCAAGTGTTCACCACCACCAGATCCGCACTCGCATAGTCGGATGCAATCCGGTAGCCGCGCGCCCGCAGCTGGGTGAGGATGGATTCGGAATCGACCAGCGCCTTTGGACAACCCAGCGACACAAAGCCAACCGCAGGAACGCCCGGCGCACCCTGCACCTCAGGTCTTGTCATCGTGGCGGTCAGGCTTTGGAGCGGGGTCGGGCAACCCGGCAAAAGGAAATGCATGAAACATGCTGCGCGTTTGCTGCTGCATCTGTTCCTGCATCTGAACAAACATGTTTTTCGACTGCTCGATATAGTTCGCCATGAGGCTTTGGAACATTGGGGCCTGGCCTGCCATGAACTGTGCCCACAGTTCAGCGTTGGGGAGTGCGTTCTTGCCGTCGTAGAGCGTGCGCGATGGATCGCTCATCCGGTGCTGGATTTCAACGAAGCTCTGCAAGGTCTTTTCGAGGTAGGTTCCCATGATGCCCTGCATGGCATGACCGTAGAAACGGATCATCTGGGCGAGCATCTGGCTCGAAAAGAGCGGAGCGCCGCCCGCCTCCTCCTCGAGGATGATCTGCAGGAGTATGCTGCGGGTGAGGTCCTCGCGGGTCTTTGCGTCTTCCACCAGGAAGGACCTGCCCTCGAGGACCAGTTGCTTCACATCGCCAAGGGTGATGTAGGCGCTCGCTTGCGTGTCGTAAAGCCGCCGATTCGGATACTTCTTGATCAGTCGCTCTTCTTGCATCCCTCACCCTAGCCTTCCCGCGCCATTCACCCCATGTGCAGTCCGCCGTTGAGCGAAAAGTCGGCCCCAGTGGCAAAGCCTCCGTCATCGCTTGCAATCCAGGCCACGATCGAGCCAATCTCGTCCGGCGTCCCGAGTCGTTTCACGGGGATTCCGGAAATGATCTTCTCAAGCACATCGGGTCGGATGGCCGAAACCATTTCGGTCCCGATATAACCCGGCGAAACCGTGTTGACCGTTACGCCCTTGTTGGCAACCTCCTGGGCCAGGGCCATGGTGAATCCATGGATACCGGCCTTGGCGGTTGAGTAGTTGGTCTGGCCAAACTGTCCCTTTTGTCCATTCACCGAGGAAATGTTGACGATCCGCCCGAATCCCTTTTCCAGCATCCCGTCAATGACCTGCTTGGTGACGTTGAACAAGGAATTGAGATTGGTGTCGAGCACCATACGCCAGTCTTCGACCGACATGCGCCGGAAGGTGCCGTCGCGCGTGATGCCTGCATTGTTGACCAGAATATCCGGATTGCCAAACTCCGCCTTCACCACCTTGAAGGCCTCGCAGGTGGACTCCCAGTCGCTCACATTGCCCACCGATGCATGGAAGTGAAAGCCCTCGGCGGCCTGCTCGGCAATCCATTTCGCATGGTCGCGGCTCGGCCCACAGCCGGCAATCACCCGATACCCCTCCTTGTGCAGTCTGCGGCAAATCGCGCTCCCGATTCCCCCCATTCCACCCGTCACATACGCCAATCGCTGCGACATCGCTCTCTCCTCATCCTTGAATTGTTCAACGATCGACAGCACCCCCCGAGGTTCAGAAAGCGCTGTCACCCTTCCCGATCACGCCAGACACGACCGCTTGATCACGGTTCACCTCCCCAACCCAACCCTCTCCCCGCGCTTTCAGGTGCACTTTGCGGAGATGCGTCCGCGCCATGGCGGATTTCCATCCTCGCCCTGCCACCCCGATTGCCTCGACTTCCCCCAAACACCGACCCGATCCGTACCCAGGCTGTTTGTTTCCGATGCCAAACCACTCTCCGGAAATAACCATGATCGTGCCACAGGAATCCAGAGGAAAGCGGAGTAGTCGGGTACTCCCGGATTCACCCACTGCATTTCTGGCGAACATAGCGGCCTGGCGCAGGCTCAATCGGCGGGTAGTCTGCACTGCCAGGGCTCGCATGAGGCACGCGCAGCGCGCCGGTGAATGAGCACACCCAATCCGACCAGTCGCGCCACCAGCTTCCCTGAGTCTCGCGACTTTCGGCCAGCCAAACCTGCGGATCCTTCAAGGGTGCCGCGCTCGCACCGCGCTGCGTTGAAGTCCGGAAACTGCGACGATTCCTGAGCGCCGAGTTGATTGTCCCGGCAACATGCCCGCTTGCCCCAAGTACGAAACGTACGCTGTGGCCGAGAAGCGTCCCGCTGCGGAACGCCGACTGCCAGGGCACGATATGGTCCTGGTGGGCAGCGAACACATACGCAGGTATCCGGAGACGACGCAGATCGATCGGTTCACCGAGACACTCCAGCCGATTCGGCTGACACAGTTCGTTGTTGAGGTACATACGACGAAGATATTCCACAAACATCGGCCCGGGAAGGTTGGTCGAATCGGAGTTCCAGTACAGCAGATCGAAGGCAGCGGGGTTTTCGCCGAGAAGATAGTTCTGCACCACATGAGTCCAGATCAGATCGTTTGGCCGAAGCGCGGAGAATGCACCCGCAAGTTCCTCGCCACGCAGTAACCCGCCATCGCCCAGGCGGCGTTCATGGTGGCGCACCTGGGCCTCGTCGATGAACACCCCAAGCACCCCGGGTTCGGAGAAGTCGAGCAAGGTTGTGAGCAGCGTGAGCGAGGCAACCGGATCGATGCGCTTTGCGGCGAGTGCCGCAAGTGCGGTTGCCGCAAGCGTTCCGCCCACGCAAAAGCCAAGAAGGTTGATCTGATCCTGATCGGAAATCTCCTGCGCCACCCGGATCGCCGCAATCACGCCGTCTTCAAGGTAGTCATCCCATGTGAGTTGAGCCATCGACGCGTCCGGGTTGCGCCACGAAACCATGTAGACCTGCATCGCTTGTGAAAGGCAGTGCTGAACGAAAGAATTGTCACTCCCAATATCGAGAATGTAGTACTTGTTGATACACGGCGGCACGATCAGGATCGGACGGCTTCCAACCCTTTCGCGAAGCGGCGCATACTGGATCACTTCAATCAGGTGGTTACGAAACACCACCCAGCCCTTCGAGCACGCCAGATCACGCCCCAGTTCAAACGCTGCTTCGTCGGTTTGCGCAATCCGCCCACGCGCGAGGTCGCGCACCAGATTCTCAAGCCCTTGCCGCAGACTTTCACCCCCGGTCTCGCGAATTCGCCGTTGCACCACCGGATTGGTGAGAAGGAAGTTGCCAGGTGATGCTGCCTCGATCCACTGATCCACCACAAACCGCAGCCGCTCGCGACTGCGCGCATCGCCCGGTGTGAGTGCCGCAAGCCGGTGGAGAAACTCTGCGTTGAGTGCATAGGCGGCCAAAAGCCTCGGATAGTCGCCATCACGCCAGGCCGCATCGCTGAAGCGGCGATCGGACGGTGCCGGAACAAGATCCCGGGGCTGGAGGAGCAGTGACCACAAGCGGCGCACATACTCCTCCCGCAAGTCACCCAGTCGCTCGGGCATGGTGCTCATGCAATCGGCGGTGCACATTCCGCCAGAGTCTCATACCACCCACGAAGCGCAATCACCGTGGCGAACCGACCGCTCATCGCCTGCCTTCGGTAGGAAAAGAAACGCTCGGTGTCGTGCCAGGTGCACCAGAGACCGCCCCCCACCCGCGCGATACCCAGGTCCATGCAGCGCTTGCGAGCCACCGCAGGCAGATCGCCCATCCATTTGCCCGGAAACCGACTCGGGTCACGCGCGCGAAAGTAGGCGGCGCTGCGCTCCTGCACCGGAAAATGGGCAATCACGTCAGACTGCACCTCAAAGGCAGCGGGCCCGATCCCGGGTCCGATCCAGGCCATCAGTTGCGCATCGCCAAGCCTTTCGCGCAGCGCGAGCACTGCGGTCTCGATCACTCCCGCCGCGAGTCCACGCCATCCCGCATGCGCGATCGCGAGCCCGCGACCCGCATCGTCGCCAATCACCACAGGCAAACAGTCGGCCGTGAGCATCACCAGACTCAGTCCCGGTTGCGTCAGCACCGCTGCATCGGCCAAAGGCACTTCGACTCCCGCCGGCATCTCCCGGTGAGGGCGTGAGCATGGCTTGCAGGGCGTTTCTGCGTTGCTGGGCGCCGCTTCCCCGGGCGGCGCGGCGGCCTTGCGCGGCGGGCCTGCGTTGAGGATTGGCCCCGCCCTGAATGACGCTTCTGCGTGAAGCAAGCGGTCTGCATCGAGGAGCGTGCACCCGTGTTCAAGCCGCATGTACACCGAGGGCCAAGGGAGCATGCTCTCGAGCGTTTCGCGGTTGCGACGCACCCGGCCAGGATCATCGCGCTGCGAAGCGCTCAGATTCAGACTCCAGAAAGCACCTTCGCTCGCGCCGCCTGCGCGCTGCGTACTCAGGCAGAAATAGCGCGCCCCACACCGCTGATAGGCCCCCTCGCCCAGCGCAGTATGCCTTGCGAAGGCAAAGGACCAGTCGGGGACGATCGCACCGATGGGCGCCCTCGGGGTCGAATCCACTGGAGCCGCCGGCTTCGCGGCGCGCGCTCTCGCTGAACCTGAAGTCATACCGCGGCGAGTCCCCAGAGCTTGCAGAGTTCGCGCCGATCGGGTTGCAGAAACGCCGCAGGCAGGGGCCAGATCGCGTGAAAACACAGCGGCTGACCTGTGCGCGGATGCGCCAGCGCAAGGAGCGCGGCGTGTAGTGCCTGTCCTCGGCCGAGGAACCCGCCCCATCCGGGTTGCACGCGAAGGAGATCCGCGTCGGCAGCAGGCGCGCCATACAAGGGATCCCCGAGAAGCGGATAACCCCTCGAGGCAAGATGGACCCGGATCTGATGGGTACGGCCCGACTCGAGCTTGCAAGACATCATCGACACCGGACGGACTGCAGCCGCGCCTTTGCCAACCGCGTTGGCAGGGAGGAAGGTGTGGAGATGGGCCGCATGCGTTACAGCCTCGCGTGCTGCCAGGCCGTCGCAAGCCATGCGCACCCTCGACATCCGGTCGCGACCGATGGGCGCGTTGATGGTGATGCGCTGCAACGCTTCGGTGTTTCCATGCACCAGCGCGAGGTAGACGCGATCGATCTGACGTCGGGCGAGTTGCTCCTGCAGCACCGAAAGACTCGCGACGCGTTTGGCCACGATCAACAGACCTGAGGTGTCGCGATCCAGACGGTGCACGATCCCGGCGCGCGGCAACTCTGCAAGCGAAGCGCGCAGGTGCAGCAGACCGTTCATCAGTGTGGCATGCCAATGACCGGGCGCTGGATGCACGACCAGACCCTGTGACTTATGGACGATCAGCAGGTCCTCGTCTTCGTAGACCACCTCAAGTTCCATCGGGTCGGGTTCCAGGGCGCAGTCAGCCTCGTGGGGTTGAGGCCACACGTCCACCGTATCGCCCGCGCCGAGCCGGTGTGCCGCGGTGGTGACGCGCGCATTGATGTGGACTGCCCCGAGCCGTATCCAGTGCTGTACCCGGGTACGGGAAAGCCCGGGCAGCGAACTCTTGAGCGCATCGGCCACGAAGCGGTCCACGCGCTGGCCGAGCCCTTCGGCACCAGCGAGCCGAAATCCGGCCTCCGTATAATCCAGCGGGGAGGCTTCCTCATGCAGCGCATCGGGCGCTTCAAGGGCCATCAACATCACGCGATTGTCTCACTGGCTTGAGGGTGCATGAAGAGCGTTCAACTGCGACACCGTGCCAAATCAACCGTACCCGCCGGTGCAAGCCGTGGCCCTCGAGCGCCTCGGCCAACACTTCGATCAGGCGTGAAGGTGGCAATGCTCGGCCTGGCAGCGGCTTGCCTTGTGGCCTGCGGCCTCGGCAGCGAGGGTCCTGATCCCACCACCGGATGGTCGGCCGAGAAGATCTACGCAGAAGCAAAGGCGGAGCTTTCAGCCGGCAACCTCGCGCAGGCCACCCGTCTGTTCGCCCGGCTCGAGAGCCGGTACCCCTTCGGTCGCTACGCGCAGCAGGCGCAACTCGAACTCGCCTACGGTCACTATCGGCTCGGTGAAAGGGCCCAAGCCCTCTCCACCCTCGACCGCTTTGCCAAGATGTATCCGTCGAACCCCGCCATGGACTATGTGTTCTACCTGCGCGGCCTGGTTCACTTCAACGAGCAGATGGGCCTGCTGGTCAAGCTTGGAGGCCAGAATCTCGCCGACCGCGACCTGAAGGCTGCGCGCGATGCCTACGATGCGTTCCGGGTCGTCGTTGAGCAGTATCCGGAGAGTCGCTACGTCGACGACGCCCGCTTGCGCCTGCGCTACCTGGTCAACAACATGGCGGCGGGCGAACTCTCGATCGCTCGTTATTACTGGCTTCGCGGGGCGCATGTGGCCGCATCCAACCGCGCACAGGCTTTGATTCGTCAGTTTCCCGATACGCCCGCAGTGGAGGAAGCGCTTGCGATCCTCACGCTTTCCTCGAGAGCGCTCGGTCTGGGACAACAGGCCGAGGATGCCGAGCGGGTGTTTCGCCTCAACTACCCGAAGAGTACCCGCCTCGAAAACCCCAATTCCGGCCAACCCCGATGGTGGGAATTCTGGCGCTGAAATTGCCCGCTCCGTTGCCTTCGGAGCGTTTGATAGCCTGCTCCGCCGTTCACCACCCCTACCGCTCACCACCCCTACCGTTCACCACCCTCCTGCGCTACAGCCCCTGCAGTGAGCCCCGCTCAACCTTGCAGGGGAAGGGACCGGTGAGCCGGTTGCTATCGGCAAACTCGAGCAACTTTGCAAGGTGGATTTCGTGCCAGGGACGAGAGGACCGCACTGCAAACTCGGCAGCCTCGTTGCGCCACTTCAAGACACCGCCCGAGACGCTGTAGTAGCTGGGAAAGGCGGGCCCACCGCCGT
>Ga0169931_10005198_pt1 | contig 19901 bp, 19 predicted proteins | sample Kivu_15m_20L_FD_129675 | JGI IMG/M metagenome (GOLD analysis project Ga0169931, IMG submission 129675) | Freshwater microbial communities from Lake Kivu, Western Province, Rwanda to study Microbial Dark Matter (Phase II) - Kivu_15m_20L... | ecosystem: Environmental > Aquatic > Freshwater > Lake... | reverse complement strand
GATGGCGCCGCTCTCCTGATTCACATCCAGGTAGAGGTGGTGCGAGCAGCTCACGAAGGGACAGGGACGCGGCATGGTCCGGCACTCTTCGCGGGTCATGGGACGTTCCACCTCATCCGGATAGGTCAGCGTCTCCGAGAGCATCTTCTCTTCCTTGGTCAGGTAGCGCCGCGCGATGGTGCGCGAGCGGAAGCGGCCGTCCTTGTCCGCCTTGACCCGTCGCCGAAGTCGAGCGACCTCGGGTTGTGCCAGCTCCTCGTCCGGCATCGTCAGAACCTTCAAATGCACGACGCCATCCGAATCGGTCACGGTGCGCTCGTTGATGCCCTCAACCACTTCTCGATCTTCCACCTTCTTATCGTTCGCCATTGTCGTTGTTACCTTGTCGCGTAGATGCGGCGGTTCAGGCGCCGCTAGAACAGATCACTCCCACCCCCGACGGCGGGTCCGACTTCATCAGCCGGCGTTGACAGACGGCGCTCGAGCCCGGCAATCCGGCGGACCAACTCCGCCGCCGCCTTCCGGGCATCCTCTATTTCGCTCTCCAGCTCGTTACGTTTCGCAGTTCCCTGGCCCTTTGCCTCACGCTCAAGATTGGCAATGAGCTCTCTGACTCCGGTCTCGATATGGTCGATGTCGTCGCGGAACTTGGCGAACGACTTCTGAATCTCTTCAATCGTGTGGTCCTCGGCCATCATCTGGCGCACGAGGTTCACGCGACGGATCACGCCGGCCGGATAGAGGCCACACGATCCACGATGCTTGCCCTTGCGACCGACGCGAACCGAGCGCGGTAGCAATCCGAGCTGCACGTACTTGCGCAGGGTGGCCTCCGAAAACGGGACGCCACGCGCTTCAAACAGGTCGACGATCTGCCGGGAGGTCAGGCCATTGGGCCAGGACGCCTCGATCTCGTGCAGTTCGCTCTCGTCGAGCAACGCCGCCCTTTTGGGGCGCATCGGCCGCGGAAGCGTCTCGGCGGCAGCGCTGGCGTTGAATCGTTTCATAAGACGATAGCGAATGTATTCTATTCAAGCGAATATTCTCAACAGAAAAATAACTATCAATCTGTTCAGTGCCCTCGGACGCACCCGTGGCGTCTGCACCCGTCGGTTGTGCGACGAATGCACCGAGGCCCTCTGCGAAGGCGCAGCGCCTTGCTTGCCGCTAGCGCATCAACGCCACGCGCACCGGCTCATCCACATCCGTGGGGGCTCCGCCCGGCGGCATGTACTTCCAGTACTTCTTCAACCAACGAACGGGGCCGCGATCATCGCAGCCATGCGCCCTGTCGGATGGATCGCAATAGACGCGAACGTGCAGGTGATCGTCGTGCGGAGCCGAATCCCCCGGCTGGTGCAACAGCGCCGCGGCGCGGAGCACGAGCTCGGGTGCCTCTCCCTCGCGTTCGGCCTGTTCAAGCAACAACGTGCGCAGGTCGCGGTGGATAAACAGCCACTGGATCTCTGCGTTTGGATTCGTGACCAGCGCTCGCACCAGCGCCCAGTTGCGCCGGGCATCGAAACGAACCCGCGGTACAGCCGTTGAAGGCGGCCGCTTTCCCTTCGGCGGGGACCACCCCTTGGCCCACCCGTCTCTCCCGTAGGTCAACATGACCTGTTCATCTCGGTACGGGCGACCTTTGGTATCGACGGCGAAGAAAAACACGTCGGCGTCCCGCCCGTTGTGATGCGAGCGATGTTCGTTCGATTCGCCACCCGAGACGCGGGAGACGTCGCCGAGCATGGCGACACTTCCTGGGAACAAACGGTTCACGTTCGCAAACGCCTTGCCGAGCGCATCCGCGAACTCTGCCGTGGCGTAGTTGGCCTTTCTGCCCCGCCAGGCAAGAGGAACCGAATAGCCCGGCCCCTGTACCGGAATCGCGGCGCCGCGCCACAATCCACCGGCAGCATGGCTCCCCAGAGAAACCGATGAGCCATCGTCGATAAACGTACCGAAACATCCGGTCCCGCCGAATAACATCAGCAGGACCGGCGCGAGCAACTGTACGACGTTAGCCGTAAGCCTTTTCTTCGCGTTCCTGGTCTTCCTTGCAACGAATACACAAGGTCGTTTCCAGGCGCGCCTCGAGTCGTTTTGGAGAGATTGCTTCACTGCATTCCTCGCAAATCCCGAACGTCCCATTTTCGATGCGCTCAAGCGCCTTGTCGATTTTCGCGAGGTAGGTTTTTTCCCGGCCTCTCAGGCGAAACGTGAAGGCGTGCAGATACTCGGTCGATGCCAGGTCCATTTCATCTGGCAAATCATCCGCATCAAGCGTCATGTCCTCATTCAGGGTGCGCTGTGCGTTGCGTACAATTTCCTTGCGCCGTTCGAGGAGAATCTCCTTGAATCGGTTCAGGTCCTTCTTCTTGAGCTTGTTTGATTCGGTCATGGTCACCCTCGCATGTTTCTGGGGATCAGAGGGGGTCGTACGGTCGCCTGTTCGTGACAGAGCCACCACGCGGGACCCGTCAACTGAACGTTGACTCGCGTGGATCTGAGCCATTTTAGCGCCTCGCATCGCGGGCGTCACGCCCAAAACCGGCACCTCGAATAATTCTAGCAACAGCGCGTAAATGTGGGTTATAGTGAGAGAAACACCCTTTTACGCCGAGGATTTCATGGCCGGTTCTGACAAGCGCAAACAGAGTCTCTACTTCCCCGAAGAAATGCTGAAAGAGATCCAAGAAGAGGCCACGCGCCAGGACCGTTCGCTGTCCTGGATCGTTCAGAAGGCCTGGAAAATCTCGCGACGTGAGATCATGAAGTACCCCTCGGTCAACGACCTTCCGGGTGACGAGGACGTCCGCGGCGCAGCCGAGGAGTAGGAACCAGGGGACCGAAAGGTCCTCGTGTTCGCTTTGATTGCCCCCTCCGCAGGGAGCTTGCCGAAAAGGCAGGTCCCTGCCAAGGTGCGTCCACGTGTCGAAATATCTTCTACTGAGTGATTCAGCCACCCGGCCTTCCGATTCGGAGAACGCTCGCGCGCTCTGGTCCCTGGGTCGTGGGCTCATTTCGCATGAGCACTCCGTACGCCTGTTGACGGTCGCCAGCGGTGAAACTGCGGGGCGCGTTCCTGGTCTGGCGCGGAGGCTCCGGAAGATTCCCGTCACGGTGCAGGGCTCGTCCCACGAGCTGGGCTTTTTCGAAGGTCAGTCCGGGGCGTCGGATCCGCTCCTGACGGTCATTTCGATCCCAGACAACACGACGATCGCGCCAGCCGTCTGGCTCGAGGCCGCGGTTGAATCGATGGCCTCAGACCCGATCCTCGCACCAGATGCGGTGATTGCCTGGGGTGAAGGCGCCGCAGGCGCACTCGCTGGAACCCAGTCTGCGGCAAAGTTTTTCGTGCTTCCCGAGGGTCGCATCCAGGATGCCGCCCGGGCGAGTGTCGGAGCAGCCGCTGCCAACGCCATTCTCGTTCCCAGTCCCGCAGCAGCCGCCCGTCTTGAGAAAGACCCTGCCCTCTCCGGCCGCGCTTCTGACGAACCCATCGTTGCGTACCGGGTTGGCGCAGATGATCCACCCCACGATCCCGCGACCGACACCGCAGTGCCCGGTCGTTTTTCGAGCGCGGATCTCGCCGGAAAAACCGTCTGTCGCAAGGCGGTGGAGCGAAGGCTTGGACTCGCACTTGATTCGCAGACCTTGCTGCTGACGGTCGCCGAGCTGCGCGTTGAAACCGGCGGTGAGGCCGTGGTGGATGCGCTTGTGACAGCGCTGCGCGGTGATGTCGCGGTCGTCGCGACGACCACGGGCGGAGATCGACGGCTCATCGAGAGACTCCGAGTTCTCTCGATTCAGGACCCGTCCAAGGTCGCATTGCTTCACCCCGAGACGGATTCCACGCCGGCCAAGGATTGGGAACAACAGCGTCTGTTGCTCGCTGCAACCGATGCGTTGATCGTTCCAGCCGGCCACGAACAGGCCGCGCGCGCAGCCGGACTCGGGCTGCGCTACGGTTCGATTCCGATTGCGTCTGCGCCTGGCGTTGCCGGTGGACATCTCATTGATATCGATGCGGCCTCGAGAACGGGCAATGCGATTCTGTTCCCGGACGACACCGCCGATGCCATCGCCAATTCAATCGTTCGAGCAACATCGTTGCACCGTGACGCTGACGCCTGGTCGTCCATCGTAAAGGCTGCGATGGCCACGGCCCCAACCTGGAAACACACGGCCGGCGTGTTCGAGCGCTTGCGTGAACGGGCCGAGGCCGGTCTCGACGATCGTCTCGCGGTCTAATCAGCCGATTCGTTCCGTCAGCCGAACGCCCAACTCGCCCTCGATGTCGACGAGGACCCCGCGCCCGATCAGGCGTCCGGCCGCCGTCAACTCAACCGGTCCATCCAGGCGCCGACCGATCTGCAATACGGAACCGTTACACAAACCGGCAACCTCCGCGCCGGTCAAGGCGATCCTGCCAACCTCGACCGTGACCTCGATGGGCGCGCTCGCAAGAACAGCGGTCGTGTTGTCTTGAATCCGTGCGGTCGTGTCGTTCATTCGGGCGTCTCCTTGAATGCGGGCAATCGCTGGTTTATCGGCCAAAAACGACGATCGCAAGACGATGTCACCGTTGCCGTGCAGGAAACCGTCGGCAGCGAATTCGCCGATGCGGACTCGACACGCAACCTCGCGGAGGCTGTCACGTCGGGCAATCGTCGGATGACCGGAAAATACCGCGACATCGTTCGGTGCAAGGCGATCCACCTCGAGTGCAGGGAGTGTCACGGTCGCGAACTCCACCTTCGCGTATACGGGAACGCCTCCGAGTTTCTGCGCGAGCGCCCCCGAGACTGCAACGGGCATGGACTCAAGGGCCTGCAGGTGTTCAGAATCCAGAGCCACGAAGACGGTGCCGGCGATGCGACTGCCGTCTTCGCTGTTGGTGTCGAGCAACACCTCAAAGACGATCCGTTCCCTGGGCGCCCCGCCAACCGCAGCACGGCTCCGCGCGGAAAAACCAAGGGAATGCATCGTGCGCCAGACCAGGGCGGACAACAAACCATGCTGCCCGGCGGAGAGTCGCCCGGCGACGGGTTCAACTTCGCTCACACCGATCAGCCGGCCAAGCAGCTGTGACGCGAGTAAATGGTCCATCCACAGCTCACATCCATCGGGCAACAACTCGCTCTTAACAGCCACCGCGCTATCTGGTATCGACCCCGGCACCGACGCATGGCACGCCATCCGTGTGAGCGTGAGTGCACCGAAGCCCGGTATCGAGACGCGGACGGAATCGGGAATGTCTGCGAGGAAGCTCAAGCCCTTCCGCGAACATGCGGCTGTGGCTCGCGAAGCGTGACCGCGAATCAAGGAGACCGGCGGGCCGGCCAGTCGAACGGTTGTATCCGCGTCAGCCTTGGTCTTCATTGCGATCCCGGTTTTGCGCCTCATCACGGCGCGCCGACGCCGAGAGGATTCGCCCCTTTTGACGGTTGATTCGCCTGGTGAATTCAGACAGCACCTGGCCCTGCGTTTGCCGCGACATGGCCCCTTCTGTCAATACCGACAGCGAGACCCGATCGGCCTCCGCCCGGATCTGGAATTCGGTGCCCGCCGCGGGTCCACTCGAAAACTGCACCCGCGCTTCCGAAGTGCCGCGGACGGTACCGAGCAGGATCCGGTGGGCCGGCGCGACCGAAGGTACGGGGACCACGGGTGGCAACTCGGGAATCGGCCCCCTGGCACGGCCTGTCGGCGTGGCAGGCGTCGGGTCAGAGGGAACCAGCCTTGCCGCCGGCGCGGGTACCGACGTTGCGACCAGGAGCTCCTCAAAGGCTAGTGAGTACTTGCTTCGGAGATCGCGCGCAGGCACAAAAGGCGCCATTTTCTTCGAATCCAGCTCGGTTCGACGGGCATCCCAGGGACTGACCGGGTTTATCTTTGTGTTCACCCCCAGGTTGTCGTCACACGCGACCTGGGGTTGTGAAAAAATCCCTGGGCGGGCCCTGAATATCCCGCGATTCTTCGTTATCAGGTAGTATCCAGACAGTGTCAGACGACTGTAACAAGGCCATCGACATGATTCCTTGCCGAAAAATCGGCGAGTTCTCTGTGGATTACCTTGAAGGCTCGCTCCCCGAGGCCGACCGGGCGCATTTCGAGAACCATCTCGGGGTTTGCCCAGAGTGTGTGCGTTTCTTCGACAGCTACCGAAAAACCCCCGGTTTGACCCGAGAAACCTTCGCGGTCGGAATGCCCGAAAACGTACGACAGTCCGTCCGCGAATTTCTTCGCTCCCGCTGCAAGGGCTAGCGAAATCGTCCACGCCGTGACGGCGGCCCGCAAGCGCCGATTGGTCAGAGGGCGTGCGGGGCTCCGAATCCCGATCGCGACAGTTGACATGCGGGCATAACCCTGCAAAATCTTGGCAGAATGTCCATCGGTTTGGTTTGCCCCAGCTGTGACGCCCTGATCGACCTCGGCGCAACGGCCTGTACGCTGTGCGGAACCGACCTTGGAGCGATGTTGTCTCCTCCCGCTGGCTCGACCGGACCCGTCGATGCCAACGTCGGCCACTCCGGGGTCAAGGGGGAAAAGATGTCGAGCGATACGCGTTCCTGTGCCTCTTGCGGTCACGTCATGCCCGCAACCGACAAGTTTTGCGGTGGTTGTGGCGCCCGGCAGGAAGACCTCGCAGCGCCCGAGTCCGCGCCTCGCGGTGGTGGCAAGACCATGTTCTTCTCGGCAGGACAGCTGCCCGGGCGGGCCAAGCTGATTCTGGTCCGAGGCGATCAAGGCGACGGTGTTTCGTATCAGCTTAACGGCACGGAACACATCGCGGGACGCGAGGAAGGAAGCATCCTCTTCGACGCCGATCCACTCGTATCACCACGACACGCAAACTTCTACTACGTCGGCGGCAAACTCCACGTTCGGGACGAGGGATCGGTCAACGGTGTCTTCACCCGCATCAAGCAGCCTGTGGCGTTGCAATCGGGCTCGGTATTTCTGGTCGGCGAGCAGCTCCTGCAGATCGAGGCCGTCCCGCCAGATCTTGGACCGCAGCCCGATGCCGAAGGCACCTACTTCTATTCGAGCCCTCGGCGCGAATCGAAGATGAAGCTGATTCAGATCTTGCGGGGTGGTGACATCGGCCTCATTTATCGAGCCCGCAGCGAGGTCATCACCATCGGCCGCGAAAACTGCGACGTGAATTTTCCGGACGATCCGTTTATCTCGGGCAACCACGCCGAGGTTCGCGTCGACCACGAAGGTAACTTCCAGCTCGTCGACTGCGGTTCAAAGAACGGAACGTTCGTGCGAATCGAGGCTGAGTTGCCGCTGTTCCACGGCGACTATGTTTTCCTGGGCCAGCAGCTGCTGCGCATTGAGGTTTCGTAATGAAGAGTCGCAACTGGATCGTTAACTTGGACCGCTTCGGGCTGGAGGCAACGCCGTGATCGCCTGTACGAGATGTGGAAAAGAGAACCAGGACCACTACAAGTTCTGCCTCGGATGTGGCGCGAAGCTTGAGCGTGCGGCAGCACCGGCCGCGCCACCAACCCCAGCACCGGTTTCTCCGTCCATGCCGAGCCCATCTCTGGGCACCGCAAGCACCGCGCCTCCAGTGGCACCTGCAGCGGGTTCAAAGCTTGCGGCGATTTCACTCGCGAAGATTCCAGCGGCAGAGGCAACGCCCGCGCCTGCCGTACGTCCCCCAACTGCGGTTGCAGCCCCGGCGGTATCGTCACCCGCTCGACCGAGCATGTCCGCACCGGCCGCAGCGCCTGTGGAATCCGCCTGTCCAAAGTGCGGCGCCGGCATCAAGCCGAACAACACCTTCTGTGGCAAGTGTGGCTTCCGACTCAAGGGCGCCTCATCACCTGGAATCGCGCCTGCACCGGGTGGCATGGCCTCCGCGGACTCCGGAAACGTACCACGTACCATGTACATGGCGCCGCAACAGGTGGCAAAGGCGCCCGCCCATCACGGACACCTCACGCTCATCCGACCGGATGGTTCGGAAGGTGGAACCCATCCGCTGGTCGAGGGGGAAAACCTTATCGGACGCGGCCAGGGTGCGCTCTTTGATGCGGACCCCTACCTGTCCCCGCGACATGCCGAATTCCACCTGGACGGCAACGGACTCGTCGTCCGTGACCTCAAGAGTCTCAACGGCGTTTTCTTTCGCCTCACGCAGGAAGAAGCGCTCGACTCGGGCCATATCTTCCGAATCGGTCAGGAGCTGCTGCGCTTCGACGTGATCGCGGAGCCCATGCCGCTTGAAGACGGCACCGAGATCATCGGAACGCCGAATCCCGGATACTGGGGACGCATTTCGGTGATCGTTGGCCGCGATGTCGACGGGCCGGCTTTCCCGATCTTCGAGGAGGCGATCGTCCTTGGTCGTGAGCGCGGCGACATCCTCTTCCCGGAGGATGGCTACGTCTCGGCGACGCATGCACGCATCTCCTTGCGGGATGGGCATGTGTACCTGCAGGACCTTGGCTCTTCCAATGGGTCCTTCCTGCGCATCAATGGCGAGCGACAGGTCGAGCAAGGAAGCTTGCTGCTCATGGGGCAGCAGCTCTTCCGCGTTCAGTTCACCTGATAGACCGGGCAGCTTCGCCCGCGCGCGGCCCTCGCCGCTCGCGGGCAATCGAAGCTATTTCTTCTGCCCTTGTTTTTCCCAGGCCTCACGCGCAGCAGACTGGTCAGCCGGGGGAACGTACTTGAACCCATTTGGGATCTTGAACGCCTTGCCGTCGTGGAACATGACGTTCACATCGATCGGTCCACGCTCTCCGGCGGGTGTCGTGACGTTGATCGTCGTCGACGATGCAATGACGACGTTCTCGGCCTTACGACGACCAAACAGAACATCGGCCTGCGTCTTGCCCGGCTCGAAGCCGCTGCCGACGATGGTGATGTAGTCACCGCCCATGGTCGTTCCGGTACCCGGTTCAACTCGGTCAACGTTGACGGGTCCGCCCTTTTGCTCACAGGCACTTGAGGCCAGCGCAACGAACAAACCCACACCTACTGCCAGACTGGGAAATCGCTTGAACATTCCGGGTTTCCTCTCAGAAAGCACGAACTTAAGTCAGCCGCCCTTTTGAGGTCAAGCGGCCCATGCGGCTCAACGCAAGATATTCGGCTGGAGTAGGTTGCACGGGCCGATTTCGCCGACAAAGCTGAGAGGCGGCGAGTTCCGCCGCGTTGGATATGTCCTCCCCTGTTCCCTCCTCATTGCGCCTGCTGATGGCTCAGCTGGAGCGCCAGCTCGGCGCAAAAGCCGGTACGGCGCATGCTCGGGTCCAGGTCCCCGCCACCGGCGCCGGACCGCTCCTGGCGGTGATGCTCGCAGAGACCGGCCGCCGGGTCATTTACATCGCGCGCGACGACGACGCGATCGGAACCAGGCTGGCTGAATGCCGCTTCTTCCTGAAGTGTCGTGGTTCCGCCCGCGCGGACAGCGCCGCCGAGTTTCCAGGCATCGAGGCGACGCCCTATGCACAGGTCCAACCCGACCGAAGCACGCTCATGAGACGCCTCGCGCTGCTGTCGCGCATGGGGCGAGAACTGGCTCCGACCATTCTGGTCACGGGACCGCGGGCCGCAAGTCGACGTCTGGTCCCCAAAACCGTGCTCGCCGGCCTTTCGTTTGAGCTCACCACCAACGCGCCAATGGCGCGTGAAACGCTTGTGTCTCGATTGGAAGGTGCCGGCTACAGCCGCGCACCGGTGGTGGAAGATCCCGGGACGTTTGCCGCGCGCGGCGCCGTCGTGGATGTGTTCTCGCCGGCGGAGAAACACCCGGTTCGCATCGAATACTTTGGCGACGACATCGAACGGCTGCGCTCGTTTGACCCGGCCTCTCAACGAACGTTGCGACCGATCGACCGCGTATTTTTCAGTCCTGTCCGGCAAACGCTTCGGTCCAGCGGCGCCGATCCGCGGGCGCGTCTTTTGACTGCGGCCGAACGGTGTCGCGTCCCCTCGTCCGAGCTTCGTTCGCTCATCGAAAGGGTCGAGTCCGGCCACGATTTTTTCGGCATTGAGGCGCTATTTCCGCTGTTTCACGAAAAACTGGCGACCCTCTTCGACTATCTGCCGGACGACGGCGTCGTGATCCAGGAAGACCCGGAGGCCTTGACCGCAGCCATCGCGCGTCAGTCCGAGCAGTTCGCAAAAGCGTGCGCGCACAAGCGAGACGAGAACCACCTGGTGCTGCAACCCCATGAACACGTCCTGTCTTCGGACGAGTGGGACGCGGCGCTCGACGGCGGCAAGCGGATCGCCATCGGCACACTGTCGCTTGAGCAAGACGAGGAGGCGGCGCCGCTGGTCCTCGACTGCCGTGCGAACACCGAGTTGCGGGCCACGTTCTCTCAGCTTCGCCTCCAGAAAGACTCAACCGACGGCGAGCCCGTGGCCGCCATCGCCATCTCGGAGGCGCTCGAATCCGTCGTTCGCCAGGGTAACGTCGTACGTTTGGTCGTCAACAGTCGCGGCCATGCCGAGCGCATCGCTGCGCTCCTTCGCGCCGCCCACCGTGAACTCCCCATCGATCCCTCGCCGGACGTCGTCTTGTTTGATGGCGAGCCTGCCTCGGGCGAGACGATGCCCCTTGCGATCGTCACGGGGGTGCTTGAGCACGGCTTCGCGCTTCCGTCGGACGGGATCGTGTTCATCACCGAGACCGATCTTTTCGGTCAGCGTGGCACCCGGGAGGCGGCCCCGCGCAAGAACACGCGCGAGGGCGATCTCACCTCGCTGCGCGAGGGCGATGCGGTCGTTCACGACGAACACGGTGTCGGCCGCTATCGCGGACTCAAGAAGATCGACGTTCGAGGGGTTTCACAGGATTTCTTGCAGGTGGAGTACGACGGCGGAACGGTGTACGTGCCGGTTTACCGACTCGGCCTCATCAGCCGTTTTTCAGCGACCGGCGAAGGCGGCGCCGTTCGACTCGACCGACTTGGTGGTCGGACCTGGCAAGAGAAAAAGAAGAAGGCGTCGGGTGAGGCTCGCAAGCTGGCCGAAGAGCTGCTGCAGCTGTACGCCCAGCGCAAGGTCGTGGGCGGACGCGCCTGTCCACCGCCGGATTCAATGTTCCGCGCCTTCGAGGAAACCTTTCCATTCGAGGAAACCCCCGATCAGCTCCGCGCGATCGAGGATGTGTTGACGGACCTGCAAAGCGACATTCCGATGGAACGCCTCGTTTGTGGCGACGTGGGATACGGCAAGACCGAGGTCGCGATCCGGGCCGCGCTGTTGGTGGTCGAATCGGGACGACAGGTGGCCGTCCTCGCGCCGACGACAGTGTTGTGTGAACAGCACGCGGCGACCTTCACGGAGAGGTTCAGAAATTTTCCGGTCCGGGTGTCAGCCCTCTCAAGGTTTCGTGGCGCAGCCGAGCAGAAGAAGACAATCGCCGATGCCGCCGCAGGCCGGGTGGATGTTCTGGTCGGAACGCACCGTCTGCTTTCGCAGGACGTTTCGTTCAAAAATCTGGGTCTTGTCGTCATAGACGAGGAACAGCGATTCGGCGTCGCACACAAGGAACGTCTCAAGAAGATGCGCGCCGAGGTGGATGTGCTGACGCTGACCGCGACACCCATTCCCCGAACGCTGCAAATGGCGATGGGCGGATTGCGTCCGATGTCGACCATCTCGACACCGCCCAACGATCGACTGGCCATCCGAACCTTTGTGTGTCGATTCGACCGCGACCTGCTGCAAGAGGCGATCGTGCGTGAGATGGAGCGTGGCGGTCAGGTGTTTTTCGTCCACAACCGAATACAGGACATCGAGCGCTGGGCCATTGAGCTGCGGGAGATGGTCCCGAACGCGCGCATCGCGGTGGCGCACGGACAGATGAGCGAGGTCAAACTCGAGCGCATGATGGTCGACTTCGTGGCGGGAAAGTACGACATCCTTTGTGCGACGACGATCATCGAATCCGGTCTCGATATCCCACGCGCCAATACGATGATCGTCAACCAGGCCGAGCGACTGGGCCTCGCGCAGCTTTATCAGCTGCGCGGCCGTGTGGGTCGCTCGCGCGAACGCGCCTATTGTTATTTCGTCGTGTCCGATGGCGAGGCGCTGTCCGAGGAGGCGCAACAGCGCCTGTCGGCGCTTGAACGGTTCTCGGACCTTGGCGCAGGCTTTCACCTGGCCTACGCCGACATGGAAATTCGAGGCGCAGGCGAGCTGCTCGGCGCCAAACAATCCGGGACCCTGGCAACCATCGGCTTCGAGTCCTACGCCCGCATCCTGGAGGAAGCCATCGCCGAGCTGGATGGTCGGCCGATTGTTCGCGAACGCGATCCCGAAATCTCCGTGGACGTTGCCGCCTACCTCCCTGATGACTACATACCGGACCCGGGACAGCGGCTTGACCTGTACCGGCGTCTCTCGCAGACGGACTCCGACGAGGGCATTGCCGGTGTACTCGAGGAGCTGACCGACCGCTATGGACCCCCGCCCAAGGAGGCCCTCCTGCTCGCGCGGGTGATGGCGGACAAGCTCATCGTCCGTCGACTCCGAGCCAGGGCCTACGAGCTGACCCCTACCCGCCTGGTGCTGGCGCTTGGCAACGATACGCCCCTCGATCCCGTCCGGGTGCTGCGCCTTTGCAGTCAAAAAGGGACCCGTTTCAAGCTCTCCTCGGACATGCGGCTCACCTACGCCTTCGACGACATGGAACGCCGCGATCATTTGACCGCGGCGCGGCAACGGTTGCTGGAGATTGAGCGCACCCTCGGCTAAGTTCTAGGTTCATGTCCGTGCTCACGCGCTTTCCCACCCTTCGATGGCTGTTCCTCGGCGCCGGTTTGATGGCCTGTGATCGAGGTGCCCCAGCCGGGCCTCCCGCCTTGCCCGAAGGCGTGTTGCCCGTCGCCCGGGTTGGCAACGAGTACATCACCGTCGAGGATCTGCAGGAGCAGATCAACCACGAGAGCCCTTTCATCCGTCTCCGGTATTCAACGCCGGAAAAGAAACGCGAGTTCCTCGACAACCTGATTCGCTTCGAGGTCATGGCCGCCGATGCGAGGGCCAAGGGATACGTCAACGATCCGGACATCGTCCGGGTCTTCAAGCAACAAATGGTTGCCCGACTCATTCAGAAAGAGTTCGAGCCACAACACGACCCGTCGCGGCTGACCGACGAAGAGCTCAAGGCGTACTACGACGCCCACGCCGAAAAGTTCAACGACCCTGAAGAGCGCGGCTGGAGTCAAGTCGTCGTACCCGACGCCAAGACGGCGGCCCAGGTCATGTCCGACGCCAGCAAACTTCGCCCCGATGACCAGGCGGGATTCGTCGCACTCGTCAAGCGTTACTCAACCGACGCGAGTTCCAAGGAGCGCGGCGGCGACATGGGTTCGCTGAAGCCGAACGACAAGCGTTTGCCGCCGGAGATCTTGAAGCCGATATTTGAGGCCAAGTCGGCGGGCGCAATCGTGGGTCCCTTCAAGACAACGATTGGATTCGTGGTCGTCCGCGTCGATACCATCCAGCCTGCGACGACGCGGACCTTCGACAGCGCCAAGAGTCTCGCACGGGGCTTCCTGTTCAAGGAAGTCCGACAGAAGGCCTTGCTCGACTGGGTCTCGGGACTTCGAGCCCGCTCGGACGTGAAGATCTTCGACGAGAACATCGCCAAGGTGTCAGTTGACACCACCAATGCCCCACCAAAGGTCACCGATCCGCCGGTCGTGAAGTACCTTGACATGATCTTGCCCGGCAAGGCGCAAGCACCTGGAGAGTCTCCGTGATTCGCAAGACAACGTTGCTGTCCGTCAGCCTGTTCGCGATGTCGGTGGTATCGACACGTGCGGAAGCCCGCGTGGTGGAGAAGATCGTGGCCGTCGTCGGCGATGCGGTGATCTTGCAAAGCGAAATCGAGGAGAAGGCGGCGCCGTTTCTCCGTCAAATCGCCGGAATCACCAACCAGCAGGAACGGGCTGCACGGGCTGAGGCGTTGCGGAGAGAGGTCCTCGACCGTTTGATCGATGACGAGCTCATCGCCCACCAGGGACGCGAGATGAAGATCACCATCGCAGCCGATGAGGTCGATCGCATGGTGGACCAGATCAAGCGAGAGAACAACCTCGACGACAAACAGCTTGCCGACGCGCTCGCCGGTCAGAACATGTCGATGGCCTCGTACCGTCAGGACGTGAAGCGACAGATCTTGCGATACCGGGTGCTGCAGATGGCGGTCGGCTCGAAGACGCAGATTTCGGACCGAGAGATCGAGGCGTACTACGAGCGCCACATGAAGGCCTCCGATGCCGAGGTCCGGGCGAGCCACATTTTCGTCGCCATCCCCGCCGATGCCGACACCGGCACCTTGCTTGAGAGGCAACAGCTGGCGGAGTCCCTGCGCAAGCGCGCCGAGGCCGGAGAAAATTTCGCAGAGCTGGCCAAGAAATATTCGGAAGACGCCGCCACCCGCGACGAGGGCGGCGACCTTGGATTCTTCGGAAAAGACCTGCTCCCCAAGCCCATCGAAGAGGTGGTCTTCACGATGAAGGTCGGAGAAGTTCGCGGACCTGTCCGAGCGGACAAAGGGTTTCACGTCATCAAGCTGGCCGATCGGCGCGAGAAGCCTGCGAAACCGCTCGCCGAGGCCGCGGAGGAGATCCGCGGACGTCTGCGTCAGAAGCACGTCGAGAAGGAAACGAAATCCTTTCTGACGGAGCTGCGCAGCCGGGTGCTGGTCGACATCCGAATGTGAGTTTCACGGCGCTTCGAAGAGCGCCACCAGCATCTTTCGTGTCTCATCGAGCGAAGTTCGCTCGCGTGAAGACTGCCTCAGGAAGGCGTTGATGCGATCAAGCCGGGCGATTGCCTCGTCGGTGGGGGCATCGGTTCCGGGCTTGTAGGCGCCAAGCGCGATGAGATCCCGTTTTCCGGCATACGCCGCGAGTAAGGTTCGCAATCGGCTTGCGAGCCGTCGATGGTCGTCACTGACGATACCGTGCATCGCGCGCGACAACGAGGGCAACACATCAATTGCGGGCCAGTGGTTTCGTTCACCAAGCTCACGCGACAGGATGATGTGACCGTCAAGAATGCCACGCACCTCGTCGGCGATGGGCTCCTCCATGTCGCTTCCGGCAACCAAGACGGTGTACAGCGCCGTGATCGAGCCACGCTCCGAGTTGCCGCTGCGCTCAAGCAACCGTGGCAACATGGCAAAAACGCTGGGAGGGAAGCCCTGGCGCGCAGGTGGCTCCCCCGCGGCGAGTCCCACCTCACGCTGGGCACGGGCGAAGCGTGTGAGCGAATCCATCATCAGCAGCACGCGCTTGCCCTGCTCTCGAAACCACTCGGCGATCGCGGTCGCGACGAAGGCGCTCTTCAGACGCTCGAGCGACGAGACATCACTTGTTGCACACACCACGACCGAACGCGCACGACCCTCTTCTCCAAGAGCGTCTTCAATGAACTCGGAAACCTCGCGTCCGCGTTCGCCCACGAGGCAGATCACGTTCACGTCGGCCGAAGTGTTGCGGGCGATCTGTCCCATCAAGGTGGACTTGCCGACGCCGGCGCCCGCGAAGAGACCGATGCGCTGACCTTCGCCAACCGTGAGCAATCCATCAATGGCCCGGATGCCCATCGCGAGCGGCTCTGCAACACGTTTTCTCTTCAATGGATCGGGGGCCGCGCGATCCACCGACCACCTCACGGTGTCCCCTTCGATTTCACCCTTGCCGTCCATCGGGCGTCCGAGCCCATCGACCACGCGACCGAGCAGTCCGTGTCCCACCGTGATCTCAAGTGAACTACCGGTGGAGGTCGCAAGTGAGTCCGGCCCTACATCCGCGAGTGTTCCGAGCGGCATCATCACGACCTCCTCGCCCCGAAAACCAACCACCTCTGCGAATAACCTGCGATCCCCGGTGTCGATCTCCACGAGCTCTCCCACGCGGATGCCAGGGATGCTCGCGCGCACCACAAGTCCCGTCACCTCGGTGACCCGTCCCGCAAGTCGACGCAGGCGAACCGAATCCAGATCATCGAGCGCGTCGGTCAATCGCTCCACGTCGAGCAAGTTGGCGTCGATGGGATCATTCATCGCGAGCTCCTCCGGGCGGCCTCTGCGAGCGCCTTCTCCAGCGCATCAAGCTGCGTCGAGAGCTGCGCGTCCACCCGCCCACCGGGCGTCTGAACAACGCAGCCGTGGCGTTCCACAGCAGCATCGGACTCGATTCGCAACACAACCTGTTCGCTCAAACGAGACATCAGCGCTGGGCGCTGGCGCTCCATCGCCGCCGAATCCTCCGGGTGCACCCGCAGGACAACGGTCCCCGACCGGACCCTCGCATCGGCGATGGCCAGGTTCGCAAGCTCAGCGAGGAGGGACTCATCCATCGCAACCGCGCGCCCGAGAATTCTCTCGGCCAGACGACGGCCAAGCGCCACGATGCCGCCACGCGATTCTGCGCGAACGGCCTCTGCGTCAAGGCGCGCGGCGACCAGCAGCGCCGTACACTCTGCCAGCGCCGCCTGCCTGCCCGAGGCAAGGCCCTCTGCATGGCCCGCGTCCTCTGCGGATTTCCGCCAGGTCTCAATCGTGGCACGGGCGGCCGACAGTTCGGCCTCGGCACCCTTGCGTATCGTCGCAGCTTCCTCGGCAGCCTGTGCGACGACCGGCTCCAGAATCCGCCCCTGCGCTCGAATGATGCGTCCAGGCGTCAAACCGCGTTCATCGCTCATGCTTTCTCCAATCCATCGACCCAGGTTGGCAACGCCATTCGCAATGCGTTTCGTTGTGCACGGGACAAGGTTCCGGTCGTGAACAGATACCCCATCGCCGCAAGGCGATCCTCCGCGCTGCGTTGCACCTCTGGCAATAGCAGGGCGCCCACCCGCGCAGCGATGACCTGAGCCTGTCTGCGAAGCCCTTCGTCATCGGATTTCGCCGACGCCGATCGGACCGATGCGGCCCACCGAGATCCCACCGCAGCCATGGCGCGTGCCAGCACCGCGGGCGACGCTCCGACGAGCGACAGCCCGAGCACCTGTGCCCCTGCGGTACACACGGTTTCCCAGGCCGACTCCGGCGACTGGGGCTGGTCTTGTTCCTCAGGCATCGCCTCGTTCAAGATTGGAAGGAAGATCGACGCCATCATCTCACGATGCATTTTCGTGCCCGATAGCGCCGAAGGCGACAGCTCCGGCAACGGTGGCAAGAGTGACCGTACCGCCACCTGTGTGCATTCCGGCAAAAAGCCGACCGCATTGGCAGCGATGTTCGGAGGTTCCTCGCGGAGGCGGGCCGCGAGCCTATCCGGCGAGATCGCCCCCAGCGCTTCCGGGATGGCCTCGGTCAAATGCGCCCGCAGAGCTGCCACGATCGCATCGCGTTGTGCGTCCTGCATGACCTGCCCGAAGGCCTCGGCGACAGCGGCACCACCCGGCATTTCCGGGCCACCCATCTCGAGCAACAGCGCACCGAGCAAGAATCCCTGCTCGCGAGGCGACAGGTTTGCGACCGATGGGTGATCCAGCTTCATGGGGTCCGGTGGTTGACGCGCACCAAGGCGCGCGGGATGTTACACCCCGGGAAGCGTGAAACAAGCAGTTCCAGATGCAACGGGGACGTCCGCGGATCTGCCGGGTAAGACCGCTCAGATCGACTGGAATCGCACGCCTTTCGCCTCGCTTGATGTGGCGCATCGACCAACACGGCACAACGACCCGGGGCACAGGGAGCTGGCCCTGTACCATCTGCGCTTTCCGGCACCGGAAAGCCCTGTGCTCGCCCTCGAGTCCGCACTGGCCCCCGATGAGAAGGCGCGCCTGGCGCCGATGGCCCCTGCGCGACGGCTCGAATTCACCATGCTGCGGGCCCTGCTTCGCATCGTCCTTGGCGACCTGATGGGACTCCCTGCGGACCATGTGCCGCTGCAAATCGACGCCAGTGGCAAACCCGTCGTACCTGGCGACAGTGGTCCATGGTTCAACCTGAGCCATACCCAACACCAGGGGCTTTGTGCAATCGATCTACGGGGTCCGGTGGGCGTCGATCTTGAGCTCACGACGCGGCAACCACGCACCTCAATGGAAGCCATTGCCGCTCGCATCCTTTCGCCAGAGGCGCTCACCGCGATCGAGGGCGCCGAGGGGTCCGACAGGGCTGCAGTCTTCTTGCGGCAATGGGTCCGCAACGAGGCGGCAGGCAAGGCCCTCGGAACTGGCCTGCGCAGAGGTGGTTCGCTGGACGCCACGCTCGAAATCCACGACCTGACCGATATACCAGGCTGCGTTGCGGCCATCGCCCGAATGCAGCGCTGAACGACGCCTTTACTTCCCAATGGACCGTCTATACTGACCTCTGTTCATATGAAGAAACTATTGCCCCGCGTGCTGATCGGCGTCGCTGCCGGGGTCGCGGTTTATGTCGCATTTACGATCTGGGCCGATGTGCGGCAGGTCGGGGAGGCCCTCTCCCATTATGCGTGGTCCACGGCCGTTCTTGGCCTCGTGCTCGCCGCTGCCAACTACCTGGTTCGATTCGTTCGCTGGCAAATCTATCTTCGGGTGTTGCGATTGCAGGTGCCCGTTGGCGAAAGCCTGCTCATCTTCCTCGGGGGATTCGCGCTGACGGTGACGCCGGGCAAGCTCGGGGAGGCCATCAAGGCGTTGCTCCTGCGAGAGTCTCGCGGGATTCCGGCGGCTCGAACGGCGCCGATCGTGATCGCGGAGCGCCTGACCGATCTCGTTGGGCTGCTTGGCCTGGCGGCCTTCGGCGCCTTCACCTTCGACGTCGACCGGCGCTTTCTCGTGGCCGGGGCCGCGCTCGTCGCGGTGGCACTTCTGTTCATCATGGTTCGCCCCCTCGCGGAGCTCGCGCTGTCAATCGCAGCACGCCTTCCTGTTCTGGGGCGGCTTCACCCCAAGCTGCGCGAGGCCTACGAGAGCACGGCCATCATGATGCGGCCCGGAACCTTCGCGTTGGCGGTGCTGCTCTCGGCGACCTCGTGGTTTTTCGAGTGTCTGGCCTTCTGGCTCATCGTCACAGGTTTCGACGGGGCCTCGATCGCCCTTCATCCGGCGACGTTCATCTACGCCACGATGACCGTGGCGGGCGCTCTCTCGTTTCTCCCCGGTGGACTGGGGGTCACCGAGGCGGGAATGCTGTTCATGCTCACCAAGATGGCAACCGGCATCACCCGAGGCTCGGCGGCTGCCGCCACCTTCATCACGAGGGTTTGTACGCTCTGGTTTGCGGTGGTCCTTGGACTTGCGGCCCTTGCGCTGTTCGCGCGTCGAACCAACGTGAAGATCGCCCTTCCCGAGCCAGGAAACCTTCCACCGGAGCCGGAGTCGGTATGAAAGCCCGAACCACTCAATCAGTCATCGCCACGACCGAGGGCGACACCCTCGACGAGCATGTGCTCGCTCATTTTCCGCGATTTGACAGCGATCGCGACGGTTTCTTGCAGGCGTTGCCCGGTGTTCTTGCAGCCGATCGCATTCTCACGAAGCCGGAAGACCTCTTCGCGTACGACTGCGATGGGCAGACGCTCGATCGCGCCCGACCGCTCGCCGTCGTTTTCCCGGAGACCACGGCCGAGGTATCGACGCTCGTCAAGCTGGCTGCGGCGCACAGCGTTCCGTTCGTACCACGCGGCGCCGGCACGGGACTGTCGGGTGGCGCAATCGCCGTTGGCTCGCTCGTGATTGCGACGGCGAGGCTCAATCGAATCGAATCGATCGACATTCCCAACCGACAGGCCTGGGTGGGACCGGGCGTCGTCAACGCACATCTGTCAAAGGCCGTTGCCACCGATGGCCTGCACTACGCCCCCGATCCCTCGAGCCAAAACGCCTGCACCATTGGCGGCAACGTGGCCGAGAACGCGGGCGGTCCACACACGCTCAAATACGGGGTGACTTGCAACCATATCCTCGCGCTT
>Ga0169931_10005196_pt1 | contig 19904 bp, 19 predicted proteins | sample Kivu_15m_20L_FD_129675 | JGI IMG/M metagenome (GOLD analysis project Ga0169931, IMG submission 129675) | Freshwater microbial communities from Lake Kivu, Western Province, Rwanda to study Microbial Dark Matter (Phase II) - Kivu_15m_20L... | ecosystem: Environmental > Aquatic > Freshwater > Lake... | reverse complement strand
TAGCTTACGGGAACGTTAGGGGAGTCACCTCATGCCTTGTCCGGTTGCACGGATCGAAGTCATTCCCGTCTTCGGGCCCCAGGCCTCTGCAAATGATCTCGACGGCACCGCGGACACCATCATCGTCCGTCTGACGGACGAGGCCGGGCGACAGGGGATCGGCGAGACAGACGCGCCACCCTTCGTGGTCAAGTCGTTCCTGGAGATGGAGACGGCCCATCTCTGGAGCCGCAATCTGGGCGAAGTCCTGCTCGGGGCCGATCCGGTCGAGACAGCCGGCCTGTGGCAGCGGATGTACGAGGGCACGTTCTGGCCCGGGCGACGCGGACTGGGTATCCATGCGCTGTCGGCGGTCGACATCGCCCTGCACGACCTCGCGGGCAAACAGCTCGGCCTGCCCGTCTGGAAGCTGATGGGCGGTGCCAGACGCGCGCGGCTGCGCCCCTATTGCACGATCTATCCCGGTCTCTCTCAGGGGCGCCCTGTCACAGATCTCATGCGCGAGATCGGCCGCCAGTTCGATGCTGCGATCGACCAGGGCTTCCGCGCGGTGAAGATGGAGGTTCTCTTCTACGACCTCGTGACCGACCGCGAACTTGCCGATCTCATCCTCGAGGGGCGACGGATGCTCGGGCCGGACATCACGATGGCGATCGACTTCGGATATCGCTGGAACAACTGGCACGATGCCTTGCGTGTACTGGACCGGATCGAAGAGGCCGAGATCTTCTTCGCCGAGGCGACGCTGCAGCACGATGATCTGGCGGGCCATGCGCGGCTTGCCGAGGCAGCGCGCGTCCGCATCGGCGGCGCCGAGGCGGCGGCGACGCGCTTTGAGGTCCGCGAATGGCTGACCGTGGGCAAGGTCGGCGTCGTTCAGCCCAACATCGGCCGTGCCGGTGGTCTGACCGAGATCGCGCGCATCGCGGACATGGCCGAACTTGCCGGCGCGGAGGTCGTGCCGCATGGATGGAAGACGGGGATCACCTCGGCGGTCGGCCGCCATTTCCAGGCGGCCTGTCCGGCGGCCCCGGTATTCGAATACGTCTCGCCGCGCGTGTTCGACAGCGTGCTCCGCCGCGAACTCGTCACACCCGAACCGGTGCTGCGCGACGGCTTCATGGACCTGCCCGAGGGGCCCGGCCTCGGGATCGAGTTGAACGAGGATCTGGTCGCCCGCTACCGGCGCGACGGGCCGATCGTTCAGAACGAGCGGTAGCGGGCGACGACGTCGGGGGCGAGGCTGACGCCGAGCCCCGGCCGCTCGGGCACCTCGATCCGCCCGTCGAGGCCGATCGGGAAGCGCTCGCGCGTGAGTTCCCAGCGCAGAGGCGACACGGAGGTCGAGTATTCGCAGGGTTCGTCCGCGTCTTGCCGCGACAGGAAGCCGAGGTTCGCGGCTACGGTGATGTTCGTCTTGTAGCCATGCGTCACCACCCGCCGCCCGAGATGTGCGGCGAGCGCGGCGATCCGGCGCAATTCCGTGATCCCGCCCGCCATCGTCATATCCGGCTGCGCGATGTCGATGCGCCCGACGCGGAAGGCCGCCTCGTATTCGTGGCGCGTGGTAAGGCCGAGATCCCCCCCGCCAATCGGCACGCCAAAGCCCTGGAAACGCGCGTGCCCCTCGAGATCGTCGAGTGGCAGCGGCGCCTCGACCCATTCGAAACCGAAGTCGCGGAAGATGGGCATCAGCGGCAGCCCCTCATCTGCGCAGGTCCAGGCCGTGGCGGCATCGACCATCAGGCGGATGTCGGGACCGACATGGTCGCGCGCGGTCCGGATCAGCGTCTCGGTGCGCACGACATCCGAGCGCCAGTGCGGATCGGCAACGATCTTGATCGCCCTGAGGCCAAGCGCAAGGCCGCGGTCGATGGTGCGCCGCACCTCGTCGGGGGTCTCGCCCAGCGGATAGACGGTACCGTAGGCCAGCACCCGGTCGCGCCGCGCCGCCCCGAGCATCGCTCCGACACTTTGCCCGCTCGCCTTGCCGACGAGGTCCCACAGCGCGATATCGACGCCCGAGATCGCGTGGATGACGACCCCGCGTCGGCCGTAGTAGCTCGTCAGGTCATACATCCGATCCCAGAGTGCCGCGATGTCGGCGACGGTCTCGACCTCCTGCCCGACGACTGCGGCCCGGAGCCCCATGGCATGGCTGTGCGAGCGCGGCGCCTCGATGATCGCACGGATCACCGAGGGGACGCTGTCGACCTCTGCAATCCCGGTGAGCCCCGCGTCGCTATGGACGAGCACGAGGCAATTGTCGTAGGAGCCATCGAACGAAAGCCCCTCCCATCCGGGAACGCGAAGGCCGATGACCTCGATGTCCGTTATCCGCATTCCGGTCCTCCCGTGGTGAGTGGCGAGGGTGAACGACGCAACGCTAGCATTGCGGGATGTTGGACGGTAGTCCAGAATACGGGAATGATGGCGCCTTCGATCTCGACAGCCCTGCGCAGATCCGACCCGAGCGGCGGCGCTTCCAGAGCCGCCGCGCCCGATGCGGGCGAGGGGCGCGAGGAGCGGGGCAGTTCACGCAGCCTGCACCGCGGGCTTGAGATACTAGAGTATCTGCTCAAGCGCGGGGAGCCGGCAACGGTCACGCAATTGATCGGTGATCTCCGCATTCCGAAATCGACGGCATACGAGATCGTCCGGACCCTGTCCGAGGGAGGCTTCCTCTCTGTGCAGGGGCGGGGCGGCGGCATCTTCCTCGGTCGGCGGCTCTACGACCTCGGCATGGCCTATAGGTCGCAGGATGAGGTTCTGCGCGAGGGGGCGCGAATCGTCGAAGGTCTGCGCGACGAGACGGGCGAGACCGTCCAGCTTTCGGTGCTCGAAGACGACATGATGGTCGTCTTGCTCAAGCAGGAAGGGATCCGCCCCTTGCGCATCATCTCGAACGCGGGCTCGCGCGTGCCGGTCAACTGGGCAGCGGCAGGGCGCCTGCTGGTCTCGGACATGGATGACGCGGCACTGACGCGACTTCTCAGGTCAACAGTGAGGCAGTCGCCCACAGGTCAGGCAGAGACCGACATCGGGCGTATCATCGCCCAGATCCGCCGCTTCCGCCGGCTCGGACATGCGATCGAACTCAATGAGGCCAATGAACATGCCGGCTGCGTCGCCGCACCCGTCATCGACAGGTCGGACAAAGTCATCGCCGCGCTGAGTATCGTTGCCCCCGAGCAACGCCTCACCAGAGCGGGAAGGGCGGTTCTGGTTTCGGCTGTTGTCCGCGCGGCAGAGGAACTCGCGAGGCGTCTCGCCTGACCACACAATCGCAGGCATTTCAGGGGAAGCTCTCGCGCCAGGCGTCCGAGAGAAGGTCGCAGAGCATGCGCCCTTCGATCGTGCCGCGCAGGTGGGCCTCGACAAGATCGCCCCCAACCTCCTGAAATCCGAGGTAGCCCGCATGGCGGGGGCGCACCCAGGCGTTTCCGAGTGTCGCCGCCGTCGCCCCGAAGGCCCCGCCGAACGACGCATCGATCGCGCTGTCGTGCCAGATCGCAGCATGCGCAGGCTGCCCGTGGTGGTGCGCGAAGCCGCGCTGCGTCGCCAGTTCCGCCGCAAATCGCAGATATGCCAGCGCGGCGCCGGGCTCGGTGCAGCGAGCCGAGAGCGCGAGCCCGGTTCCCCCAATGGTCGAACCGGCCGGTCCGGCAGGTCCGGCGAAATCATGGAAAGAGAGCGGGCGGCGCTGGTCGGCCTCGGCGTAAGTGTAATAGCCGTAGACGGCGGGGCAGAACACCAGATCATCGCGCGCAGCCATCGCGTCGTGCAGTTCGATCGAGTTCCAGTCGAGCACCTCGGGCGGGCAGTAGGCCATCAACGCCCTGATCTGCCCGGCCGCCGCCATCACCGCGTCACGGTCAATATCGCCGTCCGGCGATGCCGCCCAGGGGCGCCCGGCCCCGGCCATCAGCGAGAAGATCGTCATCAGCGCGTGCACCCCGCGCAGGCCGATCGCGAGCCGCAACCCGTGCGCCGCCACCCGCGCCCCGAGATCGAGCGCGCCCCGCCAATCGCGCGGAGCCTCGGCGCGCACGGACGCCAGCAGGTCGGGGCGGCTTACCGCGACCTGCGTGGCGGCATCGACCGGCACGGCCCAGAGATGGCCGCCCATCCGGTAGCTCGCGAGCGAGGGGCCGATGAAGTCGCCATCGGCGAGCCCCAGCCCGTCGAGCGGCACGAGCGCACCTGATTGCGCGACCGACCCCATGAAGGGATGGTCTAGGATGATGAGGTCATGGCTGCGCGCCAGAGCCTCGATCGGCGTAAACTCGAAACCCGAGAGCGGCCGCGCATCCCAGCCGATCGAGATTTCCGGGTGGCGCGAGAAAAACGCCGGCAGGGTGTTTACAAGAGGATCGATCGCGCGCCGGTGGCCCCAGGTCATGCCGCGAAGGCGGATCATGCGGCACGCCCTCCTCTTCACCGACCGGACGCACACGGCATTTCATGGCGCGATCCATAGAAGCATTGACAGAAGAACCATCGCATGTAGCATGCAAGTCTACAAGAGCGCACAATATTCCGGCATTTCGGAAAACGGCGCATCATCAGGGAGAAGGACATGCGCAAGACAAGCTGGTTGTCGGGTGTCGCCGCCGCGGCCCTCGGCGTCGTGGTCGGGGGCGGGGGCGCCTTTGCTGCCGCGGGGGACGAATGCGTGAAGATCCTCGGCTACGAGTGGAGCGGGGAAAAGCAGTCGATGGATCCCGCCGACATGCATTCGGGCGACGATGCCTATCATACCTTCGCCGTCTACAACCGGCTGGTGGATGTGGACGACAACTTTAGCGTCCTGCCCGAACTCGCGACCGAATGGTCGGTTTCCGAAGACGGGCTGAGCTGGACCTTCAAGCTGCGCGAAGGCGTGAAATTCCATTCGGGAAAGGACTTCACCTCGGCCGATGTGGTATGGAGCTTCAAGCGGCTCCTGGACGAGGCAACGGGTTCGGGCGCGAAGGCGGTTCTCGCCTTCCTCGATTCCGATGGCATCACCGCGCCCGATCCACTCACGGTCGTCTTCACGACGAAGAACCCGGTCGTGGAACTGCCGGTGCTGATCTCGAACAAGTTCACGAACATCGTACCCGACGGGGCGACGAATGCGACGCTTCGCCTTAATGGCGATGGCACCGGCCCCTTCATGCAGGAACAGTTCACGCCAAACGATCCCGTGCGCATCCTCCGCCGCAACCCCAATTACTGGGGCGAGGGCCAGCCCAAAGCCGAATGTCTGCGCATCACCGTCGCGCAGGAGGCTGTCGCGGCTGTCGCTGCAATCAAGGCGGGGCAGGTGGATCTTGTCCTGAACGTCGATCCTTCGGTCATCGCCTCGCTCAAGGACGATCCGGGGGTAAGCCTGCTGGAGACCGGCGCGTCGAACTCGATGACGATCTCGGCCTGGATGGACACGCCGCCCTTCGACGATCTTCGTGTGCGTCAGGCGTTGAAGGCGGTCGTCGACCGTCAGGGCATGGTGGACACCGTGCTGCTCGGCTTCGGCCAGCCCGCCGCCGATAACCCGGTGCCGGTCGGCAGCCCCGCCTCCTGGACGAGCGAGCCGCCAAAGCAGGACTATGATCTTGCGCGGAGCCTGCTTGCAGAGGCGGGCTATGCGGACGGGCTCAGCTTCGATCTCTACACCGCCGAGGGCGTTCCGGGGATGATCCTGATGGCGCAGGTCTTCGCCGAGATGGCCAAGCCTGCTGGGATCAACGTCAATGTAATCGTCACGCCCGCGGAAAGCTACTGGGACAATGTCTGGCTCAAGCAGCCGATCGTGACCTCGGCCTGGTCGATGCGCCCGCCCGGCGAGGGCCTCGCCGTGGCCTACACGCAGGACGCCAAGTGGAAGGAGACGCGCTGGGAGCGGCCCGACTACGACGCCCTCCTGCTCAAGGCCAACACCACGGTGGACCGCGATGCGCGCCTCGATCTCTACCGGCAGGCGGGCGGGATGCTCGCGCAGGAGGGCGGCCTGATCCTGCCGATGTTCGTCCATCAGGTCCTCGCCCTGCGCTCGGGCTGCACGGGATACGAGCCGCGCGCACAGAACTTCAACCTCAACTTCGAGAACCTCTCCTGCCAGTGAGGCCAACCGTCAATCGGTTCGATCAATCCCGCCGGGGGGCACCCATATTGCCCCCCGGCCACTTCAAGACCCCCGAACAGGACCGGGACCAGAGCGGAGCGCGACCCTCGTGACGATCCCGATCCTCGTGCTGCGCCGGGTGGTGCTTGCCGCGGCGACGCTCCTCATCGTCTCGCTCATTGTGTTCGGGATGCTCGAGGTGCTGCCGGGAGACGTTGCCTCGCGCGTGCTCGGTCGCGATGCGACACCGGAGGCGCTCGCCACGTTGCGCGCCCGGTTGGGGCTCGATCTGCCCGCCTGGCAGCGCTACCTCGACTGGCTGGGGGGGCTCCTCTCGGGCGACCCCGGCGTCTCGCTTGTCTCGGGACGCCCGGTGCTCGACATCCTCGCCCCGCGCATCTTCAACACGCTCGCGCTCGCGGCCTATGCCTTCGCGCTCTATCTGCCGCTGACGCTCCTGCCCGCCATGGCGCAGGCGCTGACGCGCGACCGCGCGCCCGACCATGCGCTCTCGGTCCTTACACTCGTGCTCCTGTCGCTGCCGGATTTCCTGCTCGCGACGCTCTTCATGCTGGCTTTCGTCGTGACCTTTCCCCTCTTTCCCGCGATCTCGCTCGTCGACCAGACATCGGGCTTGCTCGAGTATCTGCACGCGATGACGCTCCCGGCCGTGACGCTTGCCATCGTCATGGCCGTCTATGCGGTGCGGATGCTGCGCGACAACCTGATCGAGGTGCTCGAGTCCGACTATGTCCGCATGGCCGAACTGAAGGGGTTGTCGCGCCTACGGGTGCTCTGGCGTCACGCGCTTCCCAACGCGCTCGTGCCGACGCTGAATGTCACCGGGCTCAATCTTGCCTATCTCGTGGGCGGCGTGGTGGTGGTCGAGCGCGTCTTCTCCTACCCCGGCTTCGGCAGCCTGCTTGTCGACTCGCTGCAACTGCGCGACCTGCCGGTCATCGAGGCAACCGTCATGATCGCGGCCGCGGTCTACGTCGCGGCGAATCTGATCGCGGATGTGGCGGCGATCCTGCTCAACCCACGCCTGAGGAGGGGATGATGCCTCCGTCTTCCAACGCTGACCGGCGCGTGGGGCTCCTCCCCCGTCTTGCCCTGTTCTGGCGGCAGGCACCGCTCGGGATGCAGATCGGTATCGTGATCCTCGCGGTGCATCTCGTCGTGGCGGCGACGGGCCCGTTCTGGGCGCCCTACGGCTATTCGCAGATGCGCGCGGGCATGCCACTCTCAGGGGCAAGCTGGGCGCACCCCTTCGGTACCGACCAACTCGGGCGCGACATCTTCTCGCGGGTCGTGCATGGCGGGCATATCGTGCTTGCGCTCGCGCTTTCGGGCACGCTGCTCGGCCTTGCGGCGGGGGCGGTGATCGGGCTCTGGTCGGGATATGTCGGCGGCTGGATCGACGAGGTGGTGCAACGTCTGATCGAGGCGCTGATCAGCATCCCCTTCCTCGTGCTCGCCCTCATGGCGATTGCGACGGCCGGGCCGCAGTGGTCGGGCAATCCGGTCCTGATCGTGCTTGTCGTGGCGCTCGTCTACGCGCCGCGCATCGCGCGCATGGCGCGCGCATCGGCCGTCGAGATCGCGACGCGCGACCATGTCACGGTCGCGCGGCTGCGTGGAGAGGGGGCGTTCTCCGTCATGCGGCGCGAGCTCTTGCCGAACGCGACGGGGGTGCTTCTCGTCGAGTTCGCGCTGCGGGCGGGCTATGCGCCGGTGCTCGTGGGCTCGCTCGGGTTCCTCGGCTTCGGGCTGCGGCCGCCGACGCCCGAATGGGGGCTCATCATCAGCGAGAATCGCGCGCTTCTGATCGTCTCCCCCGCAACCGTGATCGGGCCGGGGCTCGCGCTCGCATCGCTCGTCGTCGGGCTCAACCTGTTCACCGAGGGGCTCGCGCGCATCCTCGGGCGCACCGTGCGGCTCGGTGCGCAATGACGCCCACAGGTGCGCCCGATCCCGCGCTTCAGGTCGAGGGGCTTTCGGTCTCCTATCGCAAGGGCGCGGGATTCGTGCGCGTCGTCGATGACGTCAGCTTTGCGGTCGCGCGCGGCGAGGTCTTCGGCCTCGTCGGCGAATCGGGCTGCGGCAAGTCGACGGTGGCGCTACAGATCCTCGGCTATCGCAGCCCGCTCATGCGGACCGATGCGGGGCGGGTCGTCTTCGGGGGGGCGGATGTGCTCGCACTTCCACGCGCGGCGCTCGACCGGGTCCGGGGAGCAGGCATCGCCTTCGTGCCGCAGAATCCGACGACAGCGCTCAATCCCGGCATCCGGGTCGGTGCGCAGATCGACGAGATCCTCGCCGCCCATACCGAAGCCGCCCCGGCCGCGCGCATGGAGCGCGTCCGCGCCCTTTTCGACCTCGTCGGCCTGCCCGCGACCGACGCGGCAGCGGCGAAGTACCCGCACCAGATGTCGGGCGGGCAGCAGCAGCGCGTCTGCATCGCCATGGCACTAGCCTGCGATCCGGCCTTCGTCGTGCTCGACGAGCCGACGACAGGCCTTGATGTCACGACCCAGCGCCAGATCGTCGATCTGCTTGGCGATCTTCGGGCGCGGCTCGGGATGTCGATGCTCTATGTCACCCACGACCTCGGCCTGCTGTCGCAGATCGCCGACCGGGTCGGGGTGATGTATGCCGGGCGGATGGTCGAGGTCGCGCCCGTCGCCGATATCTTCACCGCCCCGGCACATCCCTACACCCGCGGCCTGATCGGCTCGCTCCCCCGTCTGGACCCCGACACTGCCGCGCCTGCCGCCCGTCCGCTGCGCGGCCTCCTGCGACGGCAGGATCTCCCCGAGGGCTGCCCCTTCGCGCCGCGCTGCGAGCACGCCGAACCCGCCTGCGCGCGTGACCGCCAGCCGCTCGAACCCACCGGCACGCCGGGCCGGTCGGTGGCCTGCCGGCGCTGGCGCGAAATCGCGCCCGAGATCCCGTCGAGCGAGGTCATCGACCCTGCGCATGGCGCCGGCAGGAGCGGGCAGCTTCTTGTCCTCGAGGGGGTGCGGATCGCCTATGGCACGGGCCGGCGGCGCTTCGAGGCGGTGCGTGCGATCGACCTTGCGATTGCGGAGGGCGAAACGCTCGCGCTTGTGGGCGAGTCGGGCAGCGGCAAGTCCACGATCGCGCGCGCGATCGCGGGCCTTGTCGCGCCCGAGGCCGGGCGGATCACCCTCGCGGGCGCCCCGCTCGCCGGCGATGTCGCCGATCGCACCACCGACCAGCGCCGGCGCATCCAGTACGTCTTTCAGAACCCAGATGCCTCGCTCAATCCCCGGGCACGGATCCTCGAGGCCATCGCCCGCCCGGCAGCCTTCTTCTTCGGCCGCCGCCCTGACGCCTCCGCCGTCGCGCGCGCGCTCGACGACGTGCGGCTCGATCCCGGCTACGCAGCGCGTTTTCCGGACGAGCTTTCGGGCGGCGAGCGGCAGCGCGTCGCGATCGCGCGCGCGCTTGCGGCCGAACCCGCGCTGCTCATGTGCGACGAGGTTCTCTCGGCGCTCGACGTGTCGGTGCAGGCGAGCGTGCTCGAACTCCTGCGGCGGCTGAGGGCCGAGCGCGGGATCGCGATGCTCTTCATCTCGCACGATCTGGCGGTGGTGCGGATGCTCGCGGACCGGGTCATGGTGCTCTTTCGCGGCGAGGTCGTCGAGACAGGCCCCCGCGAGGCAGTCTTTGCGCCCCCCTTCCACCCCTATTCGCGCAGCCTGATCGAGGCCGTCCCGGTCCCGCTGCGCCGCCGCGCAGGGGGTGCAGCGGGCCCCGACCGCCTCCGGCCCGATGTCGCCGAGGCCCCGCGCGGCCCGGGCTGCGCCTATGCCGGGCGCTGCGCCGTCGAGATCGCGGGGCTCTGCGTCGGTACGCCACCACCCCTGCGAACAGCCGGCCCGGGTCATGCGATCCGCTGCCACCACATGCTTGATGACCTTTCGGGCGCGCGCGCCCATCCTCCAGCCGGGAACACCGCACAATGAAGATTACCCGCATCGAATGCTTCGTCCTGCTCGTGCCCGACTACCGGGCCGATGCCTGTTCTTCGGCGCAGGACAACCTCGTCGTGAAGATCCACACCGACGAGGGGCTCGTCGGGATCGGCGAGACCGACACGAACCCCTGGGTGGCGCGCGCCATGATCGAGGCACCTGGAACCCACATCATGGGGCTCGGCCTGACGGAGATGCTGATGGGCGCCGATCCGCGCGACGTCGAGGGGCTCTGGCAGCGCATGTACACGGGCTCGGCCATGACCGGGCGCCGCGGGCTCGGCATCTGCGCGATGGGTGCGCTCGACATGGCGCTGTGGGATCTGCGCGGCAAGGCCGAGGGCAAGCCTTGCTGGCAGCTTCTGGGCGGCTCGACGAATGGCGCGATCACGCCCTATGCCTCGCTCCTGCCGGAGGGGGACGACCTCGAGACCTACACCCGCATCCTCGTCGAGCGCGCAGAGAAGGCACGCGAGCTCGGCTTTCGCGCGGTCAAGCTCGAGGTCTGCACCAAGGGGCCCTATTCGCACAACTCGCTCCAGATCGCCGACGACCGCGAGATCGCGCGCATCGTGCGCGCCTGCCGGCAGGCCATCGGCCCGGAGATGACGGTGATGGTTGATGTCGCCTATTGCTGGCGCGACTGGAAGGAGGCGCTGCGCGCGATCGAGATGTTCGCCGACGAGGACATCTTCTTTGTCGAAACGCCGCTGCCTTCGGACGATGTCGAGGGCTATGCGAAGCTTGTCCACGCGAGCCCCGTTCGGATCGCGGCGGGCGAATGGCTCAACACGCGCTTCGAGTTTCTCGAACTCGTGCGGGCCGGCGCTCTCGACGTGCTCCAACCAGATGTCGGGCGGGTCGGCGGGCTGACCGAGGCGCGGCGCGTGGCGCGCATCGCCGAGGACCACGGGCTTCTGGTCGTGCCGCATTGCTGGAAATCGGCGATCGGTATCGCCGCATCGGCGCATCTCGCAGCCGTCTCGCCAACCTGCACCCATATCGAGTTCCTGCCGCGCGAACTCGCGGATTCGCGTCTGCGGATCGATCTGTGCTCGGTGGAGTTGCCGGTGGTCGATGGCCGCATCCCCCTGCCCGAGACGCCCGGCCTCGGCATCACGCTGAACGAAGCCGCACTCGAAAGTTTCAGGGTCTGAGGCGCAGATGCCGATCGAGGCGGTCGATTTCTTTTATCTCTCCATGCCCGTCGTGACCGACGCGGGTGACGGCAGCCAGGATGCCCTCGTCGTGAGGGTCGTCGCCGACGGGGTGACCGGCTGGGGCGAGTGCGAGGCCTCGCCGCTCGTCTCGATCGCGGCCTTCGTCGCGCCGATGTCGCATGGTGCGTGCCGCGGGGTGCGCGATGTCGTTATGGGGCGCCCGGTCGACGGCCCCGCCGACATCGCCGCCATCTCGGCCACGCTTTGCGGCTGCCCGCGGGCGTGGATCAGCGACAGCATCGCCACCGCCCGGCGCAAGGAGCGTGCGCCCGAGCCAGAAGGCGCAGGCCCCGTGTCATGCCGACCCGTCAATAGGTGGCCCGCCCGCCGGAAAGATCGAACACCGCGCCGGTGGTGAAGCTGTTTTCCGCCGAGCAGAGCCAGCCGATCATCGCCGCCGCCTCGGCCACCTCGAGGAACCGGCCGCGCGGGATCTTGGCCAGCATGTAGTCGATATGCGACTGCGTCATCTGGTCGAAGATCCGGGTCCGGGCGGCGGCGGGGGTGACGCAGTTGACAGCGATATCCTCGCCCGCATGTTCCTTGCCCAAGGACTTCGTCAACCCGATCACCCCGGCCTTCGAGGCGGAATAGGCGGCGGCGTTGGGGTTGCCCTCTTTCCCCGCGACCGAGGCGACGGTCACGACCCGCCCATATCCCTGCGCCTGCATCTGCGGCAGGATCGCGCGGCAGCAGTTGAAGGTGCCGGTCAGGTTGATGTCGATGATTCGGCGCCACTCGGCGGGGTCATAGGCGACGACCGGCCCGTTCGACCCGGCGATCCCGGCCGAGGTGACCAGGATCGACACCGGGCCAAACGCAGCGCGGGTCGTCTCGGCCGCGCGGGCGACGGCATCGGTGTCGGACACGTCGACCGCAAGGGCCTGACCGCCCAGCCGGGCCGCAACCGTCGCGGCAAGCCCTGCATCCGTGTCCCAGATCGCCAGGCGCGCCCCGCCCGCCGCCAGACGCTCGGCCACCGCCAGACCGATCCCCTGCGCCCCACCTGTCACCACCGCGACCCTGCCCGCCAGACCAGCCCCGTCCATTTGCCCTCCGCCCGTTCCGCTTTGCTTGACTCGTGCCGATACCATTCCTACGCTGTCCGAAACTTCGATTGCAATTCCGAAATTTCGGAACAACTGGAGAGAGAGTCCCGTGCCGCCAAGCAGCCGTCCCGCCAGCCATGGCCCGAGCGGCCCGTGACCGGGCTCTTGACCGACACGACCTGTGTGGTGACCGGCGCCGGTCAGGGCCTGGGCCGGGCCATCGCTGCCGAAATGTCGGCCGAGGGCGCGCATGTGGTGCTGATCGACCGCAACCCGGACACCGTCCGCGCGGCAACCCAGGCGATCCGCAGCGCGGGCCGCGCGGCCGAGGGCCATGCGCTGGACGTGACCGATGCCGCGGGCTTCGCCGCCCTGGTCGAAGACCTAGCCGCCCGTCGCCGGATCGACGTGCTGGTGAACAATGCCGCGATCAACCCGCCCGTCCGCACCATCCTGCAAGACACCCCGGAGGACTGGGAGCGCACGCTTGCCGTGAACCTGCAGGCGGTCTGGAGCGGGTCACGCCTCATCGCGCCGCATATGGTGCGGGCCGGGGGCGGGCGGATCATCCACATCGCCTCGGTCCAGGGCTTCGTGGCCAGCGGGGGCTGCGGGTCCTACAACGCCGCCAAGGGTGGGGTGATCGGCCTGACGGCCTCGATGGCCGTGGAACTTGCGCCGCACGGCATTCTGGTCAACGCCATCGCGCCGGGCTTTCTGCGCACCCCGATGGCCGTGGTGGACGGCGTGGACGAGACCGAGACGCCCGAGTTCCGCGACTGGTACATCGCCCGCGGCCGCATTCCGCTGCGCCGGGCAGGAGAGCCCGAGGATGTGGCAGGAACCGCCGTGTTCCTCGCCTCGCCGCTGTGCCGCTGGATGACCGGCCAGGTCCTGGTCGTCGATGGCGGGATGACCGCAACATTCTGAAAGAACAAGCAAAGGGAGGATGACATGACCACGCCTGCAAGACTTCCCACCCGGTTCGACCGCCGCCGCTTCCTGCAAGGCGGCGCTGGCCTTGGTGCGCTGGGTCTGACCGGCGGCCTTGCCGGCCGTGCGCTGGCCCAGACGCCCGCGCTGGACATGTGGTGGTGGGGCGAACAGGAACTGCCCGGCCTGCAGGCCTATCTGGACCGTGCCATCGCCGCCTTCGCCGACGCGCAGATCACGCCGATGCTGCAGGATACCGCGGTGGTGATCTCGCAGTTCCAGACCGCCGCCGCGGCGGGCAGCCCGCCCGATCTGCAATACCTGTGGAACGGCATCTACCATATGGAAAGCGTGTGGCTGGGCTACCTCGCCCCGCTCTCCGACCTGATGGACCCGGGCGTGCTGGCCGCATCGAACCACGGGCCGCTCTCGCGCTTTGACGGCAAGACCTGGCGGATGGGCTGGTATCCGTTGCCGATGCCCTGGTATTACAACAAGGATCTTTTCGACCGCGCCGGCCTGAACGCCGACGCGCCCCCCGCCACCTGGGACGAGCTGATGGCCGCCTGCGAGGCGCTGAAGACCGCCGGGGTCGAACCTTTCGGTGGCGGCGTGCAGGATGGCTACTGGGCCGAATGGTATCTGACCCATGCGCTGTCGCAGAACCTGGATACCGTGGGCGATGCGGTCAACCTCTTCATCGGCGACCTTGATTTCCGCGAGCCGCGCTATCACCAGCACTGGGTCAAGCTGGCCGAGTTGCGCGATGCCGGTTTCCTGAACAAGGACATGGCCAGCCTGGAGCTTTACCCCGGCATCGACCTCTGCGTGAACGGGCAGTTGGGCATCTGCTCCTCGATCGGCACCCGCCTTCCGGCGGACGCCACGGCAACCGGGGGACGGATCGGCTGCATGACCCTGCCGGTCTTCGGGCAAGGCGCGCTTGCCGGGCGCCCGGTGGTGGACATGCAGGGCCTCGGGATCAGCGCTGGGTCCGAGGCGCCCGATGTCGCCGCCCGGTTCCTAGAATTCCTGAACGCGCCGGAACAGCTGGCGTCGTTCTGGGAGGCGACGGGCTGGATCCCCGCCGCCTCGGGCTTTGACGACAGCGTGATCGCGGATGCATCGGTGAAAGACGTCTGGACGCGCTGGGGCAAGGCCGACAACCGGATCACCAACATCACCAACCTGATGCCCGGCCAGTTCTACGAACAGGCCGCGATCCCAACCGGGCAGAACATCATCACCGCAGGCATGTCGGGCGAAGAGGCGGGGGACCTTGCCGCCCGGGTCGCGCAGGAATGGCGCAACTTCAACCCTGACCTCGTCGAGAAATACCAGGCCTGGGCCGCCGAGCTTTCGGCCGGCTGATCGACTTCGGGCGCGGTCGCCAAGGCCGCGCCCGGCCCTGTTCCGAAAGCCCCGGATGCGCCGCAACAGCCCGCTTCTTCCCTATCTGTTCGTCCTGCCGATGGTCGGCCTGCTGACCTTCGTCTTCGGCCTGTCGCTGGTCCGGCTGGTGGAGTTCAGCTTCAAGCAGGTCCGCGGGATCGACGGGCCCTGGATCGGCCTGCGCAATTACGATCTGGTCCTGAACCAGCCCCTGTTCTGGGAAGCGGTCGGCCACAACCTGCAGCTTTTCCTTGTGATCCCGGTGATGGTGGTGATCGCCCTTGCGCTGGCGCTGCTGCTGTATGAACGCCTGCCCGGCTGGCGCATCCACCGCACGATCCTGTTCCTGCCCTATATCCTGGCGATCCCGATCATCGCCGTGGTGATGAAGCAGATGTTCCAGTTCTCCGGCCCGGTGAACACGGTCCTGTCGGCGCTGTCGCTGGATTTCCTGGTGCTGGACTGGATCGGGTCGGCCGATGTGGCGCTCTGGACGGTGATGGGCCTGATCCTGTGGCGGGAAACCGCGCTGGGGGTGATCCTGTTCCTCTCCCGCCTCATGGCGCTGGACGAAACCCTGATCGAGGCCGCGCGGCTCGACGGCGCGAAATGGCGGCACCGCGCCTGGTATGTCCTGATCCCGCAGATGCGCGGGGTGATCGAGTTCTTCGTGGTCATCAGCGCCATCACCCTGCTGTCCGCCGTCTTCGCCTATGTCTATGTCATCGGCGGCGGGCGCGGCGGCCCCGGCACCGCGACGATGGTGATCGAGCTTTACATCTTCAACGCCCTGATCCGCACCAGCCTGCCCGGCGTGGCGGCGGCGGTCAGCGTGATGCTGTTCCTGGTCTCCCTCCTCCTCGTCTGGGCGCTGTTCCGCGTCCGCCGCAGGGGGGCCGACTGATGCGCCCCCTGCCGCATCTGGCGCTGACCCTCGCCTCGGTCATCGCGCTGGTGCCGACCCTTTTCATGCTGGTCACCGCCCTGAAATCCCAGGAGGAGTATCAGGCCGACAAGACCGGCCTGCCGGATGCGCTGGTTCTGGACCACTTCCGCCAGATCCTCTTCGACACGCCGATCTTCCTGTGGATGCTGAACAGTCTGATCCTTGTGGCCGGGTCCGTTGCGCTGTCCCTCGCGGTGTCCTGCCTTGCCGCCTATGCCATCGCACGGCTGGAGTTCCGGGGCCGCGACACCCTTTTCACCCTGTCCACCGCGCTGATAGCCGTGCCGCCGGTGGTGCTGATCGTACCGCTTTTCGTGCTCTACGCGCAGATCGGCCTGATCAGCACCTATACCGGCGCGATCCTCATCTATGCCGGGCTGATCACCCCGTTTTCAGTCTACCTCCTCGTCACCTTCTTCCGTACCCTGCCGCAGGAACTGATCGACGCCGCCGTGATGGACGGGGCCGGTCATCTGCAGATCCTGCTGCGCGTGGTGCTGCCCCTGTCGCTGGCGCCCTTGCTGACGCTGGTGATCGTGAACGCGCTTTTCGTCTGGAACGACCTGCTGATGGCCGTCATCTTCCTGCAGGATGACGCGAAGAAGACGGTGATGGCCGGGATCGCGGTGTTTCAGGGCCGCTACAACAACCAGATCCCGCTGACCATGGCCGGGATGGCGGTGGCGGCGGCGCCGATGCTGATCCTCTACCTCACCTTCCAGCGCCATTTCGTCCGGGGACTGATGGCGGGGGCGGTGAAGTGAGCCTGACGCTGTACAACGGCACCCTTCGCGCCACCGTCACCCCCGGGATGGGAGGCACGATCACCGCCCTGCGCCACTTGCCCAGCGGGGCAGACCTCCTTGCCCGCAGCCCCTGGGAAACGACCTCTGCCCCGCTTCCCTTCGCCCCCGATGAGGCCGCCTGGCTGACCCGCTTCCAGGGCGGCTGGCCGGTGATGTTCCCCAATGCCGGAGACGCCTGCATGGACGGCGCCGCCCGCCACGGCTTTCACGGCGAAGGCTCGGTCGCGCCGTGGGATGCACAGGAAGTGGCCGGGGGCCTGACGCTTTCCCGCCGGTTCGACGCCCTGCCCGTCACGATGACCCGGGCGCTTGCGCTGGACGGCCCGCGCCTGACGGTTCGGGAAAGCGTCACCGCCCATGGGGCCTGCACCCTGGCCTGGGGCCAGCATGTGACGCTGGGGGGCGACCTTCTGGCCGGGACGGTCACTTTGCAGACCAGCGCTGCGCGGATCATGGCCTGCGCGGCCTATGCGCCGCCCGCCAGCCCGCTGATCCCCGGTGCGAGCGGCGCTTGGCCGCTTCTTCCAGGCCGCACGGGCGCGGTGGACCTGTCCCGCCCGCCCGAGGGGGCCGCCTTTCTGGCCTGCCTCATGGACCTTGGTCCCGCCCCCTGGGCCAGCCTTGTCCGCAGCGATGGCCTGACCGTCCGCCTCGACTGGACCGCCGATCCCTGGCCGCTCGCCTGGCTCTGGGTGGAGACCGGAGGCACGACCACGCCCCCCTGGAACGGCCGCGCCCGCATGATCGGGATCGAGCCCTGCACCACCTGGCCCGCCACCGGCCTTGTCGCCGCCCGCGCCGCCGGTGGCCCGGTCCTGACCCTTGCCGCAGGCGAGACCCGCCACGCCACCATCACCCTGACCCTATCCCCCTGAGGCCCCCATGCGCATCGACGCCATCGACTTCTTCTACCTGTCCATGCCCGAGGTGACCACCGCCGCCGATGGCAGCCAGGACGCGCTGGTCGTCCGCGTCAGCGCAGGCGGCCATGTCGGCTGGGGTGAGTGCGAGGCGGCACCCCTGCCCTCCATCGCCGCCTGGGTCGCGCCGATGTCGCACGGCGCCTGCCGCCCGGTCGGGGCCTCGGTCCTCGGCCGCGCCTTGAACGGACCGGAAGACATCGCGGCCATGGCCCATGACGTCGCCTACAACTCGATGGACCTGCTTCAGGCCGCGCATACCTGGTCGGGGGTGGAAATTGCGCTGTGGGATCTTCTGGGTCACGCGCGGGGGGAACCGGTCTGGCGGCTGCTGGGGCAGGACCGGGCGCATCCGAAACTGCCCTATGCCAGCGTCCTTTTCGGCCAGACGCCCGAGGAGACCGGGGCGGCGGCCAAGGCGATCCGCGCCGCGGGCTTCACGGCGGCCAAGTTCGGCTGGTCGCCCTTCGGCCTGGACCTGAAGGAAGACATCCGCCATCTTGAGGCCGCCCGCGCGGGCCTGGGCGAGGATGGCATCCTTCTGATCGACGCAGGCCAGATCTTCGGCGCGGATGTCGAGGCCGCCGCCCTGCGCCTGCCCGCCCTCGCCACCGCCCGCGCTGCCTGGCTGGAGGAGCCCTTCGGCGGCTCGGCGCTCGCCGCCTATGCCGCGCTCGCCGCCCGGACGCCCGTGCCGCTGGCGGGGGGTGAGGCCGCGCATAACGCCGACATGGCCGAACATCTGATCGACTTCGGCCGCGTCGGGTTCGTGCAGATCGACACCGGGCGGATCGGCGGCCTTGGCCCCGCCCGCCGTGTGGCGGAACGGGCGGCGGCGGCGGGGGTGACCTATGTCAACCACACCTTCACCTCGAACCTCGCCCTTTCCGCCTCGCTGCAACCCTATGTCGGCCTGGCCGACCACCGCATCTGCGAATACCCGACCGCGCTGCAACCCCTTGCCCGCGACCTGACGCTGACCCGCATCACCCCCGGCCCCCACGGCCTGATCCACCTGCCCGATGGCCCCGGCCTCGGGATCGAGATCAACCCCGAAGCCTTGCGCCGCTATGCGGTCGAGGTCGAGATCAAGCTGGGCGGCAAGCTGCTTTTCGCATCGGTGACGCCATGAGCGGGCCGATCGGGCGTCTGGCCCCGGTGGGCGCGCGGCTGGGTGAGGCGCCGCTTTGGCTGCCCGACCGCAAGGTCTGGCTTTGGCTCGACCTCTTTGGGCGCGAGGTCCACTGCCTTGATCCGGCAACCGGCCGGAACCGGGTTCTCGCCGCCGGTTTCGCCGAGGACCTGGCCTGCCTGGTCCGCTGGACCGACAGCACGGCCCTGCTGGTATCGGTCCGGGGCTTTCACGCCTTGTCGCTGGACGACGGGCAGGCAAGGCCCGTGACCTGCCCGATCGATCTGCCGCCGGGCACCATCTTCAACGACGGCAAGGTCGACCGGCACGGCGCGCTGTGGATCGGCTCGTCGGATGCGGCGGAAGCCGCGCCGCTTGGCCGTCTGTGGCGGATCGCGCAAGGCCAAGTCACCGAGGTGGCCGCGGGCTTTATCGTATCGAACGGTCCTGCCTTCGCGCCAGACGGACGCGCGGCCTATTTCGCTGATACTTTCGGTCGGCGCCTGCTGCGGTTTGCGCTGGACCACGCGGGCAACCCGCTGTCGCAAGAACTGTTCGCCCGCATATCGCCAGAGGCAGGTTATCCGGACGGAATGACGACCGACAGCATGGGCACGCTCTATGTCGGCCATTGGGACGGCGCACGGATCGGCCGCTGGTCGCCCGAGGGCCGGATGCTGGCGCCGATCCCGGTTCCGGCGCGCAATGTGACCTCGCTGGCCTTCGGGGACGATTCGCTGCATCGGGTCGCGATCACGACGGCCGCCCTCTTCCCTGAGCAGGCGGATGATCCCGCGCTGCGGTGGCATGGCGACGTTCTGACATTTCGAAACGATATCCCGGGCCTGGTCGAGCCGGCGCTCGATCCTGGCTGGGCGGGCTGAGCGCACGGCCTGCCGGTCCGGCCCGGGCGTGACGGCGCGGTCCTGGCCTGTCAACGGCGGAGTAAAATCGGGCCACGGGGCGGCGCAAGACTGGGCCACTTTGGGGGTTGCGCGGGAGGCGCGCGGTGGGCGGCGGCCAGTCAGCCGCGCTCTCCATGTAGCTGGCGGGTGACTGGCCGCCTTGGACCGTCAGGTCCAAGTCTGATGCTTTGGATCAGTTGTTGTCGCCGGGCTTACGCGCGCGACTTTGAGCGAGGCGATAGCTTTCGCCGTTCATCTCAAGGATGTTGACGTGGTGGGTCAACCGGTCGAGGAGCGCGCCGGTCAGCCGCTCGGTGCCGAAGGTGTTGATTTCCAATGAGAAGTGGGGTGCGGGTTCCGAGGTCATCGCGCGCGGCATTCCGATTTGATCGCGCGCGGCATTCCGATTTGATCGCGCGCGGGGTTCCGAGATGATGGCGCGCGGGGTTCCGAGAATTGTCCGCGCATCATTCCGAGATGATGGCGCGCAGTTC
>Ga0169931_10005195_pt1 | contig 19905 bp, 19 predicted proteins | sample Kivu_15m_20L_FD_129675 | JGI IMG/M metagenome (GOLD analysis project Ga0169931, IMG submission 129675) | Freshwater microbial communities from Lake Kivu, Western Province, Rwanda to study Microbial Dark Matter (Phase II) - Kivu_15m_20L... | ecosystem: Environmental > Aquatic > Freshwater > Lake... | reverse complement strand
TCTGCGCAAAACGGGCATAGTCGGTGGTCGTGGATACCAGACCGCCGCCTCCGCTCTCGTTGACCGGCGGCTTTGTGTAGTCAGGCATATCCGCCCCGAAAAGCTGTTTTGCCTCGACGATTTTTCCGAGGGTGCGATCAAATACATATACGGCAGATAGCCGGCTGGCCTTATCGGCCCCGGTATAAAAGGCCGTATCGGGCATCTTCAGTGGGGCGAAGATGCGCTCCTGCATGAACTGGCCGAGCGTCTGGCCGGACAGCTTTTCAATGATATAGCCCTGAATGTCGACAGCCGACGAATAGTACCAGCTCGTTCCGGGCTGGAACATGAGCGGGATCTCAGCTGTCCGATCAATCATCTGCTTGAGGCCGGCCGCGGAGAGAACCTGCTTCTGGCGGTACATCTTATCGACCGGATGTTCCTCAGCCAGACCGTACCCAAAACCTGCTGTGTGGCTCATCACCTCGCGCATCGTCGGCGGTCGCCTCATGTCTTCAAGTTCCATCGTGCCGTCGGCGTTAATCGACTTTACGACCCGTAGGTTCCTGAATTCAGGGACAAAGCGTGTTACCGGGTCATCCAGTCTCCACTTACCCTCCTCAAAAAGGATCATCATCGCCACGCCCGTAATCGGCTTGGTCATGGAATAGATCCGGAAAATCGTGTCCTTGGTCACCGGAGCCCCGGTCTCAAGGTTAGCTTTACCCCAGGTGTTAAAGGAGACGATCTGCCCGTGCCTTGCGAGTAACGTCGTCATGCCGGCGACGCGCCCCGACGCGACTGCATTGGCCATGTAAGCATCAAGACGCTTGAGCCGCTCGGCATCAAAGCCGAGATCTTCCGGGCTCGCGGCTGTTACCGAGAGGTTGCGCGGCGGCGTCTCGCTGACGATGTCAGCGCGATGGAGCTCAACGCGTACCTCGCGTCGTGTTTCGATCTGCGGGCCGAGCTGTGCGCAACCCGCGAGCGCCACAGCGCCCAGCGCGACTGCCGGTAAAAATCTTCGAATCATCCTGCGTCTCTCCCGGTCTCTGGTACAGTCTCTGACGAAGCTCATGCCGTTGTCAGGATCTGTCCTGTCATCACCATTCGCCGGCTGGCGCGTTTAGCGCAAGGCCGTCAGGTAAGGCGGTTCTTCCTGGGGAAAACCTTGTGGACACGCTCGGGGGTGTGGGTGGCGCAGAGGCCAGACTGTGAGACACTTGCCTGGGACGTCGTCCGTTTAGGGAAAATAAACCTTAATCATCAACATCTGGTGGTTGCGTGGTGGGGTTTGTTCAATATATGGTATTCGGCTGTGCCGGAAAGGGCTGGAGATTCAGATGACCGACGCCGTCAAATTTGAAGGCCAGACACGGCTGACCGCGCAGGCGGGCCTGCTGACGCCATCACATTCCTACAAGCCTTTTCGTTATCCGTGGGCCTACGATTTCTGGAAGCGCCAGCAGCAGATTCACTGGATGCCTGAAGAGGTTCCTCTCGGGGAAGATGTGAAGGACTGGGCGGCTAATCTGTCGGACTCAGAGCGGGCTCTGCTCACGCAGATCTTCCGTTTCTTCACGCAGTCGGACGTCGAGGTTAATGACAATTACATGGAGCGCTATGCGCGCGTGTTCCGTCCTACTGAGATCAAAATGATGCTCGCCTCCTTTTCTAACATGGAGACGATCCACATCGCCGCTTATGCGCTGTTGCTTGAAACCATCGGCATGCCCGACAGCGAGTTCTCGGCGTTCACTCAGTACAAGGAAATGAAGGATAAGCACGATTTTATGCAGAAATTCGGCGTGGAGACGGATGCAGACATCCTGCGTACCGTCGCCATGTTTGGCGCTTTCACCGAAGGGCTCCAGCTTTTTGCATCTTTCGCAATGCTGATGAACTTTCCCCGTTTCAACAAGATGAAGGGCATGGGGCAGATTGTTTCCTGGTCGGTTCGTGACGAGTCGCTTCATTGCGAGGGAATGATCCGTATCTTCCATACGTTTGCGGCAGAGACGGGTGCGCTGACGGATGACGTCAGGAAAGATATCCTTGATTGTTGCCGGGAAGTGGTCCGCATGGAGGACGCTTTCATTGATCTGGCTTTTTCGATGGGCCCCGTGCAGGGGATGACGGCCGACAATATCAAAGCTTACATTCGCTACATCGCCGACTGGCGTCTCGGGCAGCTGCGGCTGCCTGCTATTTACGGGGTCAAGGAGCACCCTATTCCGTGGCTGTCGGAGATCCTGAATGGCGTCGAGCACGCAAATTTCTTTGAACAGCGTGCAACGGAGTACTCCAAAGGCGCTACGGGCGGCGACTGGCATGGCGCTGACGGTGTCTGGGCCCAGTTCGACCGGATAAGAAGGCCGGTCGCAGCTGAATAGGGCGAGAGTGACCTCATCTCATGAACATCCAGCCGCGCTTGCTGACCTGACAGGGCTTTTGTAGCGCCACAGCCCGGTCATAATCAGGGAGAGGGCAGGCTTGAGATCCGTCCGGCCTTTGGTTCTCTTAATGAGAGAAACGCCTGGGTATCGCTGGTGATTGTGTTTGTCAGTGATTAACAGGGATCGCCATATTCCTGGACAAATGAAACCGTATGTGAAGCTGGCAGGGTTAGCCTGCTTCAGTGTTTTTTCGGGAGATCGCGATGTCCTCGCCAACCAGCGCCGGCGGTCAGCCCGGCTCAAAAGCCGACCTCGACACCCTCAAGGCTGATGTCACCGCCCTGCGGGAGGACCTGGCGACGCTGCTCAGGGATACAGGCTCGCTTGCCTCCGCTCAGGCCAGGGCCGCCGCTGCCCGGGCGCAGAAAATGGCCGGAGATGCGGGCGAGAAAGCCATCGAGTTCCGCGACGCTGTAGGCGATAAGGTTCGTCAGCATCCTTTCGCTGCCCTTGGTATTGCATTGGCGACCGGGTTCATCATCGCCTCACTGTCGCGTCGTAACTGACGACTGAAGCCCTTGGGGGGCAGACGTGTTCGAGAAACACATTGACCGCGCAAAGGATATTGCCCTTTTTGCGACGGCGGGGGTCATGCTCGCCTTCGCTGGAGTTCTGTGTCTCAGCGCCGGGGCTGTGTGGGCCCTTGCGCAGTGGATGCCCTGGCCGGCCTCTCTGGCCGTCGTCGGTGTGGCTTTGCTGGCGGTTGCCGCCATCTCTCTCTGGTTTGGCACTCAGAAGAAAAAACCGGATCCCCTCCCGGATCCGCTGGCCGATGTAGATCCGGCATCTATGATCATGGGACTTATGGATCTTCCGGTGGAGGTTACAAAAAAGGTATTCTCTGAACGCCCGGTTGCCTCCGTCGTCGTTATTGCCGGGCTAGGGCTATTCATCGCTCGCAAGCCAGACGTTGCGTTAAAGGTGCTCGATAAGGTCATGGCGACCTTCGCGAGGACCGACGCCTGAGGCCGATAGCCGCGTTGAGGCGCTGGCGACATGCGACCCGCCGCTTTCCGGAGACGATCCCTCATCATCCGGCTTGCGCGTATCCGCGGACTTGACGACACTCAAGTCGTAAAGATTTCCCGGAGATCGCCGATGCCTGAACATAGTCGCCGGCGTCGGGCCAGCCTCAAGGAACGCGCGAGATACTTTTTCGACAATAGCATGTCGGCTGGTACGGTTGCACTGATTGGTTGGCTTGCCGCTCTCTCTCTTGCAATCATACTGGCGGCCAGCGCATTCATCGTGCTTACCGGAATCGCACCGGAGGGAGAGAGGGCGCCGCACGACTTCCTGGAGACCGGCTGGGAATCGCTCATGCGGACGATCGACGCCGGAACGGTCGGAGGCGATCAGGGCTGGCCTTACCGTGTGGTGATGCTCGTCGTCACCGTTGCCGGCATCTTTATTTTCTCCGCCCTGATCGGTGTTCTGAGCAGCGGCCTGGAGGCCCGGATTTCTGAGCTTCGAAAGGGGCGATCGAGAGTGCTCGAGCAGAACCACACCGTTATCCTGAACTGGTCGTCCTCCGTCGTCGACATACTGAGGGAACTCGACCAGGCCCATCTTGATGGACGCGTGCGCCGCGTCGCTATCCTGGCGACCCGCGATAAGGTGGAGATGGAAGATGAGATAGCAGCAAAAGCTCCCCGGCTGCGCCGCATGCATGTCATCTGCCGCAGCGGCGACCCCTGTGATCTCAACGACCTGTCAATTGTAAATCTGGCGGAATCCAAATCCATCATTGTTATGGCGCCTGAAGGAGATGATCCCGACTCCCAGGTCATTAAGACCCTGCTGGCCATAGCGCATGGTCCGGAAGCAGGGCTGCAACCACACCATGTCGTCGCAGAAGTTCGCGATGGTCATAATGCAGAGCTGGCGCGTACTGTCGGCGGAGCAGGCGTGCAGATCGTTCTGGCGGACGAGCTTATCTCCCGCATTCTCGTCCAGTCCACACGGCAGTCAGGATTGAGCGCCGTGTTTGCCGAATTGCTGGGTTTTGATGGTAGCGAAATCTATACAAAGAAGATCGCCACTCTGGCCGGAATGACATTTGGCGATGCTCATTCGGCCTTTGAACGCGGTGTGCTCATAGGGCTTTGTGACGACACAGGCGTCCGGATAAATCCACCCGGCGATACGATCATCGGCCCTGAGGATCAGGCCGTGGTCATAGCAGAAGATCGCTCTGCCATTCACGTGAATGTCGGAAGACGCTCCGAGATAGATGCCGCTGCGATTTGTACCCCCGCGCTGCTGCGCCGCCACGGGAGCGCATACTGATGCTGGGGTGGAATCGTAAAGGACCCTCAATCGTGCAGGCGCTTGCCCGGTTCGTGCAGGCCGGCTCGTCTCTTTCGATCGTTGCTGACAGCCCGCGGCTTGAGCCAGAGGCGGGGCCGCTGGTGGGGACATTCCCGAATCTTCACGTGACGTGGTCTCTGGGAGATGCAACACGGGCCACCACTCTGTCCGGCCTCGATGTGGCGTCCTATGACCATGTCATCGTTCTGGGCTATACGGATATGATGACGGTACAGTCGGCAGATACGCGGACGCTGGTCACGCTGCTTCAGTTAAGGAAGCTCGCTGAAACAAGTGGTCGGCATGTTAACGTCGTCAGTGAGATGGCGGACGCCCGTAACCGGCTGCTGGCAGAGGTCACGCGCGCCGATGATTTTGTGGTCAGCAACCAGCTTGTCAGCCTCATGCTCGCTCAGGCGTCAGAAAATCCGTTTCTGTCTGAGATTTTCGCCGAGCTGCTCGATGACAGCGGATCGGAGGTCTACATCAATCCGGTGACTGACTATGTCGAAATCGACCGGCCGCTCACCTTTATGACGATTGCTGAGGCCGCCCGACGCCGCGGAGAGATAGCGCTCGGCTACAAAGAGGTCGTGCGCGATCGGGGTGTGCGAAACATGGCGGGAGTAACCATCAATCCGGATCGTCGCCAGGCCCGGATCTATGCGTCGACTGATTCTGTCGTTGTGCTGGCAAAAAACTAGAGGCTTTCATTCTTTTCGCGCCTGCGGGCCATCCTGCGCGTTGACGTCGTTCCAGTACATATTTAGCCTCCTTCAATGACGAAATCACTTTCCCCCACAGAGGCTTTAGATCGGGCCTGCGAGCTCTACCATGCATCCGTACGACGGCTGCGTGCTGCTCTTGAGGCATTTGTAGAGCATGGTCAGACGCCCGACCCTGAAGCGCGCGGACGGGGTGATTTCTGTTATCCTGAAATCAGGTTGACCTATGCGCCTGACGGGCCGGCGCCGCCCCTGCCGCGAGCCTTTGCAAAGCTGACCGAACCGGGGCTGTACGTCAGTACGATCACTCAGCCCGACTTCTTCCGTTCCTATTTTCTTGAGCAGTTGGAGCAGATCTGCGCTGACTTTGACGTTCGGCTGGAAGCGGCGCCATCCAGATCGGAAATACCTTATCCTTATGTTCTGGAGCATGCGTCTGGTATTGATGCAGAAGCCTTGCCGCCGGCCGAGTTCGCGCGCTGGTTTCCGACGCCGCGGCTGGATCTCATTGGCGACGAGATCATTGATGCGGAGGTGCAGGACGGCGGTTTCTTCAGTACCGATGGGGTTCGTCCGCTTGCGCTGTTTGACGCGGCGCGAGTCGATTTCTCGCTTCAGCGGCTGAAGCACTACACGGGAACGCCTTTCGAGCACGTCCAGCGATACATACTTTTCACAAACTACCATCGCTATGTCGATCACTTTGTGGAGTGGTCTATAGAGCGGTTGAAGCAGCCAGGGCCTTACCGGCAGCTCTCGGCGCCCGGTGGAATCCTCGTCGATGTTCATTCAGAAGATGCAGCCAAGACAGTCAATGATGGGCCTTGGCGGCGACATCAGATGCCAGCGTATCACCTCATGGCCGAAAATCGCTCAGGCATAACCCTGGTCAATATCGGCGTGGGTCCATCAAATGCAAAAACCATCACGGACCATCTCGCCGTTCTGCGGCCGGAGTGCTGGATTATGGTCGGGCATTGCGGTGGATTGCGCCATTCGCAAAGGATCGGCGATTACGTGCTGGCCCACGCCTATCTGCGTGACGATCATGTACTTGATCCGGTCTTGCCGCGTGACATACCGGTTCCACCGATAGCGGAAGTCCAGGTTGCTCTTCAGGAGGCGGCAAGAAAGGTTACGGGCGAAACCCGTGAGTCTCTTAAGCAGAGGCTGCGTACCGGTACGGTTGTGACAACTGATGATCGGAACTGGGAATTGCGTTTCACGGACTCCTCCAAGCGCTTCAACAAATCCCGGGCGATCGCTATTGACATGGAGAGCGCGACAGTTGCGGCGAACGGCTATCGGATGCGTGTGCCCTATGGCGTGCTGCTCTGCATATCTGACAAGCCTCTTCATGGAGAGATTAAGCTCGCCGGCGCCGCGAACCGTTTTTATGAGCGTGCGATCGGCGAGCATATCCGTATAGGTATTGAAACGCTTGAAAGTCTTGCTGCGGCCGGCGGCGATGCGCTGCATTCGCGTAAACTGCGTTCCTTTTATGAGCCGCCATTCAGATGAGCGAGGCCGCCCTGATACTCCTGAGGGCTCGGCTCTATGCGGCGGGTATGCGTCTCGTGTGGGTATGAGGATGGCGATGCCATGCTGGAAAAGCTGCCTTCCTTCTCAGTGGCGCTCCTTCTTATGCGAGGGCCAGCAAAATTCGGGGAAGCAGCATGACTGAACCGCGTACTCCTGCAGCCGGCTCAGGCGCCAGCGGACGTGTCGGCGGGTTCCTTCAGCCAGCCGGCTTTTCGTGGGCGCTCTTTGAATTCGCCCGCAATCCCTACTTCATGCTGATCGTTACGTATGTCTTTCCTCCCTATTTTGCTCAGTTTGTGGTGGGCGATCCTGTGGCGGGTCAGGCCACGGTTGCAGAGGCGACAAAGTGGGCGGGCATTATCGGAGCGCTCAGTGCGCCGATCCTGGGCGCCATGATGGACCGGGGTGGGGCCCGCAAGCCGCTCATGTTTGTCTTTCTCGGGATGCTGATCACGAGCGGTCTTGCGCTCTGGTGGTCTCTGCCTGGCGCGCGCAGCGCCGCCGGGGATTTTATTCCGCCCGAAGTCGGACTTGGTGTGACAGGAACAATGGCTTTCCTGGTTCTGGGTTTTGTCGGTTACACCTACTCAGAGATGATGCACAATGCGATGTTGCGGTCCGCGGGACGGCCGTCCTCCCTTTCGCAGATTTCGGGCGGAGGTATAGGCCTCGGACAGCTCGCCTCCGCCCTGTGTCTGGGGGCGGTTGTGGTGCTGGCTCTGACGTCAGCAGAGCTGGGCGCCGCCGAGGGCGGGTTTGTTCTGCAAAGGGGCGTTGGGCCGTTTGTGGCAGCCTGGCTGATCATCTTCGTCATTCCGTTTTTTATCTACACCCCTGACGGCGCGCCCTCCGGGGGCAAGTGGACCTCAGCTGCGCGAGAGGTGTTCACTGTCTCGGGAAGGTTCAATCCCATGCGAAAGATCAGACATCTGTCAGGTTACATCCAAAGCCTGTTCGCCGAGTTTCCAGAGGCGATGAAATACCTTCTGGCTTGCCTCGTCTTCAAGGATGGTATCACCGCCCTTCTTGCCATCGGCGGTGTCTTTTCGACCGGCGTGCTCGGCTGGGGGCTCGCCGAAGGCGGGCTTTACGGCATCTGGGCCTCGATCTTTGGTGCGGTCGGAGGGCTTTGGCTGGCGCCAATGCTTGACCGCGCGCTCGGTCCGAGGCGAGCTATCATGGTGCAGCTGGCCTGCCTGTGGGTGGTAGTTGCGGTCGCTCTGGGCACTACCCGCGAGAGTATTCTCTACGGACTTATTCCTGCCGGGGCGCCTCTGCACGGTCTTGAGATTTTCGATACTCTGCCGGATGTGTTTTATCTCGCTGTAACGGCCTTCATCGCTGCCCTGGCGGCTGCGAACATCGCAGCCAGCCGCTACATGATCATAACGCTCGCTCCGCCTGAGCGACTGTCTGAATTTTTTGGCCTGTTCGCCCTGTCAAGCACAGCGACCGTATGGCTGGGGCCGCTGCTGATAGAGTGGGCGACGCGAACATTCGATGATCAGCGCATCGGCTTTTCCCCGATACTCCTGCTGCTGGGAGCGGGGTTTGCCCTCATGTTCACGCTTGCAAAGAGCACGGGCGCAAAGGGCCGCCTGGAGTATGATGCCTCAGGCCACTGACATGCAGACTATTCGCGCGCTGCGAAAGCCGTCATTGGCCTTTGGCCGCGGCTGCCTTCCCGCTGAGGGTCCCCATGACGTCCGAGAAATGGCTTGGGGCGTCGCCGACCATCGGAGTAGGGCGGCACTTTTCAAGGCACGAATAGGAGTAGGTCCCCGTTCCGCGCACGATGGTCAGACCGTTGGGATCTTCGCCTCCGACGTTCAGCTGATTTGAATAGATTGTGTTGCCTGACCGATCGAGAACGGTGAGGTTTGTCGATCCAAAAGCCTTGCCCGTCACCAGCAGGGTCTGTGCGTCATATACAGCTACGTCCGCCAGGCTCGCATTCCCGATGACGACAGAGTTGGCGGGGGTCGCGAGTTTCAGTGTCACCGTCTGATCGACCCTTACTGTGAAAGGGTCCGCAAGCGCCGCGGGCGCCAGGGAGAGTGCGACGGCGGCGATCAGGAGCTGTCTGTACATCACTCTCTCCGCGAAGAACCGATGGAGGGGAGGTTAGATGGCAAGCCTGAATGAAAGCCTAAACGGCCCGGAGCGCTCGGCTAAGAGGCGGTGTCTCGATGGGCCAGGCGAGCGGGGCCCCTGGCGGGGGCTGGGGCGGCGTCAGCATTTGGGAAGCATTCACAGTATTGAACAAACAACTAAAGGACGTAGTTAAAGACATATGAAGGCGAATACATCCAAATTTCTTGTTCGTTTTACGTGATTTCAATCTCAATGTCGTAGATCTGTTAGCGCCTGCTGCGGGTGATGGTGCTTCGCTGTGGGTCAACACAAGCCATGCATAGCTGGGGATCATAATGAAAAACGTCTTCAAGAAGTTCCTGAACAACAAGTCCGGCGCGACCGCCATTGAATACGGTCTGATCGCTGCTCTTATCGCTGTCGCCGTGATCGGTGGCGTCAGCCAGCTCGGGACGTCGGCCAACGATACGTTCACGACGATCTCGGGCCAGATGTAAAAGCCTGACTGATATTATAAGCGCTAAATATAAGAAGCCGCGGATTAAGTATCCGCGGCTTCTTTATTTTCTTAAGACAACAATACTCAACAATTGATTCAGAAGAAGCGTGTAGCTGAGACGATAATCAAGCCGGCTGGAGCATGATGACAATCGTCTTCTGTATGGTGTTTCCGGTCCTGCTGCTGTTTGCGGCTTGGCACGACGTATCGACAATGACGATCCCTAACTGGGTTTCTATACTACTGGCCGTGATGTTCGTGCCGGCCGCGTTGAGTGCGGGCCTGCCCCTCGAGCAGATAGGCGCCCACTTCGTTTTCGCGGCCATCGTGCTGCTTGTCTGTGCGGCTCTTTTTTATCTCAATGTATTCGGGGGTGGCGACGCGAAGGTCATCGCCGCAGCTTCCCTTTGGACCGGACTTGGCGCGACGGGGACTTTTGTCATTGGCATGGCGCTGTCCGGAGGGGCTCTTGCTGGCTTTCTGATCCTGATGCGGCGCATGACATTTGAGGCGAGGCAGCCCTGGCTGGCGCGCCTGAAATCGCCGGACGAGGGGGCTCCCTACGCCGTCGCCATAGCCATCGGGGCTTTGTTTGCGGCTCCAGGATCGCCGGTTATCGCCGCCGGCATGGCGCGGGTCCTGGCCTGAGCGGCTGTTAACCCGTCTCTGTGCGGCCGAAGGACCTTTCCGGCGTCTCTTAACCATCCTTTAGATCAGGCATGAAACCCTAAAGATCCGAAATGAAGCCTGGTTGGGGCCCGTGGGCGCCAGGCGGAGGGTCTTTATGTCGCCCGTACGACTAATCATACTCCTGATCGCCGCCGCCGCGGCGATCGGGGCCGTTTTTCTGGTGCGCTCCGTACAGCAGCCATCTGTCGCCAGTGCGGCGCTGCCAGCGGCTCTGGCGCCGCCCGCCCCCGTCGCTGTTCGTCTCAAGCAGGTCCTTGTCGCACGTAACGCGATCCCGGTCGGCAGGTATGTCAGCGCCGATGACCTGCAGTGGCAGGACTGGCCCGCCGACGCACCGACCGGGGCATTTCTGCTCCAGGAGGACGATCCTGAGGCTCTTGATAAACTGATCGGGGCGGTCGCTCGCGTCGAGCTTGTCAAGGGTGAGCCAGTGACCGGTGCGAAGCTCGTGCATCCCGGCACGGCTGGTTTTATGTCCGTTATGTTGACCCCAGGTATGAGAGCCGTGGCGATCGAGATTGAACCTGAGGCGGCGGCCGGGGGTTTCATCCAGCCGAACGACCGGGTCGATGTTATTGTGACCCGCGACATTGAGAATGCAGACGAGCAGGCTTCCCGAGCGATGCAGGATGTGCGCTCCGACGTTATCCTCACCAATATTCGCGTCCTTGCGATCGATGCGATGTACAGCCCTTTGCCGGAAGCGGGCGCCGGAGCTGAGGATCGCTCGGGCCAAGCTGGGGTTATCCTGGGCTCCCGCGCCACTCTGGAGTTGGGCGAGCGCGATGCCGCGCTGATCAATTCGGCGCGCAAGGCTGGCGACCTTTCTCTGGTTCTGCGTTCGGTCGCCGACTCAGCGCAGCCTCAGGGGGCGACAGGGGTCGGGCGCGCCTATCGCGACGGCGTCTCGCAGGGATCCGAGGGCATACGCGTCTATCGCTATGGGACCGAAACGGTCTCGTCTGCGACAGCAGGGTGAGGTACGACATGTCGTCTTCTCTCAGGTCCTGTGTGCTCAGCCTCGCTGGCGTTTTCATGCTTGTGGCGCCTGCCAATGCGCAGCAGGCCGCAGGCGATCTCTCCGGAGCGCCCGCTCAGCGCATGGCGATGACGGACTCAAACGCCCTTGATGCGGTCGAAGTCCTCACGCTGACCGTCAACAAATCGTACATGATCGAATTTGATGCCGACCTTGGCGATGTCATCATTGCAAATGATAAAATTGCAAATGTCGTGGCGCGTGACAGGCGTCGCGTGGCCGTCATGGGAGTGGCGCCGGGAGAAAGCAATATTGTTTTCCTGGATCAGTCGGGACGCAAGCTAAAAACGCTTGAGATATCGGTCACGGATGGCCTTGCGGGTATGGATCAGCTGCGGGGGCTCATAAAGAGGCATGCCCCAGGCTCGAAGGTTCAGGTTGAAGCCGTCAATGGAAAGATCATCCTCGCGGGCTCGGCGCCGAACCTCTCCGCAGCCGACCGTGTTGTTCAGCTGGCCCGAACCTACGTTGAGAAAGAAACCGACGTTCTCAACATGATGGCTATCGAGGGCAGCGACCAGGTGACGCTGAAGGTGCGCTTCGTTGAGATGCAGCGCTCTGTTATCAAGCAGATGGGCATTATCCTGTCGGGTTCAGTCAGCTTCGGCGAGCTTCTGCCAAGAGTTCTTGAGGCGGCGCTCGATCCAACGACTGGCTTGCCGGCATTGACTGGCGCCGTCATTGATCCGGCCTGGGGAAAGACCGTATCAGTCGGCACATCCAACGCATTCCCAATCGCCGGCACGCCTCTGGGTGGTCTTGCTGCAAATCTCGGCTATCTGAACGAGGTTGATGGCGTCACCCAGAGCGCCGTAGGCGCCAAGCTCAACGCGCTGGAGCGAGTTGGAATCGTCCGTACCCTGGCTGAGCCAAATCTTGCAGCCATCTCGGGCGAGGCGGGAAAGTTCCTCGTCGGCGGTGAGTTTCCGGTGCCTGTCGCCCAGGACGATGGCAAGGTTTCCATCGAATTCAAGCCGTTTGGGGTCGGTCTGGGGTATACGCCGGTCGTATTGTCTGAAGGCCGGATCTCCCTGCAGCTCTCAGTTGAGGTCTCGGAGCTGTCGACACAGGGCGGTTTTCAGTCGGTTAGTGGCGTTGCGATTGATCCGAACACGGGACAGACCATTTCAGCCCAGACCCTTACGATACCCGCTCTGAAAGTCCGGCGCGCCGAGACGACCGTGGAGATCCCCTCTGGCGGCAGTCTTGTGATCGCTGGTCTCATCCAGGAACAGACCAAGCAGAATCTCGACAGCGTTCCAGGTGCGAAGGATCTTCCTGTTCTTGGCGCACTCTTCCGCAGTCGCGACTTCCAGAACGATGAGACAGAGCTCGTCGTCATCGTGACGCCTTATCTGGTAGACCCCACCGATCCGCAGGGCTTTCGCGATCCGGGTCGTGGCTACGTCGCTGCACGCGATAGCCGAACCGTTCTCTTCGGCAAGCTGAATGATGTTTATGCTGCGCCGGGGGCTTCGGTCAGCAAAGTGTCTGCGCCGCCTGGCGCCAGCGGTTTCATTATTGACTGAGGAGCACGGCAGATGGCCTCCCATCATTACCTTGCGCTTGCAGCAGTCACGCTTCCTCTGCTGGCTGGCTGCATGCAGACAGACGAGCAGATTGGCTATTCTGCAGGCCTTCACCGGCAGATTATTGCTGAAGAGACAACGGCTGAGCTCAAGATAGGTGACATTGTTCCTGGAGAGCGGCTCGGTCTTGAGGAGCGGGAAGCCGTAAGGCTTTTTGCTCTGTCTTATCAGGATGAGGGTCACGGCGCCCTGATCATCTCACGTCCGAGTAACGGTCCTGACGATATCTCTGCGATGCGCGCATCAGCTGACGCCCGCGCAGTCATGCTGTCGGAAGGCGTTTCTCAGGCCCGAATCGCGGAAGGGACTTATGACGGCACGGGTGCGCGTGCGGCCCCGCTGATAATCAGCTATCGGACGTACAATGCGGTTGTCCCCGGGTGTCCTGATCTGTCTGCGCTCGACCTGTCAGACACCAGCGCCAATTCGTCTTTGCGTTCGCTGGGGTGTGCGGTCGCTGTCAATCTCGCGGCGATGATTGCCAACCCCTCGGACCTTGTTGGTCATCAGTCGATGGATCCTTCTGATGTTGGTCGGCGTTCCATCGTCCTCACGAAATACAGGGCGGGCGATAAAACCTCCGCTCAGAGAAATGACGATGCAAGCGGCGCCATCAGCGCCGCAGTGCAATAGGGAAGACGTGATATGAGCGCACCCCGCAGCAGATTTGACGTTAATGCCGAGCTTGATCAGCTTGCGCATGATGTCGATCTAGACCTGGATGCGCCGATCGGAGCCACCTTCGCCGCTGCCCTACGGTCGCCAGACCCGTCTACCTCACCGGACGACGGCCCCAATCGTGAAGTAAACAGTGGTCCTGAGACTGACGGTGACGACGGGTTGCTGGTATCAAACCAGTCATACCCACAGGTCGCCTATGATCCCGGCCGGGATGAAGTTCTCGTGGGGTCTCTGAACCTGGGTTCGTTCGACACGACAACATTTTCCGATGATTTCTCTGAGGCCGGTGAACTAACTGAGGACCGGCTTGCGGAAGACGCCATGTGGGCCTCGTCTGAGCCTGGGTCTTTCGACGGCGGTTCCCTCACCGGTGATTTCGCAGAGCCTCGCGAACCTGTTCATGACCTTCTGGCGGCTGACACTGGCTGGTCTTCGACTGTATCCGAAAACATGGATCAATACGCTTCGGACGCCGATGCGCAGCTCGATCAGGTCGTTCCGGCTTACGATGAGGCCGAAGATTTTGTCGATGAAGCTGCAGGGCAGGGGCTCGGGTATGACTACTCCTTCGCTCCGCAGCACGCCGGAGGCGACCGCATTATTCCGCGGATAGCAATTCATGCTTTCTGTACGCGGCCGGGTACGCTGGGTCTCATGCAGACGATCAGCAGAGATCGCCGCATGAGAAATGTGGCTCTCGACATGTTTGAAGGCGGTGTCGACACTGCAATCAAGTACTATGTGAATGAAACAACGCCGAATCTGCTTGTGCTCGAGGGATCTGAAAATCCTCGCGAGCTGCTCGCGGATCTCGATTCGCTCGCGGAGTACTGCGACGAGAACATAAAAGTCGTTATCATCGGCCAGACCAACGACATAAGACTGTACCGTGAACTGATGAGGCGCGGGGTATCGGAATACCTGGTCGCTCCGATTGATCCGGTTCAGATGATCCGGGCTATCGCTGCCCTCTTTACTGATCCAGAGGCCCCATTTATCGGCAAGACTCTCGCTGTGACCGGCGTCAAGGGAGGCGTGGGCGCCTCGTCGATTGCGCATAACCTCGCATGGGCGCTCACTGAGCGCTGTAAGGTCAACGCGACCCTTGTCGATCTCGACCTTAACTTTGGTACGACAGGGCTCGACTTTAATCAGGACTCGACTGCTACGATCGCCGACGCCCTGATGTCTCCAGACCGCTTTGACGATGCCGTTATGAGTCGTCTCATCACGAGGGCGACGGATCGGCTCTTGCTTTTTACGGCTCCGGCGACCCTTGACCGGACCTATAATCTCGACCCTGAAACCTACTCCAGGGTCCTTGATCAGGTTCGACGTTCGGTTCCGTTCATGCTGCTCGATCTTCCCCACATCTGGACGGATTGGTTCAAGACGACCGTTATCTCGGCCGATGATCTGATCATCGTTGCGTGCCCTGATCTTGCGTCTCTGCGGAATGGAAAAAACCTTGTTGACTTCCTGAAGGCCGCGCGGCCGAACGACAATCCGCCCAAGCTTATCCTCAATATGGTGGGACTGCCGAAGCGGCCTGAGATCCCTCCGAAGGACTTCGGGCAGGCGATCGGTCTGGACCCTCTGCTGGTTCTTCCATTCGATGCTCAGCTTTTCGGGACTGCAGCGAATAACGGGCAGATGGTCTTTGATGTCGCCCCGGAATCGAAGATCGCCATGTCTTTGGATCAGCTGGCTTCCTCGATAACCGGCAAGGAAGTGAAAACGTCTAAACCGTCAATGCTGAAGAAGCTGCTGGGCCGTTAACATGAGCGGAATGTTCGGCAAGCGAAGCACGACGGGCGCACCGCCGGGCGGCGATGCGCCGGCGGTGCGCATAGCGCCATCCTCGGCCGGTCTGCCGAAATCTGCGGTATCACTGCAGGCGCCAGGCAGCGAAGTCACGGCCCGATCAGCTGGCCCCGGGCCCGCTCCGGCGGCAGCGGCCAGTTTTCAGACCCAGCCGGTCCGTCCCGCGGTCAGAGGGGCTCCTCCGCCTCCGCCACCCAGGGAGCGCTCTGCGCCGGTTGATAACAGATCGGACGAATACTACCGAACCAAGACTGAAGTGTTCAATGCTCTGATCGATACGATCGATCTCTCGCAACTCGCTCAACTGAATCAGGACGCTGCGCGCGAGGAAATCCGCGACATCGTCATTGAAATTGTTTCTATCAAGAACGTCGTGATGAGCGTCGCCGAACAGGAGACGCTGCTTGAGGACATCTGCAATGATGTCCTGGGATATGGTCCTCTCGAGCCGCTTCTCGCGCGTGATGATATCGCCGATATCATGGTCAACGGCGCTGGAACGACCTACATTGAGGTCGACGGAAAAATTCAGCGGACGAATATCCGCTTCCGCGATAACGCGCAGCTGATGAATATCTGCCAGCGGATAGTCAGTCAGGTCGGGCGCCGTGTGGATGAAAGCTCTCCCATTTGTGACGCGCGCCTTGCAGACGGTTCCCGTGTTAACGTCATTGCGCCTCCGCTGGCGATTGACGGACCGGCGCTGACGATCAGGAAATTCCGAAAAGACAAGCTGAAGATACTCGACCTTGTGCGATTTGGTTCAGTCTCGGAGCCAGCGGCCGAAGTTCTGCGTATTATAGGGGCGTCCCGTTGCAACACCCTGATTTCGGGGGGGACAGGCTCCGGAAAAACCACACTGCTGAACACGCTGACCGCGTTCATAGCGCCAGGCGAGCGGGTCATAACCTGCGAGGACGCCGCTGAACTGCAACTACAGCAACCCCACGTCGTTCGTCTTGAGACGCGGCCACCGAACCTTGAGGGGCAGGGGCGAGTGACGATGACCGATCTGGTTCGCAACTGCCTTAGGATGCGTCCGGATCGTATTATCGTTGGAGAGGTACGCGGTCCGGAGGCATTCGATCTTCTGCAGGCAATGAACACTGGCCATGATGGTTCAATGGGAACGCTGCATGCCAACACGCCGAGAGAGGCGCTGTCTCGTCTGGAATCGATGATCACCATGGGTGGTTTTTCTCTTCCCCAGAGAACAATTCGCGAGATGATCGTTGGATCAATTGATGTTGTTATTCAGGCGTCACGTCTGCGCGATGGCTCCAGAAAGGTGGTGTCGATTACGGAGGTCATGGGGCTGGAGGGGGACGTGATTATCACCCAGGACGTCATGCGATTTGAGATCAGTGGCGAAGACAAGGACGGCAGGCTTCTCGGCGTTCATCGCAGTACGGGCATAGGGCGACCGCGGTTCTGGGAGCGTGCAAAGTACTTCAACATGGAACTGGATCTCGGAAGAGCGCTTGATGCGCTTGAGGATGCTGGCCGATGACGCCGGAAATTCTCACCTACGCGGTCGGTGGTCTTGCATTTATAGCAATCACGGCTCTGGGTTTCGCTTTTGCTGGTGGTGGTGATGCCAAGCAGGACAAGCGCCTGAAAGCGATCAGTGAGGGCGTCAAGAGCCGTACGAATGATGCCGCCGCCACGGTTCGCCGAAAGCAAATGGAGTCGACAACAAAGGCGCTGCGTGATCGGGAGGCTGCAACACGCAGAAATCGTCAGATCGGACGTTCGATTGATGACAGGATCCGTCAGTCGGGCCTTCAGATGACGACAGCTTCGTTCTGGATCGGCTCGCTGGCCGCAGGCCTTATTGCGGGCGCAGCAGCCTATTTTCTGGGAGGATTTAACGAAGGCCTCCAGCTTCTCGTGCCTGTCGGTCTGGGCTTTGCTGCAGCATTCGGACTTCCCCGCTGGCTTCTCGCCTTCACGATAAAGACGCGTCAGAAAAAATTTATGGCGCAGTTCGCCGACGCTATCGATGTTATTGTACGCGGGGTGAAATCCGGACTGCCGCTGATTGAGTGTCTCAGGATGATCGCTCGTGAAAGTCCACAGCCGCTGGCTGGGGAGTTTCAGAGTGTGTGTGACGCCATGGCGATGGGGGTCCCGCTCGAGCAGGCTTTGAACAGGATGTATCTGCGTACACCGATTCAGGAAGTGAACTTCTTCAATATCGTTCTTGCGATTCAGCAGAAAGCAGGCGGGAACCTGTCTGAGGCTCTGGGGAATCTCTCAAATGTTCTGCGATCACGTGCGCTGCTGCGTGAAAAAATCAAAGCGCTTTCGTCTGAGGCAAAAGCCTCTGCAATGATTATCGGATCTCTTCCGGTCATTGTGATGCTTCTCGTCTACGTGACCACGCCGGCATACATCATGTCGCTGTTCACGACTGAGCTGGGCCACCTCCTCCTGCTCATCGCAGCTGGTCTGATGGCTGCTGGCGTCTACATCATGCGTTCGATGATCAACTTCAATTTCTAGTCTGGAGGAAGCCCAATGGACTCAGACTGGGTTTCTTTTCTCACAGACCCTGTGATGCTGGCCTCGGGCCTTGCCTGCATCGCTACATTTGCAACGGTTCTGACGCTTGCGGCCCCAGCGTTCAGTAATGATAAGCTTACCAGCCGGCTGAAAGCAGTCGCAAATCGACGTGAGGAGCTGAGACGGCGAAATAGGGCGGCCCTGGAGAGTGAGGCAGCAAAGCGGTCCATCCGTGTTCGCGATACCAGCATACTGAAAAAATTCGTCGACAAAATGGATCTCGCCAAGATGCTGGAAGATCCAGGCGTCGCCAAGAAACTGGTCCAGGCTGGGCTACGGGGGCCAAAGCCAGTTTCGATTTTCTACTTTTGCCGCTTCGCCCTGCCTCTGTTGTGCGGTCTTGGGGCGTTTATCTATATCTGGCTCATCAACGACCACGGCCTGCAGGTCCAGCTTAAGATCGGCGCGGTCGTGGCCGGGTTGGCAGTCGGTTTTTATGGCCCCAACGTTTATCTTGAGAACCTGATTACTAAGCGACGCGCCTCCATTATGCGAGCGTTTCCGGACTCGCTGGACATGATGCTCATCTGCGTTGAATCGGGGATGTCAATTGAGCAGGCGTTCGCTCGGGTCGGGGAGGAGATCGGTTCAGCATCAGCTGAACTCGCAGAGGAGCTTACGCTGACGACGGCTGAGCTGTCCTACCTTCAGGATCGCAGGCAGGCCTATTACAATCTCGCCGAGCGGACCAATCACCCCGGCGTCAAGGGCGTAGCGATGGCCCTCGTTCAGGGAGAGAAGTACGGTACGCCAATGGGTTCTGCGCTGAGGGTGATGGCCAAGGAGAACCGGGAAATGCGGATCACTGAGGCTGAGAAGAAGGCAGCCGCGCTGCCAGCCAAGCTCACGGTGCCGATGATCGTATTCTTTCTCCCGGTGCTCTTCCTCGTTATCCTGGGGCCGGCTTTTATCAAAATCGATCAGATGGGTATCGGAAAGCCCGCTGGTAGCGCGACTGAAGAAGTCGCGCAGCCCTGAGCCTTTCGCCGTTGACCCTGATCCGCATCACGCCGGTCCACCCAATCGCTCGGGCAGATCAGCGTGAGCATGTGGTCTGTTTTATGTTATCGTTTTGGCCTGTAAGCGATAAGCACGTTACCCGGTGTCTGACCGAAGAGGCCATAGCCTGAATTGATGAATATCATGCCCGCTCCGGCCGAAATTGAGTGAGCATCGATAGAGCCGCCTTTGCCTTCAATATCTTTATTGAGCGTGGGGATTGGTCCGACCGTATCGATGCGGTTGATCTCGGCGCCGTTCGCGCCGTCAAGTATGATGACTTCGCCTCCAAGCGTAGCGCCTATCACCGCTCCATCCACCACCACCGGTGCTGCAGAGAATCCAAAGCGGGATGTGCATCCGGATACCTGCGCGCCACGTTGGCCCTCGCAGTTTGGTTTCGCAGCGTAGGACCAGCCAGGTCGACCTGTTGCGATGTCAAACGTGAATATCCCAGGCTTTGCTTTTGCGTTCGCGCCAGACAGTCCGGGGTCGTTGATCGGCAATATCAGCTGATCGCCATTGATCGCTATGCCCCAGTGAACACCGCCCAGAGCGGTCCCTTCGCCAACACGCTGACTCCACAAAACCTTGCCAGTATCGGCGTCAAGAGCCCAGGCATGACCCGATTTCTGGCCGGCAAGAACAATGTCCCTGCCGCCGGACGAAGCAATGATGGCTCCGGCGCCAAAATCATAGTCCCGGCCGTCTCCGCCAAACAGGACTGGACAGTTGGGGCCATTTTGTCCGGTTTGAACGCTGCAGGACATATTCCAGACATCAGCAGCCATCGCCTGAAACTGCCACGCGACTTTCCCGGTGTCGGCGTTGAGAGCAATGATCGCATCAGATGTATCTGTGGCCGGATGCGACGTGTTCTCGCCCGTGGTAACGAGTATCAGGTTCCTTT
>Ga0169931_10005193_pt1 | contig 19908 bp, 15 predicted proteins | sample Kivu_15m_20L_FD_129675 | JGI IMG/M metagenome (GOLD analysis project Ga0169931, IMG submission 129675) | Freshwater microbial communities from Lake Kivu, Western Province, Rwanda to study Microbial Dark Matter (Phase II) - Kivu_15m_20L... | ecosystem: Environmental > Aquatic > Freshwater > Lake... | reverse complement strand
GCGACTTGCGAGAGAAGCAGAATTCCCGCGTTGAGTCCAGCGCTCATCACTCCGATCACAACCGGTCGACCGACTGTCGACCAGCTTTCCGCGACAAGCGACATGGCGTTGGGCCACAGGCCCCCTACCCCGAGTCCCACCAGGAATCGCAAGACGAGCATCTCCTCTTGACTGCGCACTAGCGCGCCCAGGGCTGCGAAGACCGAATAGAAGAGGATGCTCACCCCCATCGCTCGCGCCCGTCCAATCCGGTCTCCAAGGTTACCGAGCACGATCCCGCCAATCGCCGCGCCGAGCATCAGCGATGCGGTGAACCATGCAAACCACTGTCCGCCGAGCGCTGGAGTAAACGAGTTTCCGAGCAGGCTCTGTGAAACGCTGAGCGATGCAACAGGCATCAGCCCAAGCTCAATGCCGTCAAAAACCAGCCCCAGTCCCGCTGCTGCGAGGATTGCGATCCGGGCGCGCCTCGAGAGCGGAACGGAACTCATGGGGTTCCTCCCGCAGCAGGGCCTGCCTGACGTATTACCTCAATGACGGCGCTGTTGTCGAGCTCTCCGAGTCCCATCTGCTCCCCAAGCTCAAGGAGGTTACGGTGGACATCGACCAGGCGTGGATGCATGCCCACACGCTGGGCGGCAGCGAGAATCAAACGAAGATCCTTCAGGTGCTGTGATAGTTTTGCCTGAACGCTGTAGTCGCGATTGAGCATCTTGGCTCCTTTCGTGTCCATCTGCTGGGAATACGCGGCACTTCCGCGGAGGACTTCGAGCGCCAGATGGCCATCGATGCCCAGTCGTTCCGCCAAGACCAACCCCTCGGCAAGCGCCGCTCGGTTCAGGCCGAGAACAAGATTGCTGACCAGCTTCATCTGAGCCGCATTGCCGCTTGCACCAACATAGAAGACTTTCTTGCCGAGCACCGGCCAGAGGTCTAGACAACGATCGAACGCGTCACGATTGCCACCGACGATGACTGTCGATTGCCCGTGTCGCGTTTGCTGGCTCGAGCCGGAGATCGGGGCATCCAAGTAGGCAGCGCCGCGGGTTGCAAGTCTCTCTTCCCATCGACGACTCTCGGATGGCTGGCCCGTGGTCGTGTCAATGATAATCTGCCCTGGTGTGATGCTGGCCAACCAAGGCTCCAAGACCGCTTCGACGACTTCGCTGTTATAGAGCGAGAGAATCACTCGCGGGCTCTCGGCCAGCGGATTCTCCGTCCAGTGGGCACCTTGTTCAATCCAAGGATCGGCTTTTTCCCGGGTTCGGTTCCAAACAAACAGGCGATATCCTTGGGCCAGTAACCGTGGCGCAAGGGCGCTGCCCATAAGACCGAGACCCACGAGGCTGATCGCATGTCGATCGATTCGATCCAGAGCCTGCGCGGAGGGAAAAGCTGGGTCGCTGGTCACGGCGAGCCTTTTTCAATTTGAATTCGAAAAGGTACTGTCAAACAGAGCAGGCGAGAGAGACCGTTAGCCGATGAGTGGGGCGACGACGTGACCATGCACGTCGGTGAGCCGGAAATCGCGGCCAGCATAACGATACGTCAAACGCTGGTGGTCAAAACCCAGGAGATGGAGCATCGTTGCATGGAGATCATGAATCGAGACGGGGTTTTCAACAGCCTTGAAACCGAATTCATCCGTCGCCCCATAGACCGTCCCCCGTCGCACTCCGCCTCCTGCCATCCACAGTGAAAAGCCCCAGTGGTTATGGTCTCGCCCCTGGGATGCCCCGGCACCATTTTGTCCCATTTCGACCGAGGGTGTCCGCCCGAATTCCCCGGTGCAGAGGATCAATGTTTTGTCGAGCAAACCCCGCTGCTTGAGGTCGATGATGAGCGCCGCAAGCCCCTGATCGCACTGGCTGGCAACCTGACGATGTTCTTCCTTGATATTCGAATGGCTATCCCATGGTTGCAGGTTCCCGTGCCATGTTTGTACGAACCGCACACCACGCTCGACCAACCGCCGCGCGATCAGCAGTTGCCGGTTTTGCGGCCCTTCACCGTAAAGCTTGAGAATATGTGCCGGTTCTTGTGAAAGGTCAAACGCATCGGTCGCTTCGAGCTGCATCCGATACGCCAGCTCAAAGGAACGAATTCGAGCTTCCAAAGGAGCTTCATTGCCATGCTCCGCAGCATGCCGAGAGTTCATCTGTTGCAGTAACGAGAACTGCTCTGCCTGGTCCTCGGGACTGAGCCGAGGATTCCGAATGTTCGCAATCAACTCCGCAGGGTTGCTCTTCGACGTATCGACCAAAGTCCCTTGAAAAGAGCCTGGAAGAAAAGCTGATCGCCAGTTCCCCGCGCCCCCCACCGGGAGACCCCCTGGGCAAAGGGCGACAAATCCGGGGAGGTTCTCGTTCTCGGTCCCCATTCCCCATGTCAACCATGATCCAAAACTCGGGCGCACCAAACGCATGTCCCCGGTATTCATCAGCATGAGCGTCATTTCATGGTTGGGCAGCTCGGCATACATCGAGCGAACCACAACGAGCTCGTCAGCACAGCGGGCCAGATGCGGAAAAATCTCGCTGATCGGAATCCCACTCTCACCGTGCTGCTGGAAGCCGAATGGCGATGGGAGGGCGACACCCGTCTTGCGTTCGGTCTGGAGGTTTTCAAAGGGGAGCATCTGGCCGGCTCGCTTGGTAAGCTCCGGCTTGGGATCGAAGGTATCAACCTGCGACATCCCACCATTGAGAAAGACATGAATCACATGCTCTGCGCGCCCCGCGAAATGAGTTCTTGAGGACGCGACAGAGCCTTCGGCAGCGCGGCACAGATTCGCCAGCGCAAGCGACCCCATCCCCATCCCACAGCGAGTGAAAAACTGTCGCCGATTTCCCAGAATCATGGTTTTTCCCCGTGCCTTCTTCGATTAATCGACAAAGATAAACTCATTCGCTGCGAGCAACACATGCGCTAAACGGCTCCATCGTTCTGTCGGCCAGCCGGAGGGCGGGCGCTCGGCTAGCGATCCTTGAAGGAATGCCAGAATACTTCCGATCTCCTCCGCCCGCGGCTCCCGCCCAAAAGCGCGACAGATCATCCAACGAATGCGGGCCTCGTCATCGGTCTCGGAGTTCCTTTCGCATGAAGCGCGTGCGAAGGCCTCGGAGCGATCTTGGATAAAGTCGGAGTTGAGCGCATAGAGAGTCTGCTGTGGGACGATCGTCTCGGGCCGTTTGGCGGTGCAGGCGTTGGGATTTGGGCCATCAAAAGTACTCGAGAAACTGGAGATAATATCCCGATTGATGAATCCATAGACGGTTCGCCTCGGGACGGCTCCTTGGCTGGAGAGGTCAAACGGTCGACCACCATGCGATCCATCCAGTTCATGAGCAACGAACAACATCGCGTCCCGCATCGCTTCCAGATCGAGTCGCCGGATGGGCATTCGCCAAAGCAATCGATTTTCGGGATCGCGATTTAAAGATGCGGGGATCTCACTGCCCCCCTGCCGATACACGTCGCTGAGCATAATCCGTCGGTGCAAAGCCTTGATGGACCAGCCATCTTCGCGGAACGTGCTGGCGAGATAGTCGAGCAATTCGGGGTGAGTTGGTGATTCACCACGCACGCCAAAATCATCGGCGGTCCGTACCAATCCCTGGCCGAAATGGTGCTGCCAAACCCAATTCACCAAGACCCGACGTGGCAGCGGATTATCGGTCGCGGTGATCCGCATCGCCAATTCGATTCGTCGCTGCTGCGAAGTAAACCCAGAGGAACCCTCTGGTGACAAAACGGAGAGAAATCCAGGCTTGGCGACGTCGCCTCGATCCACAGGATTTCCACGACGGAAAAGATGAAAGGGTCCGCTCTGCGGAGATTCACGGAGGATCATCGCGCGGGGAGGTGAGCCAGGCGACTGGAGATGGAGGTTTTCAATCGCTCCCCGTTTGCCGTTGAAATGGTCCTGGATCGTTCGATTGAGCAAGGTTGCGGCAATCTCCGGGGGGATGACGGTGGGGGTCCCCTCGCCATAGAGGTGATGTCGCAATTGCTGGGAGATGGCACTGTTGATTTCCGCATGCCGCGGATCTTCGTCAGGAACGATGTTCTCTGGAGACTCTGCTTCCCCGGTCGCCTCGAGGACGGTGTGGAGCCACTTGCGATGGGTTTCGGCAAAAAGTTTGCCGTAGGCATCGGCGACCTCAAGCAGGGTGTTCGCGTTTGCCTCACGAAGAGCGCGCAGAACCCGAGGATTCCACTTCGGCGCGACGGTGCCCAAAGAGTGCGGCTCGGCAAAGCGGGTGGGATCCCCGTTTTCGGCTTCCATCTGCGTGAGCATCGCCATCGCTTGCTGAGCAAATTGCGATTCACCCAGCAGAGCTAGCTGTACCCAAGGACCAAACACCGGATCCTCAGGGGGCATCGCGGCGAGGTATTCGCGCCAACGATTGAGGACCCATGGTCGAAGGTCATCCGTTCGGTAGGAAAGAAACGCAGCCGAAAGGTCTTGCTCGGGTGTTTTCTTGGCAATCTCGCGGAGATAGCCACCGACTTGCATCCGCAGCCGTGACTGCATCACGGTGATTTGATCGCGCGCCGTATCTTGTGCCGATCGCTGCAGTTGCTGGAGTTCCTCCTGGTATTGACGAAAAGCCGCCGCGGTGGCCGGCGGCCCAATCGTCGGAAGTTCCTCGGGGACGCGGCTGTGCGCTAAGGTCGCGTAAAGTGCATAGTAATCCGCCGTTGGAATCGGATCATACTTGTGATCATGGCAGCGGGCACAGGCAACGGTCAGCCCCATCAATCCCCGCGAGACGACGTCGATCTGATCATCGATGACGTCGTGGCGGTTGCGATACTGCATCCCCACAGTGAGAAAACCAAGTGCGGCTAGGGCGGGATCGCGCTCAGCCAGCCCGAGTTGATCGGCCGCAATCTGCTCATGGAGAAACCGATCGTAAGGGAGGTCGCGATTGAATGCATCAATTACGTAATCACGATAAGTATAGGAGAACGGAAATTGCCGAAATCCAATCGCAGCTCCCCCATGGGTGTCGGCATAACGAGCAAGGTCCAGCCAATACCGCCCCCACCGCTGACCATAACTGGGAGATGCGAGCAATCGATCGAGCACAGTGGCATAGGCTGATGGAGAATCATCTGCCAGAAAGGTGGTGATCTCGTCGTCGGTGGGAGGAAGCCCGAGCAGATCATAGGTCGCGCGGCGAATCCACTTTCTTTTCTCCAGTGGCGGCGATAATTGCATCCCTTCCTGCTCGAGTTTGGAGACGACAAAGTGGTCGATGGGGGTCGAAACAGCGGTTTTGGTCTGAGGGATGGGGGGGTTCTTAATCGGCCTCAACGACCAGTGCTGTTCGTAATCGGCCCCTTGATCGATCCAAGCCCGCAGGAGTTCGATTTGTGAGGGCGTGAGTTTTTTCCCACTTTCCGGCGGCGGCATTCGAAGCGTCGGATCGTCGCTCAGGAGCCTCGCAAGCAGTTCGCTTTGCGATGAGTCGTGCGGAACAATCGCCCGATCGACTGCCTCGGATCGCATGTCGAGACGAAGGTCGCCGCGGAGCGTTTCGGCGTCAGGTCCGTGGCAGTGCAGACAATGCTCGGCAAAGATCGGCTGGATTTGCGTGCTGTAGCGAATCTCCACTGCGTCCACGCCAACCCCATGACCGAACCACGCAAGGGCGATGGGGGCGATCAAACGCAGAAATCGAAACGGCGGGAGAATCGCAGAGTAGTGCATAATCGTCGGATTGTAGCACAGCAGAGGCGATTTGAGAATTTTTCATTTTTCCGGCGGTCCTTCGCTCATGTGAGTCCGGTGCCGCGAGTCGGCCTTGGCTTGAACTTGAACCTCCTGGCGATGGAGGTAGACTCTTTGCTGTAGAAGTGGCCCTTTGCATACGGCCCTTTGCATACGGCCCTTTGAATACGAGCGCGATTCGGGTTGGGTGGGAGGAAGCATTGAGTGAGTTCGAGGACGATGCAGCGAGCTGTGGAGGGGAAAGGGTGGTTCGGTGAGATTTGCCGATCGTTGCTGGTCGTCCTCAGCTTTGCGTTCGTTTTTTTTCTGCTTCAGCGTTTGACTTTTCTCTTGCGTTTTCCCCCATATGAGCGAACAACCCTCTGGATCCCTGGTGCGCTGACCTTGAGTGTCCTCCTGGTATGGCCGACGCGCCAGTGGTGGAAGTTTTATCTCGGCCTTTGTCTCGGGGCTTACGCTGCCTATTACGACGATCTTGAGATCCCCGGCTCAGTAGCGCTCTTGGCAGCACAATTCCACTTCATCACCGTTGCCGCTGGGTGCTGGGCGATCCAGCGTTTTTCGCCGCTGACGCCTTTTTCTACCGTCTCTTCGTTGATGGTGTTTGTCCTCACGGCGGGAGTTCTCATCCCGCTTGCGACCTCCATTCCCTCCGAAGTCCCCCGTCTTATTCGGGGGGAGAGTGAAGCATGGCCCACGGCGATCCGCTCATTTCTGTGCATCGCTCTCGGGATGCTGATCGGCACCCCAGCGCTGACATCAGCCATGCTGACTTTTCGTGGTTGGTTGCGGTCTGCTCCCTGGCAGGAGAAACTCGAGGGGATTGGGCTGACAATCAGCGTGCTCGTCGTGGGTCTGTGGGTTTTTAACACTTCGGTCGATACCAACGCCCTTCCCGCACTCGTCTATGCTCCGATTCCGCTCCTACTCTGGGCAGCGCTTCGTTTTGAAGTTGCAGGGGCAAGCTGGGCACTCCTGGCGATCGCCTATCTGTCGACTTGGAATGCAATCAATGATCGAGGTCCCTTTGTCGGTGGAACGCGCGAGGACCATGTTCTTCAGTTGCAGTTATTCCTGCTTGCTGTCTCGTTACCCTTGCTGCTGATGGCGGCGGGAGTCAGGGAACGCCGCTGCGCATTTACGCTGCTGCATCGCGAAATCGAGGAACGACGGCGGATGGAGGATCGTTTTCGTCTCGTCGTCGAATCGACACCCAGCGCGATCCTGATGATCAATGCTCAGGGGCTGATTATCCTGGCAAACAAGCAAACGGAACGACTCTTCGGTTACAGCCAGCGGGAACTGATCGGTCGGACGGTTGAAACGCTCTTTCCCCAGCGATTGCGTTCACACGCCCGGGAAGCACTGGAGTATTTTTTTCAGGCCCCGGCGCTCATGGCGATTGGGTCCGGGGAGGATTTTCGTGGCTTGCGGACCGATGGAGAGGAAATTCCGATTGAAGTTGGATTAACACCGATTGAATCGAGCAGTGGTTTGCTGGCGCTTGCGGCGGTCACCGACAATCGCGAGCGTCAGCGAGCCGAAGAAGCGAGGCGGGAGCTGGTCCATGCTTCGCGGTTGGCGGTGATGAGCGAATTCACCGCCTCGATCGCCCATGAGATCAATCAGCCGTTGGGAGCGATTCTTAGCAATGCCGATGCAGCCGAGATACTGCTGGAGAGTCCATCACCCCCGCTCGAAGAAGTGCGGCGGATCCTCGCGGATATCCGCAGCGACGATTTACGAGCGAGCGATGTGATTCGGAAATTACGATCGTTACTGCGGCGAGGAGAAGTCGAACGAGTGTCGCTGGAAATCAACGAGATTGCCCACGATGTGTTGATGATTCTCCGCTCCGAGGTGCAGCGGAGGGGGATCGAGGTGCGGGGGGAAATGACTACGGAACCGGCCTATGTCCTTGGCGATCGTGTTCATCTGCAGCAAGTCTTGCTGAACCTGATGATCAATGCCATGGAGGCGATGGCGGAAACCGCGGGGAGCAAACAACTGACAGTGACGACGACCGTCGAGGAAGAAGAAGTTGTCGTTTCGGTCACGGATACTGGGCCTGGCGTTTCGCGGGAATGCAGGTCGCGACTTTTTGAACGTTTCTATTCGACGAAGCGGGAAGGGATGGGCATGGGGCTGGCCATCTCCCGCTCGCTGATCGAGGAGCATGGTGGAAGACTCTGGGTCGACAGCGAGGAAGGTCAGGGTGCTACATTCCACTTCAGTCTACCCGCCCAGATGGAGCACCCGTTGAAAGCAGAGAGTACGAGTCAAGCAGTCGTCGCAGCGGAGGCTTGTCGATGACCGATCCATGCCCGATTGTTCATGTCATCGATGATGATGATTCGGTTCGCAAAGCCGTTATGCGTTTGTTGCAGGCTGCAGGCTATGAAGTCCAAGGCTATGCCAATGCCGGTGAATTCCTCATCGGACCTCCCCCTCCTTCCTCCTTGGGCTGTATCGTCCTCGATGTTCGGATGCCTGGACCAAGTGGCCTGGAGCTCCAGAGCGCGCTCCAGCGTCAGGGGAGCGGGCTCCCCATCATTTTTTTAACAGGGCATGGGGATATTCCGATGAGTGTCCAGGCAATCAAGGGGGGGGCGGTTGATTTTCTTACCAAACCGGTCCAGCGGCAGGCATTACTGGCGGCCGTTCAGAACGCTCTGGACGTGCAGCAGCAAGCGAGCAGCCAACGGCAACGCAGCAACGCACTGCGTATGCTCTACCAAAAACTGACAGCTCGTGAGCGAGAAATCCTTCGCCTGGTCGTCGAAGGGAAGCTCAACAAGCAGATCGCCTCAGCGCTGGGAATTGCCGAACGAACGGTCAAATCGCACCGGGCACAGTTGATGGAAAAAATGCAAGTAACTTCCCTCGCGGAGCTCGTCCGCACGGCCAGCCAAATCGAGCATCTGGACTGAGCGTCTCTCCGAAAAGGGGTCTGAACCTCTCCGGAAAGACCCAAAAACCAATCAAATCGACTTGCCTCCACGAGGTCAGACCCGGGTCAGGCCCCTTTTCGGAGGGACTCTGATGGTTCATGAAATCTGATTTTCCGAACAGGCTCTGATGAACGAAGTTTACAGTTCCTGCGGGTTCAGGGCGGTTCCCTCTTGCGTGGAGGCCAAATGCACGCCAGGGCATCGACCAGTGCCCTCAAGGGCAATGCCGTTTCAGCATCCACCGGAGAGGACTTTTTGGTCTACAATCTCCAGGGTTGTGCGTCGGAGGGAAGAGGTTCCTGCAACCCGCGGATCGATATCCACGGGGGCGCTCGATGGACGGATTGCTTCACTGATTTACTGAAAGGACCGATCGATATGGGATTTGCGAACTGGCAGCGACTGCTTTTGGCAGTCTTGCTGTGCTTTGGGATTTTGGCCGCTCGGGGTGGGGATGGTTTGGCACAACAACCGAAAAAGCCAAACATTCTCGTGATTTGGGGGGATGACATTGGGACCTGGAATGTCAGCCACAACAACCGCGGGATGATGGGTTATCGGACACCGAATATTGACCGAATCGCGAGGGAAGGGCTTTCCTTTACTGATTATTACGGCCAGCAGAGCTGTACCGCGGGACGAGCTGCGTTTTTGGGCGGAAACGTTCCCGTCCGCACGGGAATGACGAAAGTGGGGATGCCCGGGGCGGAACAGGGATGGCAGTTGAGCGACGTGACGATCGCAACTGTCCTCAAATCTCAAGGTTACATGACCGGGCAGTTCGGCAAGAACCATCAAGGGGACCGCGATACGCACCTGCCGACCATGCATGGCTTTGATGAGTTCTTTGGCAATCTCTACCACCTCAACGCCGAGGAAGAACCCGAAAACCTCGATTACCCAAAGAATCCTGAGTTTCGCAAGCGATTCGGACCACGCGGGATTCTGGATTGCAAGGCAGATGGCAAAGGGGGGCAAACGATCAAAGACACCGGTGCGCTGACCAAGAAGCGAATGGAAACCGTCGATGCAGAAACGCTTGCGCGGGCCAAAGATTTCATCAAGCGCCAGCATTCCGCCGACAAGCCATTTTTCTGTTGGTGGAATGCGACGCGGATGCATTTTCGCACGCATGTGAAGGAAGAGAATCGCGGGATTTCGGGTCAGGATGAATACAGCGATGGGATGGTCGAGCACGACATGCATGTGGGTGAATTGCTCGCGCTACTCGATGAGCTGGGATTGGCAAAGGACACGCTCGTGATCTACTCGACCGACAATGGTCCGCACTACAACACATGGCCCGATGCGGGAACCACACCGTTCCATGGTGAAAAGAATTCGAATTGGGAAGGCGCTTTCCGCGTACCCTGCTTCGTCCGTTGGCCTGGGCGTTTCCCCGCCGGTGAAACTCTCAATGGGATTGTCTCGCATGAGGATTGGTTGCCAACTTTGGCCGCGGTCGCTGGGTCTGCGGGGATCAAGGAGCAGCTTCGGACTGGGGTCGAACTGAACGGCCGCAAGTACCGCAATCACATCGATGGCTACAGCATGCTTGACTATTTCAGTGGCAAGACGGATGCTTCGCCGCGAAATGAATTCTGGTATGTGGGGGACGAAGGCCAGGTCATGGCGGCTCGTTATCAGGATTGGAAGGTAGTGTTCCTGGAGAATCGAGCCGATCGTTTGCAGATTTGGAAAGAACCGTTTGTGGAATTGCGAGCACCCGATCTTTATAACCTCCGTCGCGATCCATTTGAAAAAGCGAAAATCGGTTCTAATACCTACGAGGACTGGTATATCGATCGAGCCTTCGTGGTGATTCCGATCCAAGGATTGGCAGTTCAATTCCTCAAGACGATGGAGGACTTTCCACCCAGCCAGACTCCAGGTTCGTGGAATCTTCGCCGTATCGAGGAAAATCTGCGTTCGGCGACCGGGGGTAAGTAACTTCCCGTGATGAGTCGATCTTCGTACCGTTGTTATCGCTGTGATCGGCCACGACTGGCCATCGTCATGATGGTTTGCTTCTTTTTAGAAGCGGCTGTGGTGCATGGACAAGAACCACTCCGCTCGTGGCGCGACGGGGCGACAAAGGAGGCGATTGTTTCGTTTGTCGAACGCATTGTCGCGGTGGATACACCCGACTATGTTCCCCCAGATGAGCGTATCGCGGTCTTCGATAACGATGGGACGCTCTGGTGCGAACAGCCCATGTACGTCCAGATGGCTTTTGTGCTCGATCGAGTCCGATCGCTCGCGGCCGAACATCCTGAGTGGAATCAACAGCAACCGTTTCAAAGCGTGCTCAGCGGCGACCTCAAAGGGGTCGCCGCGACGGGTGAACGCGGGCTGGTCGAGATGGTGATGGCCACGCACGCGGGGATGACGACCGACGAGTTTGCCGATGTCGTCTCACGCTGGTTGGCAATGGCGAAACATCCTGTTTATCGCCGCCCATATACCGAATGCGTCTATCAACCGATGCTCGAAATGCTCGATTATCTCCGCTCGCACCGGTTCAAAATCTTTATCGTTTCCGGAGGGGGTGTTGAATTCATGCGACCCTGGGTGCAGCGGGTCTATGGGATTCCTCCGGAGCAAGTCATTGGCAGCCGAGTCAAATTGAAATATGAGGTTCGTGCGGGTGAGCCCGTCTTGGTTCGTTTGCCGGAACTTGAGTTCATCGACGACAAGTCTGGAAAGCCTGTGGGGATTCAGCAGGCGATTGGCCGCAGGCCGATTATTGCCGTCGGTAATTCCGACGGCGACTATGAAATGCTGCAGTACGTGACAGCCGGAAAAGGTCCTCGTTTAGGGGTGATCGTTCATCATACGGACGGCAGTCGCGAAGTTGCCTATGACCGCGGATCGCCGTTTGGTCGCCTTGACAGGGCGCTTACCGAGGCGTCTGAAAAGGGATGGATTCTTGTTGATATGGAGCGCGACTGGAATGCGGTGTTTCCAGCCTCCAGGTGATTGTCAGCATCGTGACTACGGACCGATCAACCACCGCGCGAGGGTGAAGTAGATCAGCAGCGTGATGATATCGGTACTTGCCAAGGCAACGGGTCCTGCCGCGACTTGAGGCTCGCGATTGAGAAGATGGAGGAGGTTAGGGATGGCGACGCCCAGCGTCGCCGCACATGTCACTCCACCAGCAATTCCTCCCAGCAGGCAGAATGTGACGACCGGTTGCCAGAGCCAGAGCGTGGCGACAATCGCCACGCAGCAGGCACTGGCCACTCCCAAAAAAAACCCGGTTGCAAATTCAACACGGAGGCGTGAGGCGAGCCAACGGAGCGTTACGGTTTGACCATGGAGGACCTGAAGCGTCAGGCTGACCGATTGGATGCTGACGCTTTCGGCGAGGGCGAGGACAACGGGGATAAAGAGCGCCAGGGCGACTACTTTTTGGAGCTGGTTTTCAAAGAAACCGGCAATAAATGCAGCCATAATTCCCCCAAAAATGTTGGCCATTAACCAAGGGAAACGGCTGCGGAATGCAGCTACGGGCGATTTTTGATCGGCATGGTTCAGGTGCACGCCGATGAGCTGGAAAAGATCGTGGTTTCCCTCGCGCCGTTCCAGGTCGGCAATTTCGTCGGTGTAGAGTTCGACATCGACCGTCCCCAGCAAACGTTTGGCGGCATCGATGACTGGGAAAGCAAGCAGGCGATGGAGGAGAAAAAACTCGCAGGCCTCCAAGACCGTGGCGTTGGCTGGAATCGAGATCACGCCGGTCACCATGATCTCGCGGACGGGAGTTTCTTCGTTGTTCAGGAGCAAGCGGCGCGTCGGTACGACGCCGATCAATTCCTGTTTCGCATCGACGACGTAAAAGTAAATGATTCGTCCTGCGGGCGGATTTTTACGAATCGACAGCAGAGCCTCACCGACCGTCTGGTTCACATCGATCAGCGCACAGTCTTGCCGCATATGTTCGGTGACAGGATCATTGAGATTCGCTACAGGATCGGGCTTAGAGGAGGGCATCGAAAGTCACGCTCGCAGAACAAGGGGATAGGCTTTTAGACCTCTTTTCGGATCGGTGCTTAGTCGTTCGGATCATCGAGATCCGCCGACTCATCGTCGTCCCCCTCCCCTTTCTTGTATTGATCCAAGCGGCGGTAAAGTGTCCGCGCCCCGATCTGCAAGATTCTTGCAGCTTCCTCGCGGTTACCCCCGGTCATTTTGAGAGTCTCGCGAATTGCCCATTTCTCAATCTCCGCCAAGGGCTGACCGAGCAACGTCAGTTCACTGCTGCTCGGCAGAGGCATCCCCGGTGCTGTGGACTCGACGACCGTTTGCTCCATCAATTCGGGAGGTAGATCGTCGATATCGAGCGCACCATCGGTGTCGAGGACAACCATCGTCTCGACAAAGTTACGCAGCTGGCGAATATTCCCCGGCCATGCATATCCAAAGAACAGTTTTGTGACCGCGGGGGTGAAGTGTGCCGCAGCCTTGTTATGCCTTTTGAGAAAAATTTTTCGGAAATGATCCATCAGAGGCACGACATCTTCCCGACGCTCACGAAGAGGCGGAAGCACCACCGTGACAACTTTTAATCGGAAATAGAGGTCATTGCGGAATTCACCGGAGGCGACCATCGTTTCCAGCGGGCGATTGGTTGCGCTCACGAGGCGGACGTTGACCTTGATCGGTTTGTTATCGCCGACACGCTGAATCTGATGTTCTTCAAGAACGCGGAGCAACTTGATCTGGGTGCTCATCGGCATATCGCCCACTTCATCCAGAAAAAGCGTCCCTCCATTGGCATACTCGAAAGCTCCAAGGCGATCGGCGGCCGCGTCGGTAAACGCTCCCTTCACATGCCCAAAAAGCTCGCTCTCTACCAGCGTCTCAGACACAGCGCGGGTATTGAGTGCGACAAGACGCTTCCCCTTCCGTGGACTGTTTTGATGGATTGCCTGCGCAATCATCTCTTTCCCCGTTCCGCTTTCCCCCGTGATCAAGACAGTTGCATCGGTTGGAGCGATCCGCTTGAGTCGATCAATCACCATCTGCATTTTTGCACTGGCGTAAATGATCCCCTCAAAACCGAAACGTTCGTCCAGTCGCTGGTGGAGCTCTGTGTTCTTCTTCCGCAACCGAACCGCATCGATCGCTTTTTCCGTCACCGCGCGGAGACGCTGTGGGGTGATCGGCTTTTCCAGAAACGTGAAAGCCCCCTGCTGCATCGCCTCGACCGCTTTGGGAACCGTCGCATGGCCTGTGACCATGATCACTTCGGCATCAGGGAGTCGCTTTCGTGCAAGCGTGAGGATCTGCATTCCATCCACTTCGTTCATCACTAGATCTGTGATCACTAGGTCGAACGTGTCCCGCTCGATCGCCTTGGCCCCTTCAGGACCCGTCGTCGCCACGGTACAGCGGTAGCCCACCCGCTCAAGGCTTTCAGTCATCGCCCGAGCATGAGCCGGATCGTTATCGACGACCAGCAATGAGAACTGGTTTGGAGCCATTTCCGCCGCTACTGCGGAACTTGGATCGACAGCACTCGTTGGGGTGGTTGCGAGATCACTCATAGTCCCTTGATATTAAGAAAGCGACGGCTCGATGGATACACTCCCAGACGTGACAAAATGGCCGCTCCGCCCGCCGCGGGGAGTGGCCCAGTTCCTCCCCTGGCGATCGCGGTTCCCTGCCGACACCTGCGATTGGTTCCGAAAGGACTTTTTTATGGATTCCGTGAACACGAATTCGGTTCTCGTTTCAATCCCCACCGCCGGACGATTTTTATGGGGTCTCCTCTGCGCTGTGCTCTGGTCGCTATCTCTGCCATCGTTAGGTGCATCAGACGGCCTGCCGAATGTTGTTTTTATCATCAGTGATGATCAAGCCTGGAGCGATTACTCCTTTCTTGGCCATCCGCACATTCGGACCCCGAACCTCGATCGCCTTGCGAGGGAGAGTCTGACTTTTACTCGTGGTTATGTGCCCGCCAGTTTGTGTCGTCCTTCGCTCGCGACGATCATTTCGGGGTTGTACCCGCACCAGCACGGAATCGTCGGTAATGATCCGCCACGCCCCGCCGCGACGCTCGGTACGGTTGGAGGGGGGGCCACCGACCCGGCATATCTTCCGATTCGCGCGGCGTATGTCGACAAAATCGATCCCGTCATGACCCTTCCCGAGCGGTTGCAGAAGCTGGGGTATCGAAGTCTGCAGACGGGGAAGTGGTGGGAGGGGCATTTTTCCCGCGGCGGATTCACCGAGGGGATGACCCATGGAGATTTTCTTCGCGGCGGGCGGCACGGCGATGAGGGGCTGAGAATTGGAAGAGAAGGGTTCGAGGTGATCGAGCAATTCATCGACGAATCGATTCGCCAAAAGCACCCCTTTTTCCTCTGGTACGCCCCGTTCCTCCCGCACACTCCCCACAATCCACCGGCCGCATTGCTGGACCATTATCGCCGCCAAACCGATTCCCTCCCGATTGCGAAATACTGGGCGATGTGCGAATGGTTTGACCAGACATGCGGCGACCTTCGCGAGCTCCTCGAGCAGCGGAAACTTGCCGAACGGACAATTGTCGTCTATGTCACAGACAATGGCTGGATCAATGATCCGCAGGAAAGCCGCTATGCGCCTCGAAGCAAGCGGAGTCCCCACGAGGGTGGCGTGCGGACGCCCATCATGATCCACTGGCCTGGGCAGATCGAGCCGCAGATGGATACCAAGAACCTTGCCAGCAGCATCGATTTGGTCCCGACAATCCTCGCATTGCTTGGGGAAACCGCGGATCCCATCCTCCCTGGTATTGACCTGACCGATCGCTCCGTCGTCGTCAATCGAAAACGGATTTTTGGCGAGATCTTTGCTCACGACGTGGTTTCTTTGGACGATCCGGCGGCGAGTCTGCAGTATCGTTGGGTGATCGAGGGACCATGGAAATTGATCCTCCCCCAATCCAAACAGCGAGCGGAGGGGGAGGTGACCCAACTGTACGATCTCCTTGACGACCCCCGCGAAGAGAAAAACCGCGCCGCAGAAGAACCGCAACGAGTGCAGGAATTCCGCGCGGCCTTGGACCAGTGGTGGCCCTTGCGGATCGATCCTTAGCCGGCGCCTGCGTGCGTCGCCATACTCTCGCGAACATCGCCGCAGAAAGCTTTGATTTCCTCCTCGGTCGTCGCCCAGGAGGCCATCAGCCGAGAATGTCCGGTTCCGAGCAGGTCATAAAAATGCCAGCCGATGTCGTGGAGACGCCGGACAACGCCGGGCGGAAAGCGAGCAAAGACAGCGTTCGCTTCAACAGGGTGCTCGAGGGTCACCCCCGGAATCTGTTGTAGCGACAAGGCGAGTTTCGCAGCCGCGCGATTCGCGTCCGCCGCGCGCCGCAGAAAAGCACCACTTTCGAGCATCCCGACCCAAGGGGCAGCGAGAAAACGCATTTTCGAAGCGAGCTGACCACCCTGCTTGACGCGAAATGCAAATTCATGAGCAAGTGCATCATTAAAGAAAACAACGCATTCCCCTACCGCCATTCCATTTTTCGTGCCCCCCAGAGAGATGCAGTCGACGCCGCACTTCCAAGTCAGTTCACTTGGCTCGCAGCCAAGCGAGGCGACGGCGTTTGCAAAGCGAGCGCCATCGACATGCAAGTGCAACTGATGATGACGACAAAACTCACCGATCTGTTGCATTTGGGCGACACTGTAGAGCGTTCCTAGTTCCGTGGCTTGGGTAACGCTCACGGCTCGTGCAGGAGGAAAATGAACCCCACGTTCGTACCTCGCCAGCTCCGCGGCACAGCGAAGATCGAGTTTCCCTGCCGCTCCGTCGACCGCTTGCAGCTTGCTGCCCCCCGTGATCATCTCCGGGCAACCACATTCATCCGTTTGAATATGGGAATGGCGGTGGCAGAGAATGCTTTGGTAGGGACGGACCAGGGCGCTGAGCGCGAGTGAATTGGCCGCCGTACCGTTGAAAGTCAAAAAGACCTGGCAGTCACGGCCAAAAAACTCCGCAATCCGCTCTTCAGCCCGTTTCGTCCACAGATCGATTCCGTACGAAGGAGCGTACGGCGTCGCATTGGCTTCGGCGAGCAACTGCCATGCCTCGGGGCACATTCCCGCACAATTGTCGCTGGCAAACGCATACCCAAAAGATGACGTGGCAGTCGTAGGATTGGACATCGCGGAAGGGGCAAAAGGGGAGTCTCTCGGCCCCCGATGCAATCGCCGCATCAGAGTGCAAGAACGATCACCCTACACAGCACTGCGCACCGTCGCCAAGGGGTTAACGACCTTGCCGTAGAGATTTGCGCAGTGAACGCCGAGTAACGAAGTCTTGATGGCTCTTCTCAAGAAGCTGCAATTGATCGTCCATCCACTCCCCAAACTTCCCGACAGTCATTGGCAAACGCGCCGTAAGTTCCTGCCAATGGGCATCCGTCGGACGGAACTCGGAAGGGCTGCGATGATCGGATGACGTTTTCATAGCCGAGGCTCCCCATGGTTTGGGGTGATTGAGGGGCTCAAAACCGAAGCTGGATTGGGACGATGGAACACCTGCGTTAGGGATAAGAAAACCAGACTTGCGATTCGGACAGCGAAAGTTTTTCGATCGACTCACGCGTGCCAAAATCACCTCCTGGTGGACTCGACATACCACTTGTGCAACTGCTGCACCAATTCCACAAAAGACCTGCTGGAAATTTGCGAATCATCCTCAGCGGAACGCATTGCGTGATTTCTGGCAAGTCCCCCGGCCATCCCGGGGGTGGAACGCTTTGGCGAAGGCAGTTTTCGGCGGCGAGAAATCGACCGGGCAGAACCTCGAGAGCACTCCGTACAACGATCGACATCCTCCGCTCTAGTAAAATGTTACGCCTTTAAGATGCCTTTTGTGCAAGAAAAGTTGCCACTAAAGAGTGTTTTTTCGTTTTTTCTCGTTTTGAGAAAAAGCGTTCTTGAAGGGAAAGCAAAAAAATTTTCCTGGGGACTCAAGAAAGTTTCTTCAAGGGCGAATTTCTCGATGTCAGGCACGCTTCGAACAGGGTTCCTGACCTTCTTCGGGTGGGGCAGAAATAACGCTGGGTCCAAGAGTACCGAGAAGTTTTTTTCACGCGGGAAACATCCACACACAAGGGAGACGAAAATCATGCTGAAGAAGGTCATCGTCGGTGGCACGCTCGCCACGCTGCTGGGAGGAGTCGTTTTGGGAAGCGGGGCGTGGAGCTACGTGCGAACCGCCGGAGGATGGATCCAGCAAACAGCCCAAGACGCGGTTCCACTGGAATGGGAGATTGAGCGGGCGCACCAGTTGATTGCCGACCTCAACCCGGAAATTTCCGAAAATGCCCGCCGGATCGCGCATGAGAAGATCAAGGTGGCAAAGCTTGAAAAGGAGGTCGCTGCTCAGGAGCAAAAGCTGGCGTCAGCGCAGGGAGACATCGAACGGTTGCGGGGGGATCTTTCCAAGGGTGCTGAGGAGTACGTTTATTGTGGCAAGACGTACACGACAGCGCAAGTTCGAGAAGATCTTGGGCGACGATTTGCGATGTTCAAGACGAGAAAAGAAGTGTCCAGCAATCTGAGCCAGATGCTTGCTGCCCGCCGGCAAACGCTCGATGCGGCAAGCGAGCGGATGGAAGCGATGATGTCGGCCAAACGGCAGTTGGAGGTAGAGATCGAGAATCTCGAAGCTCGACTAGCAGCGGTCCGCGTGGCGCAGACGAGCAGCGAATTAGCGCTCGACGACAGTGCCCTCTCGCGGACTCGTGAGTTGCTGAATCAGATTGCCTCGCGAATCGATGTTGAGAAAGAGATGACGCAAACGAGCACCGAGTATTTTGGTGGTATCGAGCTCGATGGGGAGGATCCCGCCGAGTTGCTCGATGAGATTGCGACCTATTTTGGGGACTCTTCGGAAAAGGAAGAACTGGTCGGAATCAAGTTTGAGTGAGGGTGTTATCACACGCTCATCCAGGGTTGTGCTCGAGAAACGACAGTGATTGCGGTGGCCGGAATCCTTGGGTTCTCGACCACCGCTTTTTGCCTTAAGGGTCGATCGAATGGCGAAACGGTGGATGATATGGATCGACGGTGCGGGAGGATTTCTCCTGCTTCCTGGTGACGACTGGACGATGGGTGGTTGCGGGGAGAGCGACGATGTGGCGATCCGTATCCAAGGTCCACTGGCGCGGCGGGAGGCTGCGATTCGGCGTCGTGGAGCGGATTATTATCTCCAGCCCCTGGGGACTCTTTTTTTGGCCGGAAGGCGGGAGGAACGTCCCACGATTCTGCGCCACGGAGATCGCATCTCGATCGGCAATCCGGGGACACCGCAGAGACTCCCGCAGGGGACGATTGTCCGGCCGACAGAAGGAACTGCGGAGGCCCATCCGATGGGGCTCGTGACGCTTGAATTCACCCAGCCTCATCCTCTCAGTGAGAGCGCGCGGCTGCAGCTTCTGAGTCGGCACCGAACGCTTCCGCACAGCGAAGGGATCGTACTTGTCGCCGATACGTGCATTCTCGGGGCGACGCCGAGATGCCATCTTCGTGCTCCTCTTGCGGAAGCAGAGGTCGTCCTCATTTTCCGCGGTGGTTCCTGGGAGTGTCGCTGTGCCAGCGGAGCGGAAGTCGCGGGGCAGGATCGTGGTGGAAGGGTCGAAATTCCGCCGGGAGTGGCGGTGCGGACCGCGGGGTTAAGCTTCTCGATGGAGGAGATCCAGTGAGCGGGTTTTCGTGGCACTTGCTTCGCTTGAAGAAAAGGAAAAACGGGGGAATTATTCCTCCGGGAGCGCCTCCGAGGGATCGCGTCGGGGCCAGTTTAGCGGGAACGACCGAAGCGCGGGAAAACTGCATCGGTGGCCGAGGGGCTTCTCGAGATGTCGACCCGGAAGTTTTAAAAGCGGAATCGTCTACCAGGGGAGAGTCTGGAGTCATGGGTGCAACAGTCGATACACTGGAAGAAACGCAGATTTTGTCAAGAAGCGTACTGCAAGGAGTTTCCAGTGGTCACGGCAACGATCTTTCCGCCGAGCCTCCTCATGGGGAACCGCTCTCGATGAAGTTTTTCCATCCCAGTGGTAGCCGTCCGTTGCCCGGATACACCATCAAACGGGGTGTCGGTATTGGTGGCTTTGGCGAAGTCTATTTCGCGCTCAGTGATGCCGGGAAAGAGGTTGCGCTCAAATCGGTCCAGCGAAATCTGGAGATCGAGCTCCGTGGCGTGACGCAG
>Ga0169931_10005191_pt1 | contig 19914 bp, 18 predicted proteins | sample Kivu_15m_20L_FD_129675 | JGI IMG/M metagenome (GOLD analysis project Ga0169931, IMG submission 129675) | Freshwater microbial communities from Lake Kivu, Western Province, Rwanda to study Microbial Dark Matter (Phase II) - Kivu_15m_20L... | ecosystem: Environmental > Aquatic > Freshwater > Lake... | reverse complement strand
GCCGAGCGCGAGCCGCGCTGATGGGCCGAGCGCGAGCCGCGCTGAAGCGCGAACCGCGTTGAAGCCCCGGGCTGCGAGGCCGAACTAAGCCGCTTTGCGAGCGACAATTCGCTGTTCGAGTTCTCGCAGACAAGCGTATTCCGCACCTTGCTGCGTTCCTGAGCAAGGCGACTGAACTCCCGGTTCTTGCTCGGCGATTAACCCGGTTTGCATCCCCGATTCAGCAGCCGCAGCGATTCGCTCGCGATTTCGGCTGATGTAGATCGTCTCAGGAAGGCGAACCGCAAGTCCGCGTGCAGCAGAGTGAAAAGCAAACGGAGTCGGAAGCGGTTGCCCAGCGGCTCGTGAGGTCAGACAATAATCCCAGTTGACCGCGATTCCAATTCGTCTCAAGAGGTCTAACGTCTCTGTCGGCGACATGATGGAATTCGAGAGGATGCCAAGTTTGTAACCGAATTGCTGCAAATCCCGCAGCGTCTCGGCGACTCCCGAGTAGGGTCGCAGTCCGGCTTGAGCTGATTGCAGCCGTGCTTTCGCGGCGGTCAGCAGTTCGATTCGCGCGCACCCCTCAATGCCCAAGTCCAGCAAGAACGCCGACATCGCTTGCCAGTATTCCATTTGGCCAGAGTAGACCTGCGGCAGCCAATTGAATTGCCAGGCTGCTTTGAAGTCGGAAAAGCTAATCGGCCGCCCCCAGCGACTGACCATTTGGTGAAGCTGTCGATGCCAAAAGGTGCCATCGAAGAACGTGTTTTCAAGGTCGAACAGCAGGGCTGATGGGGGCATGCAGTGCGGCAGTTAATGCTAGCGAGCGTGGTAAGAGCCGTAGACTCTAACGGTTGTATCGGCTTGCGATGGGGCAAAAGATGAGGCAACTGCCAGCATAATGAAGACAATGCGTCTGCGAAGGGACGGACGCGGAACGCTAATGGCGCATCTGATTCTGGGTGGCAGGCCCCTTGGGCTCTGCGAAGGGTGTGGTGATTCACAAGTTGGCAAAGCGTTTAACAACTGCCGAACCGGGGGCTAGCGCGAAGACCCGGCTGACGAATAAGAAAGCACCATTAGCACACGGCTCTTCTGGCCAACGGCCTTTCAGCCTCCAGCCCGGGGTAGAGCGGCCGCAAAACGCGCAGCCGTTCGGCCGCGCCACCCCGGGTTAACGGCCAACCAATTTCCCAAAAGGTCGAACCGCACGTCGCCGCCCTGCGGCACGTGCGGTTCGACGCGGAACCCTGATTCGCCGCCAAGAGGAGACCAAAGGTCGAAGAATCGGCGAGGTCGGGAGACCTGCGCCGAGCGCCAGCTGCGCGGGTCGCCAAGCTAGCGCCCGCTGGCGCGCAGACCCAGCTGACAAAGTCATCCTCAAACCCAATTTTCTTCAGCCCGCTGCCCTAACGTGTCCACGCTCTGGCTGATAACCCACCCAGCGTCCCGCGGCGTCTTTCCAAGCTCAATCGCGACCTGAACCAAACCTCCTTTCAGGGAGTCTTTTTTCAGGTGTCTTTGAGAACGATTTTGCCGGTCCTGAGGACGGGCTTTCGGCAGCAGCAAATTTCGCAGCTTGCCCTAAACCCCCAAGCCCCGGTGGTTTGCGGCCCGAACCGACGTTTGGCCCATTCTTTTCGAGGAACCGGAAAGGGGGTCCAACGTACAATAGTAGTGTCTATTTGATCACACTTTTTGATGGGAGAGAAGCGATGTTCGACTTCGATGATTTCGATGACGACGATTTCTTCACTGCCATCTGGTATTACGCCAGGAAGCGCGTAAGTCGCCCCTCGCAACGGAGTCAGTCCGGGGGCACGAGCCACAAGGATGGTGGCCATGGTTCCACGATGGGACCAAGAGGTGGGTTTGACCAGAGCGGCCGGCTGAAGCGTCGGAAATAGAAAATGCGAGGAACTCGAGTCATCGGGTTCCTCGCATTTTCTTTTTACCTAGGTCTACCGAGCCAAAAACCCGCTCTCCCGGGTGTCGCCCAAACCGCTACCCCGCCCCTCGGTTCAGGCTCTGCTTGGCCAAACTTGCGGGCATCTCCCTGCCGCTCACCCTCAATAGCTGCGCCGGACGGCTTTCTCTCCCCCCACTCGCCGGGCTTCATTTCGGAATTTCCCTTTTCAACTTCGCGTTCCAGCGTTCGCGATGAGCAGACATGAGGTCCGCTGCGTCGCCAACGACAAACCAGACTTCCTCAGGTTCATCATTAACAAAACCAGCCAAATACAGCCGCACCTTTTCATCGGCAGACGGTTTTTGACCATCCCCCTTTTCGATTTCCCTGCCGTCTTGATACATCCCCACCGTTCCGCAGAAATGCTCGTAGGGCATCCTCGATCTCAAGACGATTATTTCCCGGTCGTCGACAAAAATCGTTTTCTTGTAGCCCAAAAGCCCACTAAGCCAGTTCGGTTGATACTGAACGCGAACCACGCCGCGAAAATCATTCGGGACCACAACCAACACAGGTTGCCAGAACGCGTTGTAAATCAAGAACGCGAGATAAACCGCGACCCCAAATAAAAACACCGGGTTCAATCTTCGCCAAATTGACTTTCTCATTTTCGAGCACTCAATCTCAAATGACTCGTCTTCCAAACTCGCCGACTTCGTCGACCAGCACCCGCGGGGAGTGGCCCAAAGGCTAAACCCGTCTCCATCGCCTCGGTAAGTCAAACCAGCAAAGATTCGCGGCATACTGAACAACCGCCTATCGCAGTGAGCAGTCAGGCAAGTGGAAGAGGCTTGGCAACAATTGTTCGCGACCAGCATTCACTCCACTAACTTTCGAGGCAACCCCAACCTCCTCGCAGTGCCGATGCTAGACGCGGTCCCCGTGTCGTCGCCGTCAAAGTCTTTTGCGTCGCTTGACGTCTATCTGTCCTCTGTCGCTTCAGGATTTCCCTTGCCTTTACCTCTTTTTTGTCGCACTCTTTCATTCAAGACATCAAACGAATATCCCAAATTCAAAAGCACCGACGTAAATAAGAAACCATATAGCCGGTCATCGAAGCGATAAAATTTGGCGACTTCAAGTCTATCTCGAACTCTCGAACTCGCCTCAACGGGCAACGGGTGTGTCACCATATAGACGGCCAAGCATGCCATGCTAACCGTGCAGAAAAGTCGAAGGCCACGACGGCGAGCAAGTCCGATGACAATTATTGAGTCAACGACCATCAACAAAAACAACAAAAAATAATGAAACTTCCAAGCCTCCAGAACATCTCGTTCGTAATGAAACAAGTAAACGACTAAGCCGATCAGCCAGAACGAGTAGCTTATGCCAAGTAGAAATACAAAGCTGTAAACAGCCTCCCAAATGGCTTTCAAATCCTTCGCGAAATTCTGGTTCATTTGATTTAAGCTGCTGCTTTCTCGAGGCAAAGCCAATTGCAGCCGTCCCCACCATGCTCGGCAATAGAGCGAGTTCCAACTTCAAAACAGATTCGCTTTGGCTAATCTTAAGATACGCAAGAACCCCTGATGACCCGGCGACATGAATTGGAAGTGTAACCGGCCAATCCAAAAGCGGGAGAATAAAGGCTAAGGAAAAATGTCTCTATAAGTTTGGCCTCGAGGTATGCCTCGCCTGTTTAGAATGTTGGACTCGGGCCGACCTACGCTCAAACAAGCGGAAAGTGCTAAAGCAAGCGGTTCTTGAGCGCCCAAAACACTCGAAGCAGTACCCCAGAGATTCAGCGACGTCCGCGCACGAAAAAAGGCCAAATCCGCGAGTCGCGAATTTGGCCTTTTTTGTTCAGAGGCGTCGGGCGGATTCGAACCGCCGTAGACGGATTTGCAATCCGCTGCCTAGCCACTCGGCCACAACGCCATCAATTTCTTGTCTAACCGCCCCAAAACAGCCCTAAAACCGCTTTGAGACCGCTGCCGAGATTATCGCCCCACGACCTTGCCGGTCAAGGGGATTGGAGAATCCGGTCAAACTGCGGAAACCTGCCCAAGCCAAGCTGGATCGGCCTGACGACCGCAACTCCCGACATCTCGGCATATCCGTCAAATTCATCACAGAACTAGATTCGGAATCCGACCGCAAAAACTTTATTGCGTTCCGCTGTGACCTAGGCTTTCTCTACCGGCATCCGTCGCTCGAATTGCGGCCTCGCGCCGAACGCCGCTCCCAAAGAACGGCTCTCCAACGTCTCGCACTGAGGTTCCGACCCATGACCTACCAACGCGCCCTGAAACTTTGCCGCGAGCTCGTCAAGAACAATCGCAAGGTGCAAGAACTGCTGGACGACATCTTAGACAACGCCGTCAATCCCGAGGTTCTCGATAATCGGGAAGACTGGCCCGAAGTCAAGAAAACCGTCGAGCTGTTCGCTTACACTGGAATCGTTCTCGAACCTCACCGCCGACGGCGAGCTGAGGACGCGTGGAAAGCCCCCTCCTCCACTCCCTGCAGCGACCTCTCCAAAGAAACACCGGGCCCCGCCAACCGATAAGCCGTTCGGAAAGAGTTTCTAAACTCAACTTGCTGCCGACAACTCTATCCGCGAGTTGCGATTCCGCTCGCAAGACCTAAGCCTGATAAAGCCTTCCCTGCCAAGTGTTTCTTCGCTCGAACTCCGCCTGCAAGGCGAGCAGCACAGCCGGCTTGTCGAGACACCACGATGGCCCGATAAAAAAGCTCACCGGCGCGTCGCCGCTAACTCGCTCGACAATCATCTCGGGTGGCAGCAGCTCCAGGAAGTCCACCAGCGTGGTCAAGTACTCATCGCGCTCCATTAGCGTTACCTCACCCCGCCGCACTTGGTCAGCTAAAGGCGTTCCATCGACCGCATAGAGGTTGTGGATCTTGACGTCGTCCAGCTTAAGCCTCGCGACTTCCCGCGCCGTCTCGAGCATCTCGGCATGTGTTTCCCCCGGCAATCCAAGCATGATGTGGGCACAGATTTCAAAGCCTCGACCGCGACTCCGTTCCATCGCATCAACCATTGCGTCGTGATGGTGACCGCGATTCATCCAGTCGAGCGACTTGTCGTGCATCGTCTGCATCCCGTACTCGACGGTCAAATGCGTGCGGCCCGCGATCTCCTCAAGTAGGTCCAGCACATCATCCGGCACGCAATCCGGTCTCGTGCCGACCGCCAGCGAGACCACATTCGGGTGCGAAAGCGCTTGCTCGTAAAGGTTTCGCAGTTTGTCTACGGGAGCGTAGGTGTTGGTCGCCGGCTGGAAATAAGCGATGAAATGATTGCAATCGTAGCGGCGTTTGAGTTGGCGTATCCCCTCGTCGATTTGTTCCCTGATATCCTGCCGCGGCAGCCGGCGACTCGGGCTAAAACTGCGGTTGTCGCAGAAGGTACAGCCCCCCACCGCAACCGTTCCATCGACGTTGGGGCAGGTAAAACCGGCGTCGACGCTGACCCGCTGTACCCGCACCCCGTACTTCCGTTTCAGGTGAAAGCTGTACTGGTAATACCGGAGATTCGCGGCACGCCAGTCATATTTCGTCAGGCTGGATGAGAAGTCTGAGGACGAGGGCATCAGTTTTTATTGACTCATTACAAAGGGAGGAATAGAGTTAATCATAGCGTCCGATCGGGTTTTTAGGGTCCTCCCGCGCGCCGCCGTTGGCTCGCCCCCGCATCTACCCCCTGCTCCGCCAGCCGGTTTCGACCTGGCTCTTTGCCGCGGAAACGGAGACAGAACTCCCCAAACTCCGACGCCCCTCCTGCAAAAGCGTGAGCATTATGTACGGCGAACTCGTCCCGGTCGGTGGTGGTGACCCAATTCCGCTCCTGAAAAAACGACTGCGGATTGGACGCAGGGAAGACTGCGACATCATTCTCAACTTCGCCAACATCTCTGGCCATCACGCGCTGATGGAAATCGAAGAAGGCTACTGGTTCATCCGCGACCTGCGCAGCAAGAACGGCTTGAAGCTCAACGGCAAACGAATCATGGTTGGCGTTCGACGTCGACTCGACCCAGATGCCAAATTGTCGATCGCCAAGCACGAATACGTCGTCACCTACGAACCGACCGAACTGGGTGCCGTGGGAACTCCGCCCCAAGACGAACAGCTCGACAACCTGTTCGGCCAATCGCTGCTCGACCGCGCCGGCTTGACCCGCCGCAAAGAGACTCAGTAGGGGAACTCCAAGACCTCTCGTGTCATCCGCTGAAGAACACGACGGTTAACCAATCGACCGCCAGCGTTTCGCTCTTGTTTCCCAACAGCGGCATTAGCCACCTTTTATTCCTCGTCCAAGCGAGGAGGCTCGACGGCCTGGCCGTAGAATTTCGACAAGTCGATCCCTTTGGTTCGCTGCTCATCTTCCAGCAGCTTAATCCGCGTTTCGATTCGTTCTACCTGACGCGCGAGCTTGCGGTATTGATCGACAGGGTCCTCTTTGACTTGGGGACGAGGCACCGATGGATAACGCAGTTGCCGCTGTAGCGCCGAGAAAAAATAAAGCGGCTCCTTTCGCCGATTCGCCAGCGCGATCCGGCCCTCTTTCTCACCAAACAGCAGCGGTTCTGGCGGCGCAACTTCACCGCGGCCCGCTTGTCGCTCGCGAATCACATAGTACTCGCTATGCACATAGACCAAGTCGGCGATGTCGATTAGCCCCAGCTTGTGGCGAAAAGTCTTGATCCAGTTTCGCCACTGCTCGCTGTAAACCGGATCACCGGACATTGCCGACAAGCCATAGTCATAACTCAATCGATTGCGGCAGAGCGCCTCGAACTGGTAGAAGAACAAGCCAACTGGCCCGGGCAACGTGCTGCGGTACTCCGCTTCGTGCTGCAGAATCAACATCGCCCGGGGCATGTCGAACCGCCCCCGTTCTGACTCGGCAGCCGACACCAAAAAGGTCTGAAACAGCGCAAAATAATGTGGCATTCTCTGCATCGCCGAGGCCATGGAACCAACGTGGTTCAGCTCAGCCAAAAGAAAGTCGATCGCCAGCGGCAACTTGGTGGTCGCGAGGATTTCTTGCCGAAGCTGCCGCAGCGTCTCCTGCACCGGTTCCGAAGCCTGGATCCGCTCTGACAAAGCGCGAAACAAATAGGCTTGCTCGATATATTCCTCAGCGTCCAGCACAGCGGAAATCCCCCTCGTTTTCGGCCCCTCAGAATGGACGGCACCAACGTCCCGGTAGTTGGGGCTTCAGCCCGCAAAAGCAAGTTCGCCACAAAGCGAGTATCGCGTGGCAAATCTAACGCCTCGCTGCATTCGAAACTCAACCGCGAACAGCCGCCCCGCCCGTCTAACGAGCATGGACAGTTCACTCAGTTGAGAAATCGTAAAAGCCAATTTTCTCGAGCCTGAATGAAAAACTCTTTCTCCCCCTCGCCCCCTTGGGGGAGAGGGGGCCGGGGGGTGAGGGGGTCAGCAGCGAAGTCTAACTCAGCCTCTCCCTTCTTCCACCCCGACACAAGCTTTCCGAACTAGTCGCCCATCACATCGCTCTCGCGATTCTTCGCTAGTTCGTTGACCACCTCTTCGTACTTCTTAGTCAACTCTTGGACCTCTTCCTTCGCCGAATCGCGTTCGTCTTCACCGATCACTTTGTCCTTCTCGGCCTGTTCAATTGCCTTGTTTCCATCGCGTCGGATGTTGCGGATCGAAACGCGAGCCTCTTCGGCCAGTTCCTTAATCCGAGCCACCATCTTCTTTCGCACATCCGTCGAAAGCGGCGGCACGTTAATGCGTACGACTCGGCCATCGCTCTGCGGATTGAAACCGAGGTCGCTGGCGATAATCGCCTTCTCGATGTCTTTGATCACACTCGGATCGTAAGGGCGAATCACAATTTGCTGAGGCTCAGGGGCACCGACCGAGGCAATCTGCTTGATTGGCGTTGGCGAGCCGTACACATCAACACGCAGCGAATCAACCAACCCCGGATTGGCTCGACCCGTTCGAATACCGCTCAAGTTCTTCTTGAGGTTATCAACTGCCTTGTCCATCCGCTCTTCGGAATCCATCAGAATTTCATCAACTGCCATAGCCGAACCTGTTTCAATGAATCGAAGTGAATCTTGACTGTACCAAAAGCCCGAAATCACCAACTTAGTCACGCAATTGCGTGAAACGAACGCTTGGGGTTGAACCGCCTTAAAGCTAAGGCCGCTGCTTAAATCGCAATCCGGGTTGAGATAATTGTACCGATTTTTTCACCCGTGATTGCCCGCTGGATGTTTCCCTCTTTCTGGAAATTAAAGACCATGATCGGCAACCCATGCTCGCGGCAGTGGGTAATTGCGGTCGAATCCATCACCCGCAGATTCTGCTCAATTACGGCGTCATAAGTAAGTTCGGGGTAGAGCACGGCGTGCGGGTTTTTCTCCGGGTCTTGGCTGTAAACCCCGTCGACCTTGGTCGCCTTCATCAGCACGTCGGCGTCCAGTTCCAAACCCGCCAAAGCCGCTGCCGTGTCGGTCGTCACGTAGGGTCGCCCCGTTCCGGCGGCGAGAATAATCACCCTCCCCTTCTCCAGATGACGTTTGGCTCGCCGCCGAATGTACGGCTCGCAAACCCCGTCCATTCGAATCGCGCTGAGCAATCGGGTCGACAGCCCAAGCGATTCCAGCCCATCCTGCAGGGCCAAGCCGTTGATTACGGTCCCCAGCATTCCCATGTAATGAGCCGTCGCTTCATTCACCACGGCGTTGCGGGAAATAAACTGACTCCCTCGCAAAATGTTACCGCCACCAATCACGATCGCAATTTGGCAGCCCAGCTTTTGTGCCTGAGCGATCTGCTCCGATACCTTTACGACCGAGTCCATGCTGATCCCCCGCTCGCCAGCATGCGAGAGACTTTCACCGGAAAGCTTGAGAATGATCCTCTGAAACTTCAGCTCTTCTGACATCTTATTCCTTGCTCGCGTGACAAAACCTGTGTGAACCGGAGGGAGAGTCTTGCTTACCAACACGACTCAGATAGCGAACGATCAGGGCAGAAAAAAAGCCCCGGAGAAAACTCCGGAGCTTGTGTCACTCAACATGATCAGTTGAGTTCGCCGAGTACCCAGTGAACATACTGTTTGATGTTCATTCCTTTGCTCTTGGCGAACTGGCCAACGGTCTGCTTGTCGTCTTTGACAAACGGCTGCTCGAGCAGCACAGACTCAGCGAAGAAGTTTCGCAGCCGACCGTCGACCATTTTGTCGACAATGCTCTCGGGCTTGCCTTCCTTGAGTGCTGCTTCGCGGAGAATTTCTCGCTCCTTGGCAATCAAAGTTGGGTCGAGTTCTTCCTTGGTCAAAGCTCGCGGACGCATCGCTGCAATGTGCATGCAGACGTCCTTGGCCACGTCATCGGCTCCGCCATCGATTCCGAGCAACACGCCGGCAACGGTTCCCGAGTTGTGGCTGTAACCGCCGGTTCCGCCTTCCAATCGCTGAATCCGCCCAACATTGAAGACTTCGCGAATCCGGTTGAACAACTCGTCCTTCTGTTCACGCAAGGTCACCCCCTTCTTGCTGGGCGAGGGGCAGTCGAGCAATTGCTCGGCGTTCTGAACCGAAGGGGTGTGAGCCAAAGCTTGGGCCAAATCATTCGCGAGTTGCACGAACTCTTCGTTGCCAGCAACTGGAGCGCTTTCGCACTTCAGTTCCACAATCGCCCCGGCTGACTTGCCTGAACCACTGTAAATTCCGAAGCGACCAAAAGCCGTTTCGCGATCGGCTCGCTTGTTCAGCAATTGGTTGCCCTTCTTGCGGAGCACTTCAATCGCCAGGTCCATGTCGCCGTTGGCCTCGGTCAAAGCTGACTTGCAATCCATCAGCGGCAAACCGGTCCGCTCACGCAACTTCTTGACATCTACAGCCGAAATTTCTGCCATCTTTTTTCTCCGCCAATCCAGTGTGATGGTGTTTGTTTTTAAATTCTGTTTTGTGGTTTTATCGAATCTATATGAAGCCGTGATGTGGCCTTCGTTTTTTACTAACTCGACCCTCTGCCCGTCGCATTGCAGGCCGCAGGGTCAACTGCGACCGCAAGGGCGGCTGCAAGCCAGTTGAGAATCACCGTTAGAGCGAGATGTCCGTCTGCCCAAACGGGAGAGACAGGTTGCGAGGCCGCAGTTCGCCCAGCCGCACAGAGAGCAGCAAATGCTCGCTGGAGAGCTGACTCGGGATAGACCACTCAAAGCTGCCGCTCAGCGAGCGATACCGGGCGGCCCTCTCAGGCCACCCAGTCAAAAGCTCGCAGGAAAAAGACCGACGAATTATTCGTCGCCACCCTTGTCCGGAACTTGCTGAGGCTTGACTTCAGCCCCTTCGTTCTTGGCAACTCGAGTCTTCGAACCGGAGAGAACCGCGTCCGCCAAGTGCGAGACAATCAGCTCGATGGAGCGAATACCGTCGTCGTTTCCTGGAATCGGCAGGTCAACTTGGTCCGGGTCGCAGTTGGTATCAATCAGGGCAACCGTGGTCACGCCCATCGCCCGGGCTTCCTTCACCGCATTGTGTTCCTTGTTCGGATCCACCATGACAATGCATTGCGGCAAACGGTTCATGGTGCGAATGCCGTTCAGGTTGCGGTACATCTTGCGATATTCCCGAGCCAACGACGATTGCATCTTTTTCGAATAGCTGTTGATCTCGTCGGTGCTGCGAATGCGTTCCAGCTCTTCCAAACGAGCCATCCGGTTGCGAATCGTCCGGAAGTTGGTCAAGCAACCACCCAGCCAACGTTCAGAAACGAATGGCATACCGCAGCGTTCTGCTTCGCGCTGGATAATCGATCCAGCTTGTCGCTTGGTGCCGACGAACAGCACCAAGCTGCCGTCGCCAGCGATGCCCGAGACAAACTTCTTGGCTCGCAGCAATCCGCGAACCGTTTCGCGGATGTCGATCACGTGGATTTGATTCTTGCGACCGTAAATGTAAGGCCGCATTTTGGGATTCCAGCGACTGGCTCGGTGGCCAAAATGTACGCCGGCATCAACCAATTCTTGAACAATATTCTCAGCCATAAATCGAAATACCCTTCCGCCAGCTCCAGTCAGCCAACCAGACCAAGAGCACTCAAGCCTCAGGAATCCCTGAATGCCGAGATTTTCAGCTTGTGGTCAATTTGGTGATGACATGCCCTTTTAAACGTCAAACCAACCAAGAACTCTGGTTTCGCAGAGGCAAGGCACGATGGGCCGACGCAAAGGCAATCTAGGACTTGGCAAAAAAACAAGAAAAAGCGAACCTACCAACAGCGGCATGTTCGTGGAAACGAAGCCGTTTCCAAGTTCAAAGTTTAGCGTTTTCGGCCCTTGGCTTCAACCGGATTGAGAACCAATCAGAACCCCGAATGCTGCGGATTCACTCAAATTCGGATAATTTAGGGTGAAACATGAGCCGACAGTCTCCGCCGGGCAAGCCCGGCCGAAGTCGGAGTCAAACAGCCCAATCGCCACGTTCGTAATCTTTTGAATCGCGTGACCGCAGCGAGCCCTTCCCAAACATGAGCGAAAATTTCGCCTGCTCTAACTGCCGAATGCTGCTCCAAATCAGCCCCGAGCAACTCGGTAAACAAGTTCGCTGCCCCGTCTGCGGCTCGATTTCAGTCTTTGGCAGCCCGGTCGAAGAAAGCCAACAGAGCGATAAACGGGACGATTGGAGTCCAATCAATGAGTCGCGACTCACCCCAAGCCCCCCGCGAGAAGAGCGAAATACAGACCGAGCTAGACCTCAACCGCTGAAGGCTTCACCAGACCAGCTGGGAGGTAACTGGGAAACCGTTCGTCCAGCCCCGACTAACCCCAACCGCAAATCAGACAACACAAAACCGGCTGCCGATACGTTCGTCATCGACGAAAATCAGCTGGCTGAGAACCAATCAAAATTTGACAGAAACTGGAAAATTGGATTTGTGCTCAGCTTGCTGCCCGTAGTCGGCATCGCATCTCCGTTTTGCATCTGCTACGCCTACATCCCGTCTGTTCCGCTGGGGCTCGGCTTGCTCGGAGTCGCTTTCACTTCAAGAAGCAAAAGGGGACCGAAAGAGCTCAATTACGTCCTTGCCGGGATCGGAATCCTATTCTCCCTTTTTTACTTAGTGTTTTGGCTCATCTATCTTCTCTCAGGCTGAGCAGTCCATTTCGGCCCGACTACGGGACTAGCGGTGAACCGACGAGCTGATCCTCAGCGAATCACGAGCAACAGCCGGACTTCGCGTCCAGCTCGCGCAACTTCTCAACTCGCCGCGTGTGCCGCCCGCCTTCGAAAGCGGTCTCCAGCCAGAGCTTGACAATCGTTTCGAGTTGCCGCTGGTCGAGCGCATCGCCTGGCAGACAAAGTACATTCGCATCGTTGTGGCGGCGACTCATCTCAGCCGTATGCAGGTCGTGACAGACTGCGGCTCGAACCCCAGCGACCTTGTTGGCCGCGATCGAAACTCCGATTCCGGTGCCGCAAATCAGCACACCGCGCTGGACCGTTCCGTTTCCCACTGCCCGAGCAACTTCCGCGGCGATATCCGGGTAATCGACGCTCTCCGTTGAATGCGTCCCGAAGTCGACTGGCTCGGCTCCTGCGGTGCGGATCGCTTCCGCTGCCCAAACCCGCTGCTGCAATCCTCGGTGGTCACTTCCAATTCCAACTTTCATCGCCGCATTCCTTTCTCACGCGAAATTCGTAGCCGCAAGTCATCAGGTCCCGTTTGGATCCGATCCGCCATCGCGTTTGAGCAGCGGATGGTTGCCGACCCACCATTTCAGGTTTTCGTCGATCTGAGCCGCACAGCGGCGATAGAAGTCAACGGGCAACCCAATCGGATCGCTAATGTCACCCGTGCCCCGAGCAACGGTGTACGTTCGATTGACTGCAGCGGGAAACTGAGCGAGCAACGCCTGCCGGTGCCCCTCGGTCATCGTCAGAATCAAGTCCGCATTCTGGACCAACCGCTCCGTAACCGGCTGACTCGAGTGCCCTCCAAGATCGATGCTATAGTCGCGCATCGTCTCGACCGCTTGATTGCTGGCTCGCGCTCCGGGCATCGCGGCGACGCCAGCCGAGGTAACGGTGATGCCTACGCTGTTGAGTTCATTCAGGTCGCAGTTGAGCGTGTCGGCCAGTCGCTTTCTGAGCAACCCTTCCGCCATCGGACTGCGGCAGGTGTTTCCGGTGCACACCAAGAGAATGTTTATCGCGCTCATAGTTTTCAGCCTTGGTTCATCCAAAACGCCGCTCCGAAGAATCTGCAGCTGAGTGTCTTCAATTTTTACCACCGTCGACGGTTGAGAAAACCGGCAGGCCCCGTCGTCGAGCACCAAATCGACCAAATCTCCCGCCGCCGACAAGACTTCCGGGACCGTAGTTGCCGAATTTCCACTGGCCAGTTTGGCCGAGGTCATAACGGTAGGCCCCGCCGAGAGCCGAAGAATTTGCTGAGTCACCGGGTGAAATGGAACCCGCAAGCCAATCGAACCGTCGGTTGTGGTCAGCTGCTGAACTGTTTTCGACAGCCGCCGGACCACGCTGTCCCGATGCGGTCCCGGGAGCACCAACGTCAACGGACCGGGCCAACATCGACGAGCCAGCCTCCGGGCCAACGGGGACATGTCAGGAGCGAAATCGAGAGCGTCATCCGCGCTCTTGACCGCGTAGGGCAAATAAAACGGATCGTTCCGCTCTTTCAGCTCAGCCAATCGCCGAACCGCCGCTTCGTTCAGCCCATTGGCGGCGATCCCGTAAACGGTTTCGGTCGGCACAGCGATCAGCTTCCCAGCCGCCAGCGCTTCGACGGCATAGTGAATCGCGTCGCGCGAGTCTTCTGCTTTTTTCAGGTCGAGAATGACCGGTGCCATGTTCCAATGCCGCTGCAGTTGCCGCCATCACCCTGTCGAAACCACCCCGGAAAAAGTGGCCCCAAGGTGTCGGCTACTAGAATCGCAGACCATGCCCTCAAAAAAAAGGGGCCGGGGAAAAAGAGGAGGAATGAAGTTGGAATTGAGAATGTGGAATGCGGAATTGCACAATGCGATCGCCACCGCAACCATTTGTCACACGAGTCCCAGTAGTCCCGTCCATTCCACCACTAGGAATCCACAAACACCCCAAACGCCAACCAAATCGCTTAAAATAACATACCCGTTACCTCTACCGTTCGCGCACTGCCTGCCGCATGCCTAACCACTACTCTCCACAACCTGCGCGGACCGCGTTTCCCGAAAACAACGCCGCCCACCCTTCGCAATCCTTTTGCAAGGCATTGCTCACCGTTGGCATTGGACTTGGGCTGGCCTTGCTCTTCAGCCTTTTCCTCGGGTGCAACCCGCCGCCATCGGCTGGACTTGCCGAAATCATTGGCCAGCGAGGCGTTGACGATGGCCATTTCTCCAAGCCTCGAGCGATCGAAATCAACGCAGCCGACGAAATCCACGTCATCGACATGACAGGGCGAATCCAGGTTTTAACCAGCCGCGGCGAATTCATCCGCGCTTGGCGAACTCCCGAAATCGCTAACGGAAAGCCCTGCGGTTTGGGCTTTGCCAACGACGGCCTGCTGATGGTCGCCGACACCCACTACTTTCGCGTTCTGTTCTATCGCCCCGACGGCACGCTGGTCCCCGAGCGAACCATCGGGGGCACCAACGGACGCGGACCCGGTCAATTCGGCTTCGTGACTGATGCAGTCCAAGACGCCTCGGGAAATTACTACGTCTCCGAATACGGCGACTTCGATCGCATCCAGAAATTTGACTCCAGCGGAAACTACATCTGCGAGTGGGGCGGACATGGCACTGAGCCAGGACAGTTTCTTCGCCCCCAAGCTCTCGCGATCGACGAAGCTGGTCAGCTTTGGGTCGCGGACGCCTGCAACCATCGCTTGCAAGTCTTCGACCTCAGCTCAACCCCGCCCCGCTTGGTAAAAATCATCGGCAGCGAGGGCACCGGCGCCGGCCAATTGCGCTACCCCTATGGAATTTGGCTCGGCCCCGACAACACTCTTCTGGTAACCGAATTCGGCAATCATCGAATTCAAAAAATGACTCGCGACGGACAGAGCCTCGCCACCTTTGGATCGGCGGGAAGAGGCCCCGGTCAGTTTCATCAACCGTGGTCACTCGTTTGCGACTCTTCCGGGGCCGTGATCGCGCTCGATTCGTACAACCATCGACTGCAGCGATTCCAAATGCCGGCTGACGCAGCGAAATCCGAGCGACCTTAACATTCGCGGTTCGAGTGCCAAGCACCGAGGGCCGAGAGAATTTTCCCGAAAGCGATCCGCTCTCGGCGTCGACTCCCGTGAAGCTCGCAGGAAAAGAGCTATACTTGTGGGGAGCAGGCATTGCCATGGAACGGGCGGCTTGCACTGGAGAGTTCGATTTCTCTTCAGAATAAGGCCATCAATCGCGGTTTGGGGAGCCACTTGCATGGACACCGAAGGCAAGGAATTCTGGGTCGGTTTTGATCTCGGAGGCACGAAAATGCTGGCCGAGGTCTTCGACGATAAGTTCAACGTCATAGGACGTTGCCGAAAGAAAACGAAAGGGCATGAAGGCAAGGAAGCGGGCCTGAAGCGAATCAACTCGGTCATTCGCGAGGCCTTGGAAGAAGCTCAACTCCGCCCCGCTGACATCCGTGGCTTGGGAATCGGTTGCCCCGGTCCGCTCGATTTGAAGAAGGGGATCATCCGGGAGGCACCCAATCTAGGCTGGGAAAACGTCCTCATCCGCAAATCAATCGAGGACGAATTCGGCATCCCCGTGACGGTCGGCAATGACGTCGATTTCGGCGTCTATGGCGAGTACTGCTTCGGGGCAGCAAAGGACGCACGCTGTGTGGTCGGGCTGTTTCCCGGTACGGGAATCGGCGGCGGTTGTGTGTACGAAGGCAAAATTTTCCGCGGCTCCAATTGCACCTGCATGGAAATCGGCCACATTCCGATGGCCCTCGGCGGCGTGCTCGATGGAGCCGGCAACAGCGGGACCCTCGAGTCAATCGCCTCTCGCTTGGCGATCTCCGGAGCCGCCGCTCAAGCCGTCTTCCGCGGCGCGGCGCCGCATCTGAAAGAACTTGCCGGAACTGACCTAGCCGAAATCCGCAGCGCTCAAATCGCCCAGTCAATTGAAGAGGGCGACAAGATGATTCGACTGATTGTCGAGTCAGCTGCCGAATATCTCTCGCTCGGCGTGGTCACGATGATTCACCTCTTGGCACCCGACGTCGTGGTCCTCGGCGGCGGACTGGTCGAGGCAATGCCTGACCTTTTCGTCCAAACGATTTCCAAAGAGGTAAAACGAAGAGTCCTCCCCTCAATGCGGGATATTTACGAAATCGTCCCGGCTAAGCTCGGCGACCAAGCAACCGCGATGGGCGCCGCCGCAGCCGCCCGGCAAGCGGTCAGCGAACTCGACGAGCTCGCCCGCTCGGTTTGACAGACGCTTTGCCGAGCCTAGGGGACACACTGCGCCGAGCCTAGGAGACACACCGCGCGTATTTTGGTTGTTCTCGTCCTCGTCAGCCCGGTCGTCGCGCCAGCCACCGGTTCAGTGGCTGAGAAAGACTGCGCTCGGCGCAGGTCTCCCGATCTCGCCGAAGAAAGACTGCGCTCGGCGCAGGTCTCCCGACCTCGCCGAAGAAAAACTGCGCTCGGCGCAGGTCTCCCGACCTCGCCGAAGAAAAACTGCGCTCGGCGCAGGTCTCCCGACCTCGCCGAAGAAAGACTGCGCTCGGCGCAGGTCTCCCGACCTCGCCGAAACCCGACCTTTGGTCTCCTCTTTACGGCTGATTAGCGTTCCGCGTCGAACCGCCCGTGCCCAAGGGGCGACGTGCGGGAATGAGGCTTCTGTGCTTTTCCGGTTTTTCTACTGCTCCCCTGCTCTCGCCTCTACTCTCTCGCGCAGCGTCCGGCTGGAGGCTGAAAGGGTGTTGGCCAGAAGCGCCGTGCACCGGTGGCACTTTCTTGTTCGTTAGCCCGGTCGTCGCGCCAGCCACCCTTTTGACACCCTACTTCCCAGCCCTTCCAAATATCACGTCTAAAATCCCTCGAAATGCCGGTTTCTTCGCCCTCGGCACCCTAACCATCCACCGCTTTTAGCCCCAGAAATCCGCCCGCGAAAATCAAACTGCCCTTTCTCATTTTCGCGAAATAACTAAGATTAATCACTTCGATATCGATTCCCTGCGCCAGAAGTCGTGGTTCAACGAGTTGTTCTGAACCGGGTCCCAGCCCGCTCTGAAAACGATTGACGCCCCGCTTTTCCGCTCTCGGTTCGCAAACCAGCCCCCTCGATCGGGCCCAAACCGGTTTGCTACAGCCGCGTGACTTGCATCGGCGGACGTGACTTGGCAAGGGTCGCGTGACCAAGCGGGCAGAGATTTCGATCCTTCTTCCGGTTCCCGGCCCGGTGGTTCGTTGTTCAGCGCTCGCATTGCCCCAGCGGGAATGCTTGTTTACTTCCGCTGTTGAACAACGGTTTTATTGCAGTTGAACTCCGGGGTGAAAATACATTCCAGTCGCAGCAGGCTTTCTGCTGCTTCTCCCGAATAGTCAGTCGGAAATTTTCCAGTAACGGTGGACAGATGAATCTCAAAAACGTGCGCAATATCGGTATTTCAGCCCACATTGACTCAGGCAAAACGACCTTGAGCGAGCGGATCCTGTTCTACACAGGCCGCATTCACAAGATCGAAGAGGTCAAGGGTGGTGGCGATGGCGCGACCATGGACCACATGGAACTGGAAAAGGAACGCGGGATCACCATCACCAGCGCCGCGACCACCGTCCAATGGGGCGACCACAAGATTAACCTCATCGATACCCCGGGCCACGTGGACTTCACCGTTGAAGTGGAACGCAGTCTCCGCGTTCTCGACGGTGCGATTCTCGTCCTTTGCGCTGTCGGTGGCGTCCAAGCTCAATCGCTGACCGTCGACCGCCAGATGAAGCGCTATCACGTCCCTCGCCTCGGATTCATCAACAAGATGGACCGCACCGGCGCCGACCACAAACGCGTCTGCAAGCAAATGAGGGAAAAGCTCGGCGCCAACGCAGTGCTGATGCAAATCCCGATTGGACTCGGCGAAGAGTTCGAATCGATGATCGACTTGGTCACCATGAAGGCGTTCTACTTCGACGGTACCAAGGGCGAAAAAGTCCGCGTCGAAGAAATCCCAGCCAACTTGGTCGACGAAGCGAAAGAAGCTCGACAAGAGATGCTCGAGTCGTTGGCAATGTTCAACGACCAAATGATGGAAATGCTCCTCAGCGAAGAAGCTGTGCCGGAAGACCTGATCCACGAAGTCACTCGCAAGGCTTGCCAAACGCAAGGCTTGACCCCGGTGTTCCTCGGCACGGCCTTCAAGAACAAGGGCGTTCAACCGCTGCTCGACGCCATTGTCCGCTACCTACCCTCGCCACTCGATCGTCAGATCAAAGCGAAGGAACACTCAGCTCCGCATGACGAATTCCCACTCTCGCCTGACCCAAACGGAAAATTCGTCGGCATGGCCTTCAAGATCGTCGAAGATCCGTACGGCCAGTTGACTTACACCCGGATCTACCAAGGCACCTGCAAGAAGGGTGAGATGTACTACAACCAACGCACCGGCAAGAAGGAACGCTTCAGCCGTATCGTGCGGATGCATGCTGATAAGCGAGAAGAAATCGACGAAGCCTCGGCTGGCGATATCATCGCCATCATGGGTATCGATTGCGCCTCGGGTGACACCTACGCCTCAGAACCCGGCCTCTGCTCGCTCGAAAGCATGTTCGTCCCCGAGCCAGTTATCAAAATGGCCGTTCAGCCCAAAGAGCGCTCCAATGTCGACAAACTCGGCAAGGCCCTGCAACGCTTCCGCAAGGAAGACCCAACCTTCAAAGTCTTCACCGACGAAGAAACTGGCGAGACCATCATCGCCGGAATGGGTGAACTGCACCTCGACATTTACGTCGAACGCATTCGCCGCGAGTACAAGCTGGAAGTTGACGTCGGTGCTCCGAGAGTCAGCTACCGCGAGAAGCCAACCCAACAGGTCGACTTCAACTACAAGCACAGAAAGCAAACCGGTGGTTCGGGTCAGTACGCTCACATCGTCGGAACCTTCGAGATCCTGCCCGATGAATCCGAGGAGTCGTTCCAATTCATCGACTCGATCGTCAGTGGTCGTATTCCCAAGGAATACATCCCGTCGGTCGAAAAGGGTATGCGTTCGATGATCGACAAGGGTACGCTCGCCGAGTTCCCCGTGGTCAACTTTGCTTGCCACCTGAAGGACGGCTCCTACCACGATGTCGATAGCTCGGATATGGCGTTCCAGATCTGTGCCAAGGATTGCTTCCGCGAATACTTCCCGAAAACCAAACCCGTGCTGCTCGAACCAGTCATGCGACTGGAAATCGAAGCTCCCGAGTCGTTCCAAGGCGGTATCGTCGGCGACATCACTTCTCGCCGCGGAATCATCGAGTCGACCGACATGCAGTCTGACGGCAACATGATCGTCATCTGCGAAGTCCCACTGTCGGAAACCTTCGGCTACGCGACTGACCTGCGCAGCTTGACCCAAGGCCGCGGAACCTTCTCGATGGAACTCAAGGGCTACCGCCGAGCTCCAATGAGCGTCCAAGAAGAAGTCATCGCCGAACGCAAGGCACTCAAGGAAGGCAAACTAGCCGGCGCACGCTAAGGCGAAATCAAATCAAAGGGCATCGCAGACGCGGTGCCCTTTTTTTATGCGCCGGGAGGAAGGGAACCACTAATGGACGCTAATGAAAGACAAAAAAAGAACAGGGCCAAAGAACAGAACCACTAATTAACGCTGAAGGGAAAAAATAAAAAGCTGAGAGAGTGTGTGCGTGAGAGAAATTGCGTGAGAGAAATTGCGTGAGAGAAATTGCGTGAGAGAAATTGCGTGACAGAAATTGCGTGACAGAAATTGCGTGAGAGAAATTGCGTGAGAGAAATTGCGTGAGAGAAATTGCGTGAGAGAAATT
>Ga0169931_10005190_pt1 | contig 19917 bp, 20 predicted proteins | sample Kivu_15m_20L_FD_129675 | JGI IMG/M metagenome (GOLD analysis project Ga0169931, IMG submission 129675) | Freshwater microbial communities from Lake Kivu, Western Province, Rwanda to study Microbial Dark Matter (Phase II) - Kivu_15m_20L... | ecosystem: Environmental > Aquatic > Freshwater > Lake... | reverse complement strand
CCGAGCTGGACATTGGCGAATAACCATGGACACTTATCCCTAAGGATGTCAGTGGATTGAGCGATAATGAACGCAGTGAGTCAATGGTGGATAGGAGGTCTGAGAACTCGTAAAGCGAAGGTCGCGGGTTCGATTCCCGCGGGCGGCTCCGAAGTCGATAGTTCGTTGACACATGGGCTAGGTTATAGAAATGCGGATTGCAATTTCTCAATCTAATTATCTGCCATGGCGAGGATATTTTGGAGTTATCGCTTCCGTTGACTGTTTTGTTTTTCTTGATGAAGTCCAATTCACTTCAAGAGACTGGAGAAGTAGAAATAGGATTAAAACGAAGGATGGATTAAAGTGGCTATCAATCCCCGTGGGCTCCTCCATAAGTCGAAGAGTATCGGAAGTTCTATTGCCCAAAAATAACTGGCATTTAGGGCACAAAAGTTTAGTCAAGGAAGCATACAAACATTCAAACAATTATGAGAGGGGCCTACGGTTCATCGAAGAAATCTACTTAGTTGAACCCTTTAGCCACTTAAGTGAATATAATAAATTTTGTATTCAAAGAATTTCAAGAGATTTTTTTCACCTAGAAACGAAATTTCTTGATTCAACTCAAATTCCACATCAAGGAATCTCTTCAGACAGAATTTTGTCGATTGCCAAAAAAATCGGGGCGTCAGAGTATATCACAGGTCCCTCAGGCCTGAATTATTTGAAGATAAGTGACTTCGAGAGTTCCGGAATAAAGGTTTTAGTAGCGAATTTTGATTCTTTACCATGCTACGACCAATTACATGGAGAATTTGTAAGCAATACTTCTGTTATTGACCTAATCTTTAATGTTGGAGAGGAGTTAACGCCATTTATAAAAATCGGAGAAACGCAAGTTTCAAGTTCTCAATCGTCTCCACGACTTATAACTCGAAAGACACGATTCATGAATTCTTAAAGCGAGTGAATAAAGTTCTTGATGTTATGCAAGAGAAATACGAAATCGTAATTGTAGACGATGGCTCTGAAGATGGAACCATAGAGATTTTAAAGACCTTAGTGATTGAATACCCAAATCTGAAAGTTTTAGCACTCAGTCGAAATTTTGGCCATCACTCGGCAATTATGGAAGGATTGAGAGCAGCTAGAGGCAAATTTACTTTCCTATTAGACTCTGACCTTGAAGAGAGTCCTGAATTGTTTAATGAATTTCACAAAGTTTTCCAACGAAACAATCTTGATATGATTTATGGGGTAGACAATTTTCAAAACAGGCCGATAGTGAATAGGATCCTGAGTAAGTCTTTTTGGAGATTATTTAAATATATGTCGGGGCTGAATATTCCCGCGGGAATATGTACGATGAGATTAATGTCAAGAAGATATGTAGATGCGTTACTAAAGCATAACGAAACTAAACTTTTCCTAGCAGGCCTATGGCAAATCACTGGATTCAAGCAGTCGAGTGTCCCTATCGACAAAGGTTATAAAGGGAGTAGCTCCTATTCCTTAAAGCGCAAATTGAATCTAGCTTTTGAGTCCATAGTGTCCTTTTCTGAAAAGCCGCCAAGGGCACTCATTTATTTTGGAACTATCTGCGCAATCATAAGTCTTGTGCTCATGACTCTCCTAGTATTACCTTCAATATTGTTTGGAAGTGAATTGTCAAGTTTGAAAGTACTTGTCTTATCAAACTTTCTATTTTGGAGTTTACTAGTTCTATTTTCCGGACTTATTTTGCTTTACATATCAATAATTCTCCAAGAAGTGAAGTCACGACCAAACACAATTGTCTTGGAAGAATACACCATAGAGAAACTAAAGGAATAAGTCTTGAATATTCTGTTTCTTTCATCCGGTAATGGCGGAAATTTGCGGTTTATGTATTTGCTAAGTCAAGTGGTAAAAGATTTTGACATCCATCTTTCTGTAATAGCAGACCGTACTTGTGGCGCACTAAATTTTGCACAGAAAAATGGACTTCAAAATGAAATTATAGAAATGAAGAAGATGAAGGACCAGGAGTTTATTGCAAAAGTCGATTCTTATAGTCCAACTATAATTTTCACGACTATTCACAAAATCTTGAGTACAAAAGTCTTGGAGAGGTTTGGAGAAAAACTAGTCAACTTACACTATTCTCTGCTACCAAGTTATGCTGGGACAATCGGAATGGAAGGGGTGAAGTTAGGAAGTGAGCGAAAAGATTTCTTGTTAGGAGTGACAACACATAAGTTAGTTGATGAGGTTGACAAAGGAGAGCCAATCATTCAGTCGGTTTTTAAGAATCCGAATAATCGAAGGCTAAGCGAACGAATATCTTTTAGAATCGGTTGCAATCAAATCTACTCAATTGTATTGAGCCGGAGCACACAATCCACTGTACTGGAGCGAAAAGAAATGGACACAGTACTTGATCACAGTGTTCACCACATTCCCTATGTGTTTAGCCTGCCAACTATTGTCGATGAAGGATTTTGGACTAATCTTGAGTCGATTTAAGCGCCTCTAAACCTCCCTATATTGCAATAAATTTGTTCAAGAACAATAAATTTGATTGGCTAAACGATTGTGCCTAAGGCGATTACCAAATGTTGACTTTCAGGGAGTCTCATTCATTGTTTTAAAGCAATTTCACTTCTAGTAATCAATAGATTGCAGCAAATGTGAGTATTCTTGTCTGATGGATATGAGGTCATAAGGATTAATTGAGGAAGAAATTGCACCATTGGTTGATCTGGGCTGGGCAGATTTAGCTTCAACTCGATCAGGAGTAAGAATCATTGATAGTCATCAAAATTTGGATATTTCGTTTCCGCAGTCATTTTTTGATATTGATAGAGAAAGGTTTGACTTGGATGGAATTTGGATGCGCTGGAGAGTAAGAAAAACATTGGATACTTTAAATAAAAACGTAGTTAAAATATTGTGGGAAGTCGGGTTTGTTGATGGAAATGTGGCTATTCCGCTCTCATCCCCGGGTACAAGCGTAATTGGAGTAGAACCTCTGCTACAAGGAGCTGTAATAACTTCTCAAAATGAAATCCGAATTTATGTTGGAACACTTGAATCCCTAAATCTTCCTTCGAATTCCCTCTATGTTGTAGGAGTTTTTGACGTGCTAGAGCATTTGGAGAAACCAAAAGACTTACTTGCTGCGGTATATCGAGTTTTGAAGCCAGGAGGAATATTCTTGGTAACGGTTCCGGCGCATGAATGGCTTTTCTCAAACTTCGACGTAAATATTTGACATCATCGAAGATATTCGAGGAAGAATTTACTGTCCAGTTTGGATGGAGCTGGGTTCAGATCTAATGATTCCCAATTTCTCTTTCCACTCTTTGTTTTACCAGCCTTGGCCCTTCGCAAGTTATCGAAAAAGTCTTAAAGAGGTATTGACCTTAAAAAGGCAAGTTCATTAGGCCAAGGGTACTTCTATCTTCCAAAAATTCTTGAACCAGTCCTAAAACCTCTCTTATTTGTCGAGGACTTTTCCCGGCCTCCTTTCGGGCTTTCGCTCTTTAATGTCAGCAAAAAGTAACTTTTCCTACAGAACTTAACTTGAGTAAACAATAAGATTTGCAGGGTGCAATAACAATCCTATTTCTCACCTAGTATTACAAGATATTGCTCTAACTACAGGAGTTTTCCATCAATATTAAGTTCATCGAAGAGTAATTGTGACTCAATTATTCGTCGGTACCAGTTAACTGTTGAGGTACGACTATTCTTGGAAATTTCACCATTAACTAAGGCCTTATAAACTTGACGTACTCCAAACTCAATATCTCGAGAGGCCTTAAAGTTAAGACGAGAACTTGCTTTCTGAAAGTCAATGTCGTAGCTGCGCTTGTCTAAGTCATCTTCTATATTTCTAACACTAATATAGTATCCCAATATATCGCGAATCATAAAGGCTAGCTGAGAAATACTAAAATTACCCATCCCTACATTAAAGATTTCACCAGAAATTATGTGTTTATCGGCAACGCCAATGGTTTTTGCTGCCTCGCAAATATCATCAACATGAATGACTGGCCTTAACTGATTACCACCACCTCTTATTTGGATTTCATTGTTTTCAAAAGCACTGACAGTCATTAAATTGATGACGAGATCAAATCTCATGCGTTTTGAAAGTCCAAACGCCGTTGCATTCCTCATAACAGTAACTGTGAAGTCATTGGAATTCAAAGAGAGGACTTCCACTTCTGCATCTAAAGATGATCTTGCGTATAGCGTAAGTGGATTTACTTCAGATTTTTCATTGAGTGATAGCTCCTTCCCTGCACCATATACAGAGCAGGAACTCATTAATATATACCTACTTACGCCACATCGTTTTGAAAGTTGTGCCGTTCGTACCCGGCTTTCGAAATTGATTTGTCTTGTCAGATTTGGATCAATATCCCCCGAAGGGTCATTACTCAGGGCAGCTAGATCAAATACTGCATGAACATCTTCAAAAAGTGAGTCATTTAAGTTGCGACAGTCAGCTCTTATTATCCTGAGTTTAGAATCAACAGGAGTATCATCAAAAACATTTAGACCAAAGAAATATCTATCTATAGCTAAAACTTCGTTGTTTTCCTGCAATAAAAATTTTACTAGTTGTGAACCAATATAACCTCCAGCACCTGTTACAACAATTCTAGGCATAGTCATTCCTCAAGTTTGTGTATTTGGCTCAAAACAATATTCTCGATAACTTCAATTACATAAAGAACATCCGAATTCTTTAGGCCAGGATAAATTGGCAAACTCAGGACCCCACCCCCCCATCTACACGACACCTCAGTATCTTCCCTAGAGCGAGGGTATTTCTTAGCGTAAAAACTAAGTTCATTTACAGAACGGAAATTTACAGTACTCCCAATTCCATTCTTAGAAAGGATTGATATGACATTATCTCTATCGCTTTGCGAGACGCGAATTGGAAATAGGTGTCGCGCATGCGTTCCTCGCTGATGTTCTCCCGGCATTTGGAGATATTCAGGATATTTGTTCAAATGTGACTGGTACAAAGAAGCGATCTTTTCTCTTTGCAAAAGTTTTGCCGCAGATTCCTTCAATTGACTTGGCAATAGAGAAGCCAATACATCAGGCAGATTGGCTTTGATACCTACATGCTCGACATCCCAATGTCGAAAGTGACCAGAATTAAATCGGTCCTTAGCATGAACTGACATTCCATGAAGAATAATCTGTCTTATCTTGAGCATCAGATCGGAGTCGTTTGAGATGATCGCACCACCCTCACCGCAAGTTATATTTTTTGTTGCATAGAAAGAGAATATGGCGGCATTTGAATATCTACCCGGGCGTGCAGAATCGTAAGTTGACTCAAATGAATGCGCGCAATCCTCAATAATTGATATATCATTTCCAATTATTTCGCGAATGCGTTTAACATCAACCATTTGGCCATACAAGTGGACAGGCATCACCGCCTTTGTCCTTCTTGACAATTTTTTTGGCAGCAAATTTAGATCTAGTAGCAATGTTGTAGGGTTGACGTCACAAAAAATAGGTGTAGCTCCGAGAATCTCAACAACATTTGCACACGCAACAAAAGTCATGGCAGGAATTATGACTTCATCTCCAGGTCCCACATTTAGGGCGATTAACGTAGCCATCGCTCCATTCGTCCAACTATTGACCAAGCAAGTCGAATTTACCTCGAAATAAGAACATAATGAATTTTCAACTTCAACTCCAATTTCTCCACTAGTCAGTATTTCCCGGTCAAGAGAATTAGTGACTGCAACCTTTTCGGCACTACTGAGTTGATGTCGATAAAAAGGAATCTTATGCATACAGACACACTACTACAAAGATGGTAAACTCATGTAGGATCAGATTGCGCGGTTTTGAATTCTGGTAAGCAAGATAAAATCCAAGTACAAAATTGTGTCAATAAGCAATCGGATGTTGGCAAACAACAGAGGGCGATAACTTAAATTGAATTGCACTAAGATGTCACGGCTGTGTAAATTGAAAAGAACAGGCAACAATTCTGTACTAAAAGACTTGGATGGATGACAGATTCCATTAATCTGCACTCTCCATGAATCAGAGTAAGCGTCGCGACAAACTAGAATTACAACTTCTTCCAAAAAGTTTGTCTTTAATTTAGCCTGCACCACGGCTCTTGAGCAGCACCAGCTGGTTTGGCAAAACTTGCGAGAAGAGCATAATAAATTAAATGGAGAGATTTCTACGCGACTTCTGAATCGTTTTGTGGGTAGATCAACTGCCAAACTCAACGCCGCCCTAGATATACCGATAGAGCGGCGCTCACGTAAAGTGAAGGTTGCAGTTTCAATCCCTGCGGGCGGGCCCCATAAATTAAACGGAAAAGGTCTTAATTAATAGCAAGAATTGAAGAAGTATGGGATGTTGAGATCTAGGCAATCTTTTCTGACTTTATTATTGCACTTTTCTATTTTGAAGGAAAGATCCCAGTCAACACAACAGGTCTCTGGTTTAATGAAAACACGGCAAAGAAGAGCATGGCCAAATAAAGAAGAGGGTCAATCAAAAGGCGAGAATTTATAAGAGTCCTAAACCAAAACGGCAGTTCAAAAGTAACGACATTTTCTTGATGTTCAAGCGTGAATTTCAAACTCTTAAATCCCTGCGGTGTGAGTCCTATGGCTGTTGCATCGCCATTAATCTTTGCACTCCAAAGTTCAGAATAAGCGTCTTTGTAAACCACTTCTAATGTTTTGCCAATTAAGTTTTCATTGATTCGAAAGAAGAACTTCATTTCTTTGTTTCGAATAGAAATAGATGAGTTGGTTATCCATGAGCGAGCCGAATTGCCTGTTTCGTCATAAAGTAGAATCTTCTCCTCGGAACAAAAGCCACTTGTATTGGTCTTCGATGAGGCCAGAGCTTGAATCACCAGTGGTGATAGATTTCTATTTATCGAGTCAACTGGGCCGAGAGCGGGGCAAAAGTCCTCATTAATTCCGTAGGCGTTGTTTGGGTAGCTGGTCCCCTCACCTGAAATTCGGAGTGGTGCTCGGGATGAGGATAATGGATTACTCAGGACAACAGGTGTTTTTTCAAATAAGACGTCATTGATGTATGTTTTAGAGAGAAATGCATCAAAGGGACGCGTATGAATTTGAAGTTTTTGATCTGAACTTAAATCAATTAATCTCATCCAGGCCGGGTCGAGGTCGTAATTGAGCCTTTCTGCACGCACCAGAGAAATTATTTCCTCCTGTCTTTCGCGTGATGTTGATTCCCAATCAGTCACTCGGCCTTCCAACTCTCTTCTGATAGCCAATCGGGCTAAGAAGTTGTGATCTTCCCAATTTGTAATTAAGGGAGAACGCATCGACTCGATACTTCTATAGTCCTTAAAACTTAGAAAATACATTTGGAATATACCGAGTGAAAGTATCATCATGGTTGAAAAAGACAAAAATAGTGTTTGAAAATCGCGTGACTTAGGAAGTCTAAATAACACGAAGTGTCCTCTAAAAATAGGTTCTAGTAGTTCCTTTTTGAAAAAGAGGAGTACTAGCATCAAAAAACAGAGAAGTAGCACCAAGGGCTCTAGAACATGCTCGAGCATTACCTTCGCCCACACGAATGGGTATGGCAAGGCATTTGACACATACGCAGCAATGACGAAAAACCATCCGAAGATATACATACGCAATACGCCAGAAATACGCCTTCTGTCCTTGAAACTAGTGTTATGTTGCGTCTTACGTTTTTGGATCCCTCCCCCTTTCATTTTTGGGAAGAAGTCCTCCTTTGATGAATAAGAATCTGCAGACCACATGATCATAATTCCTAAAACTAAAAGAGACAGAGGCAAAAGTACCCCCATTTGAAATCCTGGATATCTAGTCACGCCAATGAATGGAAGAACTTTCCAAAGCAGTGAAGAAATCACAGTGCTTGGCAAGGTAAGCACGACAGACCAGGCAAAAGTAACAAACAAAATACTTAAGTCCCATCTAACTTCCCTGGACAGATAACGTGCTACAAATAAAAGAAAACCGAGCAAAAATGGAAAGAATATTGGCGAAACCACAAAGTGAGTGTCTTGCCAGACAGTCGGAGCACCTAGCACCTCTAGGAATTTCTCAACACCTTGACCTGCCGGTGATAGGTAGTTCTCGAGACTTGCAATACCGGAAGATGATCTCCCTGACTTGACAACCCTAGCTTCTGTAAAGAAGAAGAAGGCATTTACAAAGAAAACAACTAAACTTAGAAATGATACTAAGATGAAAATTGTCCAAACTTTGTAATTTGGGCGCAAGCTAATGCTCTCATGAAAAAACTTCCTCCTACGAATTCCGAGGAGAACAGTAGGCGATAATGCAATGGCTGGCAGAATTAATGAATACCCACCCCAAACCACAAAACAAACTGGAATTATCAAAAAAATATAATGCTTTATTGGATACTTTCCAATCGAAATGTAGATCCTAATAAGTACTACAGAAAACAAAATTACTTGATAATGTAACCAATATTGAGTGAACGGGAAAGCCACAAAATTGAGAATGAAAACTAACGCAAAAACTAAACCAAGTTTATTGATTCCCAATTCTTTACAAATTGATGCGAAGCACATATTCATAATTAAATTCCCAAGGAAAATCACTAGATATATAAATAGTAAAATCGAATCGAAACCCAAAGAGCTGCCAATCAAAATTCCTAAAACTTCTTCCGGGCGCAAACCCAAATTTTCGAGGGCTGCGAAGTTTCCAAAGTTTAAAGTAGACCAAGCAGGGAATTCCTTTTCTACATTAAACGTGCGAGCAAATAACACAAAAGTATCAAACTTACTTAGAGAATCCATTCGCGGGTTAATTCCACTCAGATAAGAAAATATTGGAAAGCTTGCCGAGATCAGAGTTAGCACGGCTAATTCATATATAGACTGTCTCATATTAGAGTTGATCAGTATACGTTTGAGATTAACTGGCTTAAACGAACGCAAAATCCTTATCACAAAGCGAGTGTATCAGCGAGTAGCTTGGTCAAATCGAAAATTTGTGTTGACATTTGATTGCCATTGATTGTGAGTTAGGAGATGTAAGTATTGTGGGACAGTTTCGCGAAAGCCAAGGTATTAGAGTACTGATATGTAATATAAGAAAGCGAAACACAAGCGAAGAATGTAGACCTATCTATTCCCAATGTGTTCAGGCATTTATACTTGGCCCATGCAAAGTAAAGTCGCAAAAGAAGTCTTATTTGAACAGGTTAAACTGATTCGAAGTGCCCAATTTAGGATTCATCAGGAAATTTATGAATCGGGCGTTAGAATCCCAATTCATTTTGCATTTGGACACGAAGCGATTGCAATTGGCGTTGCAGTTAATATTGGGAATCAGGATAAGTTACTTCTTCCACATAGAAATATCCATTATCACTTAGCTTTAGGCGCAAAAGTTGAAGATCTAAAGTTAGAGTACCTTCTTAAATCTTCGGAGATTTCAGGGAAAGGCTTAGGTTCTATGAACTTAGATTTTCCTTCGCGCGGGGCAGTTTATACCTCAAATATTTTGGGAAATAATCTAAGTGTTGCTACAGGAATAGCTATGGGTATGAAAGTAAAAAAACTAGAAGCGGTCACTTGGTGTGTAACAGGAGACGGTGCAATAGAGGAAGGCTCGTTTTTCGAAAGTTTGCTATTAAGCACTTCAAAAAGACTGAGCGTAGTTTATGTCATAGAAAATAATCGCTGGTCTCTTGCAAGTGAAATTCAAGATCGACGTCGTGATATAGAATTGGGGTCTATCGCGCGAGGCTTAGGCGTCCAGTATCGATTACTCACCGGAAATAACGTTGTGGAATATGTCAATCAATTAGATCAATTCCGAAAAGAGAGCATAGAGTTTATGCAACCCTATATTGTTGAAGTTGACTTGAAAACTCTCGGTGGTTACTTCGTGACTGAAGAAGGTTCTGAGAGATATGTCAATTACCATGCTGGAAGAGTCCACCAAGAGGCCTTAGTAGAAGACGTAATTGAAAATTCTATTGCTGATCCAGTTTGGGTAACTAAAAACGTTTTATCAAGTGCTATCAGTATGAGAGATTAGCCGATGGAAGCTGAGTTAACTTACGCTCAATACATAAACCGAAAAATGATTGAGTACGTTGAAAGTCTTGAGTATTCAGTCTTTTTTGGACAGAATGTCATCAGCGGATCGCGTATTTCAGGACTCGGCGCCGGAATGGATAAGCTCGATAACGTTTTAGGTTTAAACACTCAAAATTCAGAAAACTCACTCTTTGGTTTTGGTTTTGGCCTATCTATTATGGGAGTGCCGTCAACCTATTTGATGAAACAGCATGACTTTGTTCTTCTGGCTATAGATCACCTAGTAAATACAAGAAGACTCCTTCAGAACACTAAAGACTTGTCATCTTTTGTAACCGTGATGGTTGTGGTGGACAGCGGTTTTGAAGGTCCCCAGTCCAATTTAAATAACCTAGATGACCTGTATTCATTGTCCGGATGCAAGATTTGGTTACTAAATTCAAAAAGTGCCATTGATGTGGCATTCTCAAGCAAGAGGGAGGAATTCGAGATATTTGCAATTTCCCAAAGCAATTTAAGGTCACTCTTACCTCTAGACGACAAAAGTCTCATTGAAGGAGGTTTCTCGGTAACCGCGAAAAGATCGACGACTCAAGACTCCAACCCGGTGCTTGTTAATTTTGGTTTGGGTACTCAAGCTTTCAATAGCTGTGTGGATTTTCTGTTAGACCAAGGTATGGTTTTCCACGTTGCACGACAGGTAGAGATGAATCTGGAGAAGAATCTAAAATTCTTGCAAACCATGGCTTTACAAGGGAGGAAATTCGTAATTGTGGATTCTAGTAAGTCAAGAAATAGGTTGTCTCATCAAGTCGTAATTGGTCTACTCGAAAATAGAGCGGAAGTTTTGTATATTTCTAGACACGACTCCGATTTCTGGAAGCAAGTCAACGATGATCAATTCGTTATAAATCAACAATCCGTTTTGGAATTTGTAAGAAACGTTGAGGATGTCCTTCATGGGTAGTATTGAAACATACCACGATCGACTGATAGCGGTGTTCAAACAAAATCAGTCTATTGTTGAAATTGGCGTACGGGAACTCGCTGCTGCGATATTAGAGATAAGAGATTTAGACAAACACGTTTGGATTATCGGGAATGGAGGCAGTGCCAGCACAGCAGAGCACTTTGAAACAGATTTGTCCTTTGTCAAATTAGAGGCAGTAGCAATGTTGCCAAACGTAGCGGCAATAACGGCCAATTCTGCTTTAGTAACTGCAATTTCTAATGACGTTTCGTACTCTAAACTATTCGAAACGATACTTGTCAGAAAAATGAAATTTGGTGACTTATTGATTTGTATCTCTGCATCTGGAAATTCATACAACATCATTAATGCAATTTCTATTGCCAAGAGTCGGGGTGTAAGGACATTTTCACTGCTGGGATTTGATGGCGGAGAGGCTAGTTTTGAAAGCGACCAATCAATAATCGTCAACACTAATCAAGGGGAATATGGAATTGTAGAAGACATTCATCTATCAATCTGCCATGCAGTAAGCACTCTGATTAGAGAGAAGTTAATGAATTGAATCGAAACGGTGGCTCTCAACGTATCCTTGTAACAGGCAGTCAGGGTTATATCGGAACGGAGCTCGTTAAAGAGTTGGTGAAACTAGGTGCCGACGTCACAGGAACGGACATCGGTTATTACCAGAATTCTAACTTGGTTGATTTGTTTGAGGTGAATCCTATTAAACTGGATATACGAAATATAGAAGAACTAAATCTAAGCGAATATAAATGCGTAGTACACCTTGCAGCACTCTCAAACGATCCACTCGGCGAGCTTGATCCGTCGATAACATATTCTATAAATCGTGATTATGCAGTTAGACTCGCTAGTCAAGCTAGGAAACAAGGGGTCAATCGTTTTATATTTGCTTCAACTCAAAGTATTTATGGGGTATCTGAATCAGGGATTGAACTCCATGAAGATTCAGAAAAAAGACCTGTGACGGCTTATGCAAAATCAAAATGGGAAGCCGAACAAGATATCTTAAGTATGGCCACAAATGATTTTGTACCTACTGCGGTACGACCATCAACAGTTTTCGGTTGGGGTGCAAGAGTACGAAACGATATTATTTTCAACAATATGATTTCGTCAGGAATAATGAACGGAGAGATTAAGGTTCATACAGATGGTACTCCCTATAGGCCCGTCGTACACATTTCTGATGTTGTAGATTTTATAATTAGGTTACTTGACGCTCCAACAAATATCGTTCTGGGTCAAGCATACAATTTAGGACAACTTGGTGGTAACTTTACTGTTTTGGAAATTGCACAAAAAGCAAGCGAATGTCTCGGGGGAATCCCGATTACTCTAAATACCGAAGACTTGAAAGATCAAAGAAGTTATAAGGTAAGTTTTGAAAAGGCTGTAAAGGAATTAGGATTCGTTGCAAAGAAAGATTTGACTTACGGAGGAAAGGAGATATTAACACACTTTAATTGTCTTGATGCCTCCCAAAAGGAAAAGTATTTCAAAGAAACTACAAGGTTAAGCGTCTTGAAAAGATTGATTGAAAGAGGAAGCCTCAATCCAGACTTGAGTTGGACATGAGTTTCATCCAGCGAGCAAAATGTAGAACTTGTGAGTCTTCTTTATTGAAAGTGATTTTGGATTTAGGACTTCAACCATTAGCGAACGCTATTCGGCCAATTCGAGGCAGCGCGGGTGAGATTAGATATCCATTGAGGCTCGTACATTGTGGAGCATGTGGTTTAGTCCAAATTGATGTAGACGTAAATGCTAATCTGATGTTCTCAGATTATAATTGGGTAACAAGTACATCATCGAGCACAATTCAGCATTGCAAGAACTTTGTAGCGGAGTCAATTAAAAAATCTCAAATTAATTGTGTATCAATCTTAGAAGTCGGAAGCAACGATGGTTCTTTGCTTAATGAGTACGCAAAAGCAGGATTGGAGATATTGGTAGGCGTGGAGCCTGCCTGGAATTTAAGTTCAGAGTACGAGAACGGAATAATGGCAGAGAACCTTTTTTTCAGCCTAAAGACTGCGGATTCAATTCTAAAGAAATATGGATGTTTTGACGTAGTAGTTGCAAGGAATGTCTTCTCGCACATTCCTGACTTTTTTGACGTAATTGCTGGTGTTTCAACTTTAATGCATGATGATTCTGTCTTTTTTATGGAGTTTCATTGGGCATATGAAATACTCCAAGGCGTTCACTACGACTCCATTTATCACGAGCATAGTTATTACCACTCTATCTCTTCAGTTAGTCAAGCTCTCAATAAGTTTAATTTGAAAGCTTTTGATGTTTTTAAGTCGCCTATAAGTGGGGGTTCACTGGTCCTTGCCGTATCCAAGAAGGCAAGAACTCTTAGTTTTGATTTACAGGAGTTTCGGCAGATTGAAGCACGGCATAGAGTTGAAGAATATGCAACTTGGCAGCAGTTTGGCACTAAATCTCTTGAAAATATATCTCAGTTACGCGATTTAATTGAATCCTTCTCAAGTAAGAGAATTTGTGCGTTTGGAGCATCAGCTCGGAGTTCCACAATTCTTAACTCTGTAGGAATTACAGCGAATAAAATATTATCAATTGGAGAGAATAATCCTCGTAAATGGGGCAGATACTCTCCAGGTTTTGAGATACCGATCGAGCCGGTAGAGAAGATGCTTTCACGAAATCCTGATTTAATAATCCTCTTCCCTTTCAATTTTAAAGACGAGATACTCTCTCAACTTTTAAAGATGAACTGGTCTGGCTTAGTCGTTATACCTATTCCTCATCCACCTGAATTGATCGAACTTTAGTTAAATGAAAACTCGAGTTTTTGAAAACTTTTCGTACACCGATTCAAGAGGAGAATTCAATCGAATATACGATAAAGACGTTGAGGGCTTGAGAGGTATCCAATTACAACAAATAAACATCTCGAAAAATCCTAAGATTGGAACTCTTAGAGGAATGCATTTCCAATGTTCCGGCCCCCCGGAACATAAATTTATCACCGTCCTGAACGGAGCGATAAGACTAGTTGTGAGTAATGCACATTTAGTAAAGACAAAATCGAAGGTCAATAATGAATATTTTGATCTAGATGAAAATTCAAAGTTTACTCTGATGGTTCCGAGTGGGCTAGCGACCGGGTGGCTTTCACTCTCAGACAATGTATTTATTTCTTATTTGATGACGGCGAGATTTCAGGAATGTAGATTTTCAGGTTTTCGTTTTAACGACCCTTTTGCTGATATTAACTGGCCATTTCTTCCAAAGGTTATGTCTCAAAAAGATCTTCTTTGGCCTAATTTAGTATGAAGGTTCTTGTAACAGGATCCACGGGATTTGTAGGATCTTGTATATTCAAACATCTATCCCAATTATCAAGTTTGCATATTGAAACAATAAGCATTCAAAAAGATATAAAAAAGATAGCGTTAGATGGTGTTAAACACTTTGCAGTGGACCTTGCAGACGAGAAGTCTCTTTCAGATTTCTTACGCAAAAATAAGTACGATTTGCTTATTCATGCGGCCTGGGAGGGTTTACCACTTAAGGATTCTGATAGAAATGAAAAGAATATTAAAATGTCTGTTAATCTTTTCGAGAACTTTGTTGAGTTTGGTGGTAAAAATATAATTGGACTGGGGTCATGTTTAGAGTACGGAGATGTACGTGGACAGGTTTGCGAATCCAGTAGAGGTAGTAACTTGACAGGATTTGGAGAGTCGAAAAGACTTTTGGGAGCTAAGCTCTCACGCCTAGGTATTCCCTATGTATGGCTGCGACCTTTCTACTTGTATGGCTCCTCCCAGCATTCTAACTCTCTTATCAATCTGGCAATGAATCAACGGGAAAGCGATTCTTACTCTTGGATGAAGGATCCTTTTGTATCAAACGACTTTGTTTATATTGAAGATCTTGGTCGCCTCGTGGTGAGGCTTGTCTCGGAAGAACTTTGGATAGGCGAACTAAATGTTGGTACTTCTATTGCAACAAAAAATATCACAATTGTGAACTCGATTCGATTGTACCTTGGTGAAAGCTGTTATGAATTCCAGGAAGACGGTAATGATGGACTAGCAGCAGACTTGACAAAATTTAAGACTCACTTGCCAGACTTCGATTTTTTTTCACTCGAGAAGGGGCTTAGTGCAGTTATGCATGAATTGATAGCAACCAAATTATGAAAACTGCCATAATTCTGACTGGAGGAGCAGGAACTCGCATGGCTCCTGTGACTCGTACCTTAAATAAGAGTCTGATTCCGATCGACGGAACGCCAATTCTAGTAAAAATACTATCGCAATTGAATAGTTTAGAGCTCGAAAAGTTAGTTATTATGTCAGGTCACTTATCGTGGCAGGTAGAGGACGTGCTAAGTGAATTACCCGCCGATTTCAGAGCAAAAATAAAGATATATTCGACGCCACCTCATTTTTCTCCTGCCGAGAGGTTACTTACAGGGTATGAATCATGGGTAGATTCCTCGGAGATAATTTTAATTTATTGCGACAATTTTATAGATAGTGAGGACTTGAGACTACACCTAACTATCTCTCGTGAGGACCGTGTTATTATCCAACGCAGAACGCCTGGAAACATCGATATCGATGATACAGGAAGAGCGATCTACTTTAGGAGTAGATCGGAAAGACATAAATTTGTTGAACTAGGGTATTGGCGCTTAAGTCCAAATTTGTTTTCGAAGATATTACGAGAATATAAAGACTTACAAGAAGCTTTGGAAGTGTACTCGCGTCATAACTCAATACAAGTTACTGAAGTTGGTGAATATGTGAGCGTCTCAAACTTGGACAGGTACTCTCTTCATAGAAGACAGAAGAGGAATACCGTATTTCTTGATAGAGATGGCGTGCTGGTTGCTAGTGTTGATAAAGGAAAATATCTAAAAAGTTCAAATGAAGTTACATTTCTTGAAGCTAATGCTAAATTGTTTCGAGATTTGTCAGAAAAGTATCAGATTGATTATATTGTCGTGACCAATCAAGCGGGAGTGCAAAGAAAAATTATTACTTCTGATGAAGTCGAGCTAATAAATCAATACATAGCAATTCATATGTTAAAAAACAATGTCCCAATTTTGGCGTTTTACGTGTGTCCACATCATTGGGATACGGGTTGTGATTGCAGAAAGCCAAAGGCAGGTTTGATAAATCTCGCCATTAGTCAATTTTCCCTCGACCCTTCAAAATGTATTTTGTTTGGGGATAGACAGAGTGACATCGAAGCTGGTCGGTCCTCAGGAATCCAATCTTTCTTGTTGGCAGAGGGAATGGATAATTTTGAGAGAGAAAGGACCGTTTACGAAGCTATAAGTTTTTTAGAGAATATAAAGTAGTTTTTTGAATAACAATGACAATTTCACTTTTAGTACCTACAATTGAGTGTGATTTCAAGTGCACTAGCTGTAGCACCCTTGAGAGTTAGTTTTGTGGGTGGAGGGACGGATATTGAGAGCTTCTACCGGCGACATGAGGGTGTTGTAGTTTCTTGCGCTATCAATAAATATGTATACGTACATGCAAAAATTCATAATGACTCCTTCGGTGAAAGATATAGAATTTCGTATTCACAAGTAGAGCACGCTCAAGAAATCGCGCAGATTGAGAATGCAATTGTTCGTAAGTGTCTAGAATTCATGAAAGTGGACGTCCCGTTACAAATTTCTACTCTATCCGATCTTCCTTCCGGAACTGGCTTGGGATCCTCAAGTAGTTTCACCACAGCACTTCTTTTGGCACTTCATACTCTCAAAGGGAGTCGTCCCACTAAGTACCAAATTGCCGAAGAGGCATGTTTTGTGGAAATTGAACTTTTAAAGCACCCTATTGGTAAGCAAGATCAATTTGCTGCGGCTTTCGGTGGACTCAACTTATTCCGGTTTAAGAGAGATGGAAGAGTTGTTGTGGAACCAATATGCATTATGTCAGAGCAATTGTCGGAGTTACTAGAGAGGTGTACTTTGCATTGGACAAAAGTCGAGCGTTCGTCAGCCAAGATTCTCAAGGATCAAGCGGAAAGAACGGTTAATAATTTTGAAAATCTGAATAAAATGTCAGACTTTGCGTTAAGTTTCAGAAATGCCCTAGAACACGAGACTGTGGACTGGGCTAAATTAGCAAATCTGATATCACATTCTTGGATTCTGAAGCGTGAACTCAGTCCCCTCGTGACGTCTGAGAAAATAGATAATCTTGTAGAAAATATTATTAGTAAAGAGAATTATGCTGCTAAAGTTCTTGGTGCAGGTGGAGGCGGGTTTGTCCTTGGTTTTAATGGGGGCATGGAGTTCCCACCAATTGTTGATTCATCCTCCGGCGGCAGTACGAATTCATTTATTCCCGGAATAGATGATCAAGGAGTCAGAATCATATCAACTTTTTGATTAAACTTTAGCGATGAGAACCGCCAGGGTTGTATTAACAGGTTCAAGCGGATTCGTAGGTAAGAAGTTGTTACAGATTCTTCTCTCGAATGATTATGACGTGCTCGCAATTGACAAAGATTTAGCAAGTGAAATTCCTAATAATATAAGTTGTTTGTCAATAGACTTAGTTCATGCCTCCACTGATGAGTTAGCTAAACTTTTTAAGGATTCAATCGTCATTCATCTTGCCGCTATTTCAACAAGTGTCGGCTGTGAGAATAATCCATCTTTAGCTTTACAAGTCAACGTCGATTTAACCAAGAAAATAGTCGACGCTGTGTCAATTGCCAGCGCCAAGCTCATTTTCGCAAGTTCCGAATGGGTTTATCCACAGAAGGATAGGGAAACTAGGTATAGTGAAGATACCGAATTAAGGTTAGACCAAGAGACAAATTTCTACACGATGACAAAAATTGTTGGCGAATGGATAGTCCAACGGTATTGCATGGATTCATGTATTTTGCGGTTTGGGATTATTTACGGGGAAAGACAAGTACCTCAGAGCGCTGTTGAGAGCATGACTCAACTTGCTATAGATTCACAGGATATTGAGGTTGGCAGCCTTGAGACTGCTCGTCGTTTCATACATGTTGAAGATGTGAGCCGAGGCATAATTCAGGTATTGGAAGACTTCGAGAATGCTCGGAATAAAATCTTTAATCTAGCGGGCGACAGATTGGTTAGTCTGAGAGATATAGCAGATATTCTTAGAGATACTCTTGGTCGTTCATTAAGTGTTAAAGCGGGTAAGGGAATCACTAGCATCAGAAATCCCGATGTCCAATTGTTTTACTCTACATTCAACTGGAAGCCTAGGATTAACATTGAAGAGGGAGTCAAAAGGTTAGTTCTGTATTTAACGAATCAATCGAGAGGGATATAGTATGAAAAATGCGAGCGAGTTTTCTGAGTGGAGCGGTGCGCGCATTCAACACCTAGCTCAAACCAAGGACTTTGAAGAGATCTCACTTCAATGGATGAATAAGGCCATAGAAAATGACTATCCATATCTTTTTCAATGGCTTGGGGTGCCCGTTATTCAGTTCCCTTCAGATTTATTGCTTATGCAAGAAGCTATCTTTCGTTCACAAGCCAACAAAGTAATTGAGATTGGTATTGCTCGGGGTGGTACAACGATTTTCTTAGCAAGCTTACTCAAGTTAATGCATGGTGATAAAGAGTTCTCTGTTATCGGAGTTGACATAAAGTTGTCAAGCCACACCGTACAAGCAGTGAGAAGTTCAGTAGTTCAAGACAGGATAATTTTAGTCGAAGGCGACTCTGTCAACAATGAAACTTTACTGAGCGTGAAGCAGCATATTGGTCCGGGAGATAAAGTTTTGGTCATTTTGGACTCAAACCACACGCATCAGCATGTTTATAGAGAGATGGTGATGTATGGAGATCTCGTAACATCGAATTCCTTTTTAATTGTAATGGATACGGCAATCGAATACATTAATCAAGCAAACCTAGGGAATAGAGAGTGGGGAAAAGGTAACAGCCCACTTACAGCAGTGGCTAAATTTCAGGCAAATAAGGAGCAGCAATTTGTTCTAGACGAGAATTTAGATAAACGAGGTATTCCGGGTGCGTCAAAGGGGGGGTTCTTAAGAAAAAAATAGAAAGAGAGGATTCCAAGAATCTGCGATGTGCATGGATTTCAATAGGTAAAGATACAGTTATAGTTATTTGAGGTCGGGTACTCGGGATTCATGATTTTTACTAATCTTGGAATGTCCGAAAACTCTAGAGCACATCCATTAACCCTTAATCGTGACCAGTTTTCCATCTTGTGATGCGAACAAGGAAACAGAGGAACCTACTTTCAGAATCGCACCAACTCTAGAGAATTTACTCTTTCCACTAACAAGCCCAACCTTTTTACTCTTGGAGTCGATGGAGCATAGGCGAGTATTGCAGCCAAAATATAGATTGGAATCGCTTATGAGCAGAGGAGCAGAAGGGGCACCAAACTCAGAAGTATCAAAGAGGTTCTGATCCTTGTCTGAATCAATTTCAAAGAGACGCAAAGTTGATGGTCCCAGGAATGATTCTTTATTTGAACTTAACCAAGATGTGAATATTTTTCCCTTACTATTCAAGGTTTTTGTTGCATACCCCGCTACAGAAGTGCCTTTCTCTGGACCGTCAAGAGTCATGTATTTCCAATCTTCAGGGTAAATAGATTTCCGATAAGCAACTCTAACTTCCCCGGAGGTCGTATTTCTGGTCGAATCAATGCTTAGAACCGAGTCATAAATGACGTAAACGGTGCGGTCAAGAGAGGTCGCATCGAGTGTGAATGCCACATCACCAGTTGTTCGGTTCTCAGTCGTCTTATCCCCATCCACAATCTCATAACTCCAACCATTCTTGGTTTTAACTGCCCCAAGTAAGATTCCTTGAGTT
>Ga0169931_10005188_pt1 | contig 19926 bp, 36 predicted proteins | sample Kivu_15m_20L_FD_129675 | JGI IMG/M metagenome (GOLD analysis project Ga0169931, IMG submission 129675) | Freshwater microbial communities from Lake Kivu, Western Province, Rwanda to study Microbial Dark Matter (Phase II) - Kivu_15m_20L... | ecosystem: Environmental > Aquatic > Freshwater > Lake... | reverse complement strand
GCCCCCGTCTTTCAAGCCGTCCTTAAATCCCTTTACAGCGCCACCCAGATCGGACCCGAGATTACGGATTTTCTTAGTGCCAAAGACCAAGAGAACGACGACCAGAACGATCAGCCAATGCCAAATACTAAAAGTGCCCATGCGGTGACTCCGAGAGGATAGAGCGTCTAGAAGGTTGCTGAGGCGCCCAAGGGAGACGGGCCACCCATCAGATGCATGTGAAGATGATACACCTCTTGCCGACCCACCCGGCCATTGTTCACGATCAGGCGAAAGCCGTCTGGGGAGCCATTTTCCTTGGCCAAGGCCCCTGCCCGCGCCATCATTCGGCCCAACACCGGGGCATGCTCGGCCTGCGCTTCCATGAGAGAAGCGATGTGTTGTTTGGGAATCATGAGGAGGTGCACCGGGGCACGGGGAGCGATGTCGTGAAACACCAAAAACTCCTCATCCTCATAGGCCTTCTTCGCGGGAATCTCGCCTGCAGCAATCCGGCAAAACAGACAATTCATGGGCATGCCTCCTCGTTATTCAATCAGCGGGCACCCGGCTCGCCGTGTTGCCGGGCCTGGGCCTGACGAGCGGCCTTTTCATCCAGACCCGAGAGGCCCTCACGACGCATCAATTCGTCAAGTACCGCCTCGGGCCGCAGGCCATACTGTTCAAGCATCACCAGGCAGTGAAACCAGAGGTCGGCCGTTTCCGACACGATGCGGTCGGGCATGCCATCTTTGCAGGCCATCACCGTCTCGGTAGCCTCTTCACCGATCTTCTTCAAGACGGCATCCGGCGCGCGATGCAGTAGTCTGGCCACATAGCTCTTCTCAGGGTCGGCACCTCGGCGTTGGGCAATCACATCCGCAAGCCGACCGAGCACGGCCGGGGGCTGCGAAGGCGAGGGCGCCCGGGAGGCGGCGTGAGCAGCCGGCAAGACAGTGGCCTGACCATCGGCTGCTTGATTCGCGTAGATCTCCGCAGGATCTTTGATCACCGGGTCCACCGCCTGCCAGGTTCCATCCTCCCATCGCAGGTAGAAGCACGACACGCGGCCGGTATGGCAGGCAATGCCACCGCCTTGGGTAACCTGCATCAAGACCACATCGCCATCGCAGTCAAGGCGTATCTCATGCACACGCTGCACATGGCCCGAAGATTCCCCCTTGCGCCAGAGTCGCTGGCGTGAGCGCGAAAAATAAACGGCCTCTCCAGTGGCGAGCGTTTCCTGCAGGGCCTCGCGATTCATATGGGCCACCATGAGAATGCGATGGCTCAGGTGGTCCTGGGCCACGGCCGTGACCAGGCCCTGGCTGTCGAATCGGACCTGATCAATCCATGCGGACACAGATCCCCCTCTCGGACATATACCGCTTTGCCTCACCCACTGTGTGCTGACCAAAGTGAAAAATGCTCGCTGCAAGGACCGCATCTGCCGAGCCCTGGGTGACCCCATCAACCAGATCCTGCAGACTGCCGACACCACCCGAGGCAATGACGGGAATGTGCACCGACTCCGAGACCGCCCGCGTCAGTGCCAGATCAAAGCCCGAGCGCGTGCCGTCTTTGTCCATACTGGTGAGCAGAATTTCGCCTGCGCCCAGCGCAGCCACGCGCTGCGCCCATTGGACGGCATCTAACCCCGTGGCGCGGCGTCCACCATGGGTAAAGACCTCCCAGCCCGCTGCCTCAACCCCGGGGTCGCGACGTTTGGCATCGATCGCGACCACGATGCACTGAGACCCGAAACGATGGGCACTGGCCGAAATGAGATCGGGGTTCTCTATCGCGGCGGTATTGATACTGACCTTGTCCGCACCTGCGTTTAAGAGACGCTGCACATCGTCGGGCGCACGAACTCCCCCCCCGACCGTGAGCGGAATAAAGACCTGATTGGCCACCGCCTCGATCATGGGAAAGATCAGTCCGCGGGCATCGGAAGAGGCGGTGATATCGAGAAAGGTGATCTCATCGGCGCCTTGCGCATCGTACCGGCGGGCAACCTCTACCGGGTCTCCGGCGTCTCTGAGGTCGACAAAGTTCGTGCCCTTCACAACCCGCCCCGCATTCACATCGAGGCAGGGAATAATGCGTTTGGCGAGCACCCCCGGGCCCTATGCCTGAAACTTATCTGCCAGCGCCTGGGCCTGGGCGAAGTCGAGCCGCCCCTCGTAGAGCGCCCGACCCAAGATCGCACCCATCACCCCCTCGGCCTCCACTGCACAGAGGGCCTCAATATCGGCGAGCCCCGCAATACCGCCAGAGGCGATGACGGGGATTTTGACCGACTGGGCAAGCTTTACCGTGGCCTCGAGATTCACACCGGTGAGCATGCCATCGCGACCGATATCGGTGTAGAGAATGGCCTCGACGCCATCGTCTTCAAACTTGCGGGCAAGATCGATAACCTCGTGGCCAGAGAGCTTGCTCCAGCCATCGGTAGCCACTCGGCCATCTTTGGCATCGATGGACACAATAATGTGGCCCATGAATGCCGCGCAGGCATCCTTCAGCAGTCCGGGGTTTTTCACCGCCGCCGTGCCGATCACCGCATAGCTCACCCCATCATCGAGCATCCGCTCAATCGTCTCGAGGTCGCGGATACCGCCGCCAACCTGCACGGGAATATCACCCGCAGCACGGATGATCTCGCGTAACGCGGGTTCGTTCTTGGGCCGGCCGGCCACGGCCCCGTTGAGATCGACCACGTGAATCCGTCTGGCCCCTTGGGTGATCCATTGACGGGCCATCTCCGCGGGATCATCGGAGAACACGGTGGCGTCGGTGAGGTCGCCCTGACGGAGACGAACACACTGGCCGTCTTTGAGATCAATCGCGGGAATTAGATGCAGCGCCATAGCGTTCTACTCTCACAAAACCCATTAAGACGGAGACCAACGCAGAAAGTTGGCCAATAAACGCTGGCCCACTGCGGCACTCTTCTCCGGGTGGAATTGGGTGGCGACAATGTTATCGCTCGCCACCGCACAGGTAAAGCGAATCCCATAGTCAGACTGGCCAAGCACCTGCTTAGGATCCTCGGGTTCCGCGTGGTAGCTGTGCACGAAATAAAACCAGGCGCCAGAGGGCGTGGCGAGTCCATCGGTGACGGGATGGGGCCGCACAAACTGCACCGCATTCCAGCCCATATGCGGTACCTTTAGTGGCCTGCCCGAGTCATCGACGGCGCCTCGCGCAGCACTAAACCGCAGAACGCGGCCTGGCAGAATATTGAGTCCTGGGGTATCGCGTTCCTCGCTCTGCGCAAAGAGCATCTGCTCACCCACGCAGATTCCGAGGAAGGGCCGTCTACGAATCACCTCGCGCAACGCAGGCATGAGGCCCGAAGTCGTCAGACTCTGCATGCAATCGTTCATCGATCCCTGGCCCGGAAAAATCACGCGTTCGGCCCGCAGGAGCACATCGGGGTGGGAGACCAGCATCACCTCACTGGGGTCACGCCCCAGGGTATGCAAGGCTGCCTGCACAGCCCGTTCAACGCTACGCAGGTTGCCCGATCCGTAATCAACGATAGCCAACAAGTCGCTACAGGCTTCCCTTTGTGGACGGGATGGCTGCCGGGTCGAGGCGGGGATCGAGGCTGATAGCCATCCGTAACGCGCGGCCAAAGGCTTTAAAAATCGTCTCGCACTGGTGGTGGGCGTTCTCTCCCCGCAGGTTGTCGATGTGAATCGTGACCTGGGCGTGATTGACAAACCCTTGGAAGAACTCATGCACGAGGTCGAGATCAAATTGGCCCACAAACTGCCGCTTCCAGGTGCAGTGAAATTCGAGGCCAGGGCGCCCCGAGAGGTCAATGACCACGCGGGAGAGTGCCTCGTCTAGCGGCACATAGGCATGGCCATAACGCGTGATGCCTTGCTTGCTGCCAACGGCCTGCGCAAAGGCCTGGCCCAGCGTGATACCGATGTCCTCCACCGTGTGATGGGCGTCGATCTCCAGATCACCCACGGCCTCAACGCGTAAGTCGATAAGGCCATGACGGGCGATCTGATCGAGCATGTGATCGAGAAAGGCAATGCCGGAGTCCAGCGCTTTCGCACCGGTGCCGTCGAGCCCAATCGCCACAGAGATCTGCGTCTCTGCGGTCTTCCGTGTCACCGTCGCGGTTCTCATAGCGCAATGATACAGTTCGCGGCATGAGCATGTTCTGGAGTTCGGTCGTCCATGGGCTTTCTCCCTATGTCCCCGGGGAGCAGCCAAAGATTGTCGACCTCATCAAGCTCAATACCAACGAGAATCCCTATCCCCCGTCCCCTCGGGTCGTCGCGGCCCTGCAGGACGAATTAGAAGCGGACGGCGCGAGTCTGCGGCTTTATCCCGATCCGGCAAGCATGGCAGTGCGGCAGGCCGCCGCGGCGGGATGGGGGCTTTCCTCGAACGAGGTCTTTGTCGGCAATGGGTCGGATGAGGTCTTGGCCTTCGCCTTTCAGGCCTTGCTGCATCATCCAGGCCGTGGGCCGCTTTTGTTTCCGGATATTAGCTACAGCTTCTACCCGAGTTATTGCAAGCTCTACGGTATTGGCTTTGCTGAGGTCCCACTGAACAGCCGTTTCGAGATCGACCTCGACACACTGCCCGCCCATGCCGGGTCCTTCATTTTCCCCAACCCGAACGCCCCCACGGGGCTTGCGCTGCCGCGCGCCACGATCCAGGCGTTTTTGCGCGCGCGGCCGGATCTGATGGTGGTGGTCGATGAGGCCTACGTCGACTTTGGCGCTGAGTCCTGTGTGCCTCTCATTCGGGAGCATGACAACCTGCTGGTCACCCAGTCGCTGTCGAAGTCGCGCGCGCTGGCCGGTTTGCGGGTGGGCCTTGCTTTTGGCTCCGAGCCCCTGATAGATGCACTCATCCGTGTCAAGGACAGCTTTAACTCCTATCCTGTGGACCGCCTCGCTGGGCGGGCGGCCGTGGAGGCGCTGCGGGATGCCGCCTGGCTTGCAGAGAACGGGGCACGTATTCAGGCGGACCGCACATTTCTGAGCACGGCGCTGGCGGCTTTAGGGTTTGAGGTCTTGCCCTCGATGGCGAATTTTATTTTTGTGCGTCACCCAGGCTATGCCGGGGCCAGGCTCATGCAAGCGCTACGCAGCCGCAAAATTCTGGTGCGTCAGTTCAATCGGCCACGTATTGAAGACTTCTTGCGCATTACGGTCGGCACGCCAGAGCAGTGCCAACGACTTGTCGATGCGCTCAAGGAAATTCTTGGCGCACCGACTGCCGACACGTTACTCCGCTAGTGCGGAGTAACGAACACCGGCCTCTACTCGGCTTCAACGACCTCGGTAGCTTCCGGGCGATCCACCAGTTCCATAAGGGCCATCGGAGCATTGTCGCCCTGACGAAAGCCCCATTTCAGAATGCGGCAGTAACCCCCGGGACGGCTGGCATACCGTGGGCCGATCTCGCCAAAGAGCTTTAAGACCATGTCCCGATCGCGCAGCCGATTAAAGGCGAGTCGCTTATTGGCGAGGCTCGGGGTCTTGCCGATCGTGATGAGCGGCTCGACAACCTTGCGGAGTTCTTTGGCCTTGGGCAGGGTGGTTCGAATGGCCTCATGACGCAACAACGCGTTGGCCATGTTTCGGAACATGGCGGTTCGGTGGCTAGAGGTTCTATTGAGCTTACGCAGTCCATGACGGTGACGCATGGGATTCTCCTATTAACGATCCAGTCCTGCCGGCGGCCAGTTCTCGAGCTTCATGCCCAAGGTCAGACCACGCGAAGCCAAGACTTCTTTAATTTCATTGAGCGATTTACGGCCGAGGTTCGGCGTCTTCAAAAGCTCGTTCTCTGTACGCTGAATCAAGTCGCCGATGTAATAGATGCTCTCGGCCTTAAGACAATTGGCAGACCGCACGGTGAGCTCGAGGTCGTCGACCGGGCGCATCAGCATAGGATCTACCTGAGCCGAGCGGCCGAGTTCTGCCGTGGGCTCTGCGCCTTCGAGCGCTGCGAAGACCGAGAGCTGGTCAACCAGAATGCGGGCGGCCTGGCGCACGGCATCTTCCGGCTCAATGACACCCGTGGTCTCGACTTCGATCACCAGACGGTCTAAGTCGGTGCGCTGCTCGACCCGCGCACTCTCCACGGTATAACTCACACGGTGTACCGGAGAGAAGGAGGCATCCAGAACAATGCGGCCGATAGAGCGGGTGGTCTCGTCAGAGAGCTGACGCAGGGTGCCAGGAACATAGCCGCGGCCCTTTTCAACGCGCAGTTGCAACTCCAGCCGCACATCATCGGAGAGATGCGCAATCACGTGCTCCGGATTGAGGATGGTGACATCGTGGGGAAGCTCAAAGTCGGATGCCTTCACCGGCCCAGGACCCTGCTTACGCAAGGACAAGAGCACATCGCCACGACCCTCGAGACGAAAGACCACGCCCTTGAGATTGAGAAGCAGGTCAACCACGTCCTCCTGTACGCCTTCCATCGTGGAGTACTCATGGACCACCCCAGAAATCTGTACCTCGGTGGGTGCATAGCCCTCCATCGAGGACAGCAACACACGGCGCAAGGCATTGCCAAGGGTATGGCCAAAGCCGCGCTCAAAGGGCTCCATCACAATCTTGGCCGAGTTCTTTGAGATCGGTTCAACCTCAATAATGCGAGGCTTTAAAAAGGCATTCAGCATTGGGAATCCTTTGACAAAAGACCGAAGTCCAATTAGCGGGAATAAAGTTCGACGATCAGACTCTCGTTAATCTCTGACGGCAGATCTGTGCGATCGGGCATCTGCTTGAAGGTGCCCTCCATTTTCTTGGGGTCTACGGTGACCCAGCCAGGAAAACCATTCTGCTCAGCGAGCTCAAGCGACGAGATGATGCGGGCCTGGGCACGAGATTTCTCGGCAATCGCCACCACATCGTTCGGACGAACCTGGGCCGAGGGGATGTTCACAACCCGGCCATTGACGAGTACGGCACAGTGGCTGACGAGCTGGCGGGCCTCGGCCCGTGTGGAGCCAAAGCCCATGCGGTAGACCACGTTATCAAGGCGGGACTCGAGGAGCTTGAGCAGGCTCTCGCCCGTATTGCCCTTCTGTCCTGCCGCCTTGGCAAAGTAACGCCGGAACTGACGCTCCAGCATGCCGTACATACGCTTGACCTTCTGCTTCTCACGCAGTTGCTTGCCGTAGTCAGAGGTGCGAGCGCCAGACACCCGGCCATGCTGACCCGGTTTGCTGTCTTGCTTGCATTTAGATTCGAGGGACCGACGGGCGCTTTTGAAGCCAAGATCGGTGCCTTCTCGGCGCGATAATTTACAACGAGGACCTACATAACGTGCCACTTCGATTCCTTTCGAGAAACGGGATCAGAACGCTCTGATCCCCGAAGTGTCTAGGTGCCTACTGAGACCCAGACGGTGGACTTAAACGCCTTCTTTGCAGAAGGCCACGAACAAACAGCAGTTAGATACGACGGCGCTTGGGCGGACGGCAGCCGTTGTGGGGAACCGGGGTCACATCCGAGATCTGGGTCACGCGAATGCCCAGCGCGTTGAGCGCGCGGACAGTCGACTCACGGCCGGGGCCAGGGCCCTTAATACGGACTTCCACATTCTTGACACCACACTCCACCGCCACCCGGCCCGCGGCCTCTGCGGCGACCTGCGCTGCGAAGGGCGTGCTCTTGCGACTGCCCTTAAAGCCTGCGCCACCGGAGGTGGCCCAGGACAAGGTGTTGCCCTGGCGGTCTGTGATGGTGATGATGGTGTTATTAAAGGACGCGTGAATATGGGCCACCGCGTCGGTAACGTTTTTACGTACTTTTTTGCGTGTACGCTGGGTTGCTGTGCCTGCCTTAGCCATAAAAAATGTCCTTTATTTCTTCAGCGTAATGCTGCCCTTACGCGGGCCTTTACGAGTACGTGCATTGGTGCGCGTGCGCTGGCCGCGAACCGGCAGGCCGCGACGATGACGCATTCCACGATAGCAGCCGAGGTCCATGAGGCGCTTAATGGACATCGAGATTTCACGGCGCAAGTCACCTTCGGTGTTGAACTTACCGACCTCGGCGCGAAGGCGCTCGAGTTCATCATCGGTGAGGTCTTTCACCTTCTTGGTGGTGGGCACACCTGCGGCCTCACAGATCTTCCGGGCGCGGGGTCGGCCAATACCGTAGATTGCGGTCAGGCCGATGTCTGCGTGCTGGTGACTAGGAATGTTTATGCCGGCTATACGAGCCATTGTCTACTCCTTCTTTAGCCTTGACGCTGCTTGTGACGGGGATCGGTGCAGATCACACGCACCACACCGTGACGCTTGATGATCTTGCAGTTACGGCAGATACGCCGTACGGACGCGAGAACCTTCATAAAAATATCCTTTTAGCCTGAATAACAAACACGTTTACTTCGCACGAAAGACAATACGGGCACGGCTGAGGTCGTACGGCGTCAGTTCTACCGTGACCTTATCGCCCGGAAGAATGCGGATGTAATGCATACGCATCTTTCCCGAGATATGTCCGAGGACCACATGACCATTTTCTAGCTTGACCCGAAAGGTGGCGTTGGGGAGGTTCTCCAGAATTTCGCCCTGCATCTGGATGGCATCGTCTTTTGCCATTACCGGACCAGACCTCCCTTGAAATTCGCCTTCTTCAACAAGCTCTCATACTGCTGGGACATCACATACGACTGAAGCTGTGCCATAAAGTCCATCGTCACCACCACAATGATGAGGAGCGAGGTGCCGCCGAAATAAAACGGCACATTCCACTTCAGCACCAGGAACTCCGGCAACAGACACACCAAGGTAATGTAGATTGCGCCAACCAGGGTGAGGCGCATCAGAATGCGGTCGATATAGCGGGCAGTCTGATCACCAGGCCGAATACCGGGTACAAAGGCGCCACTCTTCTTCAGATTCTCTGCTGTGTCTTTGCTGTTAAAGACAAGGGCGGTATAGAAGAAGCAGAAGAAAATGATGGCCGCCGCGTAGAGACCAATATACAAGGGCTGACCAGGGGACAGGGACGCCGCAATATCGGCGAGCCAACGCATGCCGCTCTCGGGACCACCGCTAAACCAAGAGGTCAGTGTGGCGGGGAAGAGAATAATGCTTGAGGCGAAGATGGGCGGAATGACACCGGCCATGTTGAGCTTAAGCGGCAGATGTGAGGTCTGCCCCTGGTAGAGCTTATTGCCCACCTGACGCTTGGCGTAGTTCACCAGAATACGGCGCTGACCCCGCTCCACAAAGACCACGAAGCCAGTCACCAGAACCACCAGAGCGACGATGAAGAGCAGGGCAATCGCGCTCATGGAGCCGGTACGGACGAGTTCGAAGAGGCCGCCAAGGGCGCTCGGTAGGCCGGCCACGATCCCGGCAAAGATGATGATGGAAATACCATTGCCAAGACCACGCTCGGTAATTTGCTCGCCGAGCCACATGAGGAACATCGTGCCGGTGACCAGGGAGACCACCGTGGTAAAGCGAAACATCATGCCCGGATCGATGACCAGCCCAGGCTGCGACTCAAGTGCCACCGAGATACCAATCGCCTGAACGAAGGCGAGTACCACTGTGGCATAACGGGTGTACTGGGAGATTTTGCGACGCCCCGCCTCGCCCTCTTTCTTGAGTGCCTCAAGCGTGGGGGAGACCACGGTCATCAGCTGCATGATGATCGAGGCAGAGATGTAGGGCATGATTCCCAGAGCAAAGACCGTGAATCGGGAGAGGGCACCTCCAGAGAACATGTTGAACATGCCCAAGATTCCACCTTCTTGCGACTTGAAGAGGGAGGCAAGTTGATCAGGGTCGATGCCCGGTACCGGAATGTGCGCACCCAGCCGATAGACGATCAGAGCCAACACCAGAAAAATCAGGCGTCGGCGTAGATCGGCGAATTTATCGGCTTTAGGCAGCATCACGCGGGGTCTGTGGGGGTCTCAAGGGCCTAGAAAATACGACGTGGTAGCGGGTGCAGTGTGGTTCGGTACTAAGCGGCAGGAGTGCGCTTGGCCTTGGGAGGCAGCTTGCGTACTTTTTCTACCACCGGCAGGGGGAAGACCTGACCACCCGCGGCCTCAATAGCCTTCTTCGCGCCCGCGGTGACGCCCAGACCGCGAATCTGCTTCTTGGTGGTCAGTGCGCCGGACAGAATCACCTTTGCATGTCGGGCGAGCTCGGAGACCACGCCAGCCTGCTTGAGTGCCAGCAGATCGATCTCCTCTACTGGCAGTCGCTCGAGGTCGGAGAGCCGAACCTCTTCGATAAACTTACCAAAGGGGGCGGTAAAACCACGCTTCGGCAGTCGACGGTGCATGGGCATCTGGCCGCCCTCGAAGCCAACCTTGTGGAAGCCACCTGAGCGCGACTTTTGACCCTTGTGGCCACGACCGGCGGTCTTGCCAAGGCCTGAACCAATACCACGGCCCACGCGCTTCTTTGCATGCTTTGCACCCTCTGCCGGAGCCAGGGCATTCAGTCTTAAGGAATCAGTCATGGCGCTACGACCTCCACAAGGTAAGAAACCTTGTTAATCATGCCGCGAACGGCGGGGGTGTCTTCAAGGGTGCGGGTCTGACGAATCTTCTTGAGACCCAGCCCCAACACGGTGGCGCGGTGGTCAGCACGGGTGCCAGCAACGCTGCGCACCAGTCGGACCGTCACGGTTGGTTTTGTCATCTGATTCCCCTTACGTATTGCTTAGCTCAGAATCTGCTCAACCGACAGACCACGCTTGTTCGCGATCTGTGAGGGTGTGTGCATGTTCTGTAGACCATTGATCGTGGCGCGGACCATGTTGTACGGGTTGGTAGACCCAATACTTTTGGCGACCACATCGGTGACGCCCATGACCTCAAAAATGGCCCGCATGGGTCCACCCGCAATGATGCCCGTACCCTTCTGTGCGGGAGAAATGAGTACGGTAGAAGCCCCATGCTTGCCAGTTACGGCGTGATGGAAAGTTCCGCCTTTGAGGGGCACTTTCAGAAGCTTACGGCGGGCTTCGTCCATTGCCTTCTGAACCGCCAGAGGCACCTCGCGGGACTTGCCCTTGCCCATACCAATACTGCCATCCCCATCACCGACCACGGTGAGAGCAGCGAACCCGAGAATACGACCACCCTTCACCGTTTTGCTGACCCGGTTAACGGCAATCATCTTCTCGCGCAGTCCGTCATCGCGCTCTTCGGTGTTGACCCTTGCCTGCATCTTTGCCATTGCGATTCCTTCTGTCTGTTAGAACTGCAGACCACCCTCACGGGCAGCGTCGGCGAGTGCCTTGACGCGGCCGTGATAGCGAAATCCTGATCGATCAAACGCCACGGCGGTAATGCCAGCGGCCTTGGCCTTCTCTGCCACACGCTTGCCCACGAGCGCGGCGGCCTGCGCGTTGCCGCCCTTGCCACTCTGACCCGCAAGCGCCGAACGTACTTCTGCTTCGACCGTAGACGCCGAGACGAGCACCTTACCGCCCGACGGGTCGAAGATCGTGGCATAGATGTGGAGGTTGGTGCGATGGACAGACAACCGGGCAACGCGCAGCTGGTGAATCTTTGCGCGCGTCTGACGGGCCCGGCGAAGTCGTGACTGTGTTTTGTTCATGAGAGAGTTCCTGGAGGTCCTGGAAAAGCTGGCCGGTACGATTATTTTTTCTTCGTCTCTTTGATGACGACGACTTCATTGGCATAGCGAACCCCTTTGCCCTTGTAGGGCTCAGGAGGACGGAAGGCACGGACCTCAGCGGCGACTTGGCCCACACGCTGCTTGTCGATGCCTTTAATGAGAATCTCCGTCGGGGAGGGAGTCTCTGCCTTGATACCTTCTGGAAGGGCGTAGTCAACCGGGTGCGAGAAACCGAGAGCGAGGTTTAGCGACTTGCCCTGCGCGGCTGCTTTGTAGCCCACGCCCACGAGGCTGAGTTTCTTCTCAAAGCCTTTATGGACACCATGCACCATGTTCGCGACCACAGCCCGCAATGTTCCGCTCATCGCCTTGGCATGACGGGAATCATTGGTGACAGTAAATGTAAGCGCTCCACCGTCTTGCGCAATGGTGACATCAGGCGATGTGGCATGCGTGAGGCTGCCGAGCGGGCCTTTAACCACAATAGCCTGGGCATCGATTTTTGCCTCCACACCAGCAGGCAGCTTGACAGGGTATTTAGCAATACGAGACATGAGTCAGTGCTCCTGAATTACGCAACAATGCCGATGACTTCGCCACCCATACCCACCGAGCGCGCCTTGCGGTCTGTCATGAGGCCACGGGGGGTCGAGACAATCGCCACGCCCAGCCCGTTCATAACGGTCGGCAGGGCATCGCGCGAGCGGTAGATACGCAGCCCAGGACGGGACACGCGCTCAATCCGCTCAATCACGGGGCGACCTGAGTGGTATTTCAGGCCAATTTCGAGATCGGTCTTGGGACCCTCTTGACGAATCTCGAAGCTATCGATGTAGCCCTCTTCCTTCAAGAGATGGGCGATGGCCACCTTGAGTTTGGAGGAAGGCATGTGGACCGAGCGTTTCTCAACTTTCTGCGCGTTGCGAATGCGAGTAAACATGTCGGCGATGGGATCATTCATGCTCATAAAAGAAGCCCTTGATGAATAGAGGGGGACTTACCAGCTGGCCTTTGTGAGCCCAGGAATCTCACCGCGGAAGGCGGCTTCACGGATCTTGGCGCGTGCCAGACCAAACATACGAAAGGTTCCGCGGGGGCGGCCCGTAATCTCACAGCGGCTGCGCATGCGGGTGGGGCTGGCGTTACGGGGAAGTTTTTGCAGTGCTAGGCGCGCTTCATAGCGCGCCTCTTCGGATTTGGACTGGTCCTGAATCAGCGCCATAAGTGCGGCACGTTTCGCAGCGAACTTCTTAACGGTAAGAGCGCGCTTCTTCTCGCGGTTGATCATGGAAAGCTTTGCCATAGCGGAGATCCTTTGCCTGAGACTAATTCTTGAACGGGAAGCGGAAGCCAGAGAGGAGTGCTTTGGCCTCATCGTCGGTTTTGGCGGTCGTTGTGAGGCTGATATTCAACCCACGGACAGCATCCACCTTGTCGTATTCGACTTCGGGGAAGATGATCTGCTCTTTGATACCGATGTTGTAGTTTCCGCGACCATCAAAGGCCTTGCCCGAAATACCGCGGAAATCTCGGACGCGGGGCAGGGCAATAGTGACCAGTCGATCGAGAAACTCGTACATACGCACACCGCGTAGGGTCACCATCACACCAATGGGGTAGCCCTCACGAATCTTAAATCCGGCGATCGCCTTACGGGCCTTAGTGACCACGGGTTTCTGACCAGCAATCTTCGTGAGGTCGGAGACCGCCCCCTCGATAGCCTTTTTGTCACCCACGGCCTCGCCGACGCCCATGTTCAGCGTGATTTTGGTAAGGCGCGGTACCTGCATCACGCTGCCGTAACTGAACTTCGTCATCAGCTCCGGAGCGATGGTGTCGCGATAGATTTCTTGCAGTCTGGACATGATGGCTCCTTAGCTTAGGCGGAGGCCGCCGGCGTGGCGATGGGGGCGCGGTCTGACTTGTAGACCCTCTGCTTGCTGCCATCCTCAGAAACAACGATTCCCACGCGGTCGGCCTTCTGCGTCGATGGATGCAGAATGGCGAGGTTAGACTGGTCAATGGGCATGGCCTTATCGACGATGCCGCCTTGCTGACCTCTCATGGGGTTGGGCTTGGTGTGCTTCTTCACGAGATTGACACCCTCTACGACGAGATGGGTGTCGTCTACGCGGTGCAGTACCACGCCTTTTTTGCCTTTGTCTTTACCAGCGATCACGATAACTTGGTCGCCTTTACGGAGTTTGTTCATAACGTCAGCCTTCTTAGTTAGAGCACCTCGGGCGCAAGCGATACGATTTTCATAAATCGCTCACTGCGCAGCTCGCGGGTTACTGGGCCAAAGATGCGGGTACCGATGGGTTCTAGCTTGGCATTGAGCAAGACGGCTGCATTGGCATCGAACTTGATGAGGGAGCCATCTGGGCGGCGAACGCCTTTCGCAGTGCGTACAACCACCGCGTTGTAAATCTCGCCTTTTTTCACTCGGCCACGGGGGGCGGCGTCTTTAATGGAGACCTTAATAATGTCTCCAATGCCTGCGTAGCGGCGCTTTGATCCGCCGAGAACCTTAATGCACATCACAGATCGCGCGCCGGTGTTATCGGCCACGTCTAGTCGCGATTCGGTCTGAATCATGATTCAACATTCCTAACGAGGTTTACTGCTTACCCAACTTACCTGGTGTTGACTCGGCCATGGCCGCGACAACGCACATGCAGTATTGGGCCCGTAGTGGGGCGCCGACTGGCTTCTTTAAAGCCCGCGAGGCACTCCCGGGTAGATCACTTCAAAAATCGTAAGCCTTTCAGTGTAATACGAAACGCCGAAAGACTCAAGAAACCATCCTGGCGGGCGCGATGTCGTGCTTATACCTCAACAGACTTCGCAATCAGTCGGGTCACGGCCCAAGACTTCGTCTTCGACACTGGGCGGGTCTCGCTAATCTCCACCGTGTCTCCATGCCGCACATTACTGTCTTCGGTATGGGCGTGATACTTCTTGGATCGCACCACGACCTTGCCATAGATCGGGTGTTGTACACGGCGCTCAACGAGCACCGTGACTGTCTTCTGCATCTTATCGCTCACAACCCGACCCACCAGGGTTCGGGTAAGGGATGCCGCCTGGGTATTCATACCGACTTCCTTTCGCGAATAAGCGTACGCACGCGGGCGATGTCCCTGCGCGTAGCGCCAAGCTGGGACGTATTCGCCAGCTGCTGGGTGCCGTGCTGCATACGCATATTAAAGTGGGCCTTCAACAGGTCATTAAGTTCTTTTTGCAGGTCGGCATCCGACTTTGCGCGAAGCTCTGTGGTTTTCATGGTGTGGTCTCGACCCAATTAAATTATCTGCCGACCTGACGGACGACAAAGGAGGTGAGAAGCGGGAGCTTCGCCGCGGCGAGACGAAACGCTTCGCGTGCGAGGCTTTCTTCAACACCGTCCATTTCGTAGAGCACCTTCCCGGGCTGAATTTCGGCCACGTAGTACTCTGGATTGCCCTTACCGTTACCCATACGCACCTCGGCAGGCTTACGCGAAATAGGCTTGTCAGGAAAGACACGAATCCAAATGCGTCCGCCACGCTTAATGTGCCGTGTCATCGCACGACGGGCTGCCTCAATCTGACGTGAAGTAAGCCGTCCGCGGGTAGTCGCCTTCAGGCCATACTCGCCAAAGGAGACTGAAGCGCCGCGGGTGGCGAGGCCCGTATTTCGGCCTTTCTGTTCTTTGCGGTATTTACGACGTGCGGGTTGCAACATGTGCGAATCCTTCTCTCAATACAGTAGTCTTAAGACGCAGACGGTTCTGCTGCATCGCCGGGGGTCGCTGCCACCTTGCGAACACGCTTGACCACGGGGCGATCGGCAGCCGACTCTCCGTCGGTACGGGGCTTACGGGCAGCCGGTCTGCGGGTCGCGGGTTTCTTATCGTCGCGTGTCTCCATGGCGTCTTGGGCCTGCTGCGCAGGCGCATCGCCACGGCCGAGCGTATCGCCCTTGTAGACCCAGACCTTCACGCCGATAATGCCGTAGGTGGTCACCGCCTCGGCAAAGCCGTAATCGATATCTGCACGCAGGGTATGGAGCGGCACACGACCCTCGCGGTACCACTCGGTACGCGCAATTTCCGCCCCATTAAGCCGGCCCGCACTCATAATCTTGATGCCTTGGGCGCCAAGCCGCATGGCGTTTTGCATGGCGCGCTTCATTGCACGGCGAAACATAATGCGCTTTTCGAGCTGCTGGGTAATGCTCTCAGCGATAAGCTGGGCATCGACCTCGGGCTTACGAATCTCTTCGATGTTGACATGCACTGGCACGCCCATCATCGCGGACAGGCTCGATTTCAGGGCCTCAATATCCTCGCCCTTCTTCCCAATGACGACACCGGGCCGAGCACTGAAGATGGTAATTTTCGCGTTCTTGGCAGGGCGTTCAATGAGCACTCGGCCCACGGCAGCACCCTTAAGCCGCTTCTTTAAAAAGTCACGAACACGGATGTCTTCATTGAGCATCTTGCCGAAATCACGGTGATTGGCAAACCAACGTGACGACCAGTTACGGGAGACGGCAAGACGAAATCCGGTGGGATGTATTTTTTGGCCCATGATGTGGTTCCGGTTTAGTTTCCGACAGTAATGCTGATATGGCAGGTGGGCTTCTCAATACGAACCCCCCGTCCCTTGGCGCGCGCAGAAAAACGACGCAACTTGGTACCGCGCTCGACGGTGATCGTCTTCACCTTGAGTTCGTCGATATCGGCACCGTCGTTGTGCTCAGCATTGGCGATCGCTGATTCCAGGACCTTTTTGACAATGTCGGCTGCCTTTTTAGGCGTAAAGGTGAGGGTATTGAGCGCCTGCTCGACGGTCTGGCCGCGGATGAGATCGGCAACCAGGCGGCCTTTTTGGGCCGACAGTCGTACACCGCGAAGCTTTGCAGAGGTTTCCATAGTCATCCTTGGATATTCGGTAGCGCCTTACTTCTTAGGCTTCTTATCGGCCGCGTGGCCTTTAAAGGTTCTGGTGAGAGCAAACTCGCCTAGCTTGTGCCCCACCATGTTGTCCGTCACATAAACGGGCATATGCTGACGCCCGTTATGAACGGCAATCGTGAGGCCCACAAACTCGGGAAGGATGGTCGAGCGCCGCGACCAGGTCTTAATGGGGCGCTTGTCTTTCGAGGCAGTGGCGACCTCCACCTTTTTATACAGGTGGTCATCAACAAAGGGGCCTTTTTTCGCAGAGCGTGACATAGGGGGTTCCTCTTGGCCTTTATTTCCGCTTGTGTCTGCTCGACACAATCATGCTGTTGGTGCGCTTGTTGCGGCGGGTCTTGTAGCCCTTCGTGGGCGTGCCCCACGGGCTGACGGGCTCACGGGCCTCGCCCGTGCGGCCCTCTCCACCACCATGTGGGTGATCGATCGGGTTCATGGCCACACCGCGCACTGTCGGACGAATACCACGCCAACGGATCGTACCGGCCTTTCCGAACTGACGCAGATTGTGCTCCCCGTTACCGACTTCGCCGAGCGTCGCACGACACTCGATGTGCACACGACGAATTTCTCCCGAGCGCAGACGTAGCTGGGCATAACTTCCCTCGCGCGCGAGAAGCTGGGCGCTTCCGCCCGCGGAACGGGCAAGCTGCGCACCCTTACCAGGCTGCAACTCGATGCAGTGAATGGTTGAACCCACGGGGATGTTACGAATGGGCATCGCATTTCCGGAGCGGATGGGGGCCTCTGAACCACTCATCAGCGTAGCGCCAACCTCGAGCCCCTTGGGCGAAATAATGTAACGACGCTCACCGTCGGCATAACAGAGCAGAGCAATGTGGGCACTACGGTTGGGGTCATATTCAATACGCTCAACCTTGGCCGCGATGCCGTCCTTGTTACGACGGAAGTCGACAACACGATAATGCTGCTTGTGGCCACCACCGCGATGCCGGGTGGTAATGCGGCCGAGGTTATTGCGGCCCGCGGTCTTTGACTGAGGCTCGAGCAGGCTCGCTTCAGGACGCCCTTTATAAAGCTCAGGGTGAACCACCTTCACCATAGCCCGCTGGCCGGCGGACGTTGGCTTCATTTTCATAATAGGCATTTAGGCAGCCTCCCCACCAAAATTGATTTCCTGGCCCGCAGCGAGACAGACATAGGCCTTGCGTGTATCGCGACGGCGACCACTGGTGCGGCCATGGCGCTTGACCTTGCCCTTCACGTTGAGCAGGTTGACCGAGGACACCTGGACCTTAAAAAGGAGTTCCACTGCTGCCTTGATCTCGGGCTTGGTTGCATCGGGCACGACCCGAAAGGCAACCTGGTTGTTCTGCTCGCCAATCTGTGTGCTCTTCTCAGAGACGATTGGGGACAACAAAACCTTTAAGAGGCGCTCTTGGTTCATGACAGCATCTCCTCGAATCGTGCCAGGGCCCCACGGGTCACCATGACCTTGTCAAAGTAAATGAGGGAGAGTGGGTCGGCAGCCTCCGGTTCGATGACTGCGATGCTCTGGAGATTGCGGGCCGCGAGATAGAGGGTCTCGTCAAAACGCTCCGTCACCAAAAGCACAGAGTCGAGGCCCATCTGCTTGAGCTTGTCTGCGACCAGCTTGGTTTTCGGTGCCTCTACGGAGAAATCCTCGACAACAAGGATGCGACCCTCCCGGGCGAGCTGGGAAAGGATAGACCGCACACCGGCACGGTACATTTTCTTGTTGACTTTGTGACTGAAATTCTCTTCTGGCGAGTTCGGGAAGATCTTGCCACCGCCACGCCACAGAGGGCTCGACGCACGGCCCACACGGGCGCGACCGGTACCTTTTTGCCTCCAGGGCTTGCGGGTCGACTTGTTGACTTCGCTACGGTCCTTCTGGGCCCGGTTTGCACTACGGGCATTGGCCTGGTACGCCACCACCACCTGGTGAATAAGCGGCTCGTTGTAGTCACGGCCAAAAACCACGTCGGCTGCCTGCACCGTGCCCGAGGCCTGTCCAGCGGCATTTACTAGAGTGAGTTCCATGATTGTCCGGGCTCCTTACTTCGCAGCAGTTGCCGCTAAACGCACCGCAGGCCGAATCACTACGTGACCGCCCTTGGAACCGGGAATCGCGCCCTTGATCAGGAGGAGCTGACGCGCAACATCGATGCGGGCGACCTCGAGATTTTGCACAGTGCGCTTTACATCACCGTCATGCCCTGGCATGCGCTTTCCAGGAAAGACGCGGCCAGGGTCTTGCGCCATGCCGATCGAACCGGGAACATTGTGTGAGCGAGAGTTACCGTGGGAAGCGCGCTGCGAGCCAAAGTTGTGGCGAGCGATCGTGCCGGCAAACCCCTTACCTTGGGTCGTACCCGTCACATCGACCTTTTGGCCCGGCGCGAAGATTTCGACAGACAAGACCTGGCCTGCCTGGAAACCTGCCACCTGATCATCCACAACGGGAAACTCGCCAAGAACGCTACCTGCCTGCACGCCGGCCTTTGCGAAATGTCCGGCAAGCGCCTTGGGAACACGGCTGGGCTTTTTGTGGCCAAAGGCAACCTGGACGGCGCTATACCCGTCGGTGGGCTTTGACTTGAGTTGGGTCACACGGTTGTCAGACACGTCAATTACGGTAACCGGCACTGTCTCGCCGTCATCCGTAAAAATACGGGTCATGCCTACCTTGCGGCCTAAGAGACCAAGGCTCATTTTCTTCTCCGATCCCGACTACGATTGGTCGGGGCTAATTAAATTAGGTCAGAAAGCAACCCAAAACTTAAGGTTGCTTAACGACGAAAGCCTTCCATTCTATACGACAAATGGATGATGGTGCAAACCTTCCTTATTGCAGCTTGATTTCTACGTCCACACCCGCGGGGAGGTCAAGCTTCATCAGGGCGTCCACAGTCTTGTCGGTAGGGTCCACGATGTCCATCAGTCGCTGATGGGTACGCAACTCAAACTGGTCGCGCGACGTCTTGTTCACGTGGGGGCTACGAAGAATGTCAAAGCGCCGAAATCGTGTGGGCAGGGGAACCGGGCCGCGAACCACTGCGCCGGTGCGCTTCGCAGTATCGACAATCTCAAGGGCAGACTGATCAATGAGCTTATAGTCGAAGGCCTTTAAGCGGATACGAATTTTTTGTTGCATGACTATCTCCTAAAAAGAGCGGGTAAAGAACGAGCCCCGTAGGGCGAGTGCGGAGGGGGAGAGCTGAAAAGACGCTCCGCCACCTCCGATGACAACAATCAGTTACTCGATCACTTTTGCGACGACGCCGGCGCCGACGGTTCTGCCGCCCTCACGGATGGCAAAGCGCAGGCCCTGCTCCATGGCGATTGGCGCAATCAGCGTGACCACCATCTTCACATTGTC
>Ga0169931_10005187_pt1 | contig 19930 bp, 18 predicted proteins | sample Kivu_15m_20L_FD_129675 | JGI IMG/M metagenome (GOLD analysis project Ga0169931, IMG submission 129675) | Freshwater microbial communities from Lake Kivu, Western Province, Rwanda to study Microbial Dark Matter (Phase II) - Kivu_15m_20L... | ecosystem: Environmental > Aquatic > Freshwater > Lake... | reverse complement strand
TGGCCGTCGACGTCCCAGATCCGGCAGCCCTCGCCGCGGGCGATGATGTCGGGGCGCGCGCCCTCGGCCTTCATCGCCCGGGGGTGGGCCATCGGGTGCCAGAGGAACTGCGCGTTGTCGCGCTTGAGGTCGTCGGTGTCGGTCATCGGCGGGCTCCGTGGGTCAGAGGTGGCGGATGTAGTAGTCGCGCACGCCGTCGTGGTCGCGCCCGGCGCACTTGGCGATCTCGTCGCGCTTGACGGCCACGTGGTTGGCCACCAGCCCGGCCCCCACCGCCTCGACCAGCGCGGTGTCGGCCAGCAGCGCGTCCAGTGCGCCGCCCAGGTCGTCGGCCACGCCCACCTCGGCCTCGGTGTGCTCGAAGCCATCGCCGGTCTCGGCCGGCGGCAGCGGGCAGTCGTGCACCACGCCCAGCCGCGCGGCCTGCAGCACCGCGGCCACCAGGGTGTAGGGGTTGGCGGCGCCGTCGCCCATCCGGTGCTCCAGGCGGGCGCTCTCGCCCTCCTCGGCGCCCACCCGCACGGTCACCCCGCGGTGGTCCACACCCCAGTTGCGCCAGTAGCCCGACATGCTGGCCGGCTTGAGCCGTTCGTACGAGTTGACGCAGGGTGCGGCCAGCCCGGCCAGCCCCTGGTGATGAGCCATCAGCCCGGCCAGGCAGCCGCGGGTCGTGGCGTTCATGCGTTGCGGGTCGCCGCCACCGTCGATCACGTTGCGGCCGTCCGCGTCGCGCAGGCTGACGTTCACGTGCACGCCGCTGCCACCCAGTCCGGCGATCGGCTTGGGCAGGAAGGTCAGCACGATGCCGTGGCGGATCGCCACCTCGCGCGCCAGCAGCCGGAACAGGAAGATGTCGTCGATCGCACGCAGCGCGTGGTCGTAGGTGAGGGTGAACTCGAACTGCGGCGAGTCGTACTCGGAGTGCAGGCTGTCGATTCGGAAGCCGGCCGCCTCGGCGGTGCTCCAGATCGCGTCGGTGAAGCCGCGCGGGTCGGCGAACACGCCGGTGGCGTACACGTGCGAGGCGGGCGTGTCGTAGGGCACGAGCGAGCCGTCGGGCTGGACCTGGAACGCGAAGGCCTCGAGCTCGATGCCCACCATCGGGTCGAGCCCGAGCGCGCGCCAGTCGGCGATCGCGCGCCTGAGCGCGCTGCGCCCGCACATCGGCAGCGGTGTGCCGTCGGTGGCCTGCAGGTCGGCCACCACCACGCGGGTGCCGGGTTCCCAGCCGGCGCGCACGTCGGCGCCCGAGTACACCGCCTCCATGTCGGGCAGGCCGCTCTCCAGGCCGGCGCCGGGCGCGGGGATCAGCGCCTTGTCGTAGGTGACGCCGAAGGTGCCGCGGCAGAAGCGTGCCGCGCCGTCGCCGATCTTCGAGGCGGGCAGCAGCTTGCCGCGGGCGATGTTCAGGTGGTCGCAGAAGAGGACGCGCAGTCGGTCTCGGGACATGGCTCGGGGTCCTGGGTGGAAGGGCGCGGGGTCAGCGCGGGGTCACGCGCACCGGCAGGCGCTTGATGCCGCCGACGAAGTTGCTGCGCAGGAAGACGTGCGGGCCGGTCTGCTCGATCGCGGCCAGCCGCGGCACCAGTTCCTGCAGCAGCACGCGCACCTCGAGCCGGGCCAGCCACATGCCGAGGCACACGTGCGGGCCGCCCTGGCCGAAGCTCAGGTGCCGGTTGTTGCGCCGGCCCGGGTCCAGCTCGAAGGGCCGCTCGAAGGCGGCCTCGTCGCGGTTGCCCGAGACGAACCAGAACAGCACCTTGTCGCCGCTGCGGATCGTGCGGCCGTGCTGCTCGAAGTCCTGCACCGCGGTGCGGCGGAAGTACATCGCCGGCGACGCCCAGCGGATGAACTCGTCCGGCGCGGTCTCCCACAGCGCCGCGTCGGCCTGCTGCAGCCGCTCCAGCAGCGCCGGGTCGCGTGCCAGCGCCTGCAGCGCGGCTGCGATCGAGTAGCGGGTGGTGTCGTTGCCGGCGGCCACCAGCAGGCAGAAGAAGTTGCGGAACTCGGTGTCGCTGATCCGGTGGCCGTCGGCGTCGGGCTGCGTGATCAGGTGCAGCACGCCGTCGGTGTCGCCGCGGGCCTGCCTGTCGGCCATCAGCCGCTGCGCGTAGTCGTAGAGCTCGGCGCCGGCCGGCGAGCGGAACGGCATCAGCCGGTAGGCCTCGGTGTCGGCCTGGTCGAGCACGTGGCGGGTGAACTCGGCGTCGGTGTTGGCGATCAGCGCGTCGCCCTTCTCGACCAGCCAGTCGAGGTCCTCGTCGGGCGTGCCCAGGATCCGCCCGAGCATGCGCATCGGCAGCTGGCGCGCGATGCGCTTGACTGCGTCGAACTCGCGCTCGGCCAGCGCGGCGTCGAGGATCTCGCGGCACAGCGCCCGGATCTGGTCCTCGAACAGCGCCACCATCGGCTTGCTGAAGGCGCGCGCCACCAGCATCCGCGTGCGGGTGTGCTCGGGCGGGTCGGTCTCCTGGAAGGTGCGACGGGCCAGCACCTCCTCTTCGGTCTGGTCCTCCATCCGGATGCCGTGAGCCGACGACAGCAGGTCGAAACGGCGGTTCAGCGCCAGGATGTCGGCGTGGCGGGTGACGCTCCAGAAGCCGCGGCCGCCGGGGTAGTCGCACCAGGCCATCGGGTCGTCGCGGCGCAGCCGCGCGAAAGTGTTGTGGGGCGCGCCCTGCGTGAAGCTGTCGTGGCTCGACAGGTCGGCATGGCCGTCGTCGGTGGGGACCCAGACCGTCATCGCGCCTCCCGCGGCTTCTCGAGGAACTGCACCACCCATTGCGCGAACAGCGCCGCGTCCACCGGCTGCCCGATCTGACCGCGGGCCCGCGCCGTGACCGCGGGGCCGAAGGCGGGGGCGAAGGCCTCGAGCAGCCCGGCCATGAAGTCGGGCGAGAGCTCGGGGTGGTACTGGGTGGTGAGCACGTGGTCGCCCACCGCGAACGCGCCCACCGGGCAGCCGGGGTCGCCGCCCAGCACGCGGGCCTGGGCGGGAAGCGCCAGCACCTGTTCCTGGTGGGCGGCGAACAGCGCGAGCGTCGGCGCCGGCGGCCGCATCCAGGGCTCAACGGCGGTGAAGCGGGTGGTGACCACGCCCACCCGCAGGCCGTGCGGGTTGGCGCCCACGCGTCCGCCCAGCACGCGGGCGATCAGCTGGTGGCCGAAGCACAGCCCCACCATCGGCACCCGCGCGGCGAGCAGCGCCGCGACCCGGTCGGCCAGCGCCGCGATCCAGGGCGCGTCGTCGTTGACCGAGGCGACGCTGCCGGTGATCACCACGCCGTCGTACCGGTCGTCCTCGGGCGGCAGCCGGCCGTCCTTGGCGCTGAAGCAGTCGAAGGTCCAGTCGGGCCGCAGCGGGCGCAGCATCGCCGCGACCTTGTGCGCATCGTCCGGGTGACCCCGGGCGAAGGCCGAGTCGTCGGTGTTGGTCAGCAGGATGGCGATTCGGCGGGGCATGGGACCGGTGGCGTTGGCCGGGCGTGCGGCCGATTCTAGGCACGGCCCGGGTCGGCCCGTTATCGCGTTTCGGCAAACCCGGGCCCGGTGTCCTGCTACATTGCCGGCACGCCGCCGCCGCGCCATGAACGCCGTCGCTCCCCCCGTCTGCACCCAGCCGCTGGCCGCGCCGGGCTGCTGGCGCTGGCAGGTGCACGCCGGCGACGTCGATGCCCTGGCCAGCGCGCAGCCCGACTGGCGGCTCGAATACCAGCAGCTGTCGGCCGGACGGTTCTCGGGCCGGCTGCAGCACGTGCAGCTGCCCGGCCTGCGGCTGGTGCGCGAGGACAGCGACCGCGCGCTGCGTCAGCGAGGCGACCTGGGCACCGGCGGCTGCGGGTTCGCGATGCCGCTAGCTCTGTCGGGGCCGGCGATCTTCGATGGCCAGCGGGTCGGGGGCGACGCGGTCATGGTCGGGCGCAGCGACGCGCTCGACCTGTGCACGCCTACCCGCTTCTCGATGATCGCCGCGGTGATCGACGCCGATCTGCTGCAGCGTCTCTGGGCGCGGCTCCACGACCGGCCGGCTTCGGAGTGGCTCGAGCGGCAGATCGTGGTGGCCGCCCAACCGGGGGCGGCCGAGGCGCTGCGCGCCCTCCATCTGAGGGCGTTGGCGGCGTTGTGTTCGCCCGATACCGCGCCGCGCGACGCCACCGGGCTGCTGCAGTGGCGCGACGAGCTCCTGATGGCCTGGCTCGAGGCGCTGCCGGTTCAGGCCGACGCGTCGGCGCTGCCCACGCTGGCAGCCCGCAAGCGGCTGGTCGACCGCGCCTGCGCGCTGATGCTGGCGCACACCGACGAGCCGCTGTCGATGCTCGAGGTGTGCCGCCGCGTGGGCGCGAGCCGCCGCAAGCTCAACTACTGCTTCCAGGACGTGCTGGGCAGCAGCCCGGTGCGCTACCTGCGGGCGGTGCGTCTGAACGGCGTGCGCCGCGAGCTGCATGCCAGTGCCGGGGCGGTCCACGACGTGGCAGTGCGCTGGGGCTTCTGGCACCTGGGGCAGTTCGCCGCCGACTACCGGCGTCAGTTCGGCGAGCTGCCCTCGGCCACCCTGAAGGCCGCGCGCGCCGGTCAAGCCGCCACGCGCCCGGGGCATCAATCCCGAAAAGGCAACCCCTGACTCGCGAGCCAATCCTCCCAGCCCGGCATCATCGGCTTGTGCGGCCGCTCCTTGTAGTACCCGATCATCGGCTTCCAGCGGTCGAGGATCTCGCCCAAGGCATCGACGGCGTCGGGCTGGCCCGCACGCTTGGGCACGAAGTCGATCCGCAGGTCGGTCCGGGCGTAGGGTTCGGTGTCGTACACCAGCATGCACGCGGAGCGGTGGCCGCCGAGGTCCCCGCCTTCGTCACGCGCCGCCACCACCACCGCCATCAGCCGCTCTTCGAGGAGGCGCCCCTCGGTGGCCTTCCAGGCCGCGTTCATCTTCGGCACGACCTGGTCGGTCAGCAGGTAGTTGCCCATGACGACGTAGCCGTCGCCGACGATGGCGTCACTGTGAACCTTGCACTGCGCGCCGGTGTGCACCGCCACGCGGCCATGGCGATCGACGATGCCCACCTGTCGCCAGGCGAAGTGTTCATCGGACTGCGCGAGTTCGTCGATCACCTTCTGCGGCGAGTAGCCCAGCGTCAGGAGTTCGATGGCCAGCGGGCCCAGCCCGGGATCGGTGTAGGCCTGGGTGCTCACGGCGCCGACGTTGGCGCGGATGAAGGGGCAGCGCCCGCCCACCGACAAGGGATTGGTGGCCTGCGCGAGGCCCAGCAGGCCGGTACCGGGTTCGCGGGCAATGATGCAGAAGGTCATGGTTCTCCTCGAGCTGCGTGTCAGCGTTGGGGCGGGTGGGTCATCGGGGGGCGTATGGGTTCACGGGCAGGCCCATCGCCTCGAGCACCGCCTTCTTGGGTGCCACCGAACCGGGGTCCAGCGTGCGGGCAACGTAGTACGGGATCAGCGGCTTGAACCAATCGAGGATGCGGCGCATCTCACCCACCGGTTCGAGCGCCACGTCCACGCGCAGATTCACGATCGGGAACGCATGCTGCGCGTAGACCACGAGCGCGCACGAGGTCTGACCTTCCGCCTGGCCGCCGGCATCACGGCCGGCCTCCACGGCGCGCAGCAGACGCTCCTCGAGTTCCTGTTCGTCGGACGCCTCGAACGCCTGGGTCATCGCCTCCAGGACCTGTGGCCCGACCAGGACGTTGCCGCTGACGACGTGACCCTCGCGAACGATCTCCCCGGCCCAGGGGCGCGCCTTCGGCCCGGTGAGCACCGCGGACCGGCCGTGCAGGTCGAGGATCGCAACCTGGCGGTACTCGGCGTGGGGGTCGTGCGCCAGCAACTCAGCCCGCACCCGTTCCGGAGCATGGCCCTCGCGCATCAGGCCGATGGCCCGTTGCAGAAGGCGGTAATCGCCATGCGCCTGGACCGTGACCACCCCGTGGCCGGGTACGACGTCGGTGCATCGCCAACCCACCGCGGGGGTACTCGTTGCCTGGCAAAAGCCGATCTTGCCGCTTCGACGGCAATGCGCGATGACCGTGAAGGTCATGTCCGGTTCAGTCGAACTTGATGTTGGCCGTGCGCACCACCTTGGCCCACTTGTCGCTGTCCTGCACCATGAAGCGATCCAGTTCCTCGGGGCTCGAGGGTGCGGGATCCATGCCCGCGGTGGTCAGGGTTTCCCTGACATCGGGCGCATTCAGTGCGCGGGTGATCTCGCGATTCAGGAACTGGATGACGTCGGGCGGCGTGCGCGCCGGCACGACGAAACCGTACCAGTTGCTGTACTCGTAGCCGGGGACGCCGGCCTCGGCCACGGTGGGCACGTCCGGCAGATTGGCAGAGCGCCGGGACGTGCTGACCGCCAGTGCCCGAAGCTTGCCTGCCTTGATGTGCGGCATCGCCGACGGATCGGAGAAGTAGAAGTCGATCTGGCGGGACATGACCGCGAGCAGCCCCTGCGCCGTGCCCGGGAAAGGCACGTGCAGCGTGTTGATGCCCGCCATCTGGTTGAACAGTTCCCCTGCCAGATGCTGCGAGTTTCCGATGCCCGCCGAACCGAAGGACAATGCACCCGGGCGGGCCTTTGCGGCCGCAACCAGGTCCGCAACCGTCTTGTAGGGCCCATCGGGCGCGGCCACCAGCAGGGGCGTTTGCAGGACGCCTTGCGTGACCCCAACGAAGTCCTTGAGCGTGTAGTTGAGCTTGCGCCCCGAGCCCGTCGCGATCGTCACCGGGCCGGGGGTGGCCACCATGACCGTATAGCCGTCCGGAGCAGACCGCGCCACATGCTCGGCACCGATGATCCCGGTGGCGCCCGCACGGTTCTCGACGACCACGCTCTTGCCGAGGTGGCTGGCCATCTTGGCAGCCACGACACGCGCAGAGATGTCCGGACCGCCACCCGGCGGGAAGGTCACGATGAAGCGGATGGGCCGCGAAGGAAAAGATTCCTGCGCACGCAGCGGCGATGCACCCGCTGCAAGCCCCAGAGATGCCGGCATGTAGCCAAGCATGCGGATGAGGCTGCGCCGCGTGAGGGGGGGTCGGATCTGCATGACCTGTTTCCTTCGATGAGCTTCGGTGAGGAGTGAACCCGTGCGGGCATACCCGTATGGAGCGATCATTGCTTCGGGATGAACACCAGACAACTGAATTCACTGCATGACTGATATCGACATCGCGAAGATCAGGCGGCTGGACTTCAGCCTGCTCCTGGTCTTCCAGCAACTGCTGCTGCACCGTCGAACGACTGTGGTCGCCGACCGACTCGGCCTGTCGCAGTCGGCCGTCAGCCACGCCCTGGCCCGCCTGCGGGAAGCCTTCGGCCAACCGCTCTTCCTGCGCCGCAATGACGGGCTGCAGCCAACGCAAAGCGCGATTCTGCTGGGCCACCAGGTCGATGCGATCCTGACGATGGCGGCCGAGGCCGTTGGAGGCACCGGCGGCTTCGATCCATCCCGCTCGGAGCGCCTGTTCCGCATCGCGACCAACGACTTCATGGCCGCCGTGCTGGGCCCCTTGCTGCGGACGGTCTTCCAGAGCCAGGCGCCGCGCGCGAACTTTTCGATCCGATTCGGTGCCGGTTCCGGTGCGCTCGCCGCACTCGATGTCGACGCCGTCGACCTGGTGATCGGACGCTTCGATGCAGTCCGCCCCGACCTCGACGCGACCGTGCTCTCGCGCGACCCTTACCATGCCGTGGTGCGTCGGCAGCACCCGAAGCTCGGTCGTGGCCCGCTGACATTGGCCACCTATCTGGAATTGCCCCACCTGCTGGTCTCATTTCACGGCGAACCCTACGGTCCGGTGGACCAGGCCCTGGCTCGGCTGGGCCACAAGCGCCGCATCGTGGGCAGCGTGCCGATGTTTCTGTCTGCCCTGTCGATCGTCGGCGAAGGCGATGCGATCGCCACCGTGCCGCTGCCGCTCGCGAAGCGCTATGCAGCCACCTTCGGACTGCGGCACCTGCCATTGCCGTTCACGATGGACCTCTCCACCATGCTGCTGGTGCGGCATGCCCGAACGCGCCGCGAGGCCGGGCTGGACTGGCTGTCACAGCTGATCGCTGCCGGGTGGCCAGGACCGCAGTCGTCTCGCAGGCCCGTCGCGGGCGGCAGGCGGTCATCGGCGCGCGGCGCTCGGCCTGCCTTGGGTTCGACGTAGGGTCTGGCGTAGCTCGACAGTTCAACGGTACGGCATCGTCGGCAAGGCCGCTCTTGATCGCCGCTCCGCTCGCGCCAGCGCACCAGGCTCGACGAATCTCACGGCGCCCGGTGCGGAACTGACGCTCGCCGCAGAAGCACTGGTACTACGGCGACTCGACCCAGCGTTCGACGACCTCCTCGTCACTGAGTGCGTACAGGTGCTTCAGGCATCGTTCCCCGCCTATCTCCCTTTGGATCGTGTTCAAGCAAGCCGAGCCGGCTCTTCCCTCAAGGAGCCAAACGAGACGCACCCGCAATCCGATTGCCGAGGTTGCGTCCAGCTACGATCGATCTCAAGACCTCGACGAAGTGCAGAGCCGCCGGTGACAACCCGCGCTCGCGCCGACGCGCAACCCCGATAGTCCGCTCGATCCCAGGACTTCAGCGGCGCCATCGTCGAGGAGGCAACCGTGACCGCGACTGCGAAGTCGGGGTCGTATCCCTTGCGGATCATCGCGGGAATCATCACCGAGCCGACCGCGGCGGTATCCGAGACCGTTGATCCCGAAGTTCCGGAAAAGATCATCGATACCAGCACGTTGACGTAGGCGAATCCCCCACGAACCCAGCCGATCAACCCGTCGACGAAGCGGATCAGCATCTCGATGATGCGACCGCGGTACATGAGCTCGCCTGCGAGCACGTAGAACGGCAGCGCAAGGAGCGGCGTCGAATCGATGCCGCCGAACGTGCGGGTAATGAAGGCCAGGAAAGGGACGTCCAGCAACACGTAGCCGAGGAGGGTCGTCAGCGCGATCGCTGCGACAATCGGCACCCCCAGAAAGACGCTGGCGAAGAAGGCGATGAAGATCCAGAGCAGTTCCATCGCGAGCCTGCTACAGGCCAAGCTTCGGTTCGTGCCCGCGTGAGCCGTCGCGGCCCAGGAGCGTATCGAGCTGATCGACCAGAGCAAGGGCGCCGGCCAGCGGAATCGCCAGATACGGCCAGGCCATGCTGGTGGGCCAGCCCTGCAAGGCATCGATGCCTGCCATTCCCAGCGAGGGCGCCTGCTGATCGGCATTGAGGATCACCATCTGTGTGCCGTACCAGACGAGCACCACTGACAGGATGGCGAGCATCACCTCCGCACAGATCTGGAGCATGCGACGCGCCGGAACCGGTAGCCGGCTCGACAGCACGTCGGTGGCGATATGGCCACGGCGCCTTACCAGATGACCGTAAGCGAGGAAGACCGCCCAGACGTGCAGGAAGCGGGTCAGTTCCTCAGCCCAGTTCAGAGATCCGACAGCGGGCAAGTACCGGCTCAGGAACGACGCCGTGTACACGAGGACCATTGCAGCCAGCACCACGACCAGAGCGGCGTTGCGCACCCGATCCACTGCGGCCAGCGCACGTGTCAATGACGTCGGGATCACGCGTCCCGCCGAGGCAGTGGCTCGCTGGGGACCGGATCGTCCGATTCCGTCTCATCCTCGAGCGACAGCAGTCTGGCCGTATGCGCCAGATGCTCGGCCATCGCCAGGCGGGCCGCGCCTGAATCCCGTGAGCGGATGGCCTGGAGAATCGCGTCGTGATCGATGACGCCCTCGAGGTGTCCCTCGGCCGTGTCCAGGGTGATGCGGTGGCTGGCCACCACCAGGTCGAGCAGGCTGGTGATGATCCGGATCATCAGTCGGTTGTCAGACGCGCGGGCCACGGCCAAGTGGAATCGGATGCCGGCCGCAACCTTCTCGTCGAGGGAGCACGCGGCACCGATCGCGGCCACTTCCGCCTCGATCGCGCGCAGATCGTCGTCGCTGCCCGAGCGCGCGGCCAGCGCCGCCGCCAGCGGCTCCAGAGCCATCCGGACGGCCATCAGTTCCCGCAGCGTGCGCTCACCTGCCGGCAGGACGAAGGCAACCGCGTCGAAGATGGTTTCGCCGATCGTGTCGCACACGAATGCGCCGCCCCCCTGGCGAGTCCGGATGAGCCCCTGGGCCGCGAGGATGCTGAACGCCTCGCGCACAACGCTGCGGGAGACGACGAATTCGTTGCACAACTCGCGCTCGGGGGGCAGACGGCTTCCAGGGGGCCACTGACCGGCGGAAATGCGCGACCGGACCTGGGCTGCGAGTTTGAGCGGAAGACTCCCCTTTTCGATCGCAGAAGCCATGGTCTGGTTATCAGGTGGACAGGTTGTCAGACCACTTTAGTGGGCGGCCAGCCGAATGTCAATCCTGGCGCGGCAGGGTGGATGAGGGCGCTTTAGCAGGCGGTACCGGTGCCCGCCCAGGTCATCGGACCGCGCTCGCCGTGCTCAGGCGAACGGATCGACGACGCGCACGCCAGCCAGCGCCCGGCCCGCTTGCAACTCCTCGGTAACCCGCTCATCGCAGCCGCCGCTGCTGGCGCACTGACGATCAGCGCGTCGCAGAACGACACGCGATGCAGTCGGTGTCGGTCGATCGCAGCGACGATCGTCGCAACGTCGATGCGCACGACCTCCATCGTTGCGAACAACTCGAGCTTGCGGGGAGCGGTTGCCGGGTCGGTGTCGAGCTTGCGCGTCGTGACGACGAAATACTCCCGCAGGACCGGCGTGTTCACGACGCCGGTACCTTCGACGGGCAGGCGCTCGAGCGTGGCGAGCGCGATCCGCGCCCGGCGCCGGCCCGAGGCGTCGTCGGTGTAGACCAGGACGTTCGTGTCGACGAAGCGACGCGCCATGCCGACGTTCGATCCGCTCGGCGTAGACCTCGTCGCGGTCGAACCGCCAGCCCCGCGCAGCGCCGGTTCCCTTCATCGACCGTTCGGCCAGCTCACGCACGACCGACTCCCACCGGGTCCACGCCGCCGATCCACGGCGGTGCTCGATCGCGCCCCGAGGCGCGACGTGCAGCCCCTGCGCATGCTCGGCGCGCTGCACGCGGGCGGCGCGGCTTCAGGCCGGCTCACCACCTGGACTGGCGTTGGGGGCGATGGCATCATTGCAGGCGATTTGCTCATACGGCTGACATCATGCACACCCTCAGCATCCGAGGCCTGGACGACGAAGCGCTGGCTGCCTTGAAGGCGCGGGCGCGGCAGGACAAGACCAGCGTCAACTCGGCGGTGCTGCGCCTGATCGACGAAGGGCTCGGCCGTGGCGCGGCCCCACGGCGGCACCGGCACAACGACCTGGAGGCGCTGGGCGGCACCTGGACCGCCCAGGACCTGGCCGAGTTCGAGTCGGCGACCGCGCCACTCGATCACATCGATCCTGAGCTCTGGAAGCCCGCAGCCTGACGCGCGGTCGGTCCGCAGCGCCATGCGTCCGATCCTGATCGACACCAACGCCTACTCGGCCTTCAAGCGAGGCGACGCCGATATCATCGAGGTGCTGGCTTGGGCAGACCGCATCCTGATCAATACCGTCGTTCTTGGCGAACTCCTGGCGGGCTTCGCCGCCGGCACTCAGGAGGCGCGGAATCGGACCGAGCTCGCCCGCTTCCTGGATTCGCCCCGCGTCCTGTCGGTTCCGATGAGCGCGCAGACGGCCGACTGCTACGCGTTGGTGTACGCGGGGCTGCGCCGAAAGGGGCTGCCGATCCCCAGCAATGACCTCTGGATCGCCGCCAGTGCGCTCGAGACCGGCGCTGCCTTGCTGAGCCGCGATGCGCACTTCGCGCAGGTCGAGGGGCTGCGCTGGGGCACATGCCTGGCCGACTTCCTGCCCTGACACCGCTCGCTCTCGAAGCAGCGCTGCGTGAGCAAGGCCCCCGACGCGGCGGCGGCACGATTCAGCGCCGCTAGCAGGGCAAACGTCTCCGCTTCCGACCGGATGCCCAGCAGCCCCGGATAGGGCCATCCGGTCGCACTCGGGCAGCGCGTGCATCGATCAACGCCCTCCGATTGCAACCCACGAGCATTCGCGGACGTTGTGAGTCACCAGCGTCGGATTCCGCGAATGATTCGGGCAGCAGTCGCAGCAGCGGGCGTCGCTCCCGAACGGATCGCCGTCGTCGACCTGCTCCTTCCCTCACGCGCCTTCTCTGATTCACTGGTTGGATCGTTAGATGCCTTAATTGGATTAGACGTGAATCGTGAGGCTTCCTAGCATGGGCCCTTTCACGGCCATGTCCTTCTCGGGACGTCGGCTGAACACATCGCCTCACGGGAGACACCATGAATCACCCCGCCACGCGCAGACGATTCCTCGGTCTGGCTGCCTCTGGCCTCGGCGCTTGCGCCAGCCTGGTCGCCCCGCTTCCGGCCCTCGGGCAGTCCTCAGGTGGCTATCCGACGCGACCCATCCAACTCATCGTTCCGCTGGGCGCGGGCGGTGTGGCGGACACCGGAGCACGACTCGTTGCGAAGCGTCTGGGGGAGGTCCTGGGTGTATCGGTCGTCGTCGAGAACCGTCCGGGAGGTGCGCAGGCCGTTGGCATCGGACAAGTGGCGCGGGCGACTCCGGATGGCTACACGCTGCTCTGGTCCACGGGTGGCTTTGCGGCGGCCCCGGTGCTGATGAAGGCCTTCGAGTTCGATCCGATCCGCGACTTCCAGCCGATCACGATGGCGGCCACCAGCAACAACGTGCTGGTGGGTGCGAGCAATCTGCCGGGCAAGACCCTCAAGGACCTCATCGAGTACTCGAAGCAGAATCCGGGCAAGGTGTTCTACGGTACGGCCTCGGGCGGTACGACCCTGGTGTTCGAGCACCTGAAGATCGTCACCGGCGCCCGTCTGGAGCCGGTGCTGTACAAGGGCTCTCCGGCCGTCTGGACCGACCTCGTCGGTGGGCGGATTCAACTGATGCTGGACGGGCCCGGTCTCACCAAGGGGTACATCGAAAAGGGGCAGGCCCGCGCGCTGGGCATGTTCGGTCCGACCCGCTCGACCGTGCTGCCCGATGTGCCCACGATCGCAGAGCAGGGCTATCCGGGCTTCTCGGTGCTGACCTGGATCGGGCTGTGGGCGCCCAAGGGAACGGCGCCGTCCACCGTGCAGCGGCTGGAGCAGGCGATGGCCCGCGTGATGGCCCTGCCCGAGATGCAGCAGGAAATGGCGCGAGCCGGGCTCGATGCGATCAGCATGACGTCCGCGGAGTTCACACAGGCCATCCGCAAGGAACTGGATCTGTGGAAGACGGTTGCGGCCCGTGCCGGCATCGAGCCGCAGTGAGGCGCTCATGACGACTCTGCGGCAGCGGATGCTTCGTGGCGGCGTCGTGGCGGGCTGGTGCGCCGTCCCCTCGCCCTTCCTGGCCGAGACGATGGCCTGTTCGGGTTTCGATGCGATCACGGTGGACCTGCAGCATGGCCTGCAGGAGTACGGTCATGCCGTCAGTCTGCTGCAGGCGATCGATGGACGCGGGGTGCCGGTCATGTGCCGGGTCCCGTGGAACGAGCCGGGCATTCTCATGAAGGTTCTGGATGCCGGTTTCAGCGGGGTGATCTGTCCGCTGGTCAACACCCGCCGCGAAGCCGAGGCCCTGGTGCAGGCCTGCTACTACCCGCCCATGGGCGGACGCTCCTTCGGGCCTTACCGGGCGGCTGTCACCGCAGGTCCGGACTACTTCGAGCGCGCCAACGACTGGATCGTGGTGCTTCCAATGATCGAGACCGCCCAGGCCGTCGAGAACCTGGAAGACATCCTCGCCGTGCCCGGGATCTCGGGCGTTTACATCGGCCCGAACGATCTGGCGCTGTCGATGGGGTTGCCGCCCCAACTCGTGCCGCCCAATCTGGTGCCCGCAGCGCCCGTTCTCGAGAAGATCCTTGCCGTCCTGGCCACCGTGCGTGCGGCGGGCAAGTTCGCCGGCATTGCCTGCGGCTCGCCCACGATGGTGTCGCAGATGCTGCGGGCGGGCTTTCACCTGGCGACGCTGTGCAGCGATTTCCACTTCTTCAGGACCGGCATGAACACGCTGCTTGGTGAAACCCGTGCCGCCATTGCGCAGGCTTCATCGTGACGAGCCCTGCGCCATGACCCCAACCCCGCCTGCGGGTGCCACCCAGGTCCATGCGGCTGGTGGCTACCGGTACATCCCGTCCGTCTTCCAGTACTCGTCCGGCGTTGCCGCCGAACCGGGCTTCGAACTGCGGCGCGCAAGGTTTCATCGTCCGGTGGCATTGGACGAGGCCTATGCGCGCGTCGAGGTGCATCTGCGCTCTTGCGGTAGGCCAGTGGCAGCATTTGCCCAGTGCGAACTGCGCTCGCCGCGGCCGTATACGGAAGAGGGCTTCCACGCGTTCAACCTGCGCTACGCCCAGGCCCTCGAGCGCTGGGGTCTGTGCGACGGCAAGCAGACCCCCGTCGCACGCACCCATGTCTGTCCGCAGTACGACCCGCCGGCGCAGCCGTCCATGTACGCATTCACCTACACCGTGGAGACGGACAGCCCGGTCAGACCGACCTTCATGCTGTCGGGAGGCGGTGACGTGCGCCTCGGTCCGGGGACTTTTCAGGAACGCTGTGTTCGACCTGGCGACACCTCGCCCGAAGGTCTGCGTGAGAAGGTCGTCCACGTCATCGGCGAGATGGAGCGGCGCATGGGGCTGCTGGGATTCGGCTGGGCCGATGCGGTCGGTACGCAGTGCTACACCGTGCAGAACATCGGTCACCTGGTCGGAGAGGTGTTCGCCGCGCGCGGCGTGATCCCCAGCGGACTGCTGTGGACCTATGCGCAGTTGCCCGTGCAAGGGCTGAGCTTCGAGATGGATGTGCGTGCAACCGCCTGCGAACGCATCCTGTAGCCCTTCGGGTTTCGGGCTCCGGACTCGGGAAGGACTCGGGAGGTCGGACGTCGGCGGAGGCGGTCAGACGATTCAGGGGTCCAGTGCCAGCTCGCGCGCGGTTTCGACCAGCCTGTGCACGGTGGCCTCGCGGTTGTCGCGTCGCCACGCCAGCAGATACGCCAGTTCGAGCGCGGCCTGATCCTGTCCCGGTGCCACGAGGGGCCGCAGCGTGACGCCGTTGAATCGCAAGGCACCCATGGCGCCGGGGACCACCGCGACGCCGAGGCCGGCCCGCACCATCGCTAGCATCGCCGGGGGCTGAGCAACCGAAACCACCGTCGTGGGGCGTACGCCGGCGTCCTCGAAGATGCGGTCAAGGATCCGGTGGAAGTACTTTGCGATGGGCGACCAGGCGATGTAGGCGCGCTGGTGCAGCGCCTGGAGCGGCACGACATGGCAGTGCACCAAAGGGTCCGAATCCTGCAGAGCCAACGAGAAGTGATCGCGCATGATCGTCAGCGTGTCCAAGCGGTCCCGATCGACCGGCGGCCGAACCATGCCGATGTCCAGCGAGCCGGCCTCGAGCAGCCGGATCTGCTCGTCGATCAGCAGTTCCTTGAAGACAAAACTCACGGCCGGGTAGCGTGCGTGGTGCAGGCCGATGAGCCGAGGCAGCAACTCATACGAGGCCGCCTGCGTGAACGCGATGGTCAGCGTCCCGAGTTCGCCCTGCGCGCTCAGGCGCGTCTCCACCGCAAGATCCTCAGAGCGTTGCAGGATGCTCCGTGCCTCATGCGCGAAGTGGCGCCCCGCCGGCGTGAGCATCACGGTGCGTCGGTCCCGGTCGAACAGCCGCACCCCCATCCGTTGCTCGAGCAGGGCGATCTGTCGGCTCAGCGGAGGCTGGGTCATGTTCAGCCGCGCAGCCGCGCGGCCGAAATGCAGCGTCTCGGACAACGCCACCAGACAGCGCAACTGCTGCAGATCGAAGGGCAGGGCGGGCATGACTGCGCGAACCGTGAGGCCAGGCCCATTGTAGACGTGCCGATCGAATACACGATCATGCTGACCGTCGTCACCACGCGCGCTTGAACCGGATGCGGAAAGCTCGTTGCGGACGGCCGGGCGTTCCCAAACGTTCCTGCCAAGACGTTCTAACGTTTCAGGCTCGGCCGCGTCGCGCTGGGTCGCGAGCACCTGGGGGTGCCTCCCGCAGCGTTCGTCGATCGAAGGGCGGGGCGAGCATGACTGCGCGAGCGCGCGGAGCCGGGCCCAATCGCAGTCATGCAGACCTACAGGTCTCGCACAAGTCAAATCAACGACTGACTTGATCGGTGGGGGGGTGCGAAAGACGGGCCAACACCAGCCGGACCGGTCGACGCCCGGGAACGGCACGCCCGGCCCAGGGTTGTACGCAGAGGGGTCGCTCGGCCGGAACCGGATCGGTCGGTACGGCGCAACGGTTTCGGTCGTCTCGGGCGCCGCGTCGAGCAACGGGCGCAGGCAGCCGGCTGCACGCGCCCCTCCTCACCGGCGACCGCCCAACCGACGCCCGAGCCGCTCGTCGAGCGCGGCCTGGCCAGCCGACGGGCGGTCCCCGTAAAGGCCGGTCACTGGCGCGGGCGGTTGCCGCGCCGCGGAGCCAACGCGATACCATCGCGGCGTTTCAGCGCCGCATCGAGCCTCCCGATGACCGAAATCCTCCCCGCCGCCGACGTCGAGTCGCGCCTGCGCGAACTCCTGGCCCGCCGCATCCTGGTGCTCGATGGCGCGATGGGCACGATGATCCAGCGCTACAAGCTCACCGAGGCCGATTACCGGGGCGAGCGCTTCGCCGCGTTCGCGCACGACGTCAAGGGCAACAACGAGCTGCTCTGCCTGACCCGGCCCGACGTGATCTCGCAGATCCACGCGCAGTACTTCGAAGCGGGCGCCGACATCGTCGAGACCAACACCTTCGGCGCCACCACCATCGCGCAGTCCGACTACCGGATGGCCGAGCTGGCCCGCGAGATGAACCTCGCCGCCGCGCGGCTGGCGCGCGAGCAGGCCGACCGGTTCTCCACCCCGGAACGGCCGCGCTTCGTGGCGGGCGCGCTCGGCCCGCAGCCCAAGACCGCCTCGATCTCGCCCGACGTCAACGACCCGGGCGCCCGCAACGTCACCTTCGAGGAGCTGCGCGTCGCCTACGCCGAGCAGGTGCTCGCGCTGATGGAGGGCGGCGTCGACCTGCTGCTGGTCGAGACGGTGTTCGACACGCTCAACGCCAAGGCGGCGCTGTTCGCGATCGACGAGTGCTTCGAGCAGCTGGGGCGCCGGCTGCCGATCATGATCTCGGGCACCGTCACCGACGCGTCGGGCCGGATCCTGTCGGGCCAGACGGTCGAGGCGTTCTGGAACTCGGTGCGGCATGCGCGCCCGCTCACCATCGGGCTGAACTGCGCGCTGGGCGCCGCGCTGATGCGTCCGTACATCGAGGAGCTGTCGAAGAAGGCCGATACCTTCCTGTGCGTGTACCCCAACGCCGGGTTGCCCAACCCGATGTCGGACACCGGCTTCGACGAGACCCCCGAGGTGACCGCGGCGCTGCTCGAGGAGTTCGCCCGCGCCGGCTTCGTCAACATCGCCGGCGGCTGCTGCGGCACCACGCCGGAGCACATCGCCGCCATCGCCGAGGCGATCGAGGGCCTGCCCCCGCGCGCCGTGCCCCGGCGGTCGCCGGCGCTGCGGCTGGCGGGACTGGAGGCCTTCAACGTCGACGACACCACGCTGTTCGTCAACGTGGGCGAGCGCACCAACGTGACCGGCAGCAAGGCCTTCGCGCGGATGATCCTCGCCGAGCGCTACGACGAGGCGCTGGCGGTGGCGCGCCAGCAGGTCGAGAACGGCGCGCAGGTCATCGACGTGAACATGGACGAGGCGATGCTCGACTCGGCCGCGGCGATGACCCGCTTCCTCAACCTGATCGCCGCCGAGCCCGACATCGCGCGGGTGCCGATCATGATCGACTCCTCCAAGTGGAGCGTCATCGAGGCCGGCCTGCGCTGCGTGCAGGGCAAGTCGATCGTCAACAGCATCTCCATGAAGGAGGGCGAGGCCGAGTTCCTGCGCCAGGCGAAGCTGTGCCGTCGCTACGGCGCGGCGGTGGTGGTGATGGCCTTCGACGAGCAGGGCCAGGCCGACACCTATGCGCGCAAGACCGAGATCTGCGCGCGCGCCTACCGTCTGCTGACCGAGGTGGCGGGGCTGCCGGCCGAGGACATCATCTTCGACCCGAACATCTTCGCGATCGCCACCGGCATTCCCGAGCACGACAACTACGGCGTCGACTTCATCGAGGCCACCCGCTGGATCCGCGCCAACCTGCCGCATGCGAAGGTGTCGGGCGGGGTCTCGAACGTGTCGTTCTCGTTCCGCGGCAACGATCCGGCGCGCGAGGCGATCCACACGGTGTTCCTGTACCACGCGATCCGCGCCGGCCTGACCATGGGCATCGTCAACGCCGGCATGCTCGGCGTCTACGAGCAGATCGCGCCGGAGCTGCGCGAGCGCGTCGAGGACATCGTGCTGAACCGCCCGCCCACGCTGGCGGCCGACCTGCCGGCCGACTCGCCCGAGCGCACCAAGACCGCCACCGAGCGGATGATCGAGTTCGCGGCCACCCTCAAGGCCGGCGGCGCCCGCCGCGAGGAGGACCTCGCCTGGCGCGCCCGGCCGGTCGAGGAGCGGCTCGCGCACGCGCTGATCCACGGCATCACCCAGTTCGTGGTGGAGGACACCGAGGCGGTGCGCCAGGCGGTGCTGGCGCGCGGCGGCCGCCCGATCGAGGTGATCGAGGGGCCGCTGATGGACGGCATGAACGTGGTCGGCGACCTGTTCGGCGCCGGCAAGATGTTCCTGCCGCAGGTGGTCAAGTCGGCCCGGGTGATGAAGCAGGCGGTGGCGCATCTGGTGCCCTACATCGAGGCCGAGAAGGCGGCCGCCGGCGACCTGCGGGCGCGCGGCAAGATCGTCATCGCCACCGTCAAGGGCGACGTGCACGACATCGGCAAGAACATCGTGACCGTCGTGCTCCAGTGCAACAACTTCGAGGTGGTGAACATGGGCGTGATGGTCCCGTGCAGCGAGATCCTGGCGCGCGCCAAGGTCGAGGGCGCGGACATCGTCGGCCTGTCGGGCCTCATCACGCCCTCGCTCGAGGAGATGGCCTACGTGGCCGCCGAGATGGAGCGCGACGACTGGTTCCGGGTGCGCAAGATCCCGCTGCTGATCGGCGGCGCCACCACCTCGCGGGTGCACACCGCGGTCAAGATCGCACCGCGCTACACCGGGCCGGTGATCCACGTCGCCGACGCCTCGCGCTCTGTGCCGGTGGCACAGAACCTGATGTCGGACGACGCACGTGTGCCCTACCTCGAGCAGCTGCGCGCCGACTACGACCGGGTCCGCGCGCAGCACGCCGCCAAGAAGGGGCCGGTGCTGGTGTCGCTGCTCGAGGCGCGCGCCAACCGGCCGCGGATCGCCTGGGCGATGCCCGCCGACGACCGGCCCCGCGGGCCCGGGCCGCATCCGCTCGCTCACTACCACCCGCCCAGGCCGAAGTTCATCGGCCGCCGCGTGTTCCGCAACTACGACCTGGCCGAGATCGCCCGCTACATCGACTGGCAGCCGTTCTTCCAGACCTGGGACCTGCACGGTGCGTTTCCCGCGATCCTCAACGACCCGGTGGTCGGCGAGTCGGCGCGGCGCGTGTTCTCCGACGGTCAGTCGATGCTCAAGCGGGTGATCGACGGGCGCTGGATCGCCGCCAGCGCGGTGGTCGCCTTCCATCCGGCCGCCTCGGTCAACGACGACGACATCGAGGTCTACACCGACGCCTCGCGCACCGAGGTGGCGTTCACCTGGCGCAACCTGCGCCAGCAGATCGCCAAGCAGGAGGGCGTGGCCAACAAGTGCCTGGCCGACTACCTCGCGCCGCGGGCCATCGACGGCGCGCCCTCGGGCATCGAGGACTACATCGGGATGTTCGCGGTCACCGCCGGGCTGGGGGTCGGGAAG
>Ga0169931_10005186_pt1 | contig 19931 bp, 19 predicted proteins | sample Kivu_15m_20L_FD_129675 | JGI IMG/M metagenome (GOLD analysis project Ga0169931, IMG submission 129675) | Freshwater microbial communities from Lake Kivu, Western Province, Rwanda to study Microbial Dark Matter (Phase II) - Kivu_15m_20L... | ecosystem: Environmental > Aquatic > Freshwater > Lake... | reverse complement strand
CTTATCGACAAATTCGTCGTACACCCTTTCTTGTACATAGAGGCGGTTGGAGCATACGCAGGTCTGGCCGGCGTTGCGATACTTGCTCACGAATGCGCCTTCTACAGCGCTGTCGATGTCGGCATCGTCGAAAACGATGAAGGGCGCGTTGCCTCCCAACTCCAGAGACAGCTTCTTGACCGTAGGAGCACATTGGGCCATGAGAACGCGTCCGACCTCGGTGGAGCCGGTGAATGACAGATGGCGAACCACGTCGCTCGCGCAGAGCACCTTGCCAACCTTGATGCTGCCAGGGCCATCGCTGGTGATGATGTTGAGCACACCCGCCGGAATACCGGCACGAAGCGCCAACTCACCCACGGCCAGTGCCGTCAGAGGTGTCAACTCGGCCGGCTTAATTACCACAGGGCATCCTGCGGCCAGGGCTGGAGCTACCTTGCGGGTGATCATGGCAAGGGGGAAGTTCCAGGGTGTAATGGCCGCGCACACTCCGATGGGCTGCTTGAGCACCAGCAGGCGGCGGTTGTTATCGAACTGGGGTAGTGTCTCTCCATTAATGCGTTTGGCTTCTTCGGCGAACCATTCAATGAAACTCGCGCCGTAGGCCACCTCACCCCTGGCCTCGGTCAGGGGCTTGCCTTGCTCGGAGGTGATCATGCGGCCCAGGTCGTCCTGGTTGGCTATCAACAGGTCGAACCACTTCCGAAGCAATATGCTGCGCTCCTTAGCCGTCTTGCTGCGCCACGCCGGCAAGGCGTCGTTGGCTGCGGCAACGGCTGCCTCGGCTTCGTCCTCGCCCATGAGGGCAACGTCGGCCAACTTCAGGCCAGTGGACGGGTCGCGCACATCAAAGCGCGCACTGCTCTGCACCCACTCGCCGTTGATCAGCGCATCAGTCTTGAGTAGTGACGGGTCGTTCAGTAATGCCAGGGGAGAGGTCTTTATGTCCATGGGTGTCATCAGGGAATAGTTAGGCAATACGCGTTGATTACCACCAGGTGGTAGAAAGATAACTTCGCCCCTCTTTCCAAGGAATAGCCGAAGTCGAGATGAGGGCACACAAAGGTCGGCGGCACGGCTGCTTGAATCGACTAGTACGAATTGGATGAATTCAAAGGGATGCTTCGAGCATCAACATGTAGTCGTCTCTTGAGGCGAGGCGAGGGTTGGTCTTGTGGCAGTGATCAGCCATCGCCCCATCAATCACTCTCTCAAAACAACTCGCTTGAACCCCCAAGGCGGCCAAGCCAGAAGGCAAGTTAAGCCTGCGGTTCATGTCACGGATGGCTTGTGCCAATGCTTCTGCAGCCTCTTCCGAAGAGGCTATAGGGCCCAGGCCCATGGCGATCGCCAACCGCTCGAGGCGTCGCTCACGAACCACGTTTTCTGCCTTGGCATTGAACCGGATCACAGCCGGCAGGAACATGGCATTCAAGGTGCCGTGGTGCAGTGAGGGGTTGACGCCTCCAAGGCTGTGGCTGAGCGAGTGAACACAGCCCAGGCCTTTCTGAAACGCAAGCGCGCCTTGCATGGACGCACTCAACATATTGAGCCGAGCCTCCACATTTTTGCCGTCTTGGGTGGCGATATCAATATTTGACCATCCCCGCTCCAGGCCGTCGAGCCCGATACCGTCGGCGGGGGGGTTGAAAGCAGCGCTCATGAAGGCTTCGATGCAGTGCGCGATGGCATCCATACCTGTGGCTGCGGTGAGAAACGGCGGAAGCCCGAGTGTGAGCTCGGGGTCTAGTATGGCCAGCTTGGGCACTATGAACCAGGAGTGAAAGCCCAATTTGCGACCATCCTCGACGATGATCACTGCACCGCGTGCCACCTCGCTACCGGTGCCTGCTGTGGTCGGGATAGCGATCAGGGGTGCAACCCGATCGGTGATTTTGGGCGAACCACCCTCAATTGTGGCATAGGTTGTTAGTGGCCCCTGGTGCGTGGTGGCGATGCTCACGCCCTTGGCGCAGTCAATCGACGACCCACCGCCAAGGGCGATCAGGCCATCGCACCTATGTTCGCGGTAAATCTCCGTTGCCGCAAGCACTGCTGTCTCGGTGGGATTGGAGGGTGTCTGGTCAAACACGACCACGTGCTTCAGGTTAGATAACACTTGAAGAACGCGGTCCACCAGACCGGCTGAGCGCACACCGGCATCGGTGACGAGGAGTGGTCGCTTGATGCCAATATCCTCACATCCTCGGGCCAAATGCCGAAGGGCGCCGGCTTCAATCTCTACCGTGTTAAGGCATCGAATTTGAGGCATCGTGGTCCTTTCTGTATTCAGGGACGAACTCGGCGGTTAGCGTTATTTCACTATGCTAGCCGCGTTGCTTATGGGGTTTTTTCTACACTCTCTAAAGTTTAAAACGTCTTTAACAGTGCATTTTTAAGTTTACTTTTTTTTTCTCAACTAAACGCAATTGGAGGGGTGTCGGGTGGGTAGCGTAAGAGATGCGGTACGAAGGCTGCCGCTGCCTTGCGCCTTCGTGGCGCGCCAGATAGCCCAGCAATATGGCCGAGGTAGGTTGAAAGAGCATAGCCCGAAATGCCAAACGCGTTCGGGCGGGCCTTGCAGTCCGGTGATGAATGGCCAGGTCGGCGGCGGTGGCTTTCAACTCGGTCCTGGCTAGATTAACAGCCACAGCAGGGCAGTCAGCACCAGCAGAGCGAGGAACACCGTTTCGCCTAACAGCATCGCCACTGGACGCCAACCCACCAGGGCCAGATCTTGTAGACGGGTGCGCATGGCGGCGCCTGCGATGGCCGCCACCAGCAGGGCGCGCGAGCCATCGCTGGCGGCCTGGGTGAGGGCAGGGGTGGTCACGCCCAGCGAGCCCAGGGCCACTAGAGCAATGAAGCCGAGTACGAAGCCGGGCACGACGGGCGGGCGGCCCGAGCCGATGGCATGCGCGCCTCGGCTGACGATGATGGAGATCACTACCACCACCGGGGCCAGCATGGCCACCCGGAACAGCTTGACGATGGTCGCCGAGTCGCGAGCCTCAGGCCCGACTATGGTGCCGGCGGCCACCACCTGGGCCACGTCGTGAATGGTGGCGCCCAGGAAGATGCCAGCAGTGACGCCGGTGATGTTGAGCAGGTCTAGCACCAGGGGATACGCGACCATGGCGATGGTGGAGAGCAGAGTCACCCCCATCACGGTGAGCAGAGTGTGGCGCTCGTTTTCGCGCGTCTGAGGGAGAGCGGCGGAGATTGCCAGCGCAGCCGAAGCGCCGCAGATCGCCACTGACACTCCCGAGATCCAGCCCTCGTCGTTTGGGCGGCGCAGTACGCGGGCGAGCAGCAGGCCGCAGGCGATGGTGCTCACCACCCCGACGGCCACGATTAGACTGGTCTGCCAGCCGAGCTGGGCGATCTGGTCCACTGTGATGCGCGCACCGAGCAGGGCCACGCCCAAGCGCAGCAGTGTTTTCGAGGTGAACGTGATGCCTGACGCCAGACTCTCGTGGCTGGAGAGAAAGTGCAGCGCCATACCCAGCAGCAGGGCGTAGAGGAGTTGTGGGCCGCCGTAGTGGTCGGAGAGAAAGCCTGCCGCCAGTCCCACCACAGCGCAGAGAGCCAAGCCTGGCCATATGGTCTGAACCTTAACCCATATTGCACGGGCCGCTGCTTGCATGATCTCTCCTTGGTGCCTTATTTTTCGATAATGCTAGGTAAATTGTGTGAGTATAAAAAGTGGATAATTTGAATTTATGCGATCGAAAAAATAGATCATTTTAGTGTTGGCTAGGGCTATTGGATTGCTCCACTAGCCTACGGTCGCTTCTCGGAGACCCTCATGTCATATACAAAGATTCACCGTCTCCGCCCGACGCTGCGCCAATTGGAAACCTTCGTTGCCACCGCGGTCTCGGGCTCTACCCGCGCCGCGGCTGACAAGGTGGCGCGCTCGCAGTCGACCACCAGCGTGGCCCTTGCCGAGCTAGAGGCCAGTCTCGGAGTGGCGCTTTTCGACCGGGTGGGGAGGCGGCTGCTGCTCAACGAGAACGGGCGCTTACTGCTGCCGCACGCAGCTGTCTTGCTTGACAAGGCACTAGAGATTACGACCTTGTTCGATTCGGCCACGGTGGTGCCCCTGCGGGTGGCAGCCAGCTTTACCATCGGCGAATATTTGATGCCTAAGTTAATCGCCGGGTGGAAGAGTATGCACCCGAGCGCTCAGGTGCAGCTTGACGTGGCCAACACCCGAACAGTGCTTGAGTCGGTAGTGAGCATGCAGGCCGACCTTGGCTTTATTGAGGGCTCGCATACGCACCCCAGCCTTCGGGTAGAGCACTGGCTGGAGGATGAGCTGGTGGTGGTATCGGCGCCTGGGGTGGCCTGGGGCGTGGGGGCGGTGTCTAACGAGCGCCTGGCGCGCTCTACCTGGATCATGCGCGAGGCCGGCTCGGGCACTCGTGAAGCGGCTGATCGTCTCCTCATTCCCGTGCTAGGGCAGTTCGAGGTGGTATTTGAGCTGGGTAGTAACGAAGCGGTGAAGCGCGCGGTGGCTTCTGGTCTGGGTCTAGGCTGCCTTTCGTGGCACGCGGTAGAGGACGCGGTAGCCTACGGATGGCTCGCTCAGGTGCCTACGCGCCTGCCCAGGTTGCGTCGCACACTGGCCATCGTCACCCACCGCGGCAAGCCAGTGGGCAGCACCGTGCAGGACTTCCTGACGCATTGCCAATCCTGGGCCAAGGCCCAGTCGGGCGAGGCCGAGCGTCCGTTCGACGCAGGCTGATCTCACTCAGAGCAGTGAGTCGTTGGAGCAAATCAATTGACGCCAAGCACGGGCGAGTTGCGGCGTTGCAGCGGAAATGCGGCGGGACTCGTGCCATACCAAACCGTCCAGAGTGAAGACTTGTCCACCGGCTTCCCGGATCAAGAGCACACCCGCTGCGGCATCCCAGCTACCCATGTCATGAGACCAAAATACATCGACTCTGCCGGCCGCCAGGTAAGCTAGTTCCAGAGCCATGCTGCCCGAGCGGCGCACACCGGCCACTGTGGAGACTGCCCTGCCAAACTGGGTCAAGTACTCGGGCAAGGATGCAGCTTGGGGTTTGGGAAATACCGTGGTGGCAATGGCAAGAGGCAATTGGTCGGTACCTGCAACTTGTAAACGCTTGCCGTTCAGCGTGGAGCCCTGTTGGTATGCTGCGCTGAAGACCTCTTGACGGCAAGGGTCCATGATGCATGCGGCAATAGGTTCGCCATCAGACAGAAGGGCAATGGACACGCTGTACTGAGGATAGCCACGCAAGAAATTCATGCTGCCATCAATCGGATCGACGACCCAAAGCAAACCATCCCTGACCTCCGTTTTGGCGCTTTCCTCTCCCAAGAAGCCATGGTCTGGATACCGATCTGCAATGCGTGCCTTCAAGTGCGCTTCGATGCCACGGTCCAATGCGCTGCACCAGTCTCCAACCGACTTTAACTCAACGTCATGCGCTTGGCCTGCCGCTTGCTGAATCATGTGGGCGGCTTCATTTGCTAAGGTCTCGGCGAAGTCTCTGGCCTGTGAAGCAAGGTCGGTCATGCTCTTCCTAGAAGACGCGAGACGTAATCAAAGTTTCGGGTGTCCACAATGGAGGTTCTAAATTCGACGGCTTTGCGATCAAAAGTGTGAGCCACCCGGTCAATGCGCAGTACAGGCGTGGCTCTATTTAGGTTCAGCAATTGCGCACTGTCGGGTAAGACCAACTCTGCGCGAACCCTTTCATTGGCCTCCACAACGGTCACCCCGAATATGGCCTGATAGAGCCCGTAAATTGTCGTTGTCCGAGCCGTGAAGATCGCTTGATTCAAGCCTGGGAACATCGCTGCGGCGATGGCGATGCGATCATGAATCACAGGCTGACCCTGTAAGTGAAGGACATTTTCGATTCGGAATACCCATTGGTTCCCATGCAGGCCTAGCGCTTGTGCTTCAATTTGGGTCGCTCTCGATTTGGAAAACTTGTGTAGCCGGACCTCTGGAAATTCACTCGGCCTGTCTCTGGGCACGATTTTGAAAAACTGGAACATGAACCGCTCGCGATCGAGCTTCCCGACAAAGGTACCTCTGCCTTGTTGACGCAAAAGCACATGTTCTGTCACCAATTCGTCTACAGCGCGGCGTACCGTTCCTACCGAAACTTGAAAGCGTTTAGCCAAATCTTTTTCATTGGGCAGCGCTGCGCCTGGCGCCGCAAAACCGGACTGTATGTCGTTAATTAATTGTCGCTTGACTTGGCGATAAAGCATTCGAGAAATTTTCCAAAAGAACAAACATCCAGACTTGACATTGAGACATCAGACGGGGCCTGTCGTAAAGCTAGGGAGTTAGTTTCTGGCTGGGGGCTTATAAAAGGTAATTTTGCAGAAGATTTATCAGAATAAGGGCAATGAGAATGAAGCGCGCAATTGCTCTAGTTTTGGCCAGGAGGATCAAGATGGGCTTCCAGCCCAATTTGGCAAGTTCTCCCAAGCTGGTCTAACGCTGGCAGCACAGCCGATGACCATGCAAAGCGAAAGGCCTGCTCGATGTGTTTTGAGAGGGCGGATCATGACGGCCACGACTTGCCCTAAACGTCCCATCATCATAGCGAGCGGATGGTGTCCAGCACCCCCTGGGGTACCTCAAGGCCAGTTGTCAGGGCCGCTTCGAGTAATTGAACGCGACGCTGGCCAGGCAGGCGCACGCCCTCGTCCGACAACATGGCCGAGACCAGTGCCTCTATTCGCTCGTTGTAAACCACATCTCCCCCCAGAGCCTTGGGGTCGATCACAATGAAAGCCTGGCCCAGTTGAGGCTGATTGCCGGCTGGCTTGAAAAATGTGTCCGCTTCGGCACCAAAGTGGGCTCCGGTTAAAGTGGTGACTAGTAACTCCACCACCATCGCCAGCATCGCGCCTTTGGTTCCGCCGATGGCAAGCATGGATCCTTCTAAACCTTTTTTGGGGTCGGTTGTGGGTTTTCCATCCTGGTCGAGCGCCCAACCCAGAGGGATCGACTCGCCGTTGTCGGCTGCCATCATCAACTTTCCGCGAGCCACCTCTGACAAAGACAGATCGACACTCACCGGCGGGTGGTCGGTTCGGGGGAAGACTGCCGCAATGGGGTTGGTGCCAAAAATGGCCCGCTTCCCTCCCGCTGCCGGCATGGCCGCGGGTGAATTACCACAGGCAATGCCCACCATGCCTGCCGCTGCCACCGGGTCCAAGTGGTAAGCAGCTATACCGAAGTGATGGCTGTTGGTGACGGCTGCGATGGATATGCCATGCAGTCGAGCTCTGGGGATGGCCTCATCAATGGCCATACGACAGGCTGGAAAGGCAAAGCCATTTCCTGCATCAATCAGCACGGCGCTGGAGCGCTCGCTTTTAATCACCGGGACCGCGCTGCCCACCACACGGCCTGCCTTGAGGTGGCTGATATACATGCCGACACGTGACAAGCCATGCGAGGGGAGGCCACAGGCTTCAGCGGTGACCAGCGCCACCGCCGTGGCATGGGCTTGATCGGCTGATGCACCGGCACGGGTCAGTGCCGATTGCACCAAGTCTTTGATTTCTTCGAAGGCGTGCAACATGGCTCATCAGGCTTAAAGCACTTGCACTATGGCGGACGCTCCACCAAGCTGACCTTGGTGAAAGGCGGGGCTGGACAATAAGTTCCCGCCCCGAGAGCCATCAAGCACTTTCGAACAAACGGGTCATCACAAATTCGCGATGGCCTAAGGCTTCCGCCGATGTGAAACGTCCATTTATGGTTTGCATCATCATGTCGAGCAACAAATCACCTGCGGCATCCATGGTTTGCTCTTGTTGCAGCAAGCCCGAGCAGTCCACATCGATGTGCTCGCTCATCAGGCGAACGGTGCGTGGGTTAGCGCAAATCTTGATCACAGGAACGATGGCGTTGCCGATGACGTTGCCTTGTCCAGTGGGGAAGAAGTGCACTGCAAAACCAGAGGCTGCGCACAAAGTCACCATTTCTGCAGCGGCAGAAGAGGAGTCCATGAACCACAAGCCAGGTCCCGTGGGTGTTTCTGCCTTATCTAGTACCCCATCCACCATGCATTGCTTGCCGATCTTCTGAATGTTGCCAAGCGCCTTCTCTTCGATTGTGGTCAGTCCTCCCGCAATGTTGCCTTTGGTAGGTTGGGATTCCGACAGGTCGGTTGTGGCATGACGCTTGATCATGTCCTGATAATTGTTAAACATTCTCATGAAATCAGTCCGTACCTGTTCGGTCCGGCAGCGTGCAGCCACCAAATGCTCACCACCCGTCAACTCGGAGGTTTCGCCAAACACCAGTGTCGTGCCCAAGCTATAGAGTTTGTCAAAAGCATTGCCCACGGTGGGGTTGGCGCCGCAACCCGATGTGGTGTCAGACTCACCGCATTTCGTCGAAATCCAGAGGTCAGAGATCGGGCATTCCACGCGGTGCAAACTAGTGGCGTATTGCACCATATTTTTGGCTGCCTTCGAAGCACGCATGATGGTGTCATGGTCGCCATGGCCTTCGATGCCAAACCCCACCACAGGTTTGCCGGTGGCTGCAATTCCGTCGACCACGGTTTTGGTCCAACTGTCTTCGATGCCAATAACCACCACGGCTGCCACGTTGGGGTTAGAGCCCGCACCGATCAAAGTGCGAAAGTGCAGGTCGAGGTCGGCACCAAATTGCAAACGGCCATAAGGGTGTGGGATAGCCATGCTGCCCTTGACGGCGTGGGCCACAGCTTCTGCCGCTGCGTTGGATAGGTCGTCCAGCGGTAAGATGATGACGTGGTTACGAACGCCGACACGGCCGTTTTCGCGACGATAGCCCCAGAAAGTGGTGTTTTTGTCAATGATGGTCATGAGTTAAACCTTGAAAAAGATAAGTGGGAAATGCGTGTTGAATTACCAGCGCTTGGTTTTAATGTTGTGGACATGGGCGTGGTCACCAATGGCGATGGCTGCAACCACTTTGCCAATGTCTGTACCGTACTTCATGACGGTGTCACCGACGGCCATCGCCTTCACGGCCACTTTGTGTCCGATGGGAATGGCCGCATTGGCCTTGATTGTGATGGTGCGGTTGTCGTCCAGGATGAGGGCATTTAAGCTTTGACCGGCTTCGATGCCTTCAACGACGACAACAGCGACGCTGTCTTTTTCTTCATGAAGCACACAATGGATCACAAAATTCTCCTCGAGTGGGTTGGGTTAGTTGAATTACAGAAATCCTAGATTGCGGAAGCTAATCCGAGAATGGTTCAGTATAAATATAAGTCATCTATATGAATTCTCGGATTAGCGTTTACCCTATGGGAGTGCTCATGGCATGACTTCAATGCGAGTAAAAACAATTGAGTGCCCCGGGCAGCGTGATTCACATGAGGATGCTTCGCCATAGCAGGCTGCCGCCACCGCATACCAACAGCAACCAAACAGCCTGAGAGGTGTTTTTGGCTGGCAAGCGTGCGTGCAGACGGCTACCAAGCCAGTATCCCAAAAACCCAAGCGGAGCCAAAAGGAAAGCTAGAGGTAGCAAAGATGGCTGGTTGTAGAAGCCACTCGCACTGAACAAGCACAGACGCACCAGAGCGGTGCCGAAAATAAGAATGCCTAAAGAAGCGCGGAGTGCGCTGACATCAGGTATTCGGCCCGCCAAATACATCACATAGATTGGTCCGCCAGTGCCAAACATTGAAGTCAAGGAACCCCCGATCACCCCCACGGGCAGGGCCCAGCCCCTTGAAATGGAAAGTGGGTTTTTTCCATCGAACAGATTGCGCAAGGCGTAAATCAACACAAAACTGCCCAGTACCATCAGCAACCAACGCTCTTCGACATTGATGAGCAAAACGATACCAAGAGCCATACCAATAAGCACGAATGGAGCTAGCCATAGAAGTTCGATTCCGCCGGCATGCTTGCGATCTCTCAGTCCAAACATCAGACCAGCGCAGAGGTCAAACACCAGCATCATGGGAACAGCAAAACGCAGAGGGTAGAAGTGCGCTAATAACGGTATACCCACAATGGCAGCCCCAAACCCGGTAAACCCATAAACAGAGTAAGCGAGCAGAACAATGAATGCCGTTGCCAGCAAGGTAGGCCAAGAATATTCAAGCATGAAGGTTTATTAGGGGTCGGACACCGGATACACAAAACCAGGCCGCTGCCATTCTATACACTGTTGTACGAGTTTATTCGAGAATGATCTGCGCCAGAGTTAGCTTGGGAAACACGACAGGCGCACGCCGTATGACCAGCTTCGTACCAGTTTGTGAAGCCGCAATGAATGATCAACCTGGCAAATCGCTGGTCTGGACGCGATCTTCACAGATGTGTGCACCGCATGAGTCCTCGAGTGTGAGCGTCGAAGTGGCAACCGCTCGGCTTAGCGAAGTCAGGTTTTTGGAGGTTGATCCAATCATGCCTGCCTAAGTTGATGGCACGGTCCACCAACGTCTGCGCCATTTCGCACCAAACGCTATTTAAGTTTAGCTTGTATCCCTAGCGCTCGTTTCAGGCTGCACATCAATAAAAATAGTGATTAGCCACGAGTATCTTCGATTCAAGGCAATAGGACTAACTTGCTAGAGGCTATTTGACCGTGATCGAGTTTGGCAAAAGCCATGGCACCCTCTGACATGGGCACACTTTCTACCCACGATAAATCGCCAAATGCACCTTCTTGCAACAACTTTACCGTCGCACGTAAGTCAGCAGTGGTGTAAGTGTAAGTTCCCATCAAAGTTATTTCGGCCAATGTGAGCTTGCGCATGTCGATCTCGCTAGCCCAGTCTTGCAGACCGATGTGCATGATCACGCCGCCTGGTTTGACAGAGTTTAGGGCGGCGACCCGGGTAAGTTTGCTGCCCACCGCATCAATCACAAAGTCAAAAACATTCTCTTCAGGTGAAGTTGTGAGTGGATCGTAGGTCATCACGCCAGCATGTTTTTTAGCAGATTGGCGGCGGAGAGGATTGACTTCGCCCAGCACCGTACCGCGTACACCATAAGTCTTGAGTAGCAGTGCGGTCAACATGCCAATCGCTCCGCCGCCAATGATCAGTGTGCGATTTTCTGGCAAAGGCCTAGCCATAACTTTCAGGCTCATGTTGATGGCATGCAGCGCTGTTGCAGCGGGCTCTGTCAAAGCGGCCTGAACAGCCGGCATATCCTGTGGTATCTCAATCAATGAAGCAGCCGGAATGGACATGAATTCCGCAAATGCACCAGGGCGCGTCATACCCACCATGGTGCGTCGGTTGCAAAGGTTGCTACGTCCTTGCACGCAGTAGTCACATAAGCCACAGGTGATGAGAGGGTTGCCCGTCACGCGCTGACCGGGGTCAAATCCTGGCGCACCGCTCTTCACGATGGTGCCGCAAAATTCGTGTCCCAAAACAAGTCCGGGTTTACGCCGTGGGTCGTGCCCGTGGTAAGCGTGCATGTCAGAGCCGCAAATGCCCACAGCATCAATTCGTAAAATGACTTCGCCAGGGATCAAGGTGGGTTCAGGGAGGTCTTGGATCTGTACTTCGAGTGGGTTGGTGTAAACGAGTGCTTTCATAGGATACTTTTCTATCTAGAGCGTGGCGTGAATGTCTTGATGCATGCCTTTAATCAGTTAATCAATTTGGCTGGGCGAATTGTTAAAGGCGGCTGTCATCACATTGGGGTCATCTTTGGGGGCGGAAGTTCTTTAAAAAATCCGTCATGAAGGCGGCTAGTACCTCCACTTGATTGATACTGACGCCGTTGTATAAACTCGCTCTCAAGTATTTCCCAACCCCAAATGGGGTCAGCGTTCTTAAGCCGACAATTCCCCGCTCCCAGCCTTGAATCAAGAAGTTGTGAGTGATTCCCTCGTCGCCACCTGCGACATCAAAGGGAATGTTCATGCGGCTGCGGATGGATGGGTCTGCGATGGGTGTGGAATAAAAGCCTTTCGACTTGTCGATTAAATCGTACAGCATTGATGATTTCGCAATTGACCGCCTTTCCATTTCATGCACGCCACCCTGAGCCATCATCCACTGCATATAAATATTGACTACCTCCACGTTGAAAGTTGCGGTCGTGTTCCACAAATTGCCCTCGCGGGCATTGGTGGTGTAGCAAAGAACGCCTGGACAACGTTTGTTGGGCGTGCCCATCAAATCCTTCCGAATCACACACAGTGTTACGCCGGGGTGTCCGATGTTTTTGGACGCGCAGGCATACAGCACGCCCACGTTGCAATCCACCCAGTCGATGGGTTTAGTGGAGAAGTCTGACGATGCGTCAATTACCAGCGGGGCTTCGATACCAAGCTTTGGAAGCCGATGCAACTCAATGCCGTTGACGGTTTCATTCGAGCAGAGATAGACGTATTTGGAGCCAGGATCTAAATTCTCAAACGATGGATTGTGGGTAAATGTGCCATCTTTGTTCTCAGAGGAAACAACGATAGGACGGCAGTATTTGGCTGCTTCGGATAGGGCGCGTTTAGACCAAGTGCCATTGACGAGGTAAGTTGCTTTTTCATCGCCGTTGGGACACAGGTTCAGTGGAACAGCCGCAAACTGACCGTGCCCACCACCATGCATGAAGAGTATTTCATACTGCTCAGGAATATCCATTGCCACGCGGCAACGTCGCACAGTGCTCGCCAGAATATCTAAAAATTCAGGCGACCGATGCGAGAGGTACATTGAGCAGATGCGCTCCGTATCGAACAAAGCCTTAATAACAGTTTGTACTTCAGCCGCAAGCGATGTAGGCCCAGGGCTAAAGTTCAGTGGCACCACACCGCTAGGCGGAAGCAACGATCCTAGCAAGGCCGGATGGGAGTCAGTCGGGTTCATGCTATTTGGAAGTAAATCCGCCATCGATCATGATAGTTTGGCCAGTGATATAGCTCGAAGCCTCGCTGGCCAAGAACACCGACAATCCATACAAATCTTGCAGTTCGCCATTGCGACCAATGCAGGTTTGCGCAGCGTTCTTTTGTACAGCTTGAGGATCGTTGAAGACGGGTGCTGTCAAGCCCGTCGGGAAGAATCCCGGGCCAATCGCATTGCAGGTGATGCCTTTGGACGACCACTCTTGCGCGATGGCGCGAGTGAGCTGCACCACGCCGCCTTTGCCGGCACCATAAGGGGCACCGTTGCCAAACGCGCGGTAGCTTTGCAGGCTGGCAATATTGATGATGCGACCCCAGCCTCGCTCAGCCATTCCAGGCGCGAGCGCTTGAGTTAGGAAGAACGGGGCGCTCAAGTGCAGATTGATTTGCTCCTCCCAGGTTCTTGGGCTCACCGACATGAAGGGCTCACGCTGATTGATGCCGGCGGCGTTGACTAAAACATCAATATTTCCAAGTTGCTGCGCGTGCGATGCAGCATTTTGAATCGCCGCCAAATCGGCCAGATTGCATCGGACGCTTTTTGCTGCGATGCCCTGGGCCTGCAGCCGCTCTACTGTCTGAGCTAGCGCGTCTTCTCGCCGCGCAGCAATCACGACTTGTGCTCCTGCCAGTCCTAACGCTGTGGCGATGGCTTCGCCGATACCAGAGTTACCGCCCGTTATCAGCGCGGTGCGGCCCTTTAGACTGAAGAGCTGTGTAATCATGTCGTCACTGGTTCACCTAGATCAAATTTTTCGCCTGGGAAATACTTGGCTAGGCGGTCATCCGCTGTTCGTGCATGCGCCTCCATGCCTTCCAACCGTGAAATACGCGCGGTGGCCAATCCGATATCGCGGGCAGCCTCGCGTGTCATTTTTTGCCAGGTCAAAGTCTTCATGAACTTGTGAACCGAGAGGCCACCGGAATACCGAGCAGCGCCCTTGGTGGGCAGCACGTGGTTGGGGCCGCTGGCCTTGTCACCATATGCGACGGTCGTCTCCTCGCCGAGGAATAAGGAGCCATAGCAGGTCAAATTCGTGAGCCACCAATCAAGGTCTTTGGTATGAACTTCCAAATGCTCAGAAGCATACTCATCTGACACTTGAGCGACTTCCTCGCGCGTTGAGCACACAACCACTTCGCCATAGTCGCGCCAAGCGGCACCGGCCGCGTCCTTGGCAATCGGCGGCAAGGCATCAATGAGCACAGGAATACGTGTCATTACGTCGCGCGCCAAAGCCTCGCTGGTGGTGAACAGCCAAGCGGGTGACTCATGTCCATGCTCGGCCTGACCGACCAAATCGCTGGCCACAATCGCGGGGTCAGCTGTTTCATCGGCAATCACAGCAACCTCTGAGGGCCCTGCAAAGACATCAATACCTACTTTCCCAAACAAACTACGTTTAGCTTCAGCGACGAACTTATTGCCCGGGCCTACAATGACATCCGCAGGCTTTCCCGTGAACAAGCCATAGGCCATGGTGGCAATCGCTTGTACGCCGCCAAGTGTCATGACGACATCGGCGCCAGCCTTATCAAAGGCGTACATCAAATACGGGTGCATCGGGCCTCCACGAAATGGGCCCGAGCAAGCTAGAATCGTTTTCACGCCAGCCGCCTTAGCGGTGGCGACGGCCATGTAAGCGGACGCAATGTGCGCGTAGCGTCCTGCAGGCGCATAGCAACCCGCAACGTTCACTGGTAAAACACGCTGGCCCGCCGTGACACCGGGGTGTAGTTCGGTCTTGAACTCACTCATCGACTTGCGCTGAGCAGTCGCAAAGTCAAACACCTGCTTTATTGCAAAATCGATGTCCTTGCGAACAGACTCAGGAACCTGATTAGCATTCGCATTCAATTGCTCGCGCGTAAGGACAAATTCGCCATCCCATGCGTCGAGCTTCTTGGCGTAGTGTCTGACCGCTGATTCACCATTTTCCTGAATTTCAGCCAGCATCTCGCTGACCACGCTCTGCGCCGTCGCTGTCTCGGTTTCAGGGGTTTTGCTGGCTTTCTTCAAGTATTGAATACTCATCAATGGCTCCAGTGGAAAACTTATATTCGGCTTGGCCAGCAACGCGCTGGCCAAGCGCGAGACATAATTACTTGGTGTTGTTGGCGAATTCGCGCAGCTTGGGATCAGCCGCTACCATCTTGATGAACTCATCGGTGATGTAGTCGGCAGAAGCCGGTGCGGTGGGAATTGCGCCCGTTTCACGAATGAAGTTGGCCATGTTGCTGAACCAGGTGTCCATCTGAGAGGCCTTGCCAGCGCTGCGATCCATGATTTTAAGGTGAGACTCCAGATCAAAAGTTGGGCGTGTCGCAAACTCCTTTTGCATCGCCGCATCGCTGATCGTGACACCACCCTTGGCGTAGAAGTCTTTCATCATGGCAATAGCGGCAGGCTTGTTGGCATTCATCCAGCTCCATGCGCGCAGATAGACGGCCATGAATTTCGCCACGTTTTGCGGATTTTCTTTCGCGTAGTCGCCACGGGCAATCAGTGCTCCTGGTACAAAGGCATCACTATCCTTGCCGCTACAAAGCATCTTCGCGCCAGCACGCTCTTCAACGGTGTAAATGTTTGGAGCCCACATACCTGCGAGATCTGCGTTGTTGGAAGAAAGCGCAGAGATGATCTCAGCTTGTCCCATGTTGCGCATGGTCACATCTGCTTTACTTAAACCATACTTCTTTAGGCACGATTGCACGGCGTAATCGGCAGTTGAGTTTTGCGTCAAGATGATAGTTTGGCCGCGAAGAGCGTTAGCGGGATTTGCTGCAAACTCTGCAATTTTTTTTCCGTTCCCCATCAGACCGTTGCCCGCAGATTCGTCGTTTGAGATGCCAATGGTCTTGATACCAAATCGGACATGACCCAACACGGCCGGAACGCCACCCGTGCCGCCTACATCCCACGACTTGGCCGCAGATGCCGCAATTTGCGGCACGCCTGCAGGGAATGTGCTGAATTCCGGAGCTAAACCTACCTCTTTCCACCATCCTTTTTCAGTAGCCACATGGAATGGCAATGCCCAATAGAGCGAGGGTTGATAGCTCACTTTGATGGGGGTGAGGGCTTGCGCAGAAGCGCTTCCCAGCGTAACAGTGGCGGCAGCAAGGCCGATCAGGGCTTTCTTAAACATTAAGGTCTCCTTTGGTGGTTTAAAACTAGGGTTACACAAGCTCGCCCGCTTCAGTGGTCATCGCTACCATGCTCCTCTCGCAGCGATTTCCAGATACGGGTTCGCAGGTGAACGAACGAAGCAAGGTCCATCACATCCTCAATCTTCGAATGAGAATCCCAACCCTCTGCTTCTCGGATGCTCTTTACATCCAGTATTTCTTTGATCTTGCCTGGGCGGCTCGTCATAACCACGACGCGATCGGCCAAATAAACTGCCTCTTCAACGGCGTGGGTGATGAAGAGCACGGTGCGTGGGTTTCTGCGAGCTAACTTTACCAGCTCTTCTTGCATCACAACGCGGGTTTGCGCATCAAGTGCTCCAAATGGCTCATCCATGAGTAATACATCGGGATCGAGCGCATAAGCGCGAGCGATTGCCACGCGCTGCTGCATGCCACCCGAAAGCTCGTGCGGGTAAGCAGATTCGTAGCCTTGGAGGTTCATCAGGCCTATGTAGTGCGTGATGATCTCGTAGCGCTTTTCTTGCGGCAAACCTTTAGCGCGTAGGCCAAAATCGATGTTGTCGAAAACTGACTTCCACGGAAAGAGTGCAAATTGCTGGAATACGACCGCACGGTCGGGCCCAGGGCTGATCACAGGTTTATTGGAGACAGATACCAGGCCAGTGCTGGGAAACTCTAAGCCCGCCACCATGCGCATACAAGTGGTTTTGCCGCAGCCAGAGGGTCCCACGATGGCCACGAACTCTTGATCGCTGACCGTTAGATCGAAGCCATCAATTGTGAGGAAATCTTCGCCGTCGCGTTTGAAGACGCGGGTAACTTGCTTGAATTCGATTGTGCTCATGATGTGTTGACGAGTATTAGTTTTGTCGGTGGCGTAACAAGAATGATTCCATTTTTCGAATGGCTACATCGATCAACACACCGACAAAGCCAATGGAAAGCATGCCAGCCATCACGATTTCAGTGGCCACGGCGGCTTGACCTTTCACAATTAGGTAACCCATGCCACTGGAGGCAGCGATGAGCTCCGCGCCTACCAATGACAACCAGCCCAAGCCCGCGCCGATGCGTAAGCCAGCGATGATCGAGGGGATCGCAGCGGGAAGCAACACCTCTGTGATGGTTTTGAAACTACCCACGCCGAGCATGTTTGCGGCCTCCAGGTAACGTACTTCAATACCCTTGGCACCGCGGTACGCATTTATCAAGCAAGGAGGAAACGCGCCCGCAAAAATGATCAGTGTGGGTCCGCCAGCGCCTGTGCCAAACCAGAGCGCAGCAAATGGCACCCAAGCCACAGGGGCAATAAAGCGAACCGAATCAAATAGCGGTGTGACGACGTCATCCAGCCACCTAAACCAGCCCATCAGCAATCCCAACGGCACACCAATCAGCACCGCAAGACCAAAGCCCCAAAAATAGCGCTGCAGGCTAGCCATCATGTGGTCTTGCAACAAGTTTCCCGCGAAGGGTATATGGAACAACTCGATGAGCTTGAGCAAAACCTCATGCGGCATAGGCAGGAATTTAGTCGACACTAACTGCGAGAGGTCAACGAGATACCAGATGCCAAGAAACGCCATCAAGCCGATCAAGGAAAGCTTGGCTGTGCCAAACATGTCTTTGGCAGAGGCTTTCATGCGGTAACCCTTTCGCTACGCCAAGGCATGGCTTTGGTCTCAGCGTATCCAAGTAAAGCAGTGGATAGAGCGCCGCATATTGCTACAAACACCATGGCGATTAAAATCATCGCAGGGTAGATGTCTTGTGCACCCTGATTAAGGATGCTACCCAAGCCATACAGTGCACCGACCAGCTCAGCGGCGACGAGTGTTGTCCAGCTTGCTTGAAGCGACAAGCGAAGCCCGGTGAAGATCATTGGAAACGCCCCTGGAACAAGCACATCCGTCACGAACTTGAAACCTCGAATGCCCAGCATTTGCGCTGCCTCCATGATTGGCTTGTCGATATTTCGCACGCCGGTGTAGCTGTTGATGACCGAGGGCACGAAGGCGGCCACAAAAATCACTAACACTTTCGCAGCATCCCCCAAACCGAGCCAGACGATAGCAAGAGGAATCCAAGCAAGAGGAGGTATAGGTCGCAGCAGCAAGAAGGCCGGGTTGATAAGCGCCTCCGCCTTGCGCGAGTAACCCATGAGCAGACCTAGTGGCACGCCAACCGCGACAGCAACTCCGAAGCCCATCATCACGAGCTTAAAGCTGTGAAAGATGTGCTGATGCAGCTTGCCGTTGCCATAGCCTTGCAATGCAATTTGCTTGAACGCTTCGCCTACATCTTTGGGGGGTGGGAAGCGAACCGCGCTAATCCAACCGGTAACGCTGGTCAGCAGCCACCATACTAAAAGCACGACGACAATCGTTAGAACACCCAGCCACGTGCGGCGCGAAAGCCCAACTATTTGAGTGTCGCTACGGGGCATGGAAATATGTAATCGCTTGCATTAGACTCGATTCTCTAGACTTCGCAAAAGTTGTCAAGCATTGAGCAACAGTTATTCATTAGCCCAAGGGAAATCCCTAGGGCAGCCATCTGTCTGGGCGTGGAAACTAGCAAGCGTTTACATAAAGCAAAAGATAAGGGTTGCAATTCGATGCAGAAGAAGAGCCGGATTGAAGATGTTGCGCAGGCCGCCGGCGTCTCCACCGCCACCGTATCACGTGCGCTATCCCAGCCAGAGCGGGTGAGTGAGAAAACGCGTCGTATTGTGGAGCAAGTCGTCAAGCGTTTGCACTATGTTCCAGATGCGGCGGGCCGGGCACTTGCCTCGGGGCGTACGCATACCGTGGGCTGCGTCATTCCCACGCTGGATCTGGCGATTTTTGCGCGAAGCACACATGCTTTGCAGTCCACCTTGTCGGAAGCAGGCTATCAGTTGCTGGTAGCCAGCCACAACTATGATTTAGACACCGAGGCGGAGCTTGTACAAGCATTGCAGCAGCGCGGCGTGGATGCAATGGTTTTAGTCGGCGCCGAGCACCACAACAAGCTCTGGGAGAGCGTGAAACGGTGGAGAAAGCCCACCTTTCTTACCTGGGTGTGCGATGAGCGCCTACCCTCGATTGGGTTTGACAATGCAAAGGCTGCAAGTATTGCCGCTGAGCATTTGATAGGCCTTGGTCACCGGAAGATTGGTTTCATCTCTGGCTATACGAAACACAATGACCGTGCCGCTCAGCGTAAGCTCGGTTTTATCAAAACCATGGAGGAGAACGGTCTCATTTGGTGTGAAGCGATGCTGAGCGAGCAAGAGCTCTCCATTAATGGCGGACGCTTAGGACTTCGTGTTTTGTTCGGCAGCAAGAAGCCCCTCACCGCAGTGGTGTGCGGCACCGACATGCTGGCCATCGGTGCCTTGCTCGAGGCTCAGGATCGAGGGCTGCGCATACCTCAGGACCTCTCGATATGCGGCATTGACAATCACGAATTAGGCGCTGAAATCAAACCGCGCCTAACGACTATCAACTTACCCACCCGCGAACTTGGCCAAATTGCTGCCATGCAAATCATCCAAACCTTGGCGGGTGAGCCAGTTGCAGATCAGTCTCTCGTAGCAGTGAATTTGATCGTACGTGAGTCCACCAGCGCGATCAGATCGAATTCACCACCAGAATGTAAGGGTGTTTGGCATTCCCCCAAATCAGTAGACACCTAGGATGTGAAACTGATCCGTAATTGAGCAAGGAGCTTCTTCTCCTGCCCCTTCTAGTCCATTCTGAAAGGCCTGAGATGTCTCTGGCACGAGCCTTGCAGCTCATTAGGATCGCTAGAAAAACGATCGCGGTTTGAGAGAGAATCGCCTGGATGGCAGAAGTCATTTGCGTCTGTAACGGTGTCTGGGAGGAAGACTTGAGAGAGTACCTTCAAAGAT
>Ga0169931_10005185_pt1 | contig 19935 bp, 14 predicted proteins | sample Kivu_15m_20L_FD_129675 | JGI IMG/M metagenome (GOLD analysis project Ga0169931, IMG submission 129675) | Freshwater microbial communities from Lake Kivu, Western Province, Rwanda to study Microbial Dark Matter (Phase II) - Kivu_15m_20L... | ecosystem: Environmental > Aquatic > Freshwater > Lake... | reverse complement strand
TCACATAACAAAACACAATAACATAGCATAACAATATATTATACATAAGAGATAATCACATAACAAAACACAATAACATAGCATAACAATATATTATACATAAGAGATAATCTACAAACACATAAGGTATCATGAATCAAACGAAGGTCTTGCCATTAAAAACAATATCAAGAAAAAGATACGAACTGATTAGTATTAAAACGATAAGGCAAAACGATGCTAATAGCTTTCTAAAAGTAGAGTAAGGACTGCCGTTCTGTGATCCAAGAATAGAAGCCATCATGAATCCCTATATATTTATGCACTTACATACAGAGCTGAAGAGTAGAAGTTGAATTGTTGCTGCCGTTAGTAGCTCCAGAAAAAGAGTATGAATATGCATATCATTATGAGGTATACTACTAGAATGACCTTACGATATGGTATGGGTAGTAATGGATCAGCCCATTTGATTACTAGATCGCTGAATTTACATCCTATTAGAAACATGGGGATGCTGAAACTATTGGAAGCGCCTATGAGTCCCCATAGCCCTGAAAAGATAACAAGCATCCTCCATCCCATCCCTTCCTAAGTATAGCTGCCTAGACACCACACCAACAACAATCCAAGTAGTAAGTTAGTAAGCTACTAATATACAAAAGGAGCAGTAAACAATCTATAGAACTAGTAGTGCCTTAGATGTTATGGTTAAAGTTTGATACTTTATAGTGCGAATGCGGGTATTCTGAGGAAAGGTGGATGGGGGATGACTAGTGTGATGTATATGATGAGAGTGATTGCCATGATGAGGGTGGTGAGGGATTTTAGTTTGTAGTGCGGAGCCACGCATACTGCAATCATAGGCAGGAGGGGCTAGGATTGATGGGTCTAGTGGGGAATTAGGTTTTAAGGAGGATTAAAGAGCACAGACCATATTGTTATCGCTGACATAGTTTATTATATACTAGAGGGCCAAGAAATATCTATTCAGTAAACAATATTTAGCTTTGGCATTTTGAAATAATTTACATAAGTACAGATAAATGTTTATGTATATTGTAACCAATTTCGAACTGTTTTATACTACCCGATTTAATTCATAACATATCATGTTCGGAAGATTCCTCAGGTTCTTCGGACCCAGACAACTCGCACTCTTCACCACCTTCTCCCTCGTCAAACTAACGCCCTACTGGGCCTAGGGCCATTCAGATAGCAAACCTACCATCAACGCAAAACTCAAGAAAAAGTTCGATTAGAAATATCACAAGAAAGACATATCCTTCGAACTCACTGATTAAGTCAGGTATACCCATACATATTCAGAGAAAACATGGTCATTTTTGCAGGCAATTCCAACAAAGCACTAGCCTAGGAAATCGCTTAGATACTCAAGATGCCTTTGGGTAGGATAAAACTTGATCGTTTCAACGATGGTGAGGTTAACATTCAGGTCAACTAGAACGTAAGATCAAAAGATGTTTTCATAATACAGTCTACTTCAACACCAGTCAACTAAAACCTTATGGAGCTGTTGCTGATGATAAGCTGTATGAGGAGAAGTAGCGCCAAAAAGATCAATGTTATCATGCCTTACTATGGTTACGCCAGGCAGGATAGGAAGACTGCACCTAGAGTGCCTATTTCTGCTGCAGATGTGGCCAGATTGTTGTAGACTGTGGGGGTTGATAGGGTCATACTAGTAGATGTGCACTCAGGTCAAATCCAAGGATTCTTCGGACCCAAGGTATCAGTCGACAATCTATAAGCAAATATGGTCGCAATTAACTACTTTTCTGAACAACAAAAATACCCTCTAACTGACATAGTAGTGGTATCACCTGATGCTGGAGGTGTGACTAGAGCCAAAAGATTCCAAGCACTCTTATCCTCAGCTGGAGTCAAAGATCCCACTCTCGCTATGATCATAAAGCAGCGTAAGGGAGCAGGTTAGATCGATACTATGCATTTGGTGGGTGACGTCAAAGGCAAAAGAGCAATAATAATCGATGATATAATCGATACCGCCAAAACTCTATGCCATGCTTCAGATGAGTTAAAAAAAATGGGAGCGATAAGCGTGAGTTGTTTTGCCACCCATGGATTATTTTCAGCATCTGCATACTAACGCATCGTCAAATCAGGATTGGACCAGGTCATCGTAACTAACTCTATTTTGGCCAAGTAGGAATAAAACAAGAAATTTAGTGATAGGATCATCAGACTTTCACTTGCTCCGATCCTTGCCTAGGCTATTTTTAGGATACAGAACAAAGCGAGTCTTTCTTATCTATTTGCAGTGCCTGATAAATGATAATGCCTATCATGTCTGATTATGATAATACCTATAAAGCATGCCTGATGAATTTATTAATTATATATTAGAGATGATCAAGTTGCTACTCGTGGGCTGCCTTATGGTCTTGGCACACACTCAATGCAACTCTACGCATCCATTCAAAATACACCCCAATCCTCAATGCTACATATGTACTCTATTTGTTATTCAGAGTGTCCATGGACTCCTCCTAATTTTTACTACGCATACAGCACCAACTACACCTGCCAGACTACCTGCCCATCCTCCACCTACGGCTTCATCGGCAACAGATCGTGCATAACTGTATGTCCAGCATCGCCCTATTTAACTTACTACGATGACATCAATCGTAAATGCGTGAGCCAGTGTCCCGATGGCACCTTCGCAGCAGCCAACAGATCATGTCTAGCGAGTATTTCTTATGTTATTTAGATTGTCCGAGTGGTAGTTGGGGTGATATGAGTATGCGTGTGTGCGTGACTACTTGTGAGGTTGGTACTTTCTATTCTGTGGTGCCTAAAAGATTGTGTATGACTGTGTGTCCGGCCAACTACTACGCTTATCCGCCTGATCGGACTTGTTATATAGGTGGAACATGTCCTAATATAACTCATTTTTCAGACGATACTACTGGCCTATGTGTTACCTTATGTCCAGGTGGATACTTTGCTGATCCTAACCTCAAACGTTGCGTAAGATACTGCAACACTTCAAATTTATTTGCTTAGTCTTAAAGCAGAACATGTGTGACTACGTGTCCTACTGACCACTACAGATCATCAGTAGTACGAGCTTGTGTCAAATAATGCACCCAGGGATAATTCAAAGACCTCTTATCGGGTAACTGCACTAGACAGTGTAGTAGCAATCATTTCGGAGACTCGACTACAGGAACATGCAGAACAGTATGCCCTTAGCCTTATTTTGCTGACCCTGCTGTCATGCTTTGTGTGCTAGTATGCTCTAACAATTTATATGCGGACAATAATACTCAAAGATGCGTGACTGCTGCTGATTGTTTTTCTAATACTATTGGTAATCCAACCAATAGAAGATGTATTCAACCAACAAGTAGTTATTAGTATATTCAGCATGTCCAACCAGTCCTTATATGTTTGCTGATCTCACCAATAAGATCTGTACTACTCGATGTTCTACTTGGGGTAATACTGTTACTAGAACATGTGTGAGTTAGTGTCCTTGGAACCCGAGTACGTATGTGACTTGGGCCAATCTGGATACCAGACAGTGTGTGACTCAATGTCCTTAATTTCCTATAAGATATGCATAGAATATCAGTAGGACATGCGTTGATACTTGTCCCTTCCAAAACGCAACTGTTCCCTATAATACATACGCCGATCCTATATCCCAACAATGCGTACGAGATTGTCCTGATGGTTACGTTGGAGATCAAACTCATCGACTTTGCGTAAGAACTTGCTCGATTCATCCCACGCTTCAATTCTATAACGCAATCACAGGTAAGTGCGTGACTGCTTGTCCTGTTGGTTTCTTTTCAGACATTAACACTCTGATGTGTGTGACTACTTGTAGTCTATCGCCCTACTATTTCCAATATGATAACAATAATACTTGTTTATCAGTGTGCCCTAATGGTTTTTTTGGAGATAATAGCACTCAGAAATGTGTGGAGTATTGTCCTACTACTACCCAAACTTATGCTGATTCTAGTGTCAATTTATGTGTGAGAAGATGTCCACTATTCCCTGATACTTACGGTTAGATCAGTTTGGATGGCAATAGAAGATGTGTTAGCTAATGTATTTTTGGGACATACGCCGACCCTCTCACTAGAACTTGCGTCCTTCTTTGCAATATAAGTCTAGGCTACTACGGGGAAAGATCATCAAAAAAATGTGTATTATAGTGTCCTAGTAACTAATTTGCTGATAATTCTACAGCTACTTGTGTGTCTCAGTGCCCCAACTTCCCAATAACCACCTTTGGAGACCCGAATACTAAGACTTGCCAGCATAGATGCCCGAATACTTTATTTGCTAATAGAAACAATAATAAATGTGGAACTCCATCTTAATGTCCTACTGATCATTTTGCTGATAATTACACTAGAATGTGTGTCAGTATATGTCCACTCACATATAAGACTTTCGGGTAGCCTACTTCCAGAACATGCGTATAAGGTATATATCTTCATATTCAGTATGTCCTGAAGGTCTATGGGCGGATAGTACCACTCGACTCTGCTCATCATCTTGTTCATCTACATGGAACCTATATCGAGACAACTCTACTAAATCTTGTGTGCAAAGTTGTCCATCTAAACCTAATCTTTACGCTGACCCCAATACTATGCGATGCTAACCATTCTGCACCAACAATTTCTTCGCTTACGATCCATTAAGAGTATGTGTTGCTATATGCCCCGACACTCCTCCTTACTATGGTGACTACAATACGATGAGATGTGTATAGGGCTGTCCTAGATAAAGCTACATGTTCATCAACAATACTTTTAGAGGATGTGTCAAGACCTGTCCTCCTAGAGTATACTCAGCTGGGTTCTAAGTCGACACCTACGCCGATAACTCGACCTGGTCTTGTGTCAACCTATGTCCCCAATCACAATTCCTTTACAATTTTAAGCATCCGACTAACGCTTCAATAAGACATTGTGTTTCTACTTGTCCCATGTTAAATACAACAGGTACTTTCTATTTTGCTTAAAACATCACTCAATCTTGCGTGTTGACTTGTCCATATGCGACTCAGCTGACTTATGGTGATATTTTTGTGAACAAGTGTGTGAGGAATTGTAGTAGAAATCAATTCAGAGATAATACTACTGCTAGATGTGTGTATGGTTGTTCTAATGGTTTCTATGCTGATAACTCTACCTGGAATTGTGTGAGTCGATGTCCGCCTGGAACATTTGCTGAGTCTACTAATAGAACATGTAATTTCTACTGTCCTAAGGGTACTTATGCAGACAATAGAACTAGATTTTGTAGATCTTTATGTGATTTATAGTAATTCATGTTCAGTGATAACACATCATGGTCATGCGTTTCAAGATGTCCTTCTTTTCCTGATCTTTTTGCTGATCCTAACACGAAATACTGTACTAATAGATGCACTGGAGGACTATATGCGAATAACTGGACTAGATCATGCCTACCTGCTATTAATTGCACAAATGGTACTATAGCTGATCCTTTGTCTGGAAGATGTGTGGCCATATGCCCCATCCGAGTACCATCTTTCCTTTAGAGCAATAATACTAATATTTGTGCTACTAGTTGTCCAGCAGGTACATATGCTGATAATTCTACGATGAGATGTGTGTAACAATGTCCTTCTAGTCCTGATTTCTTCGCTTTTAATCACTCTACTCTCAATGGAATATGTGTGCTATTTTGTCCAATGGTATCGACATGGTACTATAGACACATCCCTACAAGACACTGTGTAGCAGCATGCCCTGAACCATACTTCAGAGACACTTGTTCGATGCGATGTGTATTGTAGTGTCCACAATACTACTACGCCTAGATAGTGGGTAGAATATGCATGGACAATTGCAGCGCTAATAACAGATTCGGATATAAAGGAAAATGTGTTTAGAGATGTCCTAATCATACATTAGCTGATCCAACCACTGCCCTGTGTGTCTAAGCATGTCCTTTCGGATACTTCGCCTAGAATAATACTTGTATCGTCAACTGTTCTTTAGGATATGCTGATCCTTTCACTAAGATCTGTTAAAATGTATGTTCTCCTGATTATTATTCCTATAGGCCTACTAGAGAGTGCAGGCAGAATTGTTATCCTCAGTATAAGTTCTTCTTGAATCAGACTTGTTAGGTGACATGTCCGACCACGAATTAGACTTCAACTAATCTTTACATGGACAATACTACCTATTCTTGCTTGAATAAGTGCCTACCTACATGGTACGCTGATAATCTCACCAGGTCGTGTACTACCACATGCTCACCTACTCTTTTCGCTGATAACTCAACAGGTCTATGTGTTGTAAAATGCCCATAAAGCCCTGATTTCTATGGATTTGAAAAGGTATGCCACTTCCCTTGTCCTGTTCGAGTTCCAGCACTGTTTGCTTAGAACCTTACGAGAACTTGCATGCCTATATGTCCTAACAACAGCTACGCCGATTCTTACAACTGGCGATGTGTTTTAAACTGCACTGGAGTTCAATTCGGATTCACTGACAATGTTGAACCCATCTGCGTCAAGATGTGTCCTTCGCCTACTTATGGTCATAGGTAATCTAAGACTTGTGTGCATTTGTGTCCTAATGGCACTTTTGGATAAAATAGAACAAGAAGATGTATGTCTAAATGTCCGGTGGGGTAGTATGCTGATGTGCATTTGAGACTATGTGTGCAGCATTGCAACAATTCTATTCCTGAGTTTGCTGATCCATCAACTCATACTTGTGTGGTTAGATGTCCTTCTATCCCTAGTCTTTACGGTTAGTTCCAAGGACCAACTTCTATTTCTATGTGTGTTTCTGCTTGTTCTTATTCTGGCAATTACACTCTAAACACTACAAGATTATGTGTAACATGGTGTCCTGAGCCATACTTCGCAGACCCGATAACAAAAGACTGTACGACTCAATGTCAAATGAACCATGATCTCTACGCTGATAACGTCACAAGATCATGCATAGCTAACTGTCCTAACGTCACTATGAATGGAACCAATGGAACCACCTATACTGTATTGACTTATGCTGACGATTCGACTAAGAGATGTGTGTTTGTTTGTCCATTTGCGCCTAGTTTATATGGTGATAATTCGACTAACAAATGTGTGCATAGATGTGGTTTTTAGACATATGGGGATAACTAGACCCGTCTTTGTTTGAAAACTTGTCTTTTCGGAGTGCCTTTCATGGGTGGTCAGAAATTCACCTACGCGGACAATAGCACTAATTTTTGTGTATACAGGTGTCCAGCCAATAGCTACGCAGATAATATAACATTCACTTGCATGATAAATTGCACTTCTGGATCATTTGCCGATGATTCTACCTGGAGATGCGTGGCCATGTGTCCATCCAACCCTATCTCATATTCGAAATTACCATAAAGACAGTGCGTATACAAGTGCCCAATTGGTTTCTTTGCTTCGGAGGTGGGAAGGACCTGTTTGCGAGGCAGATGTCCTACTGCTCCTGCCTTCTATTTCAGAGATTTTCAAAATAATCAATGCGTGCTAAGTAAATAGATATATATTCAGGATGTGTTTTCCCATATTTCAGTGAGGTTTCATCTCAATCATGTGTAACTAACTGCTCTTACGGGTTCTATCAGAATTTGGGAAGTAAAAGTTGTTCACGATGCCCTTCGAGTTGCCTCACTTGTATCAACCCTTAGAACTGTACAACTTGTATAGCTGGTCTTTACTAGCACAAAGGTCAATGTCTGACAGATTGTCCTTCTTTTCCAGTCTACTACTACAAGTACGACCCTTCTTTCACTTGTCTCACAGCATGCCCTTCTCCTTTCTTCGGCTTCGCAGGCACTGGTAAATGCTAGAACACATGTCCTGGTGGATACTTCAGCAACACTACCTCTGGAGCCTGCTAGACCTGTCCTACTGGTTGTTTTTCTTGCTACGGATAGCCATGCAACTCTTGCTTCAATACTCATACTTTTGTGCAGAAATATCGAAGTTGTTCGTTGAAATGTAATGCCAGTCATATATACTATTTAAATGGCAATTGTTCCAACTCGTGTCCAGCTGGAACTTTCCTTCTTGATGATTTGGTCACTTGTCAAAAATGTAACCCTTCATGTGCTGAGTGCAGTTTCAAGGCCACTAATTGCACAAAATGCCAGGGAACTTTCTGGTACAACTATAACTGTGTGACCCAGTGTCCTCTTAATTTCTTCGTCGATCGAAACAAAGCATGCAGAGAGTGTTCTAGCAACCCTTCAGCTTGCGCATTACCACCACTTAGCTTCACTATAACAGTGCAAACTATAGGATACTAATTGTTTGTGGATGTGACTTTTAACAGACCAGTTGTGATGAGCATACCATAGTTTAGGAAAACTGCCAGGCTGCGAACAAACAAGGGACCACTTCAAGCTAGTCAATATAGTTCCTTCCAGATCTCACCTACAACTTACAGAAATAAACTTAATCAAAAAGCCCGCTACTCTCACTCTCTCAACTAACTTTCATTCTTCGTATCATTTGCCCCTGGTAGCATCTTCGACTCTAGTGGTAATTCTCTCAACGCCATGACTGCAACAACTGCCGTACCTGTCACCAATGCTATCACGCCATAGACCTAGCTCAAGGCAACAGGACTAGCCTCACAAATAAACTATGTGAGTTGGATTCTCATATGTGTGCTTTTTGCTCTAATGTTGAGAGCTAACTATCCTATGATAGTTCTTTTAGACTTGCTTCAATTCGCACATATGCATATCTATGTGGCTGCCATTCCTTTACCGTTCCTATTCATGAAGGTCTTCGAAGCACTTGGCAACGTCAATTTCATCTTTCTTCCTAAATTATACACCAACTCCACTCCTGATGCCTCCCTGCCTTACTTCATCTTCCAACCTGACTCCACTTTCCTTGGCAATTTCCAACCTCTAGTTTTCTTCGTGGGTCTTTTCCTCGCAGCCTACTTGCTTTTCTGGCTACTATCGTCTCATCGTTTCCCTATCAAGTGTATTCGTCAGGGCACAAAGAAGATCTTCAGACATAGAATGAGGTTTTCTTTCCTTCACTAGATGTTATACTACCCTGGATTTTTTGTGCTTTTCTTTGCTTTCTATCAATTTACAGGAGCAAACTCGAATATAAGTGCATCTGCTGGCAATCTTGCTCTAGCTATAGCAGTCGTTATAGTTTATAGTGTGTGGATCGTGGCTCTGACTTATATCGCAAGTAAGTACAAATCCAACATGAGCGAAGTGCCTAAAAAACACAGTTTTATAACTCTCTAGCATTCAAACTTCCCACTCTAGATACCTTTCAGGGTGGCTTTCAAACTGGCTATAGCTTGCTCTCTGATTGCATAATCTCCTTCAGTCCAGTTGATCCTTTTAATGATTTTCAACGTCTGTATGGTCATATTCACTTGCATGTACACTCCAGCCAAGTACTCATCGACTAACTACATCAACGTCTTCATCCATCTTTGTTTCATCGGTGTATAAATAGCCCTCTTCATCTATAATATATCTTCTCGCTAGTCGGGTCAACAAATGACTACTTCTTATGCTATTTTCGCAGTGGTTGGCCTTGCAGTTCTGGTTACTATCGCCTGGATGATATACAGATTGATCAAGTATATCAGGGAAGAGTGCTGTGGGGTTCCTGCCTAAGAAGTACAAGAAAAATCAGTACCATTAAAGGCAAAAGGATCAGATTATTAAAAGATAAAGACAAGTTCTCAAATCATGTCCATTAGAGATAAGAGCTAGAAACATATGGAGAAATAAATGAATGTTTCTTAGCTTAATTTCGGTGATTAGATCGAATCGTAAGCAAATTCTATGAATGCCGACCAACTGGTCAAGCAACTTGCTTATCATTTTGTGCCAAAAAAGACAGATGAGTTGATCAAGCAGGAAAAGGCTTTGATAGGTGAAAAAGAAGAAAAAGGACCAAGAATCAACCAACCGATTGTTATTTAGATCGACTAGGATGAACTTGTTCAAGATGATAGACCAGTCATGAGTAGAGCCTCGACTAGAAGGGCAAGAAGACCCAAGCCGAGCAGCAATAATAGGTTGAGACTGGAGATAGAGAGCTAGGGATAAGCTGAGGCTCAATAAGAGAGGAACCAAGTGATTTCTGAGTAGTCATAGGAAAGCAACTACTGGACGCGAAAGAAACTAGCGGATAAGCAAAACAAGCCCGAGGCGCCCAATATGGTGGTATGGGACGAGTAGGACCAGCCTTGAGGCATGATCATCACAAATATATCTCAATAATATTGAAGTACTAATACAATTATAAATATTTATGATATTTATAAAAATTTATGATATAATAGAAACAATCATTATGTTTTCAAACTCTGCCTTATTTTATTTAAATTTTCAAATTTAATTTGTATCATCATGCAAGTCTAATGATTTGTTATCTTTTTGTCTTCTTTTTGAGAGAATTCAGTTAGATCGACTGTTTTATGGTGATCTAAATGTGCTTATATAATAATTTATATATTCTTCTTTTTCAAGCTCATGGATCTTCTCATCCGGAGAACAGTATTACAAACAATCAACTAACTCAAAACTTCAACCCCAGTCACGATGCAGTAGAATTGTGATTTCTAAAAATTTTTCAATAATTTGTAATTTCTTCCTTTTTAGTCAAAAAATCTTTGTTCTTTTGCCTGTATTTTTGACTAAAAAATCAAGCGGTAGTTGGCGTCATTCAAAATAGGCCTGACTGAGAAGCTAAGTAATTTAATCGAAGACTTTGATACAGAATCCTGTGTCTTGAAGAACATTGAGATATATGGAAAGATACTGATTTAAATATGCAAAGTAGCATCGAGTCTAAATCTGATAGCTTTAAAGCAGCTTTGCCAAACAATTTTAAGTCTTTATTCGCATTTTATCGAGCTTCGATAGCATGTCCGTTAAACATCATCTCAACAGATATTATAAAAATCAATAACATGTAGCCTTGAAGATATGGAGAGACTTCTTCGAAGCTATTTTTGCTTTTAATAATGTTCAGAGTCATAGCTTTTCATAGAATTAACTGATGCACAAATATTTTGCTAAGAAATAGAAGAATCACTAACTAATAACGTGTTGGCTATCAGATAATAAACAAACTACTAATCTTTTCTTACTTAAAATAAAAAAAAAATCAACTAAGGCTTTTAAAGAGTCAGATAGATTTAACAAAAAGTAAACAGTATGTCGCTAGAGGAGTTGTTTGAGCGAGTAATTAGGTATAACATTTATGATGTAGAAAACAAGAAAAAGAACTCAGGTAGAAAGAGGAAATATGCCGTATATGTTCTCAAGCAATAAGGCTTTAAAACATGGAACAGCATGTCAGTCTTTGCCAAAGAAAATCCATTTTCAAGCAGGAAACTCAGTAAAAACAAAATCAAATTCAAAAATGCTTGAAAGAGCTGCAAGTCGTATACTAGAAGGTCTGTGAGCAGCCCTGGCGAGATCTTAAATAGTAATCTTTCATAAGAACCGCGAGAAAGATCCTGGCTACAAGGACAATCAAAAAATGTTCACAAGGGGTGCTAAAGAGCGAAAGAAACATCAAACACAGCATCGAAACAGTTATAGAATAGCATGAGGAAGAATTCGGCTAGCATGAACTGCTATCTAAAATAAGGCTTCTATTTATGGAAAAGAATTTTTTGTAAACGAAGTGCAGTAGAATCGAAGTGCGTTTTGACCTCAAGCAGAACAACTAAAGTCGTTCTTAGAAAAATCATCTTAAAACAAACAACCGAAGAGTCTCATTGACTTTGCAAGAAACTCAATAAGCTCTGAAGTATTCTAACTATTCGGGATGTGAGTACACAGCTTCTAGCGATTATCTGTCTAGAAACAGAATTACCTTCAAGTAACTCATCAACTCTTCCTCCAAAATCAAGTCCTTGGGACGCATGAACAAAAAATTCTCAGCTGGTGAAGCATTTAGCGATATAAACCTACCCATAAAACAATATTCGTCGATGAAGTAGATTGTATAGTCATAGGAATAACCATCCATCTCGCTATAGAGTACAAGTTTTTATATGTAGACTTCTAGATTTTGAAATTTCTGGGACAAGGGGCCTTTGGCAAGGTCTATATGGTTCGAAGAAAATAAACTAAAGACATATATGCTATGAAACTTGTCAAAATAAAAGAAAACTATGACAAAAACGATCTTGAAACCATTAAAAATTAGCATTAAATCTTCAAGAAAATAGCAGGTCCTCATTTGGTCAAAGCCCCCTTTTCATTTCATCAGCAAAACTGTCAAATTTTTATTCTTTAGTACTTGCCAGGAGGAGATCTTAGAAAAATGCTTGACGATGAGGTCTACTTATAAGCCGATAAAGCCCGCTTTTACTTGGCTGAAATCATACTGGCCATATAACATCTGCACAAATACTCGATCATTCATCGAGACCTTAAACCATAGAACTTAGTTTTTGATAAATCAGGTCATCTAAAACTCACTGACTTCGGATTATCTGACCTACGCATTCAGCAGAAGTTGAAGTAGTCTCTGAGGATGGAGCAGTAAGCCAAATGCATTAAACGAAAACTCAAAAGGAGAGCGGGAGGCATATGGGGTAACAAAAATACTGTTAAGCTTATTGGAACTCCGGACTACATAGCCCCAGAAATAATCAGTCAGATTTCAAACAATAACTAAACGATCGATTGGTGGAGTTTGGGAGTAATCGCCTACTAGCTCATGATTGGAGCCAGACCATTCGGAGCAGATTCCATCTAGTAAGTAATCGACAATATTACGAAATTTAACATAGTGTGGCCGTAGGTCGGATATGAGTAGGACATGATCACTCCTGAAGCCAAGGATCTGATATAACAGCTTCTTAACAATAATTTTGCAAAGAGACTAGGTGCTAACGGAGCTGACTAAATAAAAAAACACCCGTTCTTCAAAGGAATAGATTGGTAGCATCTTAAGAGCTCGTAACCACCTATCATTCCTCAGGTACGCTCAAACTTTCAAAATGATAAATTGGTTGAAGATCCCTGCCTTCGGAAGTAGTTGATGTAGCTACTTGATGACAAAAAGTTGAAAAATTTTGATTTGTAGCTGTAAAGATTCGTCAGGTTTGATTTACTTGGCACCTAGAGTATTTAGAATGCTGAAAAGATCTATGAGAGGGAATCTGATCGAATAAGTATGTTGAAAACACAATCGAAAAGATCGCTAGGAATGTTATAGTAAGATGACTGATTTCAATTATTTATTCTATTATTTCTCACTACTAAACCTCTGTTTGTGTTTGCTAGCTATATAATCAGAAAAGGCGCAATGTTTAACCAAGAAGACGATGACATGGACAACATGGAAATGCTTCTCACCCCCAAAGACTCCAGCAACTCTCGTTCGAATGCCCGGCAACTAGCTCGACAACCTGTGAGAAGCGCAATTGAAGCAGAAATACAGACTGAAGGATCAAGACCAATTACCATTCAAACATAAACTCAAACCTCAATCTAAAATCGTGGAGGTCTAGGCTTGAATGGCGGACAAAGACTCACTCAAGGAATCGCAGTTACTACTCAAGTGACGAATCTCAACGGAGGAACTGATCGACAACTGACTCCACAATCTAAAACCCCTCGCCGCCTCAACACTAACAGATTAAACGAAAGGAATGCTCAGATGCTAGGAAAGGGTCCTTTGCCAGGTGGTCGATACTTCTTCCCTGCCCCTGCCAAAAAATAGTAAGCTAAAGCTGAGCAACAAAAAATCAAAGAGGCTAGTGGGTCAAAGCAAGTTAAATTCAGTTTCAAGGATATTCCAACATCATCATCAAAAAAAGTGGTTTAGCAGGAGAAAGTTGAAGTGAGTGAGCCTGAGATGAAGAAGCCTTCGAAGCACAGAGTGACCTTTGATTTGAAAGATATCATTTAGATGAGCACTGAAAATAACTGGAACGAGCCTCAACCAAAGATAGAACAGCCAGAAATACAAAAGAACAACATACAGAATATTCAGGCTAGCCAACAAATTGAAATCGAACAGCCTAGTCATGTATCAGTGGGCTAGGATTTTCTATCTAGTCAAAACTTAGCTCCTTATCGCAACAGAATCACCCTAGACATTAGATAAATTGGTCAACTGTTGTAAAACAATGTCAACGCTTATCAAAAACTGACTTAAGATAAACAAAAAAACAATAATTCCAAGCGAATGACTGTTTACTCTAGATTTTCTTCAGGCGCTCCTCCCTAGACCCCTCAATAAGCCTAACTCTACGATTTCCTACAATAAGCTCTCAACAAAGACAAATTATAGAAATAAAAACAAGAGGTCTAAGCTATGCTGGAGCGCATGAAAGAAAGAGACAGAGAGTCGCTTGAGAGATTGTAAATGGTGAGGGGACTTAAACAAAAAGTCATGGCTAGATGTTCATAGCCGACAATCGAATGGAATTATGATACTAACGAAGTGATGCAAGTGCTTTAAGAGTACCTGAAAGAAACGAAATATTTCTAATTCCACTACAAAATAAACGTCATTGACTTCCAAATCAAAAGTTCATAATCAAGGTATCTCGTCAAAATGATTCTAGACAAGGACTTGTATATAACTCTCAAGAAAAATCCCAATCAAGTACCAACAATTGACATTTTTCACGATGCTAGGCTGGCCTTTAAGCCTCATAAGGAATGGCTTGTACTAAAAGATATGCGGATGGGAATGCTGGTCGATTACTTCGAAATGTATCTGACTAATCTTTAGCCCTACGCAGCCATGTAGAGACTTGGACAACACTACATGAGACTTTTAGATCTTTAGATAGATCTCACAGAAATACAGACGCTTTTCAATATCAAAAAAATATATGAATTACCCGAAAGCCGCAAACTGAGTTTCTCAATCAACCCTTTCGACTGGATTCAAGTAAATGTAACAGTTGATCTCGTCCGTCTTGAATTCCCAGACTTCGTCAAATTCAGCAATGAATAAACTGGCTAGATGATTGATCCCAATTATGAATAGTCATAGGAACATGGTTTGCTGGCAGTTTTGGCCAATCTTATCGTGTTTCTGACCCCAGAATGATCCATCCTGATCCTCATAGCATATTTTATAATTGGCCTTTATTAAAATTAATTGTACTGGTATGTTCCGAAGGGTTGTTGAAAAAATCCTCCCGAGAATAGTCGCATCATCCACTCATCCTCTTACAGCTGTTAGGTCGATTAGCACTATCAGCCATGTTTTGCCTCGTTGGCAACTCACGAACACTATGTTCAACTATTTCAGTCAGAACAAACTTGTCGAAGAAACAGAGTAGAACAGCGCAGATTAAAGTTTTGCCTTCTCTAACTTCATCACTGATGCCTAAGTGCTCAAAAAACTTGAAGATCAGGGTGTAAAGAATATGTTTGCGATTCAAAAGTAAACCTTTGCTATAATTGAGCAAGGAAACGATATTTTGGCCAGAGATAGGACAGGCTCAGGTAAGACACTAGCTTATTCTCTGCCGATTATATAAAAATTTCACAAAGCAGGAGTCAATCTTAACATTGTTAAAGAACCCAAGTTTCTGATAATGTGTCCTACTCGTGAGCTTGCCAATCAAGTTGCCAGCTAGATTTCTAAATACGTCTCCCCCAGAAAAGTACTGGCTGTCTATGGCGGAACATCCATCAGAGACCAAACTTATGATCTGAAAAAAGGCAAGTCGATCATAGTGGGCACTCCTGGAAGACTAATCGACCTAATGTAAAGACAGTAAATTGATCTTTCTGGGCTTTAGGTGGTTTGTATCGACGAGGCCGATACTATGCTCGAGAAGGGTTTCAAGGACGATGTTTAGACCATTTTTGGGTTTATCAGTAAGGCAGTTGAAAAAACTCAAAATTTGATGTTTTCGGCCACGATTCCGGATTGGGTGACCAGCATAGCTAAAAAATATTTTTCTAAAAACATGAGGACAATTAATATGATTAAGGATGAGTCAGTCAGAACATCAGAAACAGTCTAGCATTTTGCCTTGGAAGTACCCAAAGATGATCGTCACGTTGCGGTTAAAAACTTAATAGAACAGATAAATCCAGATAAAAGGACTATAATTTTCACTCAAACCAAGGTATAAGCTAACGATTTCGTAAAGCATTTTGAGTCTGAATAGATGGTGATTCTGCATGGAGATATTTCCCAGAATATCAGGGACTAAAACATGGCGGCTTTTAAGCGAGGCACTAAGAAGATACTAGTGGCGACTGATGTGGCAGCTAGAGGACTGGATATCCCTCACGTTTAGTTGGTCATTCAGCTTTCTCCTCCTTAAACTCCATAGCCTTACATTCATCGTTCAGGACGCACAGGCAGAGCTGGAAGGTAGGGACTCAACATAACCTTTTTCGATTCTAGAAATCTTTCTAGACTTATCTAAATATAGTAATAGGCTAATATCGAGATAAAGGTGATGAATGAAGATTTCAAATACGACCTATGGAAGAACAAACTACAAAGAATAGTGAATGATTTCAACGAAGGAATATAGGTATAAAACTAATTTTTACCTATAGCTTAGTAGATCCTAAAAAATGCTGATCCAAAAGAAATCATAGCTTATTTTTTAAGAGACAAAGTAGGTTCTGCACCTTCTTTCAAATCACAACTGACTAACAAACCAGGATACATAACTTTTACAGCTAAAAGAGTAGACCCTAATGCTAATATTGAGTAGGTTCTCAACGGAATTACTCTATACAATCAGAGATAGGATAAAGATATGGTTACTTTCGATATCAAGACTAAGTAGATTTTGAGGGCTGAACAAATGTTCAAGAACAAAGACAAGTTTATCATTGAGAAGATGGGGCAATAAAATAAAAGTCTCAGGCAGCTGTTGAAATAAAGTCGTACTTTTGGAGCGAGGGCAGCTCGAGGGGCAAGGCCACCTGCTTATGGCAGCTATCTTAGAAACAAACCACAGGATAGAGACTACGATAGGTCTAGAAGTCAGTATTCTAGAGACTCAGGGTAGAGAATGCAAAAATAATGGAAGTTCGAGGCAATAATGTTCAATATCCCTATCTAGGTTACTACCAAGTAAATCAAGGATGCCGTCAATCAGAAAATGGATTTCCAGGGTCCTTTTAGTTTCAAAGCTACCTAGAGCAAAAAACAAAAGTAAGGTTAGCCTAGACAAAACATATGCTATGCCAAATTCAACGACGAATAGGACTTTAATTCTTTCATGGTGCTTCCCTTATCGTTCGACTATGGCAAAGTTACTATAAAAGCTCTCAAGACCTCTGCTTGATATTCTGCTATGTATGTATATTCGTTTGAATTAAGTTTATGTATTCTCACTTGCACTGCGTTATGTATACTCATTTGAAACAAGTTTTATGTAATATTTTGTATGTTTTACTCGATTGTTCTCAACATCAAAAAAGGCACCTACAAACGATACAGTTAGGCTTTCAATTTTTTCCAATCCAAATCGGTCAACGTGATCCTGGGGGCTCGCAAAATAGACTAGGTCATCTACTACCGAGATTTGTAATTTCTGGACGACTAGAACTAATATTTGAAGCGTACATATGTGGGGAGCGAGATTGTGACCCGCACTCGCAAATTGCTGAGTACTTTGTTATTGAAGCTAAGACTACTACACGGTCAATATTCCTCCGCCTGTGCCAATATTCATCACCCACGACACCCACCCCATCCTCGACAACCGCCAAAGAAAACACATAAAACTAGGCGTAATGATGTAAAAATCATTAGCCCGTAAGAACATGAAAAGAAGCACTAAATAGTAGAGCGAGGAAGGACTGATGATCCTTTCCCAGCTTAATAATAGCAAATTATCAGAGGCCAGCAGCGATAAATAATAAGAAAATTACCAAGATGTAATAGAGATGATAAGTAGAGTTTTGATAGTCAACCTGAAGATATTTTCTAGCGGAACCCGGAGGAACTTAGGAAATCATATGTCAATAAAAATTAGACGATACAGTTAGATTAATGGTTCAATATGGTTATTTTGTTGGATTTTGATCAATTGTAGTCAGAGAAGGAATAGAATGAGATGAAGAATAGCAGTGCGAGTCATCGCAAAGAAAACATCCAGAATGCAGCTATATAAGCTCAAATAAATATCATACAGCCAGTTGTGCAGATCCCTCATATTATATAAACATAAACCATAGGCGTCCAGACCATGCCTATCTAGTTGCCTTCTTTAAAATAATCACACTAGAAGTAAAAACCCAAAGAAAAATAAAACGGCAAACCGACTAATCCAGTACATGCATAGCCTGTTCGCTAGAATATACCTGTTTTGTTTTCGTAGGGTTTGGGTATTAGGAGTGAGATAAAGAACTAGAATGTTTGTTTGGCTGAGTCAGTTGAAATAGGTCGAGGTAAGTAGTAGAAATAGAAGGATAAAAAAGGCAATAAACAGGCAACTTTCATGGACTACTACAACTCAGTTCCTGTAAAGAACCCATCTAATATCCTATAACGCTACATAAAACGCAAAAAATGATTCCTATATGTTTGATAATCTTGACTATAAGCTCACTTTAAAGAATAATACACTATAACTTCAATATAAACTTCATATAAGTAAACAGGAAAACAAATCATAACATTTTTCTTCTCTCCCTCACCTCCTCCAAACTCAACGGCACCAATCTATTCGCAGCTATCTTCACCAACCTCACCTCATTCCTCTACGTGCCCTCTAAACTTTCCCTCTCTTTCCTGTAATTCTACTTGCTAGTACCTTCCCTCCTTGCATTCTAATCTTATTTTTTAGAGTAGTAGCACTATGCAGCATGCGGGGCCATCACGCTGAAAGGTCGTCTAAACGGCACAGTCTACCCCACCCTGGGCAATATTTTATTAAAATTGCATTTGAGATGTTTATGGCTTATTTTTTGTGAAACTTGGTGTTGTTTTTATCTCATTTTTTAGCACTACTATATGCGATGCATGAGGGTTTGGTTGTGCTGGCGGAAGGTCTGGATGATAGAGGCGAGGCGGATATCGGTTTGTTGAATGGTGGTGAGTTATGACTATGATGTCTATGTGTATGGTTTGGATTATTTGCGCATGTGTTTCGAACCAACGATTAATTAAGCTAACTACTAAATAGCCTAGCTATAACATTTAAATTACTTGAAACAAGACTAGAGCATAAGAAAAATCATAAATTAACAAAAGGAAAAGTGTAAAATTAATTGAAGAAGAAAAAGCAATAAAGTTTATTTTTAGTTAAAGAATAGTGATCGTAAGCCTTGGACAAAAAGATATCCAAGAATACTATTTTATTTAATTTTAACTGGACTGCTTATAAAATAGGTAAAACATAGAGTGTGTATTAGTTATTATAAGCAAAGGATCCACAATGTAAGTCCCTTCTTAATCAGGAAATTCCTCATAAAGAGCAACTAAGAATCCATAAAATCAATCCAGACAGTCTAATAATCGTCCACCCTTATCTCTTAGTAAAACCAATATTTTTACGTACATCTCTCTCACCCAGAACGTCCTTCACCCAGCCGTAAGGTACCAATGCGACACCTGCAAACGCGACATAACCAAAACATCCAAAATAATAGTTAATACAAGTCACTATTGCGTCAACTGTTTCGCCAATCTTCCACGAATGCCCCAACATTACCACTGTCTCAACAAACTCGACTACCCATTATTCGACCACAAGTGGACTGCCGATGAGTAGTTGCTTTTAGTTTAAGGTCTATAAAAGTACTCCTATGATAAAAAGACATGGGTTTGGTAACTGGACGGAAATAGGCGAGTTTATAGGCAGTGGCAAGAGTAGAATACAGATCTAGTAACACTATTCACAATATTACTCATAACCACCTGAGTTTCTGCCAGTATCGTGGGTGTTATCCAGAAATAAGCAGTGATCACGCAGAGAG
>Ga0169931_10005184_pt1 | contig 19941 bp, 18 predicted proteins | sample Kivu_15m_20L_FD_129675 | JGI IMG/M metagenome (GOLD analysis project Ga0169931, IMG submission 129675) | Freshwater microbial communities from Lake Kivu, Western Province, Rwanda to study Microbial Dark Matter (Phase II) - Kivu_15m_20L... | ecosystem: Environmental > Aquatic > Freshwater > Lake... | reverse complement strand
TTGATTATGGCTCAACTGCAACAGCTCTTGAGCTTTCCTTGTGCTATCGCCTTTTGAAAGTGAGAGCATACAAAGTAAACGGAACGCTACTTTATAGTCCTCCTTGGACTTTAACAGAGCTTCGATCTCTGAAGTTGTCATTGATGTGATTTGTATTTTTCGCATATACAAATATACGAAAAATATGTAATTTTATATATTCGGTTTAATATAAGTACATTTCGGGACTAAAAACTGGCAACTTACTTTTTTGATAATCTTTAGTATTCCTTGTCAAAATTGCATCAATTGAATTGCTATTCTCAGCAGCATAATTTTGAATCGCATCTTCAAAGTCCTTAAATTTAGAATTAAGCACTTCAATAATTACATTCTTATTAATTTCAGTAATATCAATAATTCTTAAAAGTTGCTTCAGTTTTTCAATTACAATTTCATGTTTAGCAATCTTACTTAGCAAATAGTAAACATTGCTAATAATCACAGGGGTTGTAAAACCTTTAATTTCATTATTTTCACATAAAGTAAATATCTCGCTAGCGTATTCTGCAAACGGCTCTCTATCGAAAAAGAAGTCGAGAATTACATCGGAATCAATTAATACATTATCCATTTTAAAGATGCTTTTTTTCGATTGCTCTGATAAGTTCTTCTTTATAATCAAAATCTTTAGGAAGCTTGAAAGATCCTCTCAAAGACTTTACAATTGGACTTACTTTAACAGTTTCTTTTTTAACATCTTCTTTCGTTAATGATTTTAGATAATTCTCAATGATATTTGAAAGGCTACGGTTTTTCTGTTTCGCATAGTCTTTAGCTTTTTGTATTATTTCTTGTTCTAGTACAAGTGTCAATTTTGTATTCATAACCTAAATGTTCAAAGTTATGAAAATATGTTAGAATACACGTGTGATTTATAGTATTTTTAGACGTGTATATTGCCGAACGCTAATCGTGTCAAACAAGGGAATTTATACCAAATGCCATTGAAAAACGACTCACACCCCACAAAAAAACGAGGATTTCAAAGAATCCTCCATAAAAGTCAAAAATCACTTAACGATAAGTCCATAAAAACCGGTCATCCCGATGTGAAATTCGGGACAGGCTGTTCAATTGGAGTTTAGCTTTCCTGAGAAGAGTTCATCGCTTGCCCGCAAGGCGCCACGAAACTCTAGCTGTTACCGGTAGTTTTACTTCTCAGTCCAAAATTCTTTCGTGGTATAAAACACTGTGTCGATGAAATACAGAACATCATTTTTTGTTAGTACGTTCTCGTCATGTAAGTCTTCTAAAATAATTCCCAAGTCAGGATTGACATAGTCATTATTTCGATTGTTAATGAATCCATTCGCTTCAAGAAATGACTTTACTTTATTCAAGTCTGTTTCTTGAGTTATTATCACAAATGACTGTTTTACAACAGCGTAAAGATTTTCACCTTCTTTTGTAAAGCCGATAAGTATGTATGCTGTGTCTGGAAAAAAGAAGTTATGAAGTAGAAGATTGTGAAAATAGTCTGTCCAGTAACCATAATAAATCGCATCGTTTAACTTAAGAACGTGGTCTGAGTCTTTAAGATACACTCTTTGTTCAGCACCTTCGCTTACATACTGAGAGAAGTCAATGTCCTTAATCCAGAGATTTCGTTCAGTTACAAAACTTTCTAACTTCTTTGTTTCTTTTTCTCGGATTTGCTTTGAGCTTTCAATCTCATCGCTTGATTGCGTGCCATTGTCAAGGTAACTGGCGATTGTTTGGATAATAGCTCCAAAGCTAACTTGGCTCTTTCCTGAAATGATATTGTGTAATTCATTCTTGAGATGATTTTGCATCGGAACAAATGTACAAAAAAGTAAGGGTATAGAAAAGAACTCAATTCTCGGTTTTGAAATTCTGACTAACGTTTTAAAAATCACTCATAATCAAGCGGTTATAAATCATAATTCTTCCTTAGTCATTTCGAATTTAGTGATTTGTTTTTTGACTCTTTCGACTAATTTTAGCTTTTTTTCTCGTCTAAAAACAAGTATTCAGTAGGAGGGTTGTATTTTTCACTCTTTACAAGCATATTCCAAATAATGACGGCTAATTTTCTAGCCAAAGTAGTTTCGGCTGTGGCTCGTCCTTTTTTGTAGTTGATTCTTTTGAAAAACTCTACAAGCCATACTTCCTTTAAATTTCCGATTGCATTTGCTGTATTTCTAAATGCAATTTTGAGTTGTGGAAGAAAACTCCCAATGAACAGAATGAAAAAGGCGGTTTATGTTTGTGGGATTTTCGAGTGACTGGCTAGATGTTAGGTGTTGCCCTTCTTCTCATTGTTTCACTAGTTTAATTGTCCTATTGTCAATTCTTAGGAAATAAAGACCATTTGATAAGTATGAAAAATTTTGTTGCTCAATATTTATTCCTGACCAAATAACTTGACCAAAATAATTAATCAGTGTGAAAAATTCTTTTCCAGTCGTGTTTGTCAGGTTGATTTTGTCTGAAAATGGATTCGGAAATGCTTTGATGGCTTCTTTAGTTTCGTTTAAGTCGTTAATTCCAGTTGTCAAGCAGCCTAATGTATAATTCTGGAAAAAAGACCAAAGTAAATCAGTCGCACTAATTTGAGTTGAAACAGGATTGTTGTTCGGATTTCCGCCTGGCCAACTATGACTACCGTCAGTGGTGGCATAATGATGAATTTCTACATTACATGAACAGTTATGTATTTTGATGAAGTCGTAATTCGTTCCATTTCCATTAATAACTGTGTCTCTCGACTGGCAATTGTTTGTCTGTGTCCATAAATTCATTGTACTATCCTGTGAAGGGAAATATATTGTAGTCAAAGGAGGAGCACCACCCATACCACCATTTATCTACGCATTGCGTCTATTTCCACAATACCTACATCCGACCTAAAACGGTTAATAGCTTTAAAATCAATGCTTAACCCGATTTTTACCGTTTCTGTATCGCTTTTTGTTGGTGTGAGGAAATAGGGCATTGTTAGTGTGTTTTTCTGTAAGGTGGTCCAAAGATAGGATTTAGTTTCAAATATCCAAGCCATCCATCGGACTTTTTAGTTGCTCAAATCCTTTTGTAGTAATGTGCGTGTAAACCTCTGTTGTTTTACTGTTTGAATGCCCCAATAAGCTTTGAATGTAGCGCAGGTTGGTGCCATTTTCCAGCATGTGGGTTGCAAAACTATGCCTTAAACTATGCACAGTCACGCGTTTTAATATTCCTGCCTTTTTTACTGCTTCCTGAAAAACAGCTTGAATACTTCTTGCTGAATATTGTTCACCAAATTGTCCTTCGAATAAATACAATTTGGGTTTATATTTTGTGAAATATTGCCTCAACACAATCAAGGCTTTTGTTGATAGTAGGGTGTATCTGTCTTTTTTTCCTTTTGCTTGTTCGACTCTAACTTGCATTCTCACCGAGTCGATGTCCTTTATTTTCAAATTCACACATTCCGAAATTCTCAATCCAGCGGAGTATATCATCATCAAAATTGCTTTGTGTTTTAAGTTTTCCACGTTTTTCAAAATTCTAACCACTTCCTCCTCGCTTAAAACCACTGGTAATGCTTTTTCCCTTTTAGGTCTGTCGATGTTATGTACTTCCGCCTCGGCGGATTCAAATTTTCACATTTTCAAATTTTCACATTTTCAAATTAGCACTCCGCCTCGGCGGATTCAAATTTTAATTCCCTATCTTCATCAAAAATTTAATTATGGAAGTACTACTTATTTTTGGCGTATTGGGACTTGTTACCCTTTTCGCATCATTGTTAACTGTTCAACAAGGAACCGTTGCTGTCATTACATTATTTGGAAAATACCGTCGAACTTTACCTCCTGGCTTGAGACTGAGAATTCCATTTTTTGAGCGCGTTTACAAAAGAATTTCTGTTCAGAATCAAAGTGTTGAAATGGAATTTCAGGCTGTGACAATCGATCAGGCTAATGTTTATTTCAGAAGCATGTTGCTTTACAGCGTTTTGGATGAAAATGAAGAAACAATCAAGCGTGTTGCCTTTAAATTTATTAGCAATAAAGATTTAATGCAAGCTTTGATTCGTACAATTGAGGGTTCGATTCGTTCCTATGTTGCAAGTCAACGTCAAGCGGAAATTTTAGGTCTTCGACATGAATTGGTTGAAAGTGTAAAAAATCAAATTGACCTCACTTTGGAGTCGTGGGGTTATCACTTATTGGATTTACAAATTAATGACATCACTTTTGACGCTGCAATTATTGAAAGTATGAGTAAAGTTGTGGCATCGAATAACCTTAAAGCCGCTGCGGAGAATGAAGGTCAAGCCTTATTGATTACCAAAACTAAGGCTGCTGAAGCTGAAGGTAATGCGATAAAAATTGCTGCTCAAGCGGAAAAAGAAGCTGCTATGCTTCGCGGACAAGGGGTTGCCTTATTTAGACAAGAAGTGGCGAAAGGAATGAGTGAGGCCGCGGCAGAAATGAAACAAGCTAATTTGGATACAAACGTCATTTTATTTTCTATGTGGACGGAGGCAATTAAGAACTTCGCAGAATATGGTAAAGGAAATACCATTTTTCTAGATGGTAGCGCAGAGGGTATGCATCGAACGATGAAACAAATCCAATCCATGATTACCGAAGACAAATGAATATGATAAAATTTGCCAACAACTTTGGAAATGAGCGAAACGTAATTATTTTTATGCCTTAACTTTAAAATAAAATGAAAACTATGAAACACTTAAATTCATTTATCGCAGTTGTTTTACTTGCGCTTGTTATTGCTTCTTGTTCCTCCCCAAAGCCGAAGTCTTATGGACCAGTTGATTTTGAAATCACGATTGAGGGGCCAATTTTTGAAGAGTCTGTAGCCGAAGGAGTGGTTACAATTCCTTTTAAACCCGAGGATTTTGGTATCGAAAGAAAAGATGTTCACAGTATGATTTTAAGTGAAATACAATTAACGTGTGATCATCCAGATGGACTTGGTGCTTTCAATAATGTAGTTTTTACAGTTATGACCGACAATACAGAATCTAAAGAGGTTGCTTCAGAAAAAATAAAAGGAAGTCCGAAAGAGTTAACTCTTAAAGGTCTAAAAGAAGCTGAAATTAAAGGATTCGATAAAACAGATCAGTTTTACCTTGAAATGACTGGTATCTCAAGAAAAGATTTCGATGAAAATATTGTTATCAAAGGTAAAATTACACTTGATGTAATGGTAAATGAAAAGTAATGGTACGCAATTTGTAATCCCTAAAATCAAAATAAATAAATCATGAAAAATCTAAAAAATCTAGCAGTGTTATCGATAGGAATGGTAGCTTTTCTTATCACCTCAGCTTTTACGTACAAATCATTTAATCAAACTGACGAGGGCGATGCGCTTATCGGAGTTTGGATGCCAGGACACGGAAAGGCAAAGGTGAAAGTAACCAAAGTGGGAACTAAGTATTACGGAAAAATCGTTTGGTTGAAAGAGCCAAATTACGATGATGGTACCAAAAAAAGAGATAAAAACAATCCAGATCCAAAAATGCACGATACCCCACTTTTAGGGTACAAAATCCTTAAAGATTTCGAATATACAGGAAAGAAAACTTGGGAAAATGGAACAATCTACGATCCAGAAAATGGAAGTACTTATAGTTGTACTATCAAATTAACGGATAAGAACACAATTGATGTGCGTGGTTACATAGGCGTATCAATGATTGGTAGAACAGATACTTGGAAACGATTGAAAGAATAATCAATAAACCAAAAATTGTAGGAGGGAATCGTGAGGTTCCCTTTTTTTATTACAGTATTTTCAAGTTGTTAAGACACTTTTAAACACACCATCTTAGAGTCTCCTAAAGAACGGCGAACAAAATTTTAAAAAGTGTTGATTTTTTTTACATCAATTTCAAGGAATTTAAAGGATTTACCGAAAAAACTGTTGCTTGTACTCAAAATCCTTCATAGAACCAATTGTAAATCTCAGTTTTTGCCGTTTATAGCTCTACGTGTCAGTAGATATGTTCGCTGCTTCTACAATCGAAGATAAATACTTCGTGGTCAGTAGACCCTATTTATCCAATAAATCAGGTCTTCTTTTCGCTGTTCGTTCCAATGCTTTTTCTTCTCGCCATTTTTCAACTGCTTTAGGATTTCCCGACAATAACACTTCTGGAACTTTCCAACCGTTGAATTCAGGTGGACGTGTATAAACTGGTGGAGAAAGCAGGTTGTCTTGAAAACTATCTGTTAATGCTGAAGTTTCGTCATTTAAAACACCAGGAATCAGACGGACAACAGCGTCAACAACTATGGCAGCAGCAAGTTCTCCTCCTGAAAGTACATAAGAACCAATGGAAATTTCTTTGGTGATGTAGTGTTCTCGCACTCTTTCGTCCACGCCCTTGTAGTGTCCACAAAGTATCATAATGTTTTCCAACATTGAAAGTTGGTTGCACGTACTTTGTTCCAAAACTTCACCGTCAGGGGTCATGTAAATTATTTCATCGTAATTTCTTTCCGCTTTGAGTTGCTCTATACAAGCTGCAATCGGTTCAATGCTCATTACCATACCTGCACCACCTCCATATTGATAATCATCTACATTTTTATGTTTGTTAGTAGCATAATCACGGATATTGTGTAAGTGAATACTCACGTGTCCTTTGTCTTGTGCACGTTGCATGATTGAGGCCGCAAAAGGGCTTTCCAATAGTTGAGGGAGAACGGTAAGTATGTCAATTCGCATTGGGCAAATGTAAAAAAAGAGAATTGAGGATTACAATTGATGGTAATTATTCTTATTAATAGTCCATTTTAATGTTCTCATAATATGTTTTTGAACTTATCTATTCAATTCTAATTCCAAATTTCAACAATTGGCATATTTGAACGTTATCACTTCATGAAATCCTCATTTTTAATTCTGTTCATACTTACATCTCAGGTTGTTTTAGCTCAAAAAAACAACAAAAACATAACATACGCCTATTTTGCCTCAGGATGTTTTTGGTGCGTGGAAGCCATTTTTGAAACGGTCAAAGGTGTTGAAGATGCTGAATCTGGTTATGCGGGTGGGAAAACGAAAAATCCAACTTACGATGAAATTTGCACAGGCACTACTGGTCACGCTGAGACAGTGAAGGTTAAATACGATTCCTCGGTAATTAGTTATTCAGATTTATTGAGAATTTTCTTCAATTCTCATGATCCAACAACTTTAAATCAACAAGGTTCAGATAAAGGAACGCAGTACCGAAGTGCAATTTTTTACAGAAATGAAACAGAAAAAAAACTCGCAGAAGCGTATATCCAAAAATTATTGTCTGAAAAAAAATTCAACAAAATCACCACAACTTTAGAGCCATTTACCACCTTTTACAAAGCAGAACCCTATCATCAAGATTTTGAAAAAAGAAATCCGAATCATCCCTATGTACAAGCGGTTAGTTTGCCTCGATTAAAGAAGTTTCAGGCAAAATCCAAAGAGTTTCTAAAAGATTAAAGAGAATTCTGAATCAATTCTTTTTCAACAATTTCTAATTCCTTGTAAAATTCTTCGCCAAAACCGCGAATTAATGGTTCTTTCAGAAACCTAAAAACAGGAACCTTTAGCTGTTCACCACAAGCACATGCAGGAGAACATATATGCCAATCTTCAACATTGAGTGCAGCATATTCACTAAATTTTTTCACACGAATAGGGTAGAGGTGACATGAAAGAGGTTTGTTGAAATCAATTTGTTTTTCTCGGTACGCTTTTTCAATGGAACATTTTGCAATTCCTTCCTCGAAGAAAACGAACGCACATTCCGCATTATTAACTAGAGTGGTTGCTGGATGTCCGTAATCATCTAGGTAAGAAACACCTGATTTTTCCACAGCTTCTATTCCTTCTGGACGCATGTAGGGCAACACTTTATCCAAGCTTGCTTCTAATTGTTTCACCTCATCAAAAGTTATTGGTGCGCCTTGGTCACCTTCCACACAACAAGCACCTTTGCAAGCATTCAAGTCGCAAACAAATTGTTTTTTGAAAATTTCCGTGGATATTATTTTATCGTTAATTTCAACTAGCATGAAACAAATTTAACCTATTCACTTGCAACTTTAAATAAAAGCACTACATTTGCACCATAATTAACGAAAAGACAGAGGGGACGAAAGTCCCCTCTTTTATTCTAATATGATAGCAAAAGAGCGGATTCAAGAGCTGGCGGAAGAGCGAATAGCCGAATTAAATAACGGCCTTTACATTGTTGACCTACGCGTTTCAACAACTAATGTTATTCATGTCGAACTAGACAAAATTAAAGGCGGAGTAAGCGTTGAAGATTGTATGTCTGTATCTCGAAACATAGAACACAACTTGGATAGAGAGAAAGAAGACTTTGAACTTCATGTTTCATCAGCAGGTTTGGATAAGCCTTTTCGTCATGTTAATCAATACGCAAAAAACATCGGACGCACAGTAAAATTTCAAATGAATGACGGTACAAAATATGAGGCTGAAATAGCCAAAGTTTTAGACGATTCAGTGGTGATTACTTACCGTGAAAAAGAAGTTTTAGAAAACAAAAAGAAAAAAGAATTGGTAGAGAAAATTGTTGAACTACCCTTATCAGAAATAAAAGAAGCAAAAATTGTTATAACTTTTAAATAGCTCAAAAATGAACAGTTCTGAATTGATGGATTCCTTCATGGAGTTTAAAGACCTTAAGAACATCGACAAACAAACCATGCAACACGTTCTTGAGGATGTGTTTCGTGCTATGTTAAAGAAAAAATTTAATACCGACGAACATATTGACGTAATCGTTAACGTGGACAAAGGTGATGTTCAAATATTTTTAAACAAAGAAATAGTTGACGACGGTGAAGTAGAAGATCCAAACACAGAAATCGCTTATTCCGACGCAATCAAAATTGAGCCTGACTTTGAAATCGGTGAAGAAGTAACCGAAGAATTCAAGTTTGTTGATTTCGGTAGAAGAAATGTTCTTTCTCTAAGACAGAATTTGGTTGCTAAAGTTCAAGAACTCGAGCGTGACAACGTTTACAAAAAATACAAAGAGCGTATTGGTGAAATTATCACTGCTGAGGTTTACCAAGTTTGGAAGAAAGAGATTTTGTTGACTGATGATGAAGGTAATGAGGTTTCGCTTCCGAAAACAGATCAAATTCCATCCGATTTCTTCAAGAAAGGAGACACCGTGAGAGCAGTAGTTTCACGTGTGGAAATGAGAAACGGAAACACTTCAATTATTATTTCAAGAACAGCGCCAGAATTTTTAGAGCGTTTGTTTGAATTGGAAGTTCCAGAAGTATTTGACGGTTTGATTACGATTAAGAAAACGGTTCGTGAGCCAGGAGAAAGAGCCAAAGTTGCTGTTGAATCTTATGATGACCGCATTGACCCAGTTGGAGCATGTGTGGGTATGAAAGGTTCAAGAATCCACGGAATTGTACGCGAATTACGCAATGAAAATATTGATGTAATCAATTATACATCCAACTTACAATTGATGGTTCAACGTGCACTTGCACCTGCTAAGGTCACTTCAATGGAGGTGTTTGAAGAACAAAAACGAATCAAAGCTTACATGCGTCCAGACCAAGTTTCGCTTGCAATAGGTAAAGGTGGATACAATATTAAGCTTGCTGGACTTTTGGTTGGTTATATAATTGACGTGTTTAGAGATGGTGAAATGGATAATGAAGATGTTGACCTCGAAGAATTCGTTGACGAAATCGACAGCTGGATTATCGATGAATTGAAAGCAATTGGTTGTGATACAGCAAAAGCAGTTCTCGAAATCAGTGTTGAAGAATTAGAGCAACGTACAGATCTTGAAAAAGAGACAATTGAAGAAGTCTTTAGAATACTTAAAGCAGAATTTGAATAAATTTGACAATCCTTGATTGGATTAAATATTAACTATGTCAGGAAAACCAATAAGATTAGGTAAGGCCGCAGGTGAACTCAATGTTGGAGTAAATACCATCATCGACTTTTTGAATAAAAAAGGGTTGAAGAAGGATTGGAATACCAACACAAAATTAGAACCAGAAGAATTTGATCTTTTGCGTCAAGAGTTTGCAGCAGATTACGAGCAAAAAGCACAATCCCGCGACCTTGCAAAAAAAGAACAAAAAGAAGTTGTTTCGCTTAAAGATAAAGCGCACGAATCTCCTGTTGTTAAAAAAGAAGAGGAGGACGAAGATGAGGGTGACATTAACTTAGAAGATTTGAAGCGAAATGTTGTGTCCATGACCCAGCCTGTAGCGAAACCAAATCCAGTTCCAGAGCCAGTTCAACCTAAACCTGAACCTGAACCTGTTGTTGAAGCTCCAAAAGAGGTAGCGATTGCTGAAACTCCTGTTGTTGAAGCACCAGTTTCGGAAGCTCTTCAAGAAGATAATTCTCCTAGTGTTGGAATTAAAGTTGTTGATAAGATTGACTTATCTAGTTTGAATCAAAAAACGCGTCCGGACAAGAAAAAATCTTTCGAGGAAAACAAAAAGCAGCAACATCAGCAACAACAACAGCAGAATCAACAGCAGAACCAAAAGACGGAACAAAAGCCAATTCCAAAACCAGTTGTTGAAGTTAATCCTGAACCAGTTCAAGAAGTTGTTCCAGAAGCTCCAAAGGAGATAGAAACTATACGTGTTGAACGTCAGACTCTTTCAGGCCCAACGGTTCTTGGACGAATTGAATTGCCTGTTGAGAAACCAAAAACTTCTGGAGGTCAGCAACAGAATAATCAAAATTCAAACGACCCTAAACGCAAGCGCAAACGCATTAAAAAAGAGGTTATTCCAGCGAACCAACCAGGTGGGAATATCAATCAAAACAAGCCTCAAAATAACAATGGTGGAGGTGGAAATAAATTCAATAACCGCCCTGCACCAAAAACTGAAAAAACGGAGATTTCTGAGAAAGATATTCAAAAGGAAATTAAAGATACCCTAGCACGCTTATCGAACCAAGGAGGAAAATCTAAATCGTCAAAAAATCGTCGTCAGAAAAGAGATTTCGCTGCTCAACGTAGAAGCGAAGAGATGGCAGCGATGGAGCAAGATGAAAAAATCTTGAAATTGACCGAATTTGTTACCGTTTCTGAGTTGGCATCTATGATGAATGTTGCACCTACTCAGGTTATCTCGGTTTGTATGTCGCTTGGAATTTTTGCTTCAATTAACCAAAGGCTTGATGCTGAAACTATTCAAATTGTTTCGGATGAATTTGGTTACGAAACTGAGTTTGTTAGTGCTGAGGTTCAGGATGCAATCACGACTGTTGAAGATAAACCTGAAGATTTAGTTGCTCGTCCGCCTATTATTACAGTAATGGGTCACGTTGACCACGGTAAAACGTCCTTATTGGATAAAATCCGTAATGCGAACGTTACCGCAGGTGAAGCAGGAGGAATTACCCAACACATTGGAGCCTATTCCGTTACCTTGAAGGACGGTCGAAAAATGACTTTCCTAGATACTCCTGGTCACGAAGCATTTACGGCAATGCGTGCTCGTGGTGCGCAAGTTACGGACGTCGCGATTATCATTGTTGCGGCAGATGATGACGTCATGCCTCAAACTAAAGAAGCTATTTCTCATGCCCAAGCGGCTGGAGTTCCTATGGTTTTTGCGATAAACAAAATCGACAAGCCAGGTGCGAACCCAGATAAAATTCGTGAACAGCTTTCTGCTATGAATATTTTGGTGGAAGATTGGGGTGGAAAATACCAAGTCCAAGAAATTTCTGCGAAACAAAATTTGAACATCGACTTGTTGTTAGATAAAGTTTTACTTGAAGCTGAACTTCTTGACCTTAAAGCAAACCCTAACAAAAATGCTGTTGGAACAGTGATTGAATCTTCCTTAGATAAAGGGAAAGGTTACGTTACCAATATGCTTGTTGAGGCGGGAACAATGAAAATCGGTGATGTAGTATTGGTTGGTCGTCATTATGGACGTGTTCGAGCAATGCACGATGAGAAAGGTTCGTCTTTGAAAGTTGCAGGTCCTTCTCAACCAGTTTCAGTTTTGGGTATCAACGGTGCTCCATCGGCTGGTGACAAGTTCAATGTTCTTGACGACGAAAAAGAAGCAAAATCAATTGCTCAAAAACGTGAGCAGTTATATAGAGAGCAAGGTTTACGTACAACAAAACACATTACTCTTGATGAAATTGGAAGACGTTTGGCAATTGGTGACTTTAAGGAATTGAATATCATCGTGAAAGGTGACGTTGATGGTTCTATTGAAGCACTTTCTGACTCGTTGATAAATCTTTCTACTGAAGAAATTCAAGTGAAAATTATTCACAAAGGAGTTGGGGCCATTACTGAGGCTGATGTCAACTTGGCGTCCGCATCCGATGCAATTATCATTGGTTTCCAAGTTCGTCCTTCGTTGAGTGCAAGAAAATTGGCTGAATCTGAACAAATTGATATTCGTCTATATTCTATCATCTACAAGGCAATCGAAGAGATTAAAGCGGCGATGGAAGGAATGTTATCACCGGATATTGAAGAACAAATCATTGGTTCAGCGGAAGTTCGTGAAACGTTCAACATTACGAAAGTTGGAACAATTGCGGGATGTTATGTACTTGACGGATTAATCAAACGCTCTTCGAAAATCAGAATTATTAGAAATGGAATTGTTCTTCACACAGGCTCACTTGGTTCATTGAAACGTTTCAAAGACGACGTGAAAGAGGTGAAAAACAACTACGAGTGTGGTTTGAACATCGACAAGTTCAACGATATTCAGATTGGCGATATTATCGAAGCATTTGAAGAAGTAGAGGTGGCAAGAAAGTTGTAATTCTACACTAAAAAATAAAATTGAAAGCTCCAGTAAAATGGGGCTTTTTTTATTCTCGTCGCATAAAGTTTTTAATTCAAGGTACGGGACGAGGTTTCAGAATATATAAGTCCCTTATCTTATTAAGGGGTTTTACCAAATGTCATTGTTGTATTTCAATTTATACCAATTGACACAAATACTGTCGTGTAATAAATTCCTTGTGGTCTTATACCTCCGCCACGGAATGACATTAAGCTATTTTCCAATCCGACGTGGCAGAGACATTTTATATCATTAGGCATTACATATCATCACCGCCGCCACCGCCGCTAGTCTTCGGTTTTGAGATTTCTAATTTTCCGAATTTATAGCTCGCAGAAATGTAAAATCGACGGGTTAACCACTTAAAATCTGATTCTTGATACACGCCGGGACGGTCAACGCGAAGATAAAATCCTTGTCGGTTGAAAATATCGGATACCCTTGCTCCAACAGTCCATTTCTCACCCAATCTTTTTTCAACTGCAATGTCTGTTGCACCACGTCGTTGGGCGATTCCTTGAACGGTAACGCGCGGACCAAAATAATTAACACTTAATTGAACTGTTGTTTTCTTCCAAAATTCATAGGACACGTTGTATTTCACGTTCATTACGGTTCCTTGTCGGTTGGGCAATGATTCCAAATTGGTAATCCACCAGATGTAATTTCCGTTCCAAGATAAAGTGTGTCTAAAAGTCGGAATAGGGCGGTAGCTCAAAATGATTTCTCCACCTAAATTGTGTGTTTCTGCTATGTTTTGAAAAGTCACAGCAGAAGTATTGTCCGAATAAAATTCTTTTACTCGTGTGATTACACCAGTGGAATAGCGATAGTAAGAACTTGCAGTGAAATTGAATTTTTTAGATTCAGAAGAATAACCCAAATCAAAGGAATGAATGAATTCAGGTTTCAAATTTGGGTTCCCACGACGAAGGTTGAACGGGTCGGCATAACTCGTAAATGGATTCAAATCACCTGCTGAGGCACGGTTAATTCTTTTGCTGTAACTCAATGAAATTTCAGATTTCTCTGCCAACGAATAACGTATGTGAGCAGAAGGAAACAAATTGAAATAATCATTCACAATTCGATTAGAATCCGAAATTAAATCGGGAATTTGGAAAGATTGTTCTGCTCTTAATCCTGCTTGATACTTGAATTTTCCGAATTGTTGTCCAAAAATCGCGTAAGTACTGTAAATCTGTTCATCGTAACGGTAAAGAAAATTAGCTAATGTATCCTCCAAAAATTGATTTGCGGTGTAATCAAACGATTGCGAATAGGTGTCCACATTTTGAACGCGAATGATTGTTTTGGCACCAGCTTCCATCCGCGCATTGATTTTTGGCATCAAGAGCGTGTAATCCAATTGAGCAGTTGAAATATTGTTTTTTTCCTTGTTGTAAAGTTCTTGTTTTAAAGCAGGAATATTACTCACACTAGAGTCAGGGTTGAAATAATTATTTTGGTAAAATCCTTGAGTTGCCTCGTTTCCAAGAGATTGATTAAAATCAAATACCAAATTTCCTTTATCTTCTTTAAAATCCCATTTGTAATTCACATTTAAGTCGAAGTTCTTTTGTTGACTTGGATCGAATGACGTTCTTTGCCAAAGGTCGATTCTTTCGTTGTTGCCATTGTAAAAATTGTTCCACAAATCTCCAGTTCTGTCGCGCTGACCAACATTTCCAGTCATTGAAAATCCTAGTGTATTTCTTGCTTTTAGGTAAAAATCTGCACCTGTACGGAAGGTTGTTGAAGCATTAAAATCAGTTCCAAGTCGATTTTGGTCAACAATAAAAATGGAATCATTTCCAAAATCCTGACGTATGTAAGAAACATTATTTCTATAACCCTCCAAAAATCGCCCATTTACCGAACCGTAAACGTTGTACCATTTGTTGCGGTAACTTAATGAAACAGAGCCTTCCGCAACGTTTCCTCCTCTCAGATTTCCAGAAGCCAAATTGGTGGAAACAAGACCATTGAAACCTTTAAGTTTGTTCTTTTTAAGCACAATATTGATAATTCCTGAAGTTCCATCAGGGTCGTATTTTGCAGATGGATTGGTCACGATTTCTATTCTTTCGATGGAACCAGCGGGAAGGGCATCGAGTAAGGTTTTACCGTTTCCACCAGAAAGCGAACTCGGTCTTCCGTCAATCAAAATGGTAACTTTTCCCTCTCCGCGTAAGGTGATTCCGCCGTCTTGGTCAAGTTCGACAGAAGGTAAACGCGTCAAAACATCATTCGCCGTTCCTCCCCTCACCGACAAATCTTCATCCACATTAAAAACTTTCTTATCAATTCCCGCTTTCAGAACATCCAATTGCCCCTTTACTACAACTTCTTGTAATTCAATGGTTTTGTCCAGTCCCATCTTGATAATTCCAGTATTGTAAACTTTACTGTTTGCACTTACCTTTATGGAAGGAACTAGAATATTTTGATAAGATGTAAAAGTTGCACGAATCAAATATGAGCCATAAGCCACATTTTCAAAACTGAATTTTCCGTCTTTATCCGTAAAAACACCAGCTACCGTACTTGAATCAGTTGGACGAAGTAATCTAACACTCACATATTCAAGTGCTTCATTTGTTTTTTCGTCAACGATTTTACCAAAAATTGTACCTTCACCAGAAGTAGGTTTTTGAGCAAAAAGTAAAGAATTTATTAGAGTGGTTAGAAGTGCTGTTAAAAAAAATCGCATTTGACAAAGGTAGGAAGATTTGTAGGTTTAAAACTTGACTTATGTTAGCACGCTAATTTCGTTTTTGAAAATGACTACGTTTGCACAAACCAGATAAAAATGAAAAATTTTTTGGACAAAACACAAACAGACAACCTTTTGGCAACTTTGAGAAAGCGTTTTGAAAAGAATACCCATAGACACATAGGTTTAAGTTGGAGTGAAGTAGAAGTGAAATTATTAGCTCATCCTGAAAAATTATGGTCGCTGAATGAAATGGAGTTAACAGAAGGTGAACCTGATGTGGTAAAATTTGATAGTGAAAAAGGTGAGTTTTACTTTTTTGATTGCAGTAAGGAAAGTCCAAAAGGAAGACGGAGTGTTTGTTACGACCCCCAAGCCCTGGAATCAAGAAAGGAATTCAAACCGAAACATAGCGCACTTGGAATGGCAGAGGAAATGGGCGTTAACGTTTTGTCTGAGCAAGAATATTTTTACTTGCAGTCATTGGAAACTGTTGATACTAAAACATCGAGTTGGCTACTTACCGAGGCTGATTTGCGTGGGAAAGGTGGAGCAATTTTTGGCGATTGGCGCTACGGAAGAACATTTATTTATCACAATGGAGCAGAATCTTATTATGCTGCTAGAGGTTTTCGTGCATGTGTAATAGTTTAACTGTAACCTAAAATCAACTCCTCTCGTTACAAAGGGTGTATTCAATTTTTACAAAATGAATTTTCACCGTTTTTCTGTTTCAGTATTCTTAGTTTCGGCGTTTAACATTATAAATGCGAAGCCTGAATTAACAAGAAAAGAATATGTCAACAAATTCGAAGAAACGGCTATTAATCAAATGATTGAATATCGAATTCCCGCTAGCATAACCCTGGCACAAGGAATTTTGGAATCTGGTAGTGGAAACTCTGAACTTGCCAAAAAGGCGAACAATCATTTTGGAATTAAATGTCATTCTGATTGGAAAGGTGAAAAGGTTTACATGGATGATGACGCTAAGAATGAATGTTTTAGGTCTTATTCTGATGCTTCTGAATCGTATAAAGATCACAGTTTATTTCTCACACAGAAAAGCAGATATTCCTTCCTTTTTGAGTTGCCAATTGATGATTACAAAGGGTGGGCGAGAGGTCTTAAACAAGCGGGTTATGCTACAAATCCTAAGTATGCTGATTTGTTAATTCAAATTATCGAAGATTTAAATTTAATGGGATTAGATGAAAAATCGTCATCTGTCGCCAGTACACACTTATCTGCGATTAGTAAAATTGGAAAACAAACTCACCCGAATAAAGTAGATTTTGTGGTTGCAAAGAAGGGTGATACTTTTTATAGAATTGCAAAACAGCACGGTTTAACATTAATGCAATTGCACGCCTACAACGATTTCTCAAAAGATAAAGATTGTTTAGAAGAGGGCGATATTGTGTATATCGAACCAAAAAGATTGTTTTCAAGAGAAAAAGATTTCATAACTATCGAAAAACCATGTACTTTAAGAGAAGTTTCTCAAAAAGAGGCAATTAAATTGAAGAGATTGATGAGAAAGAATCAAATTTCTTCTCCGGACGAACAACTATCCAAAGGAGAAAAGATATTCCTTCGTTAGGTCTAAGACCTTTCAAACGAGGGGATTTGTTTGTTGTTGTTTGTTTTAAGGAAGTCCTGCTTGTCAGGACTTTCTTTTTTATACCCTAACAAAGGATGCTACCGTGACATTTAACTATCTTTAGCCCCTCAAAAAAATCAACACGAAATGGAACAAATTGCGCCTTATAAACCAATTAATAAAATCAGAATTGTAACAGCAGCCTCGCTTTTTGATGGTCACGATGCAGCGATTAATATCATGCGTCGGATCATTCAAGCGACTGGTTGTGAGGTTATTCACTTAGGTCACGACCGTTCGGTGGAAGAAGTGGTGAATTGTGCTATTCAGGAAGATGCACAAGCAATTGCCATGACTTCCTATCAAGGTGGACACATCGAGTATTTCAAGTACATGTACGATTTATTAAAGGAAAAAGGAGCGCCTCATATAAAAATCTTTGGTGGTGGAGGAGGAACAATTCTTCCGTCTGAAATTGAAGAATTACACGGTTATGGTATTACGCGTATTTATCACCCTGACGATGGACGTTCTCTTGGTTTGCAAGGAATGATCAACGATTTGGTGCAAAAATGTGATTTTCCAGTTGGAACAAATATTACCAACGAACCCGAAAAATTAGCAGAAAAAAACGTTCCTGCAATTGCAAGAGTGATTTCAGCTGCTGAGAATTTTGCGGAAGAAAATACAGAAATGCTCAATAAAGTAAGAGCAATTGCTGCAACAAAATCGGTTCCTGTTCTTGGAATTACCGGAACTGGTGGAGCAGGAAAGTCTTCTTTAGTGGATGAATTAGTGCGTCGCTTTTTAATTGATTTCACCGGCCTGCCTACCGGACAGGCAGGTAAACAAATCGCAGTTGTCTCTGTCGATCCATCGAAGAGAAAAACGGGTGGAGCGTTGTTGGGCGATAGAATCCGCATGAATTCCATCAAAAGTGATCGCGTTTATATGCGTTCGTTGGCAACTCGTCAATCAAATTTGGCTTTGTCAAAACACGTTGCAGAAGCGATTAGTATTTTGAAAGCAGCTAATTACGATTTAATCATTTTAGAAACTTCGGGAATCGGTCAATCGGATACGGAAATCTTAGACCACTCGGACGTTTCATTGTACGTGATGACGCCAGAATACGGTGCTGCAACGCAATTAGAAAAAATCGATATGTTGGATTTTGCCGACGTTATCGCTTTGAATAAATTCGACAAACGTGGCGCTTTAGATGCCTTGCGTGACGTGAGAAAACAATACCAACGCAACCATAATTTATGGGAAAGCAGCGTGGACGATATGCCAGTTTATGGTACAATCGCTTCACAATTCAACGACCCAGGAATGAATTCCTTGTATAAGGTAATTATGGATAAAATAGTAGAAAAAACAGGTGCGCCATTGAATTCTACTTTCCAAATTACGCGTGAAATGTCGGAGAAAATTTTTGTGATTCCACCGGATAGAACACGTTATTTATCAGAGATTTCAGAAAACAACCGCGCTTACGATAAATGGGTGAGTCAACAAGTGGCGGTAGCGGAAAAATTACACGGTTTACACACGTCAATTCAAACGATTGGTAATTCAAACATCGAGGATAAAGATCGATTAGTAAAAGGATTGCAAGAAGCGTTTGAAAATGAAAAATTGAATTTCGATCCGAAAAATTGGTCGATTTTACAAAATTGGGACGAGAAAAAACAATCGTTCAAAAATCCTGAATATCAGTTTAAAGTACGCGATAAAGTATTGAGTTTGAAAACGCACACTGAATCGCTTTCTCATTCACAAATCCCAAAAGTCGCCTCTCCAAAATATACAAGTTGGGGCGATATTTTACGTTGGGTTTTACAAGAAAATTATCCTGGCGAATTTCCATACACGTCAGGTTTGTTCCCTTTCAAACGCGAAGGTGAAGATCCAACGCGTATGTTTGCTGGTGAAGGTGGTCCAGAAAGAACAAACAAACGATTCCATTACGTGAGTTTAGGAATGCCTGCAAAACGACTTTCAACTGCTTTTGACTCGGTTACTTTGTACGGAAATGACCCTGCGATTCGTCCAGACATTTATGGGAAAATTGGAAATTCTGGTGTTTCTATTTGCTGTTTAGATGATGCGAAAAAATTATATTCTGGCTTCGATTTAAGTCATCCGGCGACTTCGGTTTCCATGACTATCAATGGTCCCGCTCCGATGTTATTGGGTTTCTTTATGAATGCAGCAATCGACCAAAATTGTGAGAAATACATCAAAGCCAACGGTTTAGAAGCTGAAGTTGAAGCTAGAATCGAAGCAATTTACAAGCAAAAAGGAACGAAACGTCCGAGTTACCAAGGTGAATTACCTGAAGGAAATGACGGTTTAGGTTTGATGTTGTTAGGCGTAACAGGTGACCAAGTTTTACCAGCTGACGTTTATGCACAAATCAAGGCAGACACTTTAAAACAAGTTCGCGGAACCGTTCAAGCGGACATTTTGAAAGAAGACCAAGCGCAGAATACCTGTATTTTCTCCACCGAATTTGCTTTGCGTTTGATGGGTGACGTGCAACAATATTTCATTAATAACGGTGTAAGAAACTTCTATTCTGTTTCGATTTCTGGTTACCACATTGCTGAGGCAGGTGCGAATCCGATTACACAGTTAGCATTCACATTGGCAAATGGTTTCACTTACGTGGAATATTACTTGAGCCGCGGAATGGACATCAATGATTTTGGTCCGAATTTATCGTTCTTTTTCTCCAACGGAATCGATCCTGAATA
>Ga0169931_10005183_pt1 | contig 19944 bp, 20 predicted proteins | sample Kivu_15m_20L_FD_129675 | JGI IMG/M metagenome (GOLD analysis project Ga0169931, IMG submission 129675) | Freshwater microbial communities from Lake Kivu, Western Province, Rwanda to study Microbial Dark Matter (Phase II) - Kivu_15m_20L... | ecosystem: Environmental > Aquatic > Freshwater > Lake... | reverse complement strand
CGCTCTGCAGGTGAGAGCATTGCAAGTGCTTGTCTAACAATTGCAGCATCATCTGCAGCAGCAATTACATCGACATGGTCTTTGTTATCAACCCACTTTGATTCAAGCTCTGCTGAGGCGTCATCAAGTAATACAAGGTTTGGACGACGACCCTCGATGCGGAAGATATCGATGCAGAGGTTCTCGATTGTTCTGTGCATGTAGCCCAGGGCGTGATCTTTAGACTCAAGCTCAGGGGCGGCGAGCATGACCTTGATCAGGGCATCTTGAATTACTTCTTCAGCTTTAGCTCTATCTTTTAGGATTCTTGAGGCGTGGGCGATTAGCTCACTACGGTGCTCTGTGTAGAAAGCACCAAGCTCCGCTACGGTCCAGACCTTCAGACCTGCGGAGGTAGATTTCTTACGTAGTGACACTTTTTCAAGGCCCCTTATATCTATACCGGTTTGTACTACAGAGTCGACCGTCGCCGCCTCTACTCCCCTCTACGCAAGACTAGTCAGACTGTAGTGGAAAAAGGATAAAACGGACATTTTCTATTCTAGGCTCTTCAGCGGCTCCTCTGCGGAAGACTTGAAATCTAGATTATTTGGATCCCGCTCAATCAAAAGGTTAAGAACTCGAATACGTAAATTCCTCGACGCTTTGTCGTAAGAGGCGATTATTCTAAGAGAGATTTCGTTGCGCGGATTGAATGCATATTCCTGAAGAGCAAAATCGTAAGCCTCGTCGATTCTTCCAGTATCTACGAGATAGGCCTGCAACTTATTTTTGTGAAAAGTGGTCGCAGCCAACGAAGACACCGCTTCTAACATGGACTGCGAATCCTGCCTCTTCACAGCGTTAAGCATTCTTGCATCCGTGACATTGGGAATGAGAGCCACTAGGAATATTAAGACACCTAAAATAGTGCTTGCTATTCTTGTTTTAGGGTTCCAGTTTTGCTCTGTTGGAATATTCAGCACTCTCTTACTATCGCTGTGTGTATTGCGCTGATTAGGATTCTTAGTATTTAGATTAATCCTTGCCGCTGAGCCCTGTAGTAAACCTATAAGAATAAATCCCCAAATTCCAACACCTATCTGGTTTATACTCATCAAGCAAAAAACTGTGAAGCAAATAAACATTCCAGAAATAGCAAGATTTGTTGTAGAGAATGCATTAGACCTAAGCATTTTAAAAATAACATAAAGCGTTGAAGCAAAAATAAGGAAGAATGCTATACCTGCAAAAATTCCGGCGCCAGATGAGACATCAAGAAAAATGTTGTGCGCTGTGTTTGTGACTCGTTGTGGACCAGTCCTTGTTACAGCAGTCATATCTCGATATTGCTCGTAGTAATCTCCGTAGGAATCTACTCCTATACCATTAGTCCAATTATCTAGAGTCATTCTTATGCCTGCCAGCCAATAATCAATACGGAACAGTACAGTTTCTTGTTTAAGCGTTGATAGCGGACCAATTCCTGCGGTTCATAAAAGGATTAACCCACCCGTTGGTAATAGAGGCGAAAACCAAATCAATGCAGACTTGAGGCCCCTACTTCTGCGAACCTGCATCAGCAGTACCATGCTGACGCCAGCGGCAAAGACTGCAATTCCTTGTATAGATCCAGAAATCCAGATGAGAAATCCATTTACTGAAATGAAAAATAGGTAGTGAAGCCTGGCTGGCAATGCGATTTTATCAACCATAATGCGAGTAATCATTGAAATGGATGCGAGTCCAAGAAAACTGGACATAAAGTTAATGTTTCCCAAAGTTGCTACCATCAATTTCTGAGACCAATCTATCGGGTCAAGATCTCCGACTTGCATTAACGTGTAACCAGTAGTTATGTAAGAAACTCTTTCAAACTACTGACGCACAACAGATGGGTCATTCCGAAAAGCTACACAGGTTGCCGAAAACATTAAGACTATGAAAGACAGGTAGGTAAGAACGCCCGTAGATCGTCCCCAGACTCCCCAAAACTGCTGGGCAATTGGAGTAGAATTTGTCATTGTCGAAACTAATAGCAGAGCACAAAATATAAAGGTTGAGACAATGTACATTGTCAATTCTCGAAATAATTGCATACAACCTAGTAAGGCAGGAATTGTTAATAGTCCGGCCCCAGTCGCCAACACGAGCATTTTCGGCAGGTTAATCGGGTCATAGGCAAGGCCTAGAGTTATCGCTAGTGTCACTAGTGAAGCGGTGGTTACGAGTATAAGGCTCTGTGGCTTTTGAAGTCGCACGGTCATACTAAATGGTAGCACTTGCGTTAGAAAACTTTAAGGCGCAAAGGTTCTATCCTCGATATCAACTTAACAATAACTTAAAGCTTGATATTTAAAATTTTAGGAATTAGCTTCGATTAGGCCTTCTGGCGTTCCTATATCAACAAATATACCTTCGAAATTGTGAGTGTATAAGCCTTGCATAATCTTTGGTATCAAGTTTTTACTAATGTCAGCCTGTTCTCGCTTTAAGCTAAAGACAGCTTCCCTTATAGATGGGGTAAAGGCATAAATAGCTGCATTTGCGATTTTTGTTGGAGGATTACTAATCTTCTCGTGAAACTGCGAAATAGTTTTGTCTTGATTTAAAACGACTACACCGCAATTGCTTGGATTCTTAGATTCAAATGTTCCTAACGTTCCAAATTGTCCTACAGCTCGCGAAATATGATCCTGTAAGAAAGAAAATAGTGAGTGAGTAAAATAGTTATCTCCATGCATAACAAGAAAATCACTCGTGGCAAGATAGTCAAAATGTTTCTTAATGGTTCCAGCTGTCCCTAGTAGTTTTTCTTCATAGCTTGTAGTAATTCTGAGATCAGACCTGTAATTCTTAATGAAATTTTCCACCTGAGGGGCTAAGTGATGGGTGTTTACTATTGCTTCAGTAATTCCTGCATCCAGTAATTGTTCAAAACAAAACTCCAGCATGGGCTTGTTCTTGACTTGAAGAAGTGGTTTTGGTGTCGTAGCTGTAATCTTTCCTAGCCGACTGCCGAAACCAGCAGCCAGCACAAGCGCTTTCATAGCTGTAAGAAGTCGTCAAGCACGCTTCGAGGAATTGGCTCATTCCCAATTCTTCCTACCTGAATGGATGCAAGTAAAGAACCCATTAAAGCTGCCTCATGGATACTTGCACCACAAGCGAGGGCTAGGCTTGCTATCGCTAACATCGAATCCCCAGCTCCAGAGGTATCAATCGGATTCTTGTTGATTGCGCCTATCTCATCTGTAGCAACAGTTTTTCCTAGTTCATCTTCGCCACTAATTAGGACTCCATCGCCTCCCATTTTTAGAAGTAGATGTCTTGCTCTTAACTGGGCTCGTAGACTTTCCGCAACTACAACTAATCCCGAAGTTCCATCTCTTAGTTCCAATCGAGCCTCACGCTCGGTCGAGGAAACAAAATCGATGTTACAAAACTTACCAAGGTTACCAATTTGAGAAGACGACTGACTGTCTGCACTCACAAATATCCCATTAGATGAGGCAATTTGTAATATTTGTTGAACCAATTCACTCGAAAGTAGTCCATAGGAAAAATCTGAAAATATTAGGACATCCAAGTTGGGAGCTAATCTCTTAAAATGATTGATGACTTCATGCTCTTTTTGTTCACCTAGCAAATCTTGATGCATATAACTTATCTTAAAAAGTGTTTGCTTCCCACTCCTATATCTCTGCTTCAAGGTTGTAGGTCTAGATTCATCTACAATCCTTAAGTACTCAATTTCATACTCCAGGGCCTTTGATGATGCCCAATCTGAAGTTTCATCATCTCCTGTAACAGTAATGAGAGAAACCTTTGATCCGAGACTCTTGCAATGTGCCGCAACTATGCCAGCTCCACCAAAGTATCTTCGACGATCCACGGGCGTAACAACTACGGTAGGTTCTTCTGCGGACATTCCAAGTGGGTGACAGTTGATATATTCATCAATAATTAAATCGCCAATAACGCATACTCTTAGGCTTGAAAGTGAGTTGAGAATTTCCAAAAGCTTATTTGTGGAAATATCATTTCGCGCCATAAAACCCTTGGGTAATTTTGAGAGTTTTTCAATAAATTCTGAATCGCTCTTTCCAATCAAGTCACTTTCCGAGAAAAAATTTGCCCCAGAGGTGAAGACTAATTTCCCACCAAATTCATTAAGCACTTTACTCTCTGGATTTTCTGCATCACGGAATTCGTAACCTTTGACAACTATGTCGGGTTTGACTTCCTTTAGTACCAAGTCAAGATTTTTATCAAATTCAACGACTTGGTCGACGTACTCTATGCCAGTAAGGACAGTTCTTCTCCACCCAATTTCCTCTCTTTCTAAATTCTCAATGTCGAGAGCCACAATTAGTTTTTGCCCTAGCGCCGATGCCGTGCGAAAGAGGCGCACATGGCCGGCGTGAATTACCCTAAACTTTCCCGAAATAAAAACTACTTTGACCTTATTGTTCATCTCATACCTCATTCAGTTTTAACAACGGCCGGCCCGGTCTTCCCGAATCTAAGTACGATAAGGCTTGATTTATCTCCGAAAGTGAAAAGGTTGGCCCTAGTAACAGACTTAGATCCGATTCAGAAGACTTGAGAAGTCTAGCAATGTCACTTATGTGCATTTGGGGCGTGACGCCACCGCCCCAGGTCCCAAAAATTTTCTTACCCTTAATTAGCTCAAAAGGGTTTAAGGAAATTGACCCTCCTTCCTTCGGATGACTTGCAAATACTAACGTTCCCGTGTCAGTTAAGTTTTCAAACCCCTTATGAATGCCCTCGATAGTTCCTGAAGATTCAATTATTAAGTCATATCTTTGGTCTAGATCTTCAATCGAATCAGAAGTTCTTTCAAAACCCAAATAATCAGCTACGCTTAACTTCTCTTCAGCTAAATCGACAATATCTATGTTCTTGTTGCCCAATCCCTTTAATACTAAAGCCGCAGCTGAACCAACCCCTCCAAATCCTAGGATACAAATCTTTGAAATGTTTGAATCTTGTCCATACTTTAGAGCCATCCCACCTCCCGTTAACAGTGCGCAACCGAACAAAGGAAGAAATTCATCTTCAAAACCATCTGGGGCGGTGTAAATTCTATTTTCAGACACTATTGAGTAATTAGAAAAGGTTGTTACCTTTCCTGAATTGACGATTAACCCATTTTCGTCTAAGTAAGTTGGATTGATGGCCTCGATCCCAGCACCTTTAATCCATGAAAGGATTACTCTATCTCCAACCTTGCATCTTGTAACTTTAGGACCAATTTCTGTTACTTCGCCAAATCCTTCATGTCCGAGAAGATGTGGAAGCCACTTATCCTCACCTCTTTCCCCTCGTTGCTCCATGATTTGACTGCGACACACACCTGCGTAACTTAATTTCACCAACACTTGTCCTTGTACCAGTGGGCTCGCTATGAGTTCCTCTACTGTAAGTGGCTCTCCAGTGTTTCGAAGCACTGCAGCTCTCAATCGTATTGCCATGCTCGCTCGACAGCTCCCTTGCTTAGAATAGAATACTTTTTACCGCACTGAGACATGCTAGGTGATTAGCTACGATAATAGTGGCTGCACTACTTGCTGAATCATGATTTATCAAGATTCTATGCTCGACCCCGGCCCGCTGCGCTGCGATCATATCGGTTTCCCTATCACCTATCATTATAGACTTTTGCAGATTTATCTTTAGTTTCTTTTTGGCTTCAAGAAACATTTCTGGTGATGGCTTTCTCCTACTGAATACCGGTGAATAGGAACGTAAATCCGGGTTATCAGATGCATGCAAAACAAGCGATATTTCAATGCCATACTTAGCGAACTCATCAATCATCCAACGTGTCAGATCCCAAAAGTCACCTTCAGTGAAATACCCCCGCCCAATTCCACTCTGATTTGTAATAATCACTATAGGGAATTTCAAGCGGCGAGAAATAGAGCAAATCTCAATTATTTCAGGAAAAAATTCGAAATCTTCCACTTTCGAGACAAACCCTGAATCTTTATTAATTACACCATCTCGATCTAAAAAGAGAGCAGGCTTCCCATTATTCATCTAAAAGGGACCAGTAAATGTCGCATCAGGAACATCTTCCTTGTCAGGGGTAAGTTTGTGAAACAGATCCTTTGGTGCACTAAATGATAAAGTGTTTAGAATTGACATTGCGATTTTTGCTGCGGAAACCCTAAACGCTCCAATGACCCCATGGCTTGTAGGTTCTGGAACATCAGGTAAAGATACAAGTTGAGGCGGATTATTGAGCAAAACATCTTTCGACATAATCACATCGGCAATTATCTCTTTTCCAAAAGATGCAATTTCGTGCCCTGAATCAACAACAACTAGATTCCTAGTTTTCTTTAAAGATTGCAAAATAGTTTCTAAATCTAAAGGTTTTATAGTGCGTAAGTCGATGAGCTCAACTGACACATTGTGCGTAGCTAGATTTGATACAGCCTTGAGAGCTTCAATTGACAAATAGCCTGAAGATACCACTGTTATGTCATTTCCTGGATGACAAATGTGCGCTGTACCCAACTTAATCTTTTGATTAATTCTAAGGTCATTAACTTCAACACTCATGTTATGAATCCATCTATCTTCGATAAATACAACAGGGTTGGGGTCATCGATAGAGGCTTGTAGCAGTGAGCCAATTTCATGCGCAAAAGACGGTATGACCACTTTCAAGCCAGGAATATGTGCGAACCATGAGTGTAAATTCTGCGAATGGGTAGGGCCTTGACCCCAACCCCTACCTGTAATTAGCCGAAACGTGATGGGAACGGATTGTTGACCCCCAAACATAAAGTGCCATTTTGCGGCGGAGTTAACTAATTGATCCATTGCAAGAAGAAAAAAATCTAGGCGTTGATGAATCATTAGGGGTCGGTATCCGGAAATCGCAAGTCCTACCCCAATTCCAGTCATAGCATTTTCCGAAGTAGGGGTCTCAAGCACTCTGGATGGCCCATATTTTTCGGCAAGGCCCAGGGTAGTTCCAAAAACACCTTTTGGGTCAGCAACCCCTAATCCACCAATTAAAAAATGAGGATCTACATTTAGATTATGGTCTAAAACTCGAAGAATTTCAGATGCCGCGCTACGTTGCATAAACGCCATTGCTTATCTCAGAAAATGTTGGGAAAGGTGAGGAAGCGGCAAATTCGAAGGCTGAGTCTATCTCCTTATTTATGACTTTTAAGGTGTGATTCCTTTCTTCTAAAGACATAACTGTTGACTGTCCCAAAAAATGAACCAAATCTAAATCCTTTAGTTTTTGTATCTCACTTTTTGGTCTATAGCCGAGGTCATCGTCATCATTTGGTCCGCAGTGCTCAAGTTTGCGGTATGTACTGATTTCAAGAAAAGACGGCCCTAACCGATTGCGGGCATGCTCAGTAAGTTTCTGCAATTTCAAGAATGCGTCGCTAAAATTGGTATCTTTAGCTTTTGCACTTTCTAGTCCAATTGCATCCGCTAAATAAGATAACGACCTATCGCTCGGTTGGCGAGGACCTAGATTTGTATAGACAGAGTACAAGTTATTTTCCAAGATAAACACTACTGGTAATTTATGAATAGCCGAAAAATTAGCGGATTCATAAAAAGCCCCTTCTTCTGCCGCAGCATCACCAAGAAAAATAAAACTGACTCCACCATCTTCGCTTAACTTTTTGGCATATCCAACGCCTACTCCTACTGGGATACTGTTTCCTACAATTGCAGATGAACCCAAAAAACCTTTTTCTCTGTCGATTAAATGCATGGAGCCTCCCATGCCCCTTGAACATCCTGTTACTTTGCCGAAAATTTCAGCAATCATTCGTGACAGATCCCCACCAGACGCAAGATAGTGCGCGTGTGCACGGTGGGTGCTCACCACGGTATCGCCAGGTAACTTTACCTGTTCAAAAATAGCACTTGGAATTTCTTGACCAATTGAAAGATGGACAGGGCAGCGCATCTTGCCCTCAGGATAAGTCTCCGCAATTTTTAACTCTACTTGTCTAATTCTTAAGGCGACCCTGTAGAGTCGCTCTAAATCCAATTGTTTGCTCACGGAATGAACCAGTAGTAGTCACCGTCGTAGCCGGCCTCTTTAAAAAATTCTTTCCACTCATTTACAGACATCATCGTCAACGCGGTGAGGTTCCAGGCTTCCATGCGTTCTTTCTCTATTTCATTACGGTAGGCGTCCACAGTTATAAAAGCCTTCCCTCCGCTGACTCGCTGGATTTCTCTTAAGGCTACAGCACAACCCGTTCGATCCAAGTTGTGAATAGTGTTGATTGACATTACTAGATCGAAGGAATTATCTTCAAAGTCCAACTCACGAGCATCGCCCACTGAGACTCTATCTCGAACAGTTCCAATTGTATTTTGTATCGCATAAGAGGAAATATCGACTCCGGTCACAGCAATTCCCGGTATAGCGCTCATGAGGTCGTGAAGAAAAAAACCTTTAGCGCATCCCACATCGAGAACTCTTGAAGTATCGGTTAAGTTAAAATGAGCAATCAAGTCGGGAATAACAGGTTTCCAAAATCTTTCTTGGTAAGTAAAGCCACCATACCCATGACTCCGATCTCCATCGAAGTAGTCGAACCCAAATTCTCTGGCTATCGCTCTTGCTTCTTTGCTTTTGGCCCCTACTCGGGCACTCAAATCCCTCGCAACCTTGGGGTACTTTGCCAATAAGTCTATTTCTATTCCCACTTAGGCTAATTCTCCAATTTTATTTTTCGTCATCCACCGTACGGTGTACCAACGATCATTGTCCTCTAGGGCCCCTGATTTCAATGCATGGGATACTTCCTCGACCGCGTCAGATACACACTTAGTTTGAATGAACCCTGTGGCCACCAATTTCGAAGAGTCTTGACGATAGGAGCGCGGATCATTTGATTGCTTTAATTCAATTTCCACATTAAATTTCTGCGATATCGACTCTGCAATAGACATAACGCTAATATTTTCAAAACCTGCGTTGTAGGAACCAGATGGAAGTTCCTTGTTACTAAGAAAGTGTTCATAAACCCGAGCCATATCTTCTATGTGTATATTTGGGCGAACTTGTTCTCCACCTAAAACTGTTAGCACACCTTTGCTAAAGGCCTGCATTACAAACATATTTACTACTACATCGAATCTCATTCTCGGAGAGAGCCCACAAATCGTAGCGGGCCTTATGATATGGACGGCAAAATCTTCCGCGTAGCTCAACAAGACTCGTTCAGCAGTCATCTTTGTCTTGTTATAGGCTGAAATGGGTAGCATGTCTAATTCCTCAGTAACTCGAAGCTCGCTTTTCACACCATAAACACTCCCTGAGCTTGCGTAAATGAATTGCTTTATTGAGTGGATTTTTCGGCATAAATTTAAAAGCTGAGTAGTGTGCAGCACATTAACTTCCCACGAAAATGTTGGATTGAGTTCAACGCTGGGGTCATTTGCTATATTTGCGAGATGAATTACAGAATCGACATTTTTTAAGTCTTCTTTGATTAGCTCATTAAACATTTTATTAATAAGTTTTAAGTTCTTGTGCTTAGGGAGAAAATTTCCAAACCACTGTGTGTCTACAACCACAACATGATGTCCCGCGAAAAGTAATCGTGGCACAAGAAAGGATCCCACATAACCGCATCCACCAGTTACTAATATTCGCATTGAGCTACCTTCTGTGAATGTATTCGAGCGGCATCTTCCCTAATTCTCCCAAGTTTTCTTTTACCCATTCAATGGTCCTATCGAGCCCGTAAGATAGTGAAATGTTATCAGTCCACCCCAATTCGTCTCTGATTTTTTCAGAATCTAGCTGATAAGCGAAATCTTTTCCTTTACGTTCCGGGGCTAGATTGATCAAATCTTGATATTGCACGTGCAATTTGTTTAAAATAGTCTCTACAAGCTCAAAAACTGAGACTAGCGATCTCGTAGAAATGTGATAAGTCTCTCCTGGTAAACCGCCATCCAAAATTCTTTCGAGAGCATGACTAACATCATCTATGTGAATAAACGAACGTAGCGAATTCCCACCTCCTTGCAATGGAAATTTACGTTTCGTCAATGCACTTACAATTAGTCTAGGGATTACTCTATACAGTTGTTGCCCCTCGCCATAAACATTTGCTGCTCTGGTAAAAACAACGGGAAAGTCGAAGGTTTCTTGAAGCGCCTTCAGATGCCAGTCTCCCGCAGCCCGCGAAATAGCATAAGGAGTGCTTGGCGCAAAATTGAAATTTTCTTTAATCCAACCATTTGTAGAGCCATAGACTTCTGGAGTGGTGAATTGAAGGAATTTTTCTATTTGAGCCTCTCGATGTATACGATTCAAAAACTGTGAGAAAGAAGCTACATTAGCCCGATACCAGTCTTCCGGATATTCCCAGCTCTGGCCAACCATACTTTGAGCAGCAAAATTAACAATACACTTTATGCGTCTCTTAACAATCAAATTAATAATCTTATCTGGGTTTTCGTTGAAGTCCCAAGTTTCAAATCTAACATTTTCAAGATTTTCTTTACTTACTCTATTGAAAACAGGGTTAAGTTTTTTTGATCGACTAACAGCAATAATTTCATGACTTTGGGCGAGTACTGAAATCAAGGAATTTCCTGAAAAAGAATTTGCTCCTAAAACCAGAATTGTACTCACTCTACTGACCTAATCATCTCAGTGAGTAAATGACTAACTACTGAGTGAGCATCTTCCACAACGCCATAGCTGCCAATCTGAGTTTGTATGTGTATATTTAAATCTGTTGAGAACCTTAAGGTTCCACCGTCAAATCCTGTTATTGAGATTGTGGTGATTCCCATATTCTTCGCTTGATCGACAGCCTTAACCAAGTTTTGCGACATTCCTGAGGCAGAGAAACAGATGAATACATCGCCTTTTCTACCAAGCAATTGCAGTTGTTGCGAAAAAATATTGTCATACGAAAGATCATTTGCGGTCGCGGTCAATATTGCAGAGTTGTCTACAAGGGATACGATTCTTATCGCGTTTCGTCTTCTTAAAGAACCAACCCCTAAATCTGTTGCCATGTGTGAGGCCGTCGAGGCACTTCCCCCATTCCCTGCAGTAAAAACGGTGCCTGACTTTGAATTTACAAGGATTGTATTGGCCGCCTCAATTACCTGTGAGACTGGGAAAGCATTAATTATCGTTGACAATTCGTCAAGATAGTGTTTTGAAATGGTCTCTTTCTTCCCCATTGTCGGCTCCCTCTGTAAGGAAATTTAGCATAAGCAAACATAGTATAGATGGTTTAGCAATGCCGTAATAGGCGCACTCTTGGGACCCGAGTCGCTCTGTTAAACAGGCATTAAGTATTAGACTAGCTCTATGCAATCAGCTTTAATTGTTGGAAACGACAGTGAGATTGGATCTCTTATATCTAAAAATCTTGAGGACTCTGATTGGGTTGTCTTCTCAACCTCTAGGCGAAAGGACTTAATCCAACAAAACAAGAGTGCTAAATTGTACTTCTGTGATTTACTAGACAGAGAGTCTATTTCTCTTGCTGTAACGACTTTTGTACACGAGTGTCCTGATTGGGAGTTAGTCGTAATTAGTATTGGAACGCTCAACCCAATCGGAGATTTTATAGAAACCACATTTGAAAATTGGGAAATATCATTGCAAGTTAACTTCTTGAACCAACTTTTCTTTATAAGAGAGCTATTGAGAAATACACACCTCACGCCAAATGCCAGGAGAACTATTTTGACATTTGCTGGTAGCGGTACAAATTCAGCTCCTTCAAGGTTCTCTGCATATACCTTGTCAAAAATTGCCTTAATAAAAGCTACTGAAATTCTTGCGGCCGAATATATAGATTGCGCGTTTGTGTCCCTTGGGACAGGTTGGATTAAATCTCCAATTCATAATCAAACTTTAGAGGCAGGAGACTTTGCTGGCGACGCGTATTATGAAACTAAGCGTCGTATGCTTGAAGACGACTTTGGTGACCCCAATCTGATCTGTGATTTCATAAATTGGATTATCCAGCAACCAATTAGGTCAATTTCAGGGATGAATTTTTCTTTACAGGGTGATGATTGGAAGTCTCCTTTATTCATTGAGCGACTCGCAAAAGAACCAGATAATTTCAAGTTAAGAAGAATTGGTTAGGAATGGCTTTGTGAAGGTTTCCGATGCAGTCGCTGATTTTATCTCAAAAATAGGAACCTCAAAGGTTTTTGGTGTTTCTGGCGGAGCGTCTCTTCACTTGCTTGATTCTGTGCGGCGACATCCAAACCTCCGGCTAATTTGCGTACATCACGAACAAACAGTGGCAATGGCCGCTGATGCATACTCTAGATTGACAAATAGAGTTGGAGTAGGAATTGTAACTAGCGGCCCTGGTGCAACAAATCTAATAACGGGAATCGCAGGTGCCTTTTTTGACTCAGTGCCCTGTATTTTTATCACTGGCCAGGTTAGTACTATGAGAATGAAGGGTGAATTGGGTGTTCGCCAAATTGGGTTCCAAGAAACACCGATTGTCGAAATTGCTAGACCAATTACAAAACTTGCGATAACTATAAATAACCCACACGAGGTCCTGACTACGCTTCATCGCGCTTGGAATATTGCCATTTCTGGGAGGCCGGGACCTGTCTTAATAGATATTCCAGACAATATTCAAAGAATGGAATTAGTGGCAACTGAGCAAACTTTTGAAATTTACAATACAAATTCAATAGATGATTTAAACACTTCAGAAACTTCAGATCATTTCTTAAAGTTGCTGAGGAGTTCCAAAAAACCAATCATCGTGTGTGGGTCTGGAATCCGAATATCAAAGAATTTTGATTCTGTGGTGCAAAAAATCGCCGAATCCAAGATTCCAGTCGCTCTCACTTGGGGAGCCAAAGACCTATTTTCTTCAGAAAATGAAATGGTGCTTGGCACTTTTGGAACTCACGGAGTGCGAATAGTGAATACCGCCCTAAATACGTGTGATTTAATGATTTCAATTGGTAGCAGGCTTGACCTGAAGGCTACGGGTAGTCCTTTAACAAGTTTTGCTCCAAACGCAAAAAAAATCATGTTTGACATTGATTTGAATGAGATAATGAAATTCAAAAAATTAGGAATGAAAATAGATTTACCAATCTGTTTGGATATATCATCGACATATTTTGATTTCTTGATGGATATTTTGTCAAAATTTGAATTTCAAATTGATGATTGGAAATTTGAGCTCCAAACCTTGAAAAACTCCACCGCAGAGGAGCCGCGAAATTTCAAAGGTTTTGGAGTGAACCCATACAAATTTATAGATAGACTTTCAGAGCTTGTTTCCTCTGAATCAAATATAGTGGTTGATACAGGCTGTGCAGTTGCTTGGACGATGCAAGGCTGGCTAGTAAAAACTGGCCAACGCATAATCCATGACTTCAACAATACTGCTATGGGTTGGTCCATTCCCGCAACTTTGGCAAGTGTCCTCTCGCAGAAAGAACGTAAGACTATTTGCATTGTTGGGGATGGAAGCATAATGATGGCACTCAGTGATCTTTCCACAATCAGTAGTAGTGGCTCGTCGACAATTATCTTTTTGATGAACAACAGTGGATATTCTATGATTAGGCAAACACAAGATCAGTGGTTCGGGGGTGATTATTTTGCATCATCTGAGTCTGATTTGCACTTCACTGACTTCGCCTTCCTTGCCAAAGCAAATAATTTTGACTACTACAGAATAGAGAATGAAATTGAGATTTCTTCTACCCTAGTTGAGGCCCTTAAAGCGGATTCTAATGTGTTTTGCGAGGTTATAATCCAGCCCGACGCTCGAGTGGTACCTATCGTTAAGTTTGGAAATCCAAATCATCAAATGGAACCCGAATTGTAGAATCCTGGCGATGTCTTGGAATGCTTCTACTAGATTCCATCCTGAAGATAAATCCCTTTGGAGTAAAATTCAATTCGATATACAAGAACTGTTTGCATAACTCAAATCTGCTCCGCCATGAAACAGTCTCACTGTTTACACACCTGACCAAATTTTCCAAAAGTTTTGAATTTCTTTTGCAACAGTAAATCAGGAACCGCTATAGTGCAGTTATGAAGCTGGAATACAACGGTCTAGTTCAACGTTGGCTGCATAAAGTTATTGTGTATATTCGCTGGCGTTTTTTAAAGCCGAGGGTTCCTAAAACCACTGCTTACTGTCCAAGCGTACTAACTATTGGCTCAAAGTATGGGCGCAAATCTTTCTTGCCTCCTCCCTCAAATTTTGACAGATTAGTAGTTATTTCGGGGGGCGTTGGAGAGGACATTTCCTTTGATGTAGAGTTGGCAGCCCTATATAACTGCCGAATCTTTCTGGTTGATCCAACTGAGCTGGCTTTCAAGCACTTCAGTCAAGTAATTAATTGTTTGGGCAATAAACCCTCTCAGTCTTACTCGGATTCTAGTCGACAATCGGTATCAAGTTATGATTTATCAAATGTTTCAAGCACATCGTTCGAATTTCTTCCATATGCACTGTGGGATGAGAATAAGAGTCTTGATTTTTTTCCGCCACCCGATAGTTCCCGAGATTCAAGTGGTTCAATAACAGGAATTCACAATTTTTATAAACTGAGTGATAATCGCATTAAGATTAAAGCAGTTACCATTAGGCAAATCTTATCGAGATTTTCAATTGACTATATCAACATTCTGAAATTAGATATAGAGGGAGCTGCCTTAGAGGTACTTAGTAAAATGTTTTGTGATGGTATCTTCCCAGAGCAAATCCTTGTGGAAGTAGACGAAATGCATTTCCCAAGTTTCAAAAGCAAGATTCGCGCAGGAAAACTCTTCAAGCTTATGAGAAGGCAAGGATATATTCTTTTATCTATAGACTCTTGTGATTTTTTATATGCGCGTAAGGACACCTTAAAGTGAAACAGAGAACGAATCTATCTTTTGTGACCTACTTCTCAAAGGAGTTCCTGATTCAAGGAAGCGTTGCAGTCGATTCCTTTATAAAAATTCATCCACTTAGCCAAGGATTTATCGTCTGCCTAGATCCTATATCGTTTAATTATATGAAGTCCAAGAAATATCCATTTAGAATCAAAATTTATGAAATCTCAGAGTTATCAGAGATTAATACCATGTTTAACTTTTTTTTAGAGACTCGCACCTTTGCTGAATCAATTATTTCTATCAAGCCAAGAGTTATCGAGCGATTTATAGATGCTGTTGATGCAGAGAGTTATTTGGTTTATTTTGATGCGGACCTATTCTTTTTCGATTCAATGCTAGAAATGGAATCGATTTCAAATGGCGTCGAAGTAATCTTGTGTGAGCATCTCTTTCCGAAAAGCATGATGGAGAGTTTGAAATTCGGCAGATTTAATGGCGGCTTGCTTGTCTTTCGGAATTCTCAGATTTCGAAGTTGATCTTAAATCGCTGGCAAGTAGATTGCACTGAATGGTGCAAGCTGGAACTGCGTGAGAATAAATTTGCAGATCAGAAATATCTTGACCAATACGCAACTCTTCCTGGCGTGGTTGCCCTTAGGCATCCTGGAATAAATAATGGACAGTATTATTTTAAAGAAAAGCGAAAATTTGAATTTTCAATCAAGAACCGTAAATTAAAGATTGAAGGAGTCCCTCTTTTGTCATTCCACTTTCACGGCATTAGAGTATTTTCGCATTCAATAAGTACTGGATTTAATCGTTACGATGTACCTCGGCAATTTCCTATGGTCTTTTTCGGAATTTACCTTAGGTATGTGCGGGCAATTCGCAGAGAAATATCTTTAATAAGAAGACATTTTCCGGAGATTTGGATTCAAATCGCACAACATGAACAAGCAAGTCATCTCTCACGAAAGCTCTGGCAGCTAGTCAGATTTACGAGAGTTCCTCATTTACTTTTCTCAATCAAAACGGACAAAAAGGATGTTTAAAAGGGCTATTCTTGTTACTGGTTTTAATCGACCTGACTTACTTAAATTTGTTCTCAAAAAGCTTAGCGCAGCAGAATGTGTCAATGTATTTATTGCAATAGATGGCCCAAGACTTAGTGTGAGTGATGATCTAGTCAAGGTTCTCGCATGCAGAGAGTTGGCTAGTGGCTTCAACAAAGCAAACCCTGAAAGAAATAGATTCCTTAAATCTAATCTAGGCTGTGGGTTAGCAATGAGCTCTGCGCTTGATTGGTTTTTTAAACGGGTCGACTCAGGAATAGTCCTGGAGGATGACATTGACTTTTCTTCCTCATTCCTCGAGACAATGGATTACCTTCTGTCAACGCTCAAAGATAACGCTCAAATAGGGTCAATTACCGGATTGAACCCAATTTCGACGCTCCTTCCAATTGATTTTTTTGATCATGAGAATTCATACATTAGCCACAATTTTTTTTCTTCTTGGGGGTGGGCGACTTGGAGAGATAGATGGCAGATGTATGAATTTGACTTAAATAGAGTCTCATCAAATATTTCCTCATTTGAACTCATTAGAAAATTAGGCTTTCTTGGGTGGCGATTTTTCACAAAAAAATTTGACGCCGTCAGAGAAGGTAGAGTTAATACTTGGGATTATCAATTTTTGGCTATGCAGCTAAAATACAATTTAAAATGTGTTGCACCAATTGAAAATCAAATTACCAATATGGGATTTAGAAGTGATGCCACTCATACTAAGAGTGCTCAGGATGCTCTAGAGATAATTGGGTCTAAGTCAAAATTGCAGAGAGATTTTATGCCGAAAATTCTTCACTCTAAAAGAATTGACCGTTTATATCTTACTAAGCACTACAAGGTGCCAACTTTAAGGCAATCGCTCAGACAGGCATGTAATTCTAGGTATCTGAGATACAAAACGTAGATTGAGTTTGACTTGCTAAGAATAAACTTTATCAGTGCTTTACGCGAATGCCTGTGCCAAAAGATTCTGCTGATTTTTGTTGATTTGGTTCTTATTTATACTGTACTTACCCTGTACACTCTGTTGTACAACGAGAATATAGGGGAATTTTATGGGATTTAACTCATGGACCACTCATTTAATTTTGGCATCAAACAAGGAAAAAGCTTTCAAGAAGGATGCCCTGTTTGGATTAGGTGGTCGCCAATCCGTATTTCTCACCCCAGAACAGATTCAAGAGCTGGCGATTCTCTACGGGTTTTCAAAAGAATCTCTTGAGGGTCTATTCGACCTAGACGCAACTGATAACGATACCCTTCGCACCCGTAGATCAATTACAGATGCTAGTTATATTGATAATCTGCTTGGAATGAAGACTTTTTCCTTTGATGCAACAAGCTATGAAAATGCAGAGGTGATTCTTGATCTAAACAAGCCATTCGATTCTCAAATGAGTAAACAACAACTAAATAGATTTGATGGGTTATTTGATGGAGGCTGTCTTGATAATGTTTGGAATCCTGCTCAGTCACAAATGAATCTGGCAAGTTTACTGCACTCTGGTGGAAGAATTGTGAATTGGGTCTCGGCTTCAAATTGGCCTGGTGCATTCTGTATGGTGTCCTGTGAATGGTTATTGAGTTTCTATGCAATTAATGGCTTTCAAAATATTAGAGTTTACTATTTTCATCCAATCTCGGATGACTCAACTTGGCCAAATCTTAGTGCAGAAGTATGGAGATTTAATCCAAACTTCTCGCGAAGAGCAGATTATGATCCATATCGGGCAGCATTAAAAGATAGTTCTCACCCCGGATTTGCCTTAGCGACGGCGGAGGTTGCGGTATCGAAATTACCCACCGAATGGGAGATGCCCATGCAAAGTCATTACTTGGGTGAAGGATATCGGGACTGGAGGCTGGAATACGAGCATGGTCCCAACTTACCGTTTGCATTCGAACTTGCTCAAGAAAAACTCTTACCTAGAACGGCCCCTATAGATTCCGATCACTATGAGTTCTGCGGGATCCTTCGGGGATTTGCCTAGACTACTTTAGAAACCAGCCTTCGTTTTGGGAAAGAAAAGATGGCGCGATGGTGCCGTAGCCAACCGCTCCATGTGATTTTCGGATTTCATTAACCTGTTTTTGTAGATGTGTATTGTGTTCGCCAAACTTCAAATAATCAAACATGTCTATAGTTGCTCTCAAAATTTCCTCTTCAGAGTTATCAAGCAATTGGTATCCAAGTGAGTGTTTTTCCTTAAGATTTGTTTCCGCATAGCCTTCATTTGAGGAGATAATTTGTGAAAAAGAACAAGGCTTATCAGATCTCACTCTATACTTCTTTGGAAGGAATAGGCTGCCCTTGGACGAAGAGAGAATATTTCTCGCGATTGAGAGAGTGTTAGTTTGCAAAACTGGAGTCCCTAAGGTCCATGCCAGAACCGAGGGTCCCGAGTTTGTAGTTAGAAGAAATAGAGATTTGGCAATTATGTATAAATGTAATTTCTTGTACTCCTCACTGTCAGTATTTAAGTCAATAACATTCTCTCTGAATGGCAAGGGATTCATTTTGTCTGCGCCAAAGCGGATAACCCAGCCCCCTCGACTCACAATCTCGGTAACCGCTGTATAAAAAGTCTCCACTTTGGCTAACCTCGGGTCCAGCGGATTTGGTTTTTCGCGGACATGCATACCCACAAACCAAGCCCCGCTTGGGAGTCCTAAGGTCCTTAGCTGTCTTTCTGCAAATTCAACATAACTGGCTTCAAGGGATAAACTCACTTTTCCATCAGTCACTCGAGTATCTCTAAATACAAGTTCATGCATTTCATACAAAGAGATGAATTCGGTTCCAGTATTTATCATTTGCAGTCTTTCAGAAAGGTGCCACTGACTAGGATTTTCTAGAGTTAAATACCCTAATCGTGAATTTACAAGAGACACTTCCTGACGCAGAAAATTTCCAATCAGATATCTCGAACTTTCATTCTTAACGGGAAGGTAACGCCGAATAGATGGGATTATCCCCAACTTCTGTCCCAATGTAAAAGTTCCAAGACTTCCAATGTGACCAATTGCGTGTCCCCATCCAAATGACATAAAGGGCGCTACCTGCTTTTCTCCTCCAGTGTCTTGAATTGAATACAGATACTGCAGAACTTCACGTTTCATATTAACTGAATCGAAATATCTACCTTGGTCCCAAATTCTGTCAGCATTTCTCCATTTACGATAGATTCTGTCTATATCAATTGTTGATGTAATTCCCAAGACTTCCGAAAAGCGAATAGTTTTTATCTGTTCATTTGTTGCCCACCTGGGGCGTGACCCTAACTTCCAATTCAATAAGGATATTAGTGCTCGAAACCAGATTTCTCCTAATTTCCCTTTGGGTTGTGAGAGTAAGTGTTTGAGACTTCGATTGGTCATGGGATTACATTACTATATCCACTTTGAGTGATTGCAAAACTCTATGTCATCGCTTTGATAATTGAACCCAAATTTAATTTTGAACTTTCTTACCTATATTGCTGGATCCTAAAATAATCACACCTTAGTACATGTCAAATAGTCCAGTTTTCAATTTTTTGTATTAACTAACCGAATATCTTGATCTTACAGAGCGCTAGCAAGTTGTTCATCTGAAATCATGTGGGCCCTGTCGGGATCGAACCGACGACCCACGGATTAAAAGTCCGTTGCTCTACCGACTGAGCTAAAGGCCCCAAGATTGAAGAACGTAACACCAAGATTGGTGGAGTTCTCGAATGATACCGCCGAAACTTCAATTGAAATTTCAGGGTAGGATTTGCACTCCTCCTAGTCCCCATCGTCTAGGGGCCTAGGACATCGCCCTTTCACGGCGGTAACACGGGTTCAAATCCCGTTGGGGACGCCAGATAAAGGAAAGGAAGTTTTTTTCTCTATCTGTTTAAGTGTTGGCCCAGTAGCGCAGTTGGTTAGCGCGCCGCCCTGTCACGGCGGAGGTCGCGGGTTCAAGTCCCGTCTGGGTCGCGATTTATTTTTCTATTCGGCTGGGTAGCTCAGTTGGTACGAGCG
>Ga0169931_10005182_pt1 | contig 19948 bp, 10 predicted proteins | sample Kivu_15m_20L_FD_129675 | JGI IMG/M metagenome (GOLD analysis project Ga0169931, IMG submission 129675) | Freshwater microbial communities from Lake Kivu, Western Province, Rwanda to study Microbial Dark Matter (Phase II) - Kivu_15m_20L... | ecosystem: Environmental > Aquatic > Freshwater > Lake... | reverse complement strand
TTATTTGGATCTGTGATAGTCAGAGTCGGTGCGTCGACATATCCAGAACCTGGTTCGTGTATCCAGATTTCAGTGATCAACCCTTCGCCAGTGACTAATGATCGTGCTCTTGCCCGAGTACCTTGTCGTATGTTCAATATTCCCTGTGAATTGCTGCCTATCACTACCCATCTCGGATTCGATTGATAATTTCCAAATGCCGATGCCACATAAGTCTTGCTGGTCAATGCCAGCATGCTGCCTGATCCTGTGCTTAGAGCGAATGTGGATCCTCCGCTGGTTTCAGATAGGCTGAATCTAGTGGCATCATAGATGCTATTGACAAAGTAAACCACTCCTGAATCCGTACGGACTCCTCCGAATATTTCAGAACCTGATGAATCACGGATGAATCTAACACGATCTCCTACATTCAGTCCGGTAGTCGTGCTGGTAGTAGTCAACCAGTTTACTCCAATAGCGAATTCCATGCTAGATGCCGTAGTAGTTGTCGAGGTAGCTAATGTGGCCACGGTATAGGTTGTATTACCTGTTGAGGCTGCGGTAAACCAATCAGCGGTTGAACTCTGCGCTGGTCCTTCTATCCAAGTCGCACCGTCTGTAGAGTAGGCTGTTCTGTTACTGTTGTAGGCAAATGCCAAGAACGCTGTACCTGTCCAAATGACTTTGATCCAACGTGCAGCAGCACCTGGCATCGTAGCAGCAGTCCAAGTGGTGCCATCGGTACTGTAGGCTGCTTTGGTAGTTCCTGTACCGGTATTGCCTGCTACTGCGACAAATCGTTGATCACCGTAGGCCACAGAACTCCATAGATCTGAACTAGGTAACGTGCTACCAGAGGTCCATGATGTACCGTTGGTTGAATAAGAAGCCACATCGCTGCCTGCGGATCCTCCGCTGACTATAACATAGTAATTGGTAGCACCTATTACACCGAATGCTATACTAGTAGCATCAGACGAACCGCCTGCGACCACTGATCCTGTCCAGGTAGTACCGTTTGCGCTTGTAGCGATAAAAGCACTGTCTGCTCTGATTGCCACGTATTTAGAACCGTCCCAGATTACCTGTTTCCAGAATGAGTTGGCTGGTAATGCATTGGCTGTGGTGCTCCAAATAGTGCCGTTAGCAGAAGTAGCGATATCATTGGTACCACCGTTACCTCCAATTAATGCCACATATTGATTAGTACCATTATAGGCTAAACAGGTATATTCGTGATTTCCTCCGGAAGCCGCTATAGTTCCACCAGTCCAGGTCGCACCGTCGGTGCTGGTTGCGTATGCTCCGAGACTCGTAGCAGTAGTATAACCTATGGCTACGAATTTGCTTCCGTCCCAAAGGACATCTTGCCATGTGCTGGCACTAGGAAGTGTTCTGGCAGTAGTTGATGCTGGAATAGAGTCAGCATTAGTGCTGGTTATGTCTATAGGCAAGAAACTACCGTCACGTAGAGTCCAAGTAACCCCGTCAGGAGAACTGGCAGCAGCGTCACCTAGGCTGGTGACATAGAATACGCCTTGGCCGTAGGATATAGAACTCCACTCGCTGATCGATGGTAGATTGCTCTTATACCAAGTAGCACCGTTAAACGAATATGCTGCCATGGCAGAACTGTCTGCGATCGCAACAAATCGTCCGTTACCGTAGGCTATATCTACCCAGTTAGATTCCGAGGAGTCGTCATTGGCTGGAAGTGTGGTCACAGTCCAAGAGATTCCATTAGTGCTGTAGGCCACAGAATTTGAAAAATTACCTTCTACTAGGACGAATCTGCCGCCGCCATAGGCTATGGCTTTAGCGCCAGTGGCTACTGTGGCCGAGGTCCAAGTCACACCGCCGTTGGTAGATGTTGATCTGTAAGCGGTGCTGGAATCGCTTTCTGCTATGGCCACAAACGTTCCGTTACCTCCCACGACATCACACCAGTCTTCGACCACTCCTAGCGATACTGAAGTCCAATTGATGCCATCGAACGAATAAGCAGCATCCGATGTTCCTTTGGCCACCGCTACAAATCTGCTGACATTTTGATAGGCATCGTATGTGATGGCTATCCATTGATTATCCGGTTCTCCGCCACCACCGCCTGTGGCCGTAGGCATGGTCATCGACGACCAAGTAACGCCATCTAGAGAATATGCTCCAGCGGTACTGCCATTGACTACTGCAACATATTTAGGTGTAACAGCAGTTCCCGACACAGTTACCGAAGTTATCGCACCGCTGGGATCAGTGGCTGTTGCCACAGTCAATGTAAGATCATTGGCCGGAGTCGTTCCTCCTAGACTCGTTCCTAGTATAGTTAAAGTATCGCCTATCGCATACAAAGCACCACCTTGGTTTACCTCCACGCTGTAAACTCCGTAGCGTCGAGTTATATTGAAATTAGCTAAAGAACCTGCTCCGCCTGTGGCTGCCACAGCAGAATAAACTCCGTATCCGTCACCGAATACCACATCGCTCCAATTGCTGTTGGCGTTCATGTTAGCAGTTGTTTTAGTAAACGGCGGAGCGGACATCTCAATTCTAGGGGTTATCTCGTAGGAAGTGGTGACATCTAACGCTGGAACGATAGGTGTTCCAGAAACCACATGATCCCATCCTGCCGTACCATCGCTGTCTTTAAACACAGTCGCAACTTTAGAACCAGCATTATAAGTGCCGATGTATCCATATTGACCTGCGCCTGTTCCTGTAACTAAGTATATGCTCATGCCTACATAGGCAGTGCTGGTTCTATTATCAGCGGCCGCCAATGTTATCTGCGTGGTATTTCCGCTCTGTGCCTGGTTCGCGGCTGTGATATAGCCTTCGCCGCCTATCCCCGAAGAATCGCCCGGATCTGTCAATCGTATATTGAATACTCCACCATCACGAAACTCATTGACTATCGTCTGCACTCCTGAACCAGTACCAGATGTGGAGATCGTAGCAGATGTATAGTCGTTGCCTGCATTTCTAAATTCGTAGATTAAAATATTGCTGCCGTTGGTTATTACATTTCTGACATCGGCTTCATCTGCTCGGTTATTAACTTCTCCGGTTACAGCAACTTCGGTGATATCTATACCTTCTGACACTGATCCAAAATCGCCGTAAGAATTGTTGCCGTTGGTAGCACGGATCTTACCGCCGTTTTCTGCCAGATAACCGATGTAGTTATAGTATGTGAACACAGAAACTAATTCTGCGCGACCTAGATTGGAGATCCATGCACCGATTCCATCGCTGAGTACCTGTGTGAAGTCGTTGCTCACGATAGAATCGACACCTCCTGCATGTAGACTTCCGTCAATTTTCTGTCCTACGCAGGCTGTACCGAATGTAGTGACGTTCTGGACATAGGTTGATTTGTTCGTGACCCATACATTTTCATCGTTTGGTCCCCAACCTGGATTCAGCGACACATATGCTCCGGCTAACGGACGCTGTGTACCATATTCGTTAGCAACGGTTAGTCCATAAGCATCACCGGCGCCTGCGGTATTACCGTCTGAAGTTCCGTCTAAGCCTAACAATGTTTGATTACGAATACCACAGCCTCGACTTACATAATACATGTCTTCTAGTTTAGAACCAGTAAATGCGTTTCTATAGAATCTTGCTGCCATCACAGACTTATAATTGCCTGTGAATTTCATATCGTGGGCGATGGCTTCTACGTAATTTCTAACGTCATTCTGACAACTTGCTGAATTATAGTACCACTTGACCAGCATAGATCCAGCAGCCGTGGATAAATCAACGGCCGATCCACCCGGTGTTAATGATACTTTGAATGTAGTAGCAGTTAATCCGCTTGCAAGAACGTAGTATGTGGTATTAGTGCTGATACCTCCAAATACAGTTCCAGAAAATCTCACAGTGTCGCCTGCTACCATCCATGTCTGTGATGAGCAGGTAAATTCGTCTGTGGCGCCACCTGTAGATGCAGATACTGTGGCACGGAATGTTTGATCAACATAGGCCGTGGCCTCTGCTACCATGAATTCTTTGTTAAGCAATAAGATCTGTGAACCGTTATAGCGATCAATATCTGTGGTAGGATCCATAGTACCAACTATGATAGGTCTTACACCTGTGTTAGCATAATTGATAATATCATCCCATAGCAACTGTGACATTACAGAAGAACCAAAAGATACAATAACTGCACCTTTCTTGCTGATAAAGTCTAGTATAGTTTGTGTAGCAGCCAATTGGTTAGCCACAACTAATTGTGCAGAAGCAGTGCCTCTACGATAACTCATACCTGCTTTGATAGAAGCAAAGTTACTGTCAAACATTAAGTCATAACGTAAAGCATCCACAATTAATCCAACATCTCTAGAACAGGTCGCATCATCAAACACCAGAGCAGGAAATTCTCTCTTGATATAGTTAACAGAGTGAGTTTGAATTTCTGATCTAGCAGAGTTAAGTGCTGTGCCTGCTGTTTGGAGTTCTGTAGAAACCCATGATGTAGCAGGTTGTACAGTGGCTGGATAACCTACTGCTGTTTCAACACCATCTACTGTGATAAGATCGATGATGTTTTGGATCCGCTCTTCCCCGAAGTTTTTGCTGGCTGTGGTACCTGCGGTACCGCTGACGTCTTGTGTTAGGGCGTTGCCTGCAGAAACTGTGACCGCGGCTTCCGTAATCACTTCACCCACTACAATTTTTAATCTTGCGTAGGCTGCCAGTGTTTCGTCTTTTTCGCCCTCTCCGAATGTGGCTTCACCAAAACTATAATATGCTTTGGCAGCGATCATAGTCTGTGTGTTGCCACCGTAGGTTAAATCGTAACGTACTGCATCTAGGATGTATTCTACGTCACGAGCGCAGGCTGCTGCATCGTAGGTAAATGATGCACTAAATGGTGCGATTGAACCTGCCACCTGGACGGCAATCCAAGCAGTGATTTCTGCTTTGATGAATGCAGTGTTAGCCAGTATCTGTGCTCTAGCATTGTCATATCCAGTAGTAGCACCTGTGACGTTTCCAGTACTTGCAAAAGCAGTATTGGTTAAAGAAGAACCCCAGTCAGTAGGATTGGTCAACACAAATGCATCCACTGCACCTAGACCGTTGGTAAGGATATCGTCAATCTCAGCAACACCTGCCTGCAATCTTGTAACAGCAGTAGTAGATCCTACGTTACCTTCGTTTTGGCTAGTGGTATCTTGCGTTTCAGTGTTTCCAGAAGTAGGAGTAACTGCACTATTAGTAACAATATCGTCGGTAATAGATTTTAGATGTGTTAGTGTTGCGATAGTTTTGGCTTTGTCGTTGTTGCCTACGAGTTTGCCTGCTGGGCTTACCCGTGCAGAACGTAGTTCGTCTCCCACGATAGCAGTATTGCTGGGAACGCGGATTGGCAACACTTCTTCGAATAATCCTGTTTTGACATTTATAGTATAGTTTGGTATATCTTCAGAAGGTACACCCGATGTGTTTCCCGCTGTTACAGCATCGGTTATGATTTCTGCTAGTCCTTGGCAGATTGCCAGTGTACCGCTTTCTGCTGTATAAGTGGCATCTATTAACTGCAGAGTTCTATCTCCCGCAGAAATGCCATTCAAACCTTGATAATTGTCTGCCGGTGCTGTGTTTGACAGAACATTACCGATCAATATCACGCCGTAATTTATAGCGGCAACCAACTGCTCATCCTCGTCGGCGATCGCAGGTATCAATGCGGTGCCTGCTGTATTAAAATATGATCTAGTTGCTTCTATGGTTTTTATATTACCTGTATGTGTCAGATCGTAGATTATAGCATCTAGAATCAATCCCATATCTCTTTCGCACAGTGCTTCATCATCATTGGTGAACCCAGAAAATATACCGATGTTATTTGTGATCTGATAATCTACCCATTCGGTGATTTCTCTCTGCATGAATGTTCGATTCATTCTCAACAGATAAGCAGCATCGGGATATTCTGTTCCTAGATCGATCTGTTCGCAGGCGTAACGAACGCTGGCCCAGGGCTGATCTACAGTCATGCCATAGATAGGAGCAGGATTGTTCGTACCGTTAGGTCCTACATAAAATACGTTTTCGACTTTGCCGAAATATTCCCAGGCGGGCGAACCAGAACTAACAGTCAGCACTTGGCCTTCTTCACCTATAGGTAATCTAGCAGGGCCTGCGCCGGAGTAGTAGACTAAATCGCCTATGGTAGTCAATACGGATTCTTCGTTGCCTGCGGTCAACAGATTCCAGTAAGCCCCTATGCCATCGTTATCTGGTCGATCTGAGCCGTTGGTTGCGGTATGTCCCTGTACACAGATGTACGAGTTAGATCCATATTTGACAGCATCACCTAGTTTATAAACTGTTGACAAAGTCCAATCACCTTGCCAATCAATACCTTCATTTAATTTACTCCAGTATGTGACATTAGGGGGTGTTTGATTTTGATTATCTGCGACAGCCACATAAGTGAAGCCACCATGCCTTACTATTTCGCCTATCTTGTATTGTTGTCCGCCTCCAGTCCAATCTCCTTGCAGTCTGAATCCTTCTGCAAACAAATCCCAAGTTGCAGTCTGTGTTGGTGGGATTTGCCCACCAACTGCTGTGTGATTAGTTTTAGCGATATATGAATTTCCGCCATATCGAACGACATCGCCTGGTTGATATATCGTACCGGCCAACCAATCACCTTCGAATTCAAATCCTTCGACTATCTGATTCCAGTTCGCTACATCTGTCGCAAACACGGCTGCGGCCGTATGCTGTGCGACGCAGATCCATGTGCCGGCACCGTATTTGACAATATCGTTTACTTTGTATCTCGTGGCAGTGACCCAGGTTCCTTTATAGTCGATGCCTTGATTAAAATAATCCCATTTGGCTTGATCTGCTTCGAGTCCAGATGCTGCTGTGGCTGCTGATGTATGGCCTAGATTACATACGTAGGTAGTACCTCCGTATTTGACTAGATCTCCGACTTTATACCTAGTCGATGTGGTCCAAGCGCCTTTCCAATCGATGCCTTCGCTGAATAGATCCCATTTGGCTTGATCTGCTTCGAGTCCAGATGCTGCTGTGGCTGCTGATGTATGCGCTTGATTACAGAGATAAACTAACCCGCCATACTTCACTATGTCATTGACTTTATAAGTGGTGGTGGTAGTCCAGTCGCCTTTCCAATCAAAACTTTCTGCGAATAGATCCCAATCACTTTGATTGGCTTCTAGTGTAGGACCGGATGTGTGTCCGTCGTTGCAGATATAAACGTATCCACCATATTTGACGATATCGTTTTCTTTGTACAGAGTAGTAGCAGTCCAGTCGCCTTTCCATGCCTGACCGTCGCTGAACTGATTCCATTTAGTAGGAACATTGTCGAGATCAGTGTAAAAATCTGCGGCTGCGGTATGTCCTACCAAGCAGAGATATGTGCGTCCACCGTAGGCAACGATGTCGTCTTTGTAGTATGTGGTACCGGTTACCCAGTCATCTTTCCATACAAATCTAATTCTACCTAGTTTAAATTCAGCCATTTATAGCTCCATAATTCGCATTAATTAATATTTATTCAATCTTGAGATTCGGTTCATGTTGAGCAACTTAAGAAATAAACCTGTGACAAGAATGTTCCATCTACACCGCCCCTAAAATTCACTTTATTTTCAAATATCAACTCGTCGCCTGTGGTAGTTCCTAGACTGTCGGGGCCTATCTGAACTATACCTGCGGTTAGTTGTCCTGTTATGGCGTCCGCACCGCCACCAGAAACCCTAGCATTTAAATATGCCTTTATCGCTCGCTGGGTGACGACGATGTTATTCGAATCGGCAGTGAACGTAGGATCCGTAGAAAATTCTCTGATCACAGTTCCAGAACCTCCTACCGTAACACCACCTAACCGCAGTTCTTCTAGACCCTGCAATTCAAAGAACTGTGCATTTAGTGTAACAGTACCAGTGGCCTGCTCGACAGCAAACAACTCTCCCACTCGGAAGTTACCGTCTTGGTCTGTGCTGGTGTAAAACACACGGCCTCCGTCTCGTTCTACTACTTCATTTTCAGGTGCTAGTACAGTACCATTGGGATTCAGTGTATCTGGATAATTGGTTTCGATGAAATTACCTAGACCTATGTCTAACAGATCGTGTCCAGTTAATCGTACCTGTGAATACAACTGCCTAATCTCTATGGCGGTTCCATGTTCGGGCGATTCGTCTCTGCCCAGATCTTTAGCGATAGTTAATCTAGCTGTGTAATTTCCTAACGACCCACTTAAAACGGTGGCAGTCAGTAGTTTGTAGATATAATCGTCGATGCCGGAAATCGTCACGTTGTCGCCGGGACCCGGAAGTCTAGTCAGTCCATCGACTACCAGTTCAGTTCCTATCTGAAACTGATCTCGATAACCATCTCCCGTGATCGAAACCCTAGTGCTGGTTGTTTCGAAGCCAGCGCCCCCGTCGATGATAGTTGGTCCTGCGATTACTCCGCTGCCGATCCTCACAACCGTGGCCACTTCCGAACTGTTGTTCGGATCGTTGACAGTCACGACTGGTGCGCTGGTATAGCCGCTGCCTGGTTCCCAAACATTGATCGCTGAGATCCTTCCAGAAACTACAACTATCCTGGCTTCCGTGGTCCTTCCGGTGCTAACGAGCCTGCCGACTGTGGAATTTGCGACTAATCCTGCTATGGCGATAAATCTTCCAGGCCCTGCCAATGTTGAATATGTGACATCGCAGTACTCTGCAGAAGTTCCCATAGACTGGTAGGTCCATCTTTTTCCGTCTATAGATACAGCCATATCTGCGCTGCCGTTGGCTACTGCGACAAATATTCCGCCTGCATATTTTATGGCTCGCCAGTCTGCTGAGGCTATAGTGCTTTCTGTCCAAGTGACGCCATCAAAACTGATCGATACTTCTGTGGCTCCTGCGTACCCGCCTGATAGAGCCACGAATCTATTATTGCCGTAGGCCAATGAATACGAACCTTGGGGAATGGTACCTGCAGTCCAAGTTATGCCATTATCACTATAGGCTACTGCTACTCCAGTAGATGAATCGCTGAGCGCGGTAGTAACGAATTTACCCTTGCCATATTCGATAGAGTTCCAATCTGCACCTTCTGGTAGTGTTGCTGCGATCCAAGAACTACCATCAGTTGAATAGGCCGCTTTGGTTCCTCCGGTGGCCACGGCCACCCATTTGCCTTCGCCGTAGGTAACATCTCTCCATTCGGCCGTGCTAGGCATGGTCATCGATGACCATGAAGTTCCGGTAGTGCTCACAGCGGCCTGGCCGCCAGAAGCAAAAGCCATGAATCTTCCACCTACATATTTAATCTTGGTCCATAATGCGGTTGAAGGCAATGTTCCGTTGTTCCAGTCTGTTCCGTTGTTTCCGGAATACACAGCGATGTTAGAATCTAACGACACTGCTACGATATTATTAGGTCCTGCAGCGATGCCGGTCCACTGCCGGTTTGCTGGTAATGTCATAGATGCTGCACTAAATCCCGGACTGCTAAAATTGATCCTTGGTTCGATAAAATAGTTCGAAGTGTTGTCTAACACAGATTCTATTGCAGTCCCTTCTACGAAATGGTGCCAACCTATGCTGTGTAATGTCATTGTTCCACTACCATTGATTAGGTTGAAAGTAGTGCCTCCTGGAGTATCGCTCACAGTGAATTGCGTAGAACTCGGTAGAGTTTTGATATAGTACACCGTGAAATCTTGTATGTTGCCAAATTTAGTACCTACGAATATCACAGGATCGTTCAGAGATAGGTGTGCAGTGGAACTGGTAGTTAATAGATTTCCAGTAGAACTACTGGTAGTGACTGTGACTTGCGGCTGATATTCTAGACCTATATAAGCATATTTTCCCACAAAATCGTATTCTGCGATATAACCATATTGACCGGTTCCTGTTCCTCTACCTATGACCAATCTCATTTGCCTATAATTAGATGCTAGATTTTCGTCCGATCCGGCCAATTGCATCCTAGTCTGGTCTCCGCCTTGGGAAGCGTTGGTCGCAAAAACGTAGCCCGAACCGCCAGCGGCCGAAGAATCTCCCGGATCGGCGATCCTGACTTCGTAGACTCCTCCATTGCGCAGTTCGTCAAAGACTACCTCATGACCGCTGCCCGACCCAGTTATGGTTCCAGATACCGTTGTGTATTCGACTCCAGCATTGGAATAGAAAAATTTCAGCAACTTATTGTCGGCAGTACATAAGACCTGATAGACCGCAGCATCATAGTATCGATTGTTCACAGTAGCAGTTATAGGTATTTCCGTGGTACTGAATCCATCTGACACAGCACCAAACTGTCCATAAGAGCAGTTACCGTTGGTTCCTCGGATTTTTCCTCCATTGGTACATAGATAGCCTATGTGATTATAATAAGTAAACACAGATACCACTTCTGATCTTCCGGTGCCGTTGGCCCAGACACCGATGCCGTCTGAAAGTATCTGAGTAAAATCATTGGCTACTATGGTTTGGTTGCCACCTGAGTGCAGGTCTCCATCGATTTTTAAACCCACGCATCCGTCACCAAACGTGGTCACATTCTGCACATATGGAGATTTAGTTCCTACCCAGGCTGAACTATCTCCAGGACCCCATCCGGGATCTAAACTCGCATATGCACCTGCGCTGGGTCGTTTTGTGACTTCCAGGGCTGACAGACCGGTGAGAACGCCCGACAGTCCTGTCAACGTCATATTTCTTAGACCAGTACCATCTCTCAACATGAACATATTCTGTGTCTTATTGATATCGTAATCACTGGCTGCCAAGAAAAAATTGGCTGCTTCTATGGTCTTCCAGTTTCCTACATATCCTGTGTCGTAGTATAGACCGTCGATGATCCTATCTAGATCGCTGCTCCATCTTTGAGGCAGATCTGTCACTGTGGAGTCAGTGTAGACATTTTCCACATATAGCGTGGTTTCATTTTTAATAAACTCTTTATTGGCCAGTATCTGAGCCCTGGCTGCTAATCTATTCGCATCTCCGGTCAGTGATAGGGATCCCGAAAAAGAAACAGGATTCTGGCTTTGTAATCTGCTGACAAATTGGTTGATCAAAGAATCGGCGATCAGCACTTCGTTGTTGGTTGCGGCAGGACCAGAAATGTCTTGTGGAATATCGCCGTAAATAACTGTTCCAATGGATACGATTTCATCTCCCACGGGTATCGCTTCTATCACATAACCTATGATGCTTTGGATATAGTCGACTGCCTCTAGAATATAAGTGATATAGGTATTGGACAATACATTATTGGCTGGTCGAACTTCGGTGCTGCGCAGTTCATCTCCTACTATGGCCACAAATGCTGGGACACGAATAGGCAATATTTCTTCGTATACTCCGGTTCTCACGAAAATAGTGGCATATCCTGTGATATTTTCAGTGGCATAACGTATGGTGCGCCACGGATTCTGTGGGCTGGTTCCGGCTGTGGCAACATCTTCTCCGAACTCTGCTACATAATAAACTTTGTCGCTTGTCTGTAATAGGTTCCAAGACACTTCTCCCGAATCAGCGACAGTCAATGCTTTTCCTTGTGTACCTACAGATAAGGCTTTAAATCCTATGGTGCTACCATCGCCGGTGTCACCAAACGTGCGAATATCTCCAACTTCTTTTAATCTATTGATTCTGTTACCATCTGTGATTTTAGCCCAGTATCTTCCTTGTAAAGTGCTGCCATCTTCTGGATCGTCGTCTGGACGATTGCCGCTGTTTGACAGATGTTTGTCTAGGCAACGATACGAACTGGATACCCAAACGACAGTATCTCCTGCAATATAAGTCTGTCCGGAATACCACACTCCTCTCCAGCGTATACCTGGTATGACCAGATCCCAATACGTAGAATTAGTGGTACTACCGTCATTTAGAAAATCCGGATCTTGATTTCTATTATCTAATAAACAGGCATAGAGATTGCCGCCGCGTCGGACTACGTCTCCTAATCGATAGTCGATCAATGCGCTCCATTCGCCCAGCATCCTGCTGCCTTGGAATAAGAGTTGCCAATTCGTTTGATCTAGAGAGGGAATAGTTCCTGATACCGGTGCTAATGCGAAATAAAGATTTCCGCCATAATTGACCACGTCTCCTTGTTGGTACACGGTAGAAATTTGCCAGTCAGCATCGAATTCTTGTCCCGGAAGATAAATTTCAAAGTATGAAAGATCGATCGTTACCCCCGATTGATGGAACGTAGTAGATTTATATAGGTAAGAGCCAAATTTTACAGTATCGTTGACTAGATATAAGGTTCCAGCAGCCCAATCTCCTCGATGGCGTATGCCTTCGTAGATCAAAGACCATTTGGCTTGATCGTTTTCTAGACCATCGTCTAGGGCGCTTGCAGAAGAATGGCCTACATCGCAACGATAAACCAACCCTCCGTAACGAACTAGATCGTTGGTTTTATATCTGGTTTCGACAGACCAGTCTCCTTTCCAATCGTCTGCTATCAAAAATATCGTCCAAAATCCGGCTACAGCTTCAAGGCCGGATAAGGCATCGCCCGATAGATGCGAAGTGTTGCATCGAAATACTCTTCCGCCATATCTCACTATGTCGTTGATTTTGTAGTAGGTTGCGGACGACCAGTCGATTTTCCAATCTTGAGAACTGATCTGTATGGTCCAATAAGCGATCTGGCTAGGAAAATCTTGTTCATTCGACACCGATTCGTGTCCAAGCACACATACATAGACGACGCCACCGAGTTTAACGATGTCTCCGATGTTGTAATAGGTAATAGGTTGCCAATTTCCTAACCAACTTACGCCGTCTGCCATTAACTCCCACTTAGGCACTAACAATGGCGGCACATCATTATTGAAAAAATTTAGATCGCTGTAGAAATTTTGATTAGCTATATGGCTTTCTACGCTGACATAGACTTTTCCGCCATAACTAACGATATCGTCAGGGTTGTATCGACCAAATGCCGACCATTCTCCTCGCCATGTATATCTAAATCTTCCTAACTTAAATTCTGCCATTTAATTAATCCTCTGAATCAAGATTGTTGTAGGTATGCCCATTGTTAATTCTAACGACTAGGTCACCATCACTGTCTATGAAATAAAATATAGCTCGGTCGTCCCAGCGATATTGCTGTATTCTTAGATTTTCAAATACTGGATTATGATTGACATCTATGCCTTCAAAAAAATCAACGCCAACTTCAAAATCTGTATAATTACCAGATTCTTCTCCCGGATCATTTAACTGTATGGTCTCCGAATCTTTCATCTGATCGCTACGGACGAGAAATATGCTACCGTATTCGTTTTTGCGTAGACCGTAGAAAAATCTAGGTGTATCGCCTAGCCTCGTTTGAGGATCTGTACCTAGGTAATAATTATTATTGGCCATTTTTTTTCCTTATGACAGTTCTACGTAACTGATCACAGCACTCACACTATCTTCGAGATCGCTGACTATTTTTATACCGTTGTTTTGAGGCAATATAAGTTTTTCGCCGTTGGTAATGATTTTTACTGCGGCATTGGGAGAGATCGTTAGACCTTTGATATACACCGTATCTACGCTGTCCGCTCCTGTGACATAAACATCAACACTCACTGTGTCATATTCTGTGGTGTTGGCAATGTTACAACCTATTACTGTAGCAGTAAATCCTCCCGGTACGGTTAACACATCTACAGGTCCAGTTCCTATGCTGCTTCTTGAGGCTTGTTTAAATGTAGTAGGCATCTCTAAATCATCCCAATGTTAGTGCGAATTTCGCTGCGATTTCGTTGGCTGTGGCTTCTGACACAGCACCTATGGTACCCGCTGGGCTTACCCAAGCAATACCATCCCATATTTCTAGTGCTTTCGAATCGGTATTATATCTGGTCATACCTTCGACAGCGTAGGCAGTAGGGCGCTGGCCGGTCGTGCCCACTGGAGGTATAAATGCGTTAGTTCCGGAAATCTTAAAAAAGCCGGTTCCAGTTTGATCTATCTGTGTTATGCTATCGCTGACATAATTCTGTATGGTACTGTCTCGGATCCTAAAGTTTCCGATGACCACATATCCAGTACCGTTAGCATCCAAGATGATATCTTGATTAGTAGTAGAAGTTATGACATTATCATACAGTATCAAATTACCTATGTCGAATTGTGCTAGACTTAATGTGCTGCCAAATACTCCTTGAGCGTATATGTTTCTCCAACGATAGGTAGCAGATCCTAGATCATAAGCATTATCAATTTCTGGAACTAGATCGCTGCTGATGCTGGCATTGATAGTGACAGTATCTGTGATGCTGTCACCAATGATGAGATTTCCGCCGATAGCAATGTCGCCTGTGGTTGTTATGTTTCCGTTTACGTTAAGATTACCCGTGATATCTGTTCTTGATAAGATATCGACTTTGCCTGTGCCGTTGGCACGCAGTTCTAGATTAGCGTTTGATGCTGTGGTAGAAATAGTGTTGCCGTGAAATTCTAGATCATTGACCACTAATCTGCTATGGTACGCTGTGGCTTCGCCACCTGATGCTGTAAAATTGATTATTGGAAGATCGCTGGAAATCGTGTTTCCTGTGATCGTGATATTACCGATATCTAATTGATTAGTTACTTCGAGATCTGTGGTACGTGCAGTACCAACTATGTCTAATTCGTATTGTGGTGCAGCCGTATTGATACCGATGCGAGAATTATTAACATCGAGATATAAGAGGTCAGTCTCAAATGCTAGATCTACGCCATCTCTGACGAGGTTAGCCTTTAAGAGCGGACCGGAAATGCGACCAATAGCCATCAGCTCTCCTCAATACACCGTGTTTCACGGATAACCACCTTACATTGCGGGTTTACCACAGTTGAATTCCCGCTTCAGTTGGTCACTGACAGCGATTAGTAGTATTTATACAGATTGGAGATTTAACCAAAGATGAGAGTATAACGGAAGCTGAGTTCTTCCATGAATGCGGGCGTGACTACCACTCCACCGCCTGTGGCAATTTGCCAAACTGTTCCATCAAAACATTCTAGATAACCTTCTTGGTTGTTCCATCGAGTTTCTCCGGTTTCTACGCCGACACGTTGGCTGTTATCGCCAGCGGGTATTCGCACAGCATTGGTATCTGTGATCATAAGATAACCGGTGCCTGTATGGCTTATGACGAGATTCTGAGACAGAGAAGTATTATTGATTATATTGTCTTCTATGTCTAGATTTTCTAAATGATATATTCCCGTGTCTGGAGATATCAGAAGATCTTCATTGCTCTGTATCGTAGTGATGGTGTTCCCCGAAGCGGCAGTCTGCCCGCTGATTTCTAAGGTAGTAGTGGCCAGTTGATCTGTTATTATGCCGGCGATCCATATCTGTGACCAACGTTTTAAGGGAGAACCCAGATCGTAGGTATCAGTGGAGTTTGATACTAATCCCTGTTGGAAATCCGGATTCACCGTAACTGTGTCTAATGGACTATCGCCGATAAAAAATTGTCCGTTTAATTGTATGTCGCCTGTGGCAGCGATATTGCCATTTACCTCTAGGTTACCTAGGATATCTGTAGAATTCTGTATGTCTATCTTTCCTGTGCCTGCGGCATCTAGTTCTAGATTTTGATTAGTCGTGGTTACCTGCAGATAATTGGTCTCTAACTCGAAATCTGTGGTCAATACTCTAGCATACTGCACATATGCATCGGCCCCAGTAGGAACTATGTTGATAGGACCAACCACTGAAGAAAAAATACCGTTGGTACCTATGACTACATTGTCTATGATGGCGTCTGTGCCTGTGACTAAAACATCGTTGCTGACTCTGCTGTATCCTGTTATTTCTAGATCAGTAGTAGGGGGATTGGATTTAATACCAACCCGCATGTTGTTCACATCGATATATAGGAGATCGGAATCTGTAGCGCCTGCTCTAAATGTTAGATCGACACCATTCCTTTCTAGATTAGCGGTCAGTAATTTACCACTGATCCTACCAAGCTGTGCTAGATAAGGATTTTCGCTCATACTTTTCCTTAATTGGCAAAGCCAAAATATATGGTAATCAGTTTATCTAGAGGCACCGGGCTGGTAAACACTATGTGAGTATTTCCTGATCCTAGATAATTGTCTACGAGATTGAAGTTAGTATCTGAAATTTGGAACACGTTTTCTACCAGCACGAGAATATTGTTTTCAGAACTAGGAATCTGGCTTAGCGGTCCGAATGTAGTATCTACGTCGTTTCCTGGACCTAAGGTCTGCTTGGTGATGCTGGTGGCGCCAGGGGCCCTCACCACTTCCCAGACATTGTCGATATAGGCTTCTAGGCTGTTAGTAGTAGTATTGTATCTGATGTATCCATTAGCACCAGCAGGAGTCCTTATGCCCGATCCTGTGATTTCCGGTCGTTGTGCTGTTGTGCCTTTTGGTAACCGAAGACCGCCTGTGAGATCTATGATAGCGCGACCACCGTCCTGCGTATGGCCGAGCGGCCTGGTATCAAAAGCGATAAAACTGTTATCGCTAGGACTATATTTGCTAAGTGTTTTTTGTTTGAGAAATCTCATACTGCTAACGAACTCACGGTTATGCTTAGTAAATTGCCTGTCGATGCTGCGGCTCGGATCTGATCGCTCGAATCAAGAATAATCTTTTCGTCAGAGAAAAATACGGTTTCGCCAGCAGGTACTGTGAGATTTTTTACGATAGTGTTGGTGTCACTGCTGACCTGTCCAAATCTAACGAGGTTAACTGTTAGTGTGCAGTTATTGACGGTTTCATCAGTAGCACTAGGAGTACCTGTATTGCAGACTATTATATTTGTCACTGCTGTAGTTTGTCCTGTTCCTCCGCTGTCGCCGGTAGTGGTCGCGCGAAATACTTCTGTGTCGCCAGTGGTAGTTAATTTTGTGCTCGTTATCATATCTGTCTCTTAGAATATCATGCTGTAAAGCAGAGCTCTGTTTTTGCCTACTAACTCATCATTTTTCGTAGGATTATTAAAAAATATTCCAGTGGTGCCTCCGCCAACAGTTCCTGCATATACGATGGTAGTGTTAGGTATGGCGCCAGGTGTTAATCCGTGATTGTCTAATTGCAGTGCATAGGTAATTTCAACTCTTCCAGTATCGTTGGTTTCTAATTTTAAATTAGCACCACTGTTGACCGTTTGTATGACTGCAGCATCCGGTGTCAACCCCGTTAGAGGATTGGTAGGATCTTCTGTGAAAAATTGCAGTCCTGCAAATTTAACCTGATTGCTGAAATATTCTGCAACTATGAGATCATCGACTACTACAGATACCTGGCTTTGACTAGGTTGTACACCGTATGGTCCAATAGGAAACAACCCCGGATCTAATGGATCTCCGACGTCAAACGCTGATACACGAGTATCACCTCTTAATATCTGGAAGGTTGGGTTAGTTTGAATGGCATCATCTACATATTTTTTATTAGGGACATCATCTTCGTCAACGACATTTAATTCGTAATTCAACGTACCTTTGACTGAAACTACTCCCGCTCCTGTACCTATGAGAGTAAGATCTCCGGCTCTTCCAGTTGACGGATTTACTGTATCTGAATTAGTTAACAGTTGAGTTAATCTAACCTTGCTGGAACCGTAACCGTCACCAACTTTAAAATTCCAAGTATCGTCTGATTCTTGCCACAGTAGATAGGCATCATCTAATGTACCTCGATCTACTTCAAGACCACTGGCGCCTTCTGTGACTCCTGCTCCGGTTTCTCCAAAATTAAGTGTGATGATATTATCTTGTACCTGTAGATTTTCTGCAGATACTGTCAGCGTATCACCTTCGACCACTAGATCACCAGTGATACGCACTTCTCCGATACCTGGGCCAGTGTCAAACTTTATCTTACCGCCTTCTGCGGTTTTGATGTTATAGTCGCCGTTGATTTGGATGAACTGGCCCATTGTGTCTACCTATTAGATTAATGTTAGAACGATATAATCTGCAGATGAATCAGATTCTAAATACCATCTATAGCGGTTACCGCTGAAATCTGTGAAAACACGTTTGGTGATTTTACGACAGTTCACTAGATTTTGATCTAACAAACCTGCTGTAGAACCAGTTAACTGCATTTCTCCTGCTGCGCTAGGTGCACCATTTTTTAATACACAGGTGAATCTTGTCGTTGGTGTATCGACTCTAGCTACTAAAAAACTTCTTGAGCCACGCTGTTTAATAATGATACCGTCTGTTCTTAACGAGGTACCATCGTGGAATGACACGGTGACACCTGTGTTGCTTACTGGGGTACCGATTACATCAGTACCAAATCTATCTTTTCTTAATGGACGTCCCATTTGTTTTCTCCTTAATGATTGACGTTCTAGGTCTACGCGGTGGGTTACCGCATAAATCATTCTAGATACTTTATTTATCCTTGGCTCAGCATAGCCATCAGTTCCAACTTTCCTACTATAGACAAGACTCTGTTTATTCCATCTATTTCTGTTTGAGCGTTTTCTAGATAAATCTTACGGCGTGTCTGCCTATAATATACTAAGGCTATGCTGTGATTTTTAATATGCTCTTCTGTGATTTTTTCTATCTGTGCCACATCGTGTCGAAACATAGGAAATCTTTTAGATAATTTGTTGATATATTGTCTAAGTTCTGTAAAATCTTTTTCAGTATGGATTTCCATACTGATATTTACATCAAACAAAAAGCCCCTTGCGGGGCTTTTTGAAACATAAAAAATATGTTTGTACCTTTGATTAGGTGAATGAACTGTTAGCAATAGTTACAGTACCTAGGTAGTCAGCAGCGTTACCTAGAGATGATGCTGTGTTTGTTAACTCAACATATCCGTAACGTGTCATAAAGCTAACTACTGGTTCGAAGGTTGATGGATCAAGCACAACACCACTGCTCATCAATGGAATATATGGGCAATAGAATGCTGCTGCATCAGATTCGCTAGAACCTTTGTAACCAACTAGAACTGTGTCGTTCTCTGCATATGTGTTAACATAGATCTTCATAGCAGAATTCAATGTACCAACAAACTTGGTGTTTGTAGGTGCTTCGAATGTGCCTTCTGTGGTACGAGCAAATGCGCTTGTAGTAGCAGATTGAAGAATTGTCAATGCCAGCGGGCTAACAACTGCCCAGTTACCAGCACCACGACGTGTACGCTGAGCGATCACGTTGCTAACACGATTGATAGCAACAGCAAGGGCAGCATGCTCATCACCAACGAATGTAGCAGTACCAGAAACTTGCAATTGGTCATAAGCCACTTGGTTCTGAGATCCTGCTAGAGTCGCTAAACTGCGTAGGACTTCTTGATCAACTTCAGCAGTGATTTCTTGTGCTAGAGCAGCCATAATTTCTGCTTCGATGTCGATGCCTTGTTGGGCTTGTGCATCTTGGGCAGCTTCAAACGTCCAACGAGCAGACAATTTACGTGTCTTGGCTTCGACTGTCTGTTTCAAGATCTGGATGCTTAGTCTGTTACCAGCGACGCCTTCTTTTGCTGCTGTGGCATCGGCTTTACCAGGCGAAACACCGGAATAGCCCTCAGCGATCTTGAATGGGCTTAGTGCTTCTTCACCGGCCGTGGTAGAACCACCAGCGCCGCCGCTGAATGTATCAGAATAGCGAACACGTAGAGTATGGATCTGACCAACTGGACCAGTCATTGGCTGAACGCCAACTAGTTCATTAGCGATGACCGTGGGCATCACACGTCTGATCACTGGAAGGATCACACGATTTAGGGTTGCAACGTTGCCAGCGGATGTAGCACCAGCGGTAGCACTTTCTGCGAGATACTTGCGGGTATTCTCTAGAGTAGCTGCCATCACTGTACGCTTGTTACCTTGTAGACCTTCTAACAGGGCCTCTTTGGTTTCCGACCAGCGTGACTCGAGTAGTTGTGACATTATAGTTCTCCTTAAACTTTTAGTCCCGCAAGCCTGCGGATGT